>Ga0316228_1002120_pt1 | contig 18124 bp, 13 predicted proteins | sample TBH18021metaG_FD_206005 | JGI IMG/M metagenome (GOLD analysis project Ga0316228, IMG submission 206005) | Freshwater microbial communities from Trout Bog Lake, Wisconsin, USA - TBH18021 | ecosystem: Environmental > Aquatic > Freshwater > Lake > Hypolimnion/Profundal zone | place: USA: Wisconsin... | reverse complement strand
TCACCTTCGTGGTGATCAACAACGCCGAGTACAACATCCTCAAGACCTTCATGAAGGGCCAGGCGCACTACGCCTCGGTGCGCGCCAACCGCTTCATCGCCATGGACCTCACCGACCCGCGGATCGATTTTTTGGCCTTGGCCGCCTCCATGGGCGTACCGGCCCGCCGGGTGACCCGGGCCGCCGACATCGCCCCGGCGATCGAGGCCGGGATCCGGTCAGGGGCCGCCAACCTCGTCGAGGTGGTGGTGCGGGCGACCTGAGCGGGGCGGTCGGCGGGGGTTTCACTCCAGCCCCGGCACCGGCACCCCGAAGGCCGCCGCCAGCAGCACCATGTTGAGGGCGAGCACCAGGGCGGCCCCCGCCACGGCGGCGGCCTGGGTGAGCGGCCCGTTGGCGAAGGGCCCCATCACGCTGCGGCGCCGGGTGAACACCACCAGGGCCACCATCGGCACCGGCAGGGCGAGCGACAGCACCACCTGCGACAGGACCAGGGCCTGCGTCGGATCGACCCCGATCGCCACGACCACGAAGGCCGGCAGCATGGTCACGAGGCGGCGGACGAGGAGCGGGATGCGCCAGCCGGTAAAGCCCTGCATCACCAGCTGGCCGGCCAGCGTGCCCACCACCGAGGAGGAGATCCCGGAGGCGAGCAGCGACACCAGGAAGGCCGCCCCGGCCGCGGGGCCGAGCAGCGGCGTCAGGGTGCGGTAGGCCTCGCCGATCTCGGCGACCCCGCTGTGGCCGACATGGAAGGCCGCCGCCGCCATGATCACCATCGCCATGTTGACGAGGCCCGCGAGCAGCAAGGCCACCACCACCTCCCGGTTCGAGTAGCGCACCAGCAGCCGCCGGTCGGCCTCGGTCCGGGGATTGCCCCGTCCCTGGGTCAGGCCCGAATGCAGGAACAGCGCGTGCGGCATCACGGTGGCGCCGATGATCCCCACCGCGATGGTGAGCGCCTGCGCGTCGGGGATGCGCGGGGTGACGAGGCCCTTGGCGGCCTCCCCCCAGGCCACCGGCGCCACCAGGAGCTCGACCGCGTAGCAGAGGCCGATCGTGCCGACCATCGCGCCGATGGCGATCTCCAGCGGCCGGAACCCCTCGTGCTCCAGGAGCAGGATCGCGTAGGTGACGAGCGCGGTGATCGCCATGCCGGCCATCAGCGGCATGCCGGTGAGCAGCGACAGGCCGATGGCGCCGCCGAGGAACTCCGCGAGGTCGGTGGCCATGGCCGCCACCTCGCTGATGCCCCACAGGCCGAGGCGCACCGGCCGCGTCGTCGCGTCCCGGCAATGCTCGGCGAGGTTTTTTCCGGTGACGATGCCGAGCTTGGCCGAGAGCGCTTGGAACAGCATGGCGGTCAGGTTGGCGAGCAGCACCACCCAGAGCAGGCCGTAGCCGTAGCGGGCGCCGGCCTGGATGTTGGTCGCGAAATTGCCGGGGTCCATGTAGGCGATCGACGCCGTCACGGCGGGGCCCGCGAACAGCAGGAACCGGGCCCTGCCGCCGCGACGGCCATCGAGGACGTCGCGGATGGCGCCCTCGGTCCGCCGGCTCATCGCTCCGGGCGCGGCGCGCCCCGGGGCCGTCGCGGCGTTCGGCGCCACCATGCTCACCCTCTCCTCTAAGATATAGCGTAGGCTATATTCAAGGTTCGGGGCCGGGATTCAAGGGGTCTCCATCGACCGCGCGGGACTCCCCTCCCGGTGGCAGTGTTTGCTAGACAGGGTTCGGGCGGCGTGTGCGTGCCGAGAGGGGGGAGAGCCGATGCAGGAACCGTCCGAGCCGGGCTCGCCCGAGACCGTGCTGGTCGATCCCGAGCGGCACGTGGAGAGCTTCCGCCAGGCCCGGGAGGCACGGCGCTCGGAGCTCGTGGAAGATTACGTCGAGCTGATCGACGACCTGATCGGCGACGGCGGCGAGGCGCGGCAGGTGGACATCGCGGCCCGGCTCGGGGTCGCCCAGCCGACCGTCGCCAAGATGCTGAAGCGCCTGTGCGAGGACGGGTTCGTCCAGCAGAGGCCCTATCGCGGCGTGTTCCTGACCGAGGCCGGCCGGCGGCTCGCCGCCCAGGCCCGGGAGCGCCACCGCATCGTCGAGCGCTTCCTCTGCGCGCTGGGGGTGAGCCCCGAGACCGCCCGGCGGGACGCCGAGGGGATCGAGCACCATGTCAGCGCCGAGACCCTGGCGGCCTTCCGCGCCTTTGCGGAACGGCACGGGGGGGCGTGAGGCGCCCCTTCAGCCGTCATCGCGAGCGCAGCGAGGCGGCCCAGGGCGGCGCGAGGCCTGCGGGCGTGGCACCGACGGGCTGCTTTGCTTGGCTCGCGATGACGGCGTGCCGTCCTCGGCGGCCCTGCCCTCACACCGTCGGCGCCGCCACCTTCTGGCGCAGGCCCATGATCACCGCGCGCAGCATCTCGGCCCCGGCCTCGCCGGCATCCGGCAGGGTGCCGGTGCGGGAGGCGTAGATCCGCTCGTGCACGAAGGCGAGCTTGGCGATCACCGTGGGCGTCAGCTTGAACGGGTACAGCGCCGGTTGGCCCATGCTGTGGGAGAGCGAGTTGATCGCGTAGGTGAGCGGCAGCCACGCCGCGATCAGCCGGTCGAGATCGGGGATGTTGTACGGGTCGAAATCGATCACGGTCGGCGCCGCCTGCCCGTGGCGTAGGCGGGGGCGCACGTGCAGCTCGAAGGTCGAGGCGGTCTCCACCGTGTCGACGATGTGCAGGTAATGCGCGAAGGTCTCGGCGAAATCCTCCCACGGATGGGCGGTGGCGTAGGCCGAGACGTAGGCCTCGTCCCAGTCGGCCGGCGCGCCCTTCGCGTAATGGTCCTGCAGGGCCTGGACGTAGTTCAGGCTCTCGTCGCCGAACAGCGCCCGGAAGGCACCCATGGTGGGGCTGTTCATCACCAGCAGATACCAGAAGTAATGCCCGATCTCGTGCCGGAAATGGCCGAGCAGGGTGCGGTAATGCTCGCCGAACAGGATCCGGCGGCGCTCCCGCTCGACGTCGTCGGCTTCGGCGATGTTCATGGTGATCAGGCCGCTGATGTGGCCGGTCAGCACCGGCGCCCCGCCGGAGAAGCTCTCCGACGGGTCGACCAGGAAGTCGAAGGCGAGCCCGTCCGTGTACTGGGCGCGGGTGGCGAGCGGCAGCTCCAGGCGCAGGAGCGAGTAGAACAGGCGGTGCTTGGCGGCCTCGATCTGGCGCCAGCGGGCGAGGTTCCAGCTCTGCGTCAGGTCCGGCACCACGCGGTTGTGCCGGCAGGCGGTGCAGTAGAGATCGGGGCTGTCCTCCGGCACCAGCCAGTTGCAGGCCGCCGACAGGGCGTTGTTGCACAGGCGGTAGCGTCTGCCGGGATCCGCATAGGCGTGGAAGATCTGTGCCCCGCCCATGAGCGGATGGCTCGAGAGCCCTTGCGGCTCCAGGGCCGAGACCTCGTGGACCGCGCAGACATAGCCCAGCTGCCGCGCGCAGCTCTCGCAGGCCGTCGCCTCGAAGGTGACCGGCTGGTCGCAGGCTTGGCACTGGAAGATCTTCATCGCGCAGTCCGGGGCCAGCCTCCGGCCCATCTGCCGGTCAAGCGGGGCCGGGCGGCAAAGTTCCTGCCAGGCGGTCCGGGCCCCGTTCAGGATCCATGATGTCCCGGGGCATGGCTATGGCCGGGATGACGGCGTGTCAGGGCGTGCCGCTGCCCGCACGCGTTCGGGCCCGCGCCGCCCGCCGCACGGAAATTGCTTGTGACGGGGTCTGTAGCGCATAACCGCGCGGTGGGCGCCGGCGCCCGGGACCGGCAACGAGACCGCGTTCGATCCTTTCGACGGAGCCATCGTGTCGATCAAAGCCGCCCTGCACCACGTCACGCATTACCGCTACGACCGGCCGATCAGCCTCGGCCCCCAGGTGATCCGCCTGCGCCCGGCCCCGCACGCGCGCACCAAGGTCCCGGCCTACGCGCTGACGGTGACGCCCGCCAACCATTTCCTGAACTGGCAGCAGGATCCGAGCGGCAACTGGCTCGCCCGCCTCGTCTTCCCGGAGAAGACCGACGAGTTGAAGATCGAGGTCGACCTCACCGCCGACATGGCGGTGATCAACCCGTTCGACTTCTTCGTGGAGGATTACGCGCAGACGCGGCCCTTCGCCTACCATGCCGACCTGGCGGAGGAGCTGGCCCCCTATCTGATGCCCGTCGACGCGGATTGTCCGGAGATGGAGGCGCTGCTGGCCCGCCTCCCCGCGGAGCCCAGCACCGTCCAGTTCCTGGTGGCGCTCAACGGCCTGATCGCCCGGGAGACCACCTACGAGGTGCGGATGGAGCCGGGCGTCCAGACGCCCGCCGAGACCCTGCGGCTCAAGAGCGGCTCCTGCCGCGACTCGGCGTGGCTGCTCGTGCAGGTGCTGCGCCGGATCGGGCTCGCCGCCCGGTTCGTCTCCGGCTACCTGATCCAGCTCGTGCCCGACACGACCGCGGTCGACGGGCCGATCGGCGCGTCGGCGGATTTTACCGACCTGCACGCCTGGGCCGAGGTCTACCTGCCGGGCGCCGGCTGGGTCGGCATGGACGCCACCTCGGGCCTGCTCACCGGCGAGGGCCACATCCCGCTGGCCGCAACGCCCCACTACCATTCGGCCGCGCCGATCTCGGGGGCGATGGAGCCCGCCGAGACCACCTTCGACTTCGGGATGAGCATCACCCGCGTCGCCGAGACGCCGCGGATCACCAAGCCGTTCTCGGAGGAAGTCTGGGCGTCCATGGACGCGCTGGGCGAGCGGGTCGACGCCGACCTCGCCGCGCAGGACGTGCGCCTGACCATGGGCGGCGAGCCGACCTTCGTGTCGGTGGACGATTTCGAATCGCCCGAGTGGAACATCGCCGCAGTCGGGCCGACCAAGCGCGGACTCGCCGACCAGCTGATCCGGCGCCTGCGCGACCGGTTCGGGCCCGGCGGCCTGCTCCATTACGGCCAGGGCAAGTGGTATCCCGGCGAGAGCCTGCCGCGCTGGGCCTTCGCGCTCTACTGGCGCAAGGACGGCAAGCCGATCTGGCGGAACCCGGACCTCATCGCTCCGGAGGCTGCGCCCGGGGAGGCGGGGACAGCCACCATCGCGCAGGCCAAGGCGTTCGCGGACGCGCTGGCCCGCCGCCTCGGCCTGTCCGACTACGTCTTTCCGGCCTTCGAGGATGGTGAACTCTGGGAGAAGAAGATCGCGGAGCTGCCGGTCAACGTCACGCCGGCCGACGCCAAGTCGGGCTCGGTGGAGTTCGATGCCCGGATCAAGCGGGTCTACGCGCGGGGCCTCGGGGAGGCCGCGGGCTACGTCCTGCCGCTCGCGAGCCTGCCCACCGGCAAGGACGGCGACGCCGAAAGGGTCTGGATCTCGGAAAAGTGGGATTTTCGGCGCGGCGCCGCCTTCCTGGTGCCGGGGGACTCGCCCTTGGGCTTCCGCCTGCCCCTGTCGTCGCTGCCCTACGTGCCGCCCGAGCACTATCCCTACTACCAGCCGCAGGACCCCCTGGAGCCGCGCGGGCCGCTCTCCGATGACCCGATGGCCTAGACCGTCGTCAACGGCTCCGGCATCACCGGCGTCGCGGTGCGCACCGCGCTGGCGATCGAGCCCCGGGACGGGGTCGTCCGGGTGTTCATGCCGCCGACCCAGCGCGCCGACGAGTATCTCGAACTCGCCGCCCACCTCGAGGCCGCCGCCGCCGAGCTGAACCTGCCGATCCACATCGAGGGCTACGAGCCGCCCTACGATCCGCGCATCGGCCTGATCAAGGTCACCCCCGATCCGGGCGTGATCGAGGTCAACGTCCACCCGGCCGCCTCCTGGCGGGAGGCGGTCTCCATCACCACCGACCTCTACGCCGAGGCCCGCCAGACCCGGCTGGGCGCGGAAAAGTTCATGGTCGACGGGCGCCATACCGGCACCGGCGGCGGCAACCACGTGGTCATGGGCGGCGTCACGCCGGACGATTCCCCGTTCCTGCGCCGGCCGGACCTCCTGAAGAGCCTCGTGCTCTACTGGCAGCGCCATCCGGCCCTCTCGTACCTGTTCTCGGGCCTCTATATCGGCCCGACGAGCCAGGCGCCGCGCATGGACGAGGCCCGCCACGACGGGCTCTACGAGCTGGAGATCGCGCTGGCCCAGGTGCCGGCCCCCGACGCGCCCAACATCCCGCGCTGGCTCGTCGACCGGATCTTCCGCAACATCCTCGTCGACGTCACCGGCAACACCCACCGGTCCGAGATCTGCATCGACAAGCTCTACTCGCCGGACGGGCCGACCGGCCGTCTCGGCCTCCTGGAGTTCCGCGCCTTCGAGATGCCGCCGGACGCCCGGATGAGCCTCGCGCAGCAATTGCTGCTCCGCGCCCTCGTGGCCTGGCTGTGGCGCGAGCCGCAGACCGGCGGTTGTGTCCGCTGGGGCACGAACCTCCACGATCGGTTCATGCTCCCGCATTTCCTCTGGTCCGACTTCCTCTCGGTGCTGGAGGATCTCCGGGCGGCGGGGTACGCTTTCGATCCGGTCGCCTTCGAGGCGCAGGCCCAGTTCCGCTTCCCCGTGTTCGGCACGGTCGAGCAGGGCGGGGTCCGGATGGAACTGCGCCAGGCGCTGGAGCCCTGGCACGTGATGGGCGAGGAAGGGACCAGCGGGGGCACCGTGCGCTTCGTCGACAGCTCGGTCGAGCGGCTGCAGGTCAAGGTCGAGGGCTTCGTGCCCGAGCGGCACGTCATCGCCTGCAACGGCCGACGCCTGCCCATGACCTCCACCGGCCGCGGCGGCGAGGCCGTGGCGGGCCTGCGCTTCAAGGCGTGGCAGCCGGCCTCCTCCCTGCACCCGACGATTCCCGCCCACTCGCCGCTGACCTTCGACATCCTCGATGCCTGGAGCGGCCGGTCGCTGGGCGGCTGCCGCTACCACGTCGCCCATCCGGGCGGCCGCAACTACGAGACCCACCCGGTCAACGCCTACGAGGCGGAGGGGCGCCGCCTCGCCCGGTTCCAGCCGCACGGCCACACGCCGGGCCGGGTGGAGATGCCCCGGGCGGAGGCCAGCGCCGAGTTCCCGCTGACCCTCGACCTGCGGATGCCGGCGCCGCAATGACCGGGGGACCGTGATGGAGGCGGCGCTCGCGGCCGGCGCCGCCCGGGCCGAGCCGCCGGAGGGCCCGCGGGAGCGCGTCGCCCGCTGGAGCGCGGGCTATCGGCCCGCCCCCGGCCGGCCGGACGAGTTCCTGGGACCCGACGGTCGGCCCCGCGGGGCGTGGCCGCGCCTGCTCGACCGTCTCGGCGGCCTCACCGAGCCGGAGATCATGGCCCGCTTCGTCGCGGCGGAGCGGCACATCCGGGATGCCGGCATCTCGTTCCGCATCGCCGGCGACCAGCGCGAGCATCCCTGGCCGCTCGGCTGCCTGCCCCTGGTGATCGAGGGGCCCGAATGGGAGGCGCTCAGCGCCGGGATCGTCCAGCGCGCGGAGCTGATGGAGGCGATCCTCGCCGACGCCTACGGCGAGGGCCGCCTGGTCGCCGAGGGGCTCCTGCCCGCCGCGATCGTGGCCGGCACCCCCGAATTCCTGCACCCGCTCCACGGCGTCGCGCCCCCCGGCGGCCATTACCTCAAGCTCTACGCCGCCGATCTCGGCCGGGGGCCGGACGGGCGCTGGCAGGTGCTGGCCGACCGGACGCAGGCGCCCTCGGGCCTCGGCTGGGCGCTGGAGAACCGGATGGTCCTGGCCCGGACCTTCCCGGACTTCTTCCAGGATCTCCACGTCGAGCGCCTGCCGGCCTTCTTCCAGGCCTTTCGCGATGGGCTGGCGCTGGGCGCCGAGCGCGCCGACCCGCGGATCTGCCTGCTGACCTCGGGCCCCTACAGCAGCACCTATGTCGAGCAGGCGGCGCTCGCCCGCTATCTCGGCCTGATGCTGGTGGAGGGCGACGACCTCGTCATGCGGGACGGGTGCCTGCACGTGCGCACCGTCTCGGGGCTGAAGCGCGCCGACGCCCTGTGGCGGCGGATCGACGCCGACTTCCTCGATCCCCTGGAGCTGAACCCGGCCTCGCGGCTCGGCGTGCCCGGCATCCTCGACGCCCTGCGCAACGGTTCCCTGGTGATGGCCAACATGCCGGGGGCGGGGCTCGTCGAGTCGGCGGCGCTCGCGCCCTATCTCGACGGCATCGCCCGTCGGCTGCTGGGCGAATCCCTGCGGCTCGGCCATCCGCGCACGTGGTGGTGCGGCGACCTCGAAGGCCTGGCGCACGCGCAGGCCAATCTCGACAGCCTGACCCTGCGCCCGGCCGCCACGCCCCAGCGCGGCGCGGGGCGCGACGCGATCCTGGCGGGGCCGGTCCTGGCGGCCGAGCGGGAGCGGGTCGTGGCGGCCCTGCGCGACCGGCCCTTCGACTACGTCGCCCAGGAGGCCGCGCCGCTCTCGACCATGCCGGGCTGGGAGCGCGGCGAGGCCGGCCTCGTCCTGGTGCCCCGCCCGTTCGTGGTCCGCGTCTTCGCCACGCGGACGCCGCTCGGCTGGCAGGTCATGCCGGGCGGCTTCTGCCGCGTCTCGGAGCGCGAGGACGTCGATCCGATCGAGATGCGGCTCGGCATCCGCTCCGCCGATGTCTGGGTCCTGTCCGAGAAGCCGATCGCCGCGCCGCTGATCGGCTCGCACGCGGCCCCGCGGGTGCGGCGGGTCGGCGGCCACCTGCCCTCCCGGGCGGCCGACGGCCTGTTCTGGCTCGGCCGCTATCTCGAGCGCGCCGAGGCGGTGATCCGGCTCGTCCTCGCCCATCTGCGCAGCGTCGGGGACGCGGTCGGGGCCGACATCTCGGGCGCCCTCGACACGCCCGCGGCCCTGGCGCTGCGCACCCTCCTGCACGAATGGGGCAGCATCGGCGCGGCCGACCTGCCCACCGCCCGCCTTGCCCAGGAGGCGCTGGCCGGGCATCAGCGGCCGGGCTCGGCCCACGCCCACACCATCTCGGCCCGCCGCAACGCCGCCGCGCTCCGCGCCCGCCTGTCGGGCGAGACCTGGCGGGTGCTCGCCGACCTGGACGAGTTCCTGTCCCTCGACACCGAGCGGGCGCTGACCGAGTCGCAGCTCGCCGGTCGCGCCGAGCAGGCGCTGAGCCACCTCGCGGCGCTCTCCGGGCTCACGCACGAGAACATGAGCCGGGCGGAGGGCTGGCACTTCGTCGAGCTCGGCCGGCGGATCGAGCGGGCGATCAACACCTGCACCTTTGCGCTGGCCTTCGCCAACGACGAGGCGACCCCGGGTTGCCTCGGGGTGATGCTGTCCCTCTGCGACTCGCAGATCAGCTACGGGCGCCGCTACATGCAGGGCGCCGCCCTCGACCCGGTCCGCGACATGGTCCTGCTCGATCCCTACAATCCGCGCTCGATCGCCTTCCAGGCGGAGGCGATCGCCCGCCACCTCGCCGACCTGCCGGCCCTGGCCGCGGACGGGATCCCCGAGCCGCATTGCCGCCTCGCCACCCGGATCCTGTCGGAGCTGCGCAGCGGCGAGGCCGCGGATTTCGACGCCGTCCGCCTCACCGCGCTCGCGACCGACCTGGAGCGGCTCGCCGACGGGATCGCGGTCCGCTACTTTCCCACCGGGCCGAACGCGCTGCGTCCCGAGAAGCTGACGGGGCTGGCGTGATCTATACGCTGCGCCACCGCACCACCTACCGCTACGGCAAGCCGGTGCATTTCGCCCGCTGCACCCTGCGGCTCAAGCCGCAGGATTGCGAGGGCCAGAGCGTGCTGGCGAGCGCCGTCACCATCGATCCGAGCCCCACCCGCGCGGTGATGCGGCGCGACTATTTCGGGATCGACGCGGTGGCGATCACCCTGGAGGCGCCCCACACCACCTTCAGCGTCGAGGCGCTCTCCACCGTCCGGGTCGAGCGTCCGGCCCCGCCGCCGCCCGAATCCGGGATGCCCTGGGAGCGGGTCCGCGACGCCGTGGTGGCCGGGCGCGACCTCGGCGGCCGGGCGCCCGTGCACTTCCTGTTCCCGAGCGGCCGGGTGCCGCTGCTGCCCGCACTCACCGACTATGCCAGGCCGAGCTTCGCGCCCGGCCGGAGCGCCTACGGGGCGGCCCACGACCTGATGCTGCGGATCGGCCGGGATTTCCGCTTCGATTCCAAGGCCACCACCGTCGCCACGCCGCTCGCCGAGTCCTTCGCGCTCCGGGCCGGGGTCTGCCAGGACTTCGCCCACGTGATGGTCGCGGGCTTACGCGGCATGGGCCTGCCGGCGGCCTATGTCAGCGGCTACCTGCGCACCGTGCCGCCGCCGGGCCGCCCGCGCCTGCGCGGGGCGGATGCGAGCCACGCCTGGGTGGCCGTCTGGTGCGGCGAGGGCTGGCTCGGCCTCGACCCGACCAACGGCGTGGCGGTGCGGGACGACCACATCGTGGTGGCCCGCGGCCGCGACTACGGCGACGTGGCCCCGGTCGACGGCATCGTCAGCGGCTCGGGCAAGCAGCGCCTCAAGGTCGAGGTCGACGTCATCCCCGATACCGAGACGCAGGATCTCGCGCTGGTGGGGTGAGGTGGCTCCGGCCGCCCCGTCCTTTGCGGACCCGGCGCAGCAATCCCGCGGCGGCGTGCCGGGCGCTGTCGCGCCGCCGCGGTTGTTTCACCGCGCACGCGAAGACGACGGTATCCGGGTCTCCACGCCGCCTTGACGCCCGCCGATCCGGCATCCCATCTGTTCCATGTAACCGAGACCGGGGCAGCGATGGTCACGCCGGTCGCCCAGAGAGTTTGAAAGCGTCGGGCGGCGTTGCGCGCCGCCGGGCTCCGGCCTGTGCAGATCTGGGTTCCGGACACGAGGCGGCCGGGCTTCGCCGAGGAATGCCGGCGCCAGTCGCTGCTCGTGGCGGAGGCCGATGCGGCCGACCGTGAGCTGAACGCCTTCCTCGACGCCGCGCTCACCGATCTCGACGATCCGGCCGAGCCGTGACGCGCGGCGATCTCGTCACCGTCGCCATGGCGGGCGATTTCGGAAAGCCGCGTCCGGCGCTGGTGATCCAGTCCGACGCCTTCGCGCAGAGCGGCGCGGTGACGGTCCTGCTGCTCTCGTCGGCACTGGTGGACGCACCGCTGATCCGGCCAACCGTGCAGCCGACACTCCGGAACGGCCTGAGCAAGCCGTCTCAAGTCCAGATCGACAAGGCCATATCGGTCAGGCGGGAGAAGGCCGGGCCGCCGATCGGCCGCCTCGATGACGCGACCCTGCTGGCGGTGACCCGCTCTCTCGCGCTGGTCCTCGGCCTCGCCTAGTATCGGCGGCCGAGCCGGCCCTCACCACATCGTCTTGGCCGCCCGCTCCGGCCATTCCGCGTCGTAGCGCTGGCCGCCGACTTCGCCCGCGGTCAGCGCCGCCAGGATCGCCCCCGGCGTCGGCAGGCTCGCCGGGTCCACGCGGGATTCCGGATCCCACAGCCCGGCCCGGATGATCGCCCGGGCGCACTGGAAGTAGATCTCCGCGACGGTGATCACGAGGGCGGTGCGCGGCGCGTGGCCGTCGACCCGGAACGTCGCGAGCAGGTCCGGGTCGGCCGAGATCACCGCCCGCCCGTTCACCCGCAGCGTCGTGCCCGAGCCCGGGATCAGGAACAGCAGTGCCACCCGCGGATCGCGCACGATGTTGCGCAGCGAGTCGATCCGGTTGTTCCCCCGCCGGTCCGGCAGGATCAGCGTGCGCGGATCGGCGACCCGCACGAAGCCCGGTCGATCCCCGCGGGGGCTGCAATCGAGCCCTTCCGGACCGGAGGTCGCCAGCACCGCGAAGGGCGAGGCTTCGATCAGCGCCGCGTAGTCCGGCGTGACCGAGGCCGCGACCTTCATCGTTGAGGCGGGCGCCAGGGGCGCATGGTAGATCGCCTCCAAAGCGGCGAGGCTGTCGACGATCATCGCGCCCTCACGCGACCGGGGATGCGACCGGCGTCGCCTTGCTGGCCGCGAAGCCCGCGTGCTCGGCCACCAGCGCCCCCGACAGGGCCGAGGCGATCAGGCCCCGGGTCTCGTCGACGCCGTAGAGGGCCACGAAGGAGCCGAACCGGGGGCCGCGCGCCTCGCCGAACAGCACGTTGTAGAGGCTCGTGAACCACGCCTGCGACACGCCGGGCCGCCCGTCCGGGCTCTTGGCCTTGCCGGACGTGTCGGGGAAGTGGCGCCGGCCGACCTCGTAGACCGCCGCCTGCAGCGCCTCCGGATCGGTGGAGCCGGCATGCGCCTCGAGCGTCTCCGAGAGGTCCTCCAGGGCGGCCCGCTCCTCCGGGGTCGGCGCCCGGTAGGTCTTGGCCGGCCGCACGAAGTCCGAGAAGTACTTCAGCGCGTGCCTGACCAGCCGGTCGAGGCCCGGATGGGTCTCCGGCCCGGTCTGCGGCGCGTAGCGGCGGATGAAGCCCCACAGCACCGCCGGATCCTCGGTGTTGGCCACGGCGGCGAGGTTGAGCAGCATCGCGAAGGTCAGGCTCGCGCCCTCGACCCGCTCGGGCTCCGGCGGGTTGCCGGCATGGAGGTGCCAGATCGGGTTGCCCAGCCGCAGCTTCGCATCCTGGCCGGCATAGCGGTCGAGGAAGCCGATATACTCGTCCACGTGCCGGGGGATCACGTCGAAGAACAGGCGCTTGGCCTCGCGCGGCTTGTTGTACATGAACAGGGCGAGCGATTCCGGCGTGCCGTAGGCGAGCCACGCGTCGATCGTCAGGCCGTTGCCCTTCGACTTCGAGATCTTCTGGCCCTTCTCGTCGAGGAACAGCTCGTAATTGAAGCCCTCCGGCGGCTCGCCGCCGAGCGCCCGGGCGATCTTGGCCGAGAGCTTGACCGAGTCGATCAGGTCCTTGCCGGCCATCTCGTAATCGACGCCGAGCGCCACCCAGCGCATCGCCCAGTCGGGCTTCCACTGCAGCTTGGCGTGGCCGCCGGTCACCGGCGTCTCGTAGCGCTCGCCCGTGGCGGGATCGCGCCACACGATCGTGCCGCTCTGCGCCTTCACCTCGTCGATCGGCACCTGCATCACGTGGCCGGTGACCGGGTGGAGCGGCAGGAACGGCGAGTAGCTCGCCGAGCGCTCGGCGCGCAGCGACGGCAGCATGATCTCCATCACGGAATCGTAGCGCTCGAGCACGCGCAGGAGCGTCGGGTCGAACACGCCCGCGCGGTAGCACTCGGTCGCGGAGCGGAACTCGTAGCTGAACCCGAACGCGTCGAGGAAGCGGCGCAATTCGGCGTTGTTGTGCGCCCCGAAGCTGTCATGGGTGCCGAACGGGTCCGGCACGCGGGTGAGCGGCTGGTTGAGATGGTCGGCCAGCATCTCGCGGTTCGGCACGTTGTCGGGCACCTTGCGCAGCCCGTCCATGTCGTCCGAGAAGGCGATCAGCCGGGTCGGCACCGCGTCGCGGGTGAGCACCCGGAAGGCGTGCCGCACCATGGAGGTGCGGGCGACCTCCCCGAACGTGCCGATATGCGGCAGGCCCGAGGGGCCGTAGCCGGTCTCGAACAGAACCTCGGTCTTGCCGGATTTCTCCAGCCGCGCCACGAGCTTGCGCGCCTCCTCGAAGGGCCAGGCGGCGGCGTTGGCGGCGGCCTCGATGGTGTCGGCGTCGAGGGTCAGGGCTGGGGGAGCGGCGGCCATGTCTTCGGGGGTGAATGCGATCTGGGAGCGCGCACCCTAGAGCGGTTCGCATCGGAGCGGAACGCCCGACGGCGCAATGCGGGGTTCCATCGCGGGCCCGCCCGCGCGGCCTGTGGCGGCGCATCTCGGTTTCGGCTCAGCGGACACGTCCCCGCCTGCGAACGGATTCCCGAACGCGCCAGGACGACATCCCGGATGTCCAGATCTCCACCTCATCCCGAGGCGCCGCGCCCCTCAGAACGGGCTCACCGGGAAGAACCGCAGGTACAATTCGGTGTATTTCCCGTCGTCCCAGACCCGCTGGAGCGCGTCGTCCAGCGCCCGGGAGAGGGCCGCGTCCTCCTGGCGCGTGATCAGGCCGATCCCCTCCCCGAAATACCGGTTCTCCAGGTAGTCGCCGCCGGTCAGCGCGCAGCAATTCTCCGCATCCTGGCCGCCGACGAAGAGGGCGAGGTTGAGGCCGTCGGCGAAGACGTAGTCGATCTCGCCGCGCTTGAGCGCGCCTTCGGCCGCCGCGAGGTCGGTGAAGTCCCGCGGCACGGCCTTCGGGAAGAACGCCTTGAGGTAGGCCGCATGCGCGCTGCCGGCGATGACCCCGACGCTGCGGTCGGCGAGCGCCGCCGCCGAGGGCACCGGCAGACCCTTGTCGGCCCGCGCGGCGAAGCGCGCCGGCCAGCGGAAATAGGGCCGCGTCGCCAGGAATTTCGACCGCAGGGACGCGGTCAGCGGGATGGCGGCCGCGACCACGTCGCCCTGCTTGCCGTCGAGGGCGTCCAGCAGGGTGTCGAAGCGGCGCGCCTGCACCGTGCAGGGGATCGTCAGCTTCTCGCAGACGGCCCGGGCGAGTTCGACCACGAAGCCCGTCGGGTTGCCGTCGGGGCCGGCGAAGTGCAGCGGCGGGAACTCGTCGTCGGTGAGGAAGCGGACCGCCCGGCCGGTCTGCGGCGCCTCGATCCGCTCGCCCCGGCTGCGCGGGTTCCAGAAATCCGGCACCGTGACGGCGGGGGGGACGGCCGAAGGGTCGACGGCGTGGGCGGCGGCCCGGGGCTCGGTCGCCGCCGCGGCGCCGACGGGGGTCGCCCCGAGAAGCGCCCTGAGAAGCGCGGCGGCGAGCGCGGCCGTCGCCACCCGGAATGGGATGCCTGTCCTATCGCCTCTTGACGACGGGGAAGGGGTGGTGCTCCTCTCGGAGCGCGGGGGCGGGGACTGGCTCACCCCCCTCCTCTACCACGTCCTGGAGCCACCGGGGGAGCGCGTGGCGTGTCGTTCCAGCGCCCGCCCGTGGAGCCGGCAGCCCTGCCGCCGGAGATCGCCTTCCTGCTGGCCGAGGGCGTCGACGGCCGGCTGCTGATTCGGGCGGCTGCCGAGGCGGCCGAGGTCGGGACCGACGCGGCGACCACCCTGATGAATGCGGGCCTGATCGCGGAATCGGCCTATTACGCGGCCCTGGCCCGGGCGCTCGGCGCCCCCTATCTCGACGGCCCGATCCCGTTCGGCCTGGGCCTGCGCTTCCCCGACACTCTGGTGGCCGGCCTCGCGCCCCTGTTGCCGGGATCGGTGGCGCCCTGGGTGCTGGCGCCCCGCGGCCGGGCGATCGCGGACCTCCTCGACATGCCGGGCCGCGCCGCCGTGCCGGCGATCACCAGCCCCACCCGCCTGCGCGAGGCCGTGTTCGCGGCCATCCCCGAGCAGGTGGCGGATTACGCGGCGCACGAATTGCGGCGGCGCGCGCCCGAGCGGGCGACGGCTCCCGAACCGGCCCTCCGCTGGCTCGCGGTCCTTGCCCTCGGCCTCACCGCCGCGCTCTGCCTGTGCGCGGCGTTGCCGGACCCGTTGGCGCGCGCGATGGTGATGGCCGGGCAGATCCTGTTCCTGGCCATGGCGGCCCTCCGGATCGCGGCGCTCGCCATCGCGGCCCCGGTGGCTCCGGAGGCGGTGACGCCCCTCGCCGAGGCGGACCTGCCGGTCTACACGATCCTCGCCCCCCTCCACCGCGAGGCGGCGGTGGTGCCGGATCTGCTCAAGGCGCTCTCGGCCCTCGATTATCCCGCCGCCAAGCTCGACATCAAGCTGCTGCTCGAGGCCGACGACGCGGAGACCGCGGCAGCCCTCCCCCGCGACACGCTGCCGGCCCGGTTCGAGGTGATCACGGTGCCGCCGGGCGAGCCGCGCACCAAGCCCCGGGCGCTCAACGCCGCGCTGCCGCTGGCCCGCGGCGCCCTGCTCACAGTCTACGACGCCGAGGACGTGCCCGATCCCGGGCAATTGCGCCTGGCGGCCGCCCTGTTCGCGCGCCTGCCCGCGCGCACCGCCTGCCTCCAGGGCCGGCTTGTCATCGACAATGCCGGCGATTCGCGCCTCGCCCGCGCCTTCGCCCTCGAATATGCCGGCCTGTTCGACGTGCTGAACCCGGCCTTCGCCCGGTGCGGCCTGCCGGTCCCGCTGGGCGGCACCTCGATGCACCTGCGCACCCGCGTGCTGCGGGCGCTGCACGGCTGGGATGCCCACAACGTCACCGAGGATGCCGATCTCGGCCTGCGCCTCGCGCTGGCGGGCTACGCGGTCGGCGACCTGCCCAGCCCCACCTTCGAGGAGGCCCCGGCCCGCCTCGGGCCCTGGCTCGGACAGCGCACCCGCTGGCTGAAGGGGCTGGTCCAGACGAGCCTCACCCACGGGCGGCGCCCCCTCGCTAACGCGCGCAGCCTCGGCGGCCTGGAGGCGCTCTGCGCCGCCGCTTTGGTCCCCGGCACGGTGGCCTCGGCGCTCGCCTACCCGGTCTGCCTCGTCGCGGCGGCCTGGTCCTTCCTGGTCCTCGACATCCCGGCCGCCCCGGTCTTCCTGGACAACCTCTCCACCGGGCTCGCCATCACGCTGTTCGGGACCGGGCTCGCCGCCCTGGTCCTCCCCGCCCTCGTCGGCTGCGCCCGGCGCGGCTGGGGGGACCTCGCCCAGTCGGTCCCGTGGATGCCGATCTACTTCCTGCTGGTCAGCCTCGCGGCCTGGCTGGCGCTGATCGAGCTGATCCGCGCCCCGCTGCGCTGGAACAAGACCCGGCACGGCCTCGCGCGCACCTCCCGCAGCGGCCGGCGACGCCGGCGGCACGCGACAGCCTGCAGCACGGGACATCCTGCGGCGCCCCGCGAAACCGGCCGCTAGCGTCGGCTGCCGGCCCATCACCTCCGACGCGCGCTCGAGCACGCGGACGGCCGGCGCGGGCTCGCCTTCGCCAGCGACTGCCTGGAGGCGGACGACGTGGAGGCGGACGACGTGGAGGCGGCGATCCGCAACGCCCGCGACCCGTGCCGGAGCGCCGCCACCATGCTCCTCACCGGGGCGGTGCTGACGGATTCGTTCGGCCGGATCCTGTGATCGTTCATCCTGGCGCTCGCCTGGGAGCCCCTCTGCATCCGGGCGACGCGTTGAGGGCCGCGCGGATTGGCGCGCCGGGCGCCGTGCAACGCCTGCGGGACGCGCGCCGTTGTCCCATGCTGGAAAGGCCAGGCGAGGGGCCGTGAGAGAGGCCATGACCACGATCGCGATCCTGATCGGCACGCAGGCGGGTGCGCGCCTGCTGGCCGCCGCCTCCGAGCGGGAGGCGGCCCTGTCGGCCGAGGCCTTCCTGCTGCGCCTGCCCGTTCGCGCCCTTCCGGCGCCCCTCTGGGTGCAATGCGCGGATCCGGCGGTCAGCGGCCGCCTCACCGGCTATCTCAACGGGCTGCAGGCCGAGCAGGTGCGCGAGCGCGACGCCCGCCGGGTCTGAGCCGCGGCCGGTCTCCCGGAACGGATTTCCCTGCGCCGCGCCATGCTCTAACGCCATCCGCATGAGCGAGACACGCGATGCGGGCCAGCCCGGACCGATGAACGGGGCGCGGGACGATAACCCTGCGGCGGAGGCGCCCCTGGGCCGGCTCCTGCGCCTGATGGCGACCCTGCGCGATCCCGTCGCCGGCTGCCCCTGGGACGTGGCGCAGAGCTTCGCCACCATCGTGCCCTACACGATCGAGGAGGCTTACGAAGTCGCCGACGCGGTGGCGCGCGGCGACCTCGACGACCTGCGCGACGAACTCGGCGACCTGCTGCTCCAGGTGGTGTTCCACGCCCGCATGGCCGAGGAGCAGGGCGCCTTCGCGTTCGACGACGTGGCCCGCGCCATCGGCGACAAGCTGGTCCGACGCCACCCCCATGTCTTCACCCCGGACGGCGCGCCCCTGCCCGCCGGCTCGCCCCTGCGCGACCCCGCGGCGGTCGAGGCGCAGTGGGCGGCGATCAAGGCGCAGGAACGGGCGGCCCGGCAGGCGGAGCGGCGGGAGGCCGACAACTCGGCCCCGACGCCGGACCCGGTGCCGGACCCGCTCGGCGGCGTCGCGCGGGCGCTGCCGGCCCTCGCCCGGGCCGAGAAGATCTCCCGGCGGGCGGCCGCCTACGGCTTCGACTGGGACGATGCCGTCCAGGTCGTCGACAAGGTCCGC
>Ga0316228_1002119_pt1 | contig 18137 bp, 9 predicted proteins | sample TBH18021metaG_FD_206005 | JGI IMG/M metagenome (GOLD analysis project Ga0316228, IMG submission 206005) | Freshwater microbial communities from Trout Bog Lake, Wisconsin, USA - TBH18021 | ecosystem: Environmental > Aquatic > Freshwater > Lake > Hypolimnion/Profundal zone | place: USA: Wisconsin... | reverse complement strand
ATGCCCACCAGTTGAAACCCACCATTCTTCTGTCGGGTTAAATGTATTTGTCAAAGGAGATTTATCATCTACATCATGACCCTTTTCAGTGAGGACAAAAACATTGTATTGTTCAAAACTAAATGATGAGGCTTCATACCAGCGAAGGAATGCATCAAAGCAGGAAGCATTTTGAAACATATTATGAATCCGATAACCACTATTGAATTTCCGCTCAATTTTTGCCCTTAACTGCCTAGCTAGTTTCATTGACGACTCTGATTTTGAGTACTGCTTTAGAACCCGATTTCCATTTTCTCGTAATGTTGCATTTGAGGCGCAGCATGACCAAAAAGCAATTTCCATCAGAACATGTGATGGGCAGTTAAATACATACCTAGGTAGCTCAGTTTGAGTTGGCGTTATACCTTTGACGCCACCGCCCCAAAAATTTGGACCCCTGGCAATAGTTGAATATCTTGCCCATGCTTCTGGCTCTATTTTATTTGTAGATTTTGAGGATCTCGCGGCTAGCTCAATTTCTTCGTAAGTCATTGAGCCTCGCGCCTCATTTGCCTTTTTACTCTCTACTACTAAATTTCCCCAGGCATATCCTCCGTCATTGCATAATCTTTCAATTGACCAATCATGCTCGACTAAGTTTCCATGTGTTAAAGGCTCAAGAGTCACAGGGCATATTGGCCTATCAAGCAATTTCATTAGCTTTGGAGTTACGTCTTCTGAGACAGCTCTTTTTCTTAAATAGGCATGGTATCTAAGTTGAAGCCACTTTCTAATAAATCTATCTACCTCTTTTGTCCTAGCTATTCGAGAGGTATTCGATTTAAATCCGCGATATATAGCTGCATCAGCATTATCTGGAAGTGGCTGGTTATAAAAGGCCCAATCCCTACCAAGGTTAAAACCAATCTTATCCCTTTCTTCAAGTTGCAGAATGGCATCTCTAGGCAACATCCATCCCTCCGTCTTAGGGATCCCATTCATTTCCAGCTCAAACATTGGATTCACTAGGTTGCCTTATTGAACTTTATCTTTGCCGGGAGATTGTTTAATATTTTTTTGGAATATTTTTAGTAAAAAAATGGGCTGACACCTACAAGATAAATATATAAACCCTAAGACGCCCATTTATTTATATAGTAAAGGCTAAGGGCTCGCAGTCTGTCACTCAAGACTTATCAGCAGAAATTATTGCCGCATGAATTTGCTCCGGAGTCATTTCATTTTCTAACATTTTTTTCACATGATGTGCTCTATCTAGACCGGCTCTTTCTGCAAGTATGCAAAGCTTGAGAGCCTCAATTGGGTTAATCTCGCAACCTTTTCCCTGAATAAGGCAAATTGCTAAATCTGCCTGAGCATGGCAAAAACCACTATCTGAGGATTTCTTTAGCCATTCATATGCTTTTTCATAGTTTTGTAAATCTGTTTCTGAATCGCGATAAAGGAGGGCTAGGTTGTATTGTGAAATTGCATCCCCAGAGACTGCTGCTTTCTCCATCAACTCCGCAGCTTTTCTTTCGTCCTTCTCAACCCCAAGCCCCTGCAAGTAAAGGCTCCCTTGACTGGCAGCAGCTCTAACGTGACCTTCTGTGGAAGCCAATGAGAACCAATGATTTGCCGCTTTGTAGTTAGGTTCCCCATCTGGCCCGTTCATGTAGACAATCCCCAGGTTATAGGCAGCTGAAACATGCCCTTTTTTGGCAGCCCTTTCAAAGTAATGTCCTGCAGTACCTAGGTTTTTTTCAACACCTTCTCCATAAAGATACATGCAGCCAGCGTTATATTCCCCGAGAGTATCACCCTCCTTGGCTGCCAGTTGATACAAATCTGCCGCTTGTTTTAAATCTTTATCAACACCTTCACCAGCTTCATATTTCATTCCAAGCTCTCTTTGAGCGCCCGGATGACCTTTAGATGATGCATCCTGAAAGCAATAGAGAGCTTTATCTAAATCTCGCTCGATTCCCGTGCCATACTGGTAGGAGTACCCAAGATTAAATATTGCTTGAGCATCACCTTTATTTGCGGCATCAGCCCATAGGCTAAGGGCTAGACCTTCATTCTTTTCGCAACCATTGCCGTAAAAATAGAGCATGCCGAGGCTGGTCAAGGCCCTAGGCAATCCTTTGCTCGCAGCCTGCGACAAAAGAACAAAAGCCATTTCATAATTTTCTGGAAAGAATTCACCGGAGATGCAATGCATTCCCAGAGTAAATTGAGCATTTTCATCCCCCTTTTGAGAGGCCTCCAAGAGGCTTATTAATTTATCCCTTGTAGCTTCACTTTCAACCTCAAGGTTTTTGGATGAAATCTTTGCTAATTCTTCAAAATTAGAGTGAACCCTATTTATTTTTCTTTTATGAAGAACGGACAGCCTTACAGCCATATTTAACTCTTCATCATTTAACAGCGGCAATACTCGAGAGCCTGCAACTTTTGCCTCTTCATTATTTAAATCTGTGGCAACGATGTACCAGGAAAAGGCTGCTACTAAATCTTTATCTGTGCCTTGGCCATGCTCGTACATCTTTCCTATATTGGTCATTGAGAGTGCGCTTCCTTGCTCGGCTGCTTTTAGGTACCAAAAGTGAGCATCAATAAGATCTTTTTCACATCCTTTGCCCTCGGCAAGTGCCGCGGCTAAATTATGTTGGGCTAAAGGATTTCCCGATTTAGCTGCAGGCAGGTACCACTTGTAGGCCTCTTCATGATTTACATGAGTTCCACGCCCGTATGTGTAAGCTACTCCAAGGTTGTATGCTGAATCTAGATTGCCACCTTGAGCAGCTTTCAGATTAAGTTCAAATGATTTCTCCTGATTATCTGGAACTCCAAGGCCTTCACTGTATAGGTAAGCAAGTCGTTGCGAGGCATGAGCATTTCCCATGGTCGAGGCAATTTCAAAATAGTGTGCAGCTAGCTCGTAGTTTTGAGGTAGTTCATTTCTCCCCTTGGCGTAGAGTTCAGCAATGCGAATTATTGCTTCAACTTGATTATGCTCGGCAGCCTTTAAAAGCCATTTAAACCCTTCTTGGAAATTGTTTCCTTTATATGTTGGATCAATAAGGATATTGCCAAGTGCAGTTTGAGAGTGGGGTAACCCCTTATTTGCAGCATGCTCAAACCATTTTTTTGCAGACTCCAAGTTTTCCTCAACCCCGTGCCCATTCGCATACATTGTTCCTAATAAATGCTCAAAATACTCATGGCCAGCCTCAGCCTGAGGTTTTGTTATCGCATAAGCTTCTGCATAGTCACCAACTTCGAGATATTCAAGCACCTGTTTATAGAGCTCAGCGGGATTTTGGTCGGGTTTCATATTTATTCTGGAGAGGTCTCAAATTATGTGGCTTGAAAAGCTCAGGAGACGAGCCTGGTGAAATTTAAATTATGTTCTGGCGGTTAATAGTCATATTAAATTATTATTGAATATATGGAAATTATTGACAATATCAACCACCTTTTGGGCGATGATTTAAAGCAAACAATTCGAAATCATTCGAAATTAAGAATTGCTGCATCCTGTTTTTCTATATATGCGTATGAAGCACTAAAAGCAGAGTTGGAAAATATTGATTCTTTAAGTTTTATATTCACTTCGCCTACTTTCGTTGCGGCTGAAGCAACTGATAAGGTAAAAAAAGAAAAAAGAGAATTTCATATACCCAAGTTAAATCGAGAAAAAAATCTTTACGGTAGTGAATTTGAGATTCAACTTAAAAATAAGTTAACTCAACGAGCCATTGCAAGAGAATGCGCAGATTGGTTGCGACGAAAGGCCCAATTTAAATCTAATAAGACAAAAGCCCCGATGCAGCAGTTTGCTGGTGTTCAGTCTGAAGATGGAGCATCTATTTATATGCCGATCCATGGCTTTACTGCGGTCGACCTTGGTTATCAAAGGGGAGATGCAGTCTCAAATCTAATAAACAAATTTAGTGAACAAGAAAATACACAAGTCTTCCTGAGTCTTTTTAATCAAATCTGGAATGATGATGAAAAGCTTGAGGATGTTACCGCTAGTATCTGTGACCATATTGAGTCTGTTTATCAAGAAAATTCACCTGAGCGAGTCTATTTTTTAATGCTGTACAACATCTTCAATGAATTTTTGGAAGATTTAAACGAAGATGTTCTACCAAATGATTTGACGGGGTACCAGGATACGTTGATATGGAACAAGCTATTTAATTTCCAGAAAGATGCGGCAACAGGCATAATTAATAAGCTTGAGACATACAGCGGGTGTATCTTGGCTGATAGTGTAGGCCTAGGCAAAACCTTTACAGCACTGGCTGTAGTTAAGTATTACGAATTACGCAATAAGTCTGTCCTTGTCCTATGTCCAAAGAAACTCGCAGACAATTGGCTTAACTATAACCGTAACCTTAAAACAAATATCTTTTCAAGAGACCGTTTTAATTACGATGTTTTATGTCATACGGATCTGCTCAGAACCTCAGGTGAATCATATGGAACCCCGTTAAATAGAATTAATTGGGGCAATTATGATTTAGTGGTTATTGATGAGTCGCATAACTTTAGAAATAACGATGCCTATAAAGATAAGGAAACTCGTTATCAAAAATTAATGAATTCAGTTGTTAAGGAGGGGGTGAAGACTAAAGTCCTTATGCTTTCTGCAACACCTGTTAATAATCGTTTTGCCGATCTTAAGAACCAGCTTGCATTGGCCTACGAGGGTGATTCTGAGAACTTAAACAAGAAGCTAAGAACTGAAAAAGATGTAGAGGCAATTTTCACTAGGGCGCAGGCGGTATTTAACGAATGGTCAAAACTACCATCGGACAAAAGAACTGCGGCTGCTATCTTGGAGAAGTTGGATTTTGACTTTTTCGAGCTTTTAGATAGCGTCACTATAGCGCGCTCTAGAAAACATATCGAAACCTTTTATGACACCAAAGACATTGGTAAGTTCCCTGAGAGAAGAAAACCAATTTCTTTCCATAGCCCATTGACAGCAAGGAAGGATGTTAAGAATTTTAATCAAATTTACTCAAGTCTAACTATGCTTAAGCTAGCTGTATACGCGCCAGTAAGCTATATATTGCCAAGTCGCATGAGTAAGTATGAGGATATATATGACACAGAGGTGGCGGGAGGAAAGGGTAGGCTAAGGCAAGCAGACCGCGAAAAAAGCCTTCAGGCGCTCATGACTACCAACCTATTGAAGAGGTTGGAGAGTTCGGTGCACTCCTTTAGGCTAACTCTAGAAAGTTTAAAGGCTAATAATTTAATTACGCTTAATAAAATTGCCGAATATGAAAAAACTGGTAAAAAAATTAAGGTAGCTGATGTTTCAACGCAGTATGAAGATGCTGAGCCAGAAGATGATGAGCTGCCAGGTGACGAATCATTTAAAACTGGTGGCAAAGTTCAAATCGACTTAGATGATATGGATTTGCCCGGCTGGAAGTCTCACCTTGAGGCTGATTTATTTTTGATTAATGAGCTTGTTGCTGACATGTCTAAGGTGACTCCAGAACATGACTCTAAGCTGCAGCATTTAAAGGGGTTGATTCGAGATAAGCTGCAGAATCCCATTAATCCTGGGAACAAGAAGGTTCTCATCTTTACGGCATTCGCAGATACGGCTAACTATTTATATGAAAATCTAGCCACCGATATATTGCAAACCAATCACGTGCATTCAGCAAAGGTGACTGGTAGCGATAGTCCTAAATCAACACTTAAGACAAGTTATGATTTTCAGTCTATCTTGACCCTGTTTTCTCCAAAGTCAAAAGAAAAAGACATTGTTTTGCCAGCTGAGCCAAATGAAATAGATGTTCTTATAGGAACAGACTGTATTTCAGAGGGGCAAAACTTGCAAGATTGCGACTATGTAGTTAATTACGATATTCATTGGAATCCCGTCCGAATTATTCAACGATTTGGTCGAGTGGACCGTATTGGCTCTCCTAATGAAAGCATTCAGCTCGTTAATTATTGGCCAGATATCTCATTAGATGAATACATTAACCTGAAAGATAGGGTTGAAAGTCGAATGATGATTGCAGACGTTACGGCTACCGGAGATGACAATGTCTTAAGTGCGCAGGCTAATGATGTTTCTTACAGAAAAGAGCAATTACGTAAGTTGCAAGATGAAGTAATTGAAATGGAAGATTTAAAGACCGGTGTTTCTATTACCGATTTGGGCCTTAATGACTTCCGAATGGACTTACTCAATTACGTAAAGGAAAATGGATCATTAGAGTCAGCCCCAACTGGAATGCATGCTGTCGTTCCCGCCGATCCTGAGCATGGATTGATGCCCGGAGCCATCTTTACCTTAAGGAATAGAAACCAAGGCGTAAATATCAGTCAGCATAATCGTTTGCATCCCTATTACTTGGTCTACATAGGTTCTGATGGGGAGGTAATTGCCACGCATACAGAGGTAAAGCGCCTTCTAGATACAGTTCGCTCAACCTGTAAGGGTCGGGGCCTGCCGATTCCTGAGGCATTTAGAAAGTTTAATCTTGAGACTGAAGACGGTAAGGCGATGGGTTTTTATTCTGATTTGCTAGGTAAATCAATACGCTCAATGATTGAGGTCAAGGAAGACAAGGATTTGGATAGTCTATTTACCAGCAAAAGAACATCGGCCCTGGTTGACAAAATTTCAGGGTTAGATGATTTTGAATTAGTTACATTCCTTGTAATACAGGGGTAAGGGATGGGCTTTAAGCTTTTCAATTATCCACAACAGGCTATCTTTAGGAAGGTTTTACCCAAAAGCAAGATTTATGAGTTTGCTAAGCCAAGCAATGCTGTAAAAGGGCTTTTTGTTAGGCAGGTTGAGCAGATAGTCTGGGAATATAAGCTTTCTCCTGAGATTATAAATATTCCGGCTGGTGAGGGGGTTGAGGAAATTCAAGTACTTAAAATACAGTCAAAAGTTCCAGGGATTGACTACCATGTATATCAAACAATTGACGAAGCAATCCCATCTCAAATATTTTATGAAGTGGCGTATGGTGGCAAATTAAAGCTTGTCGCCGCCTATAAAAGACTTAGTGAAGTTGATTCTAGTAAGTGGGTTACAGGACCCTATTTTGAATCCGGGTGGGTTTCCTATGCTGATCAAAGGAGTGAACTTCCATTCTCCCTAAATATGGGCCAATTGTATTCTCAAATGTTGCGGATACTTATTGGAGACAAAAGAAGGGATGGTGAGACCCTCAAAAGTCAAGTTGAGAGACTTGAAATTATTAGATTAAAAAATAATGAGATTGAAAAATTGAAGATTAAACTGAGGAAAGAGAAGCAATTTAATAGAAAAGTAGAGGTTAACGCTCAAATTAAGCAGCTTGAGAGCCAGCTGCATCTACTGCTAATCTAAAAATTTAAATTTAATTAAGCCTATGAAAAAACTTGATTTAACATCGAAAAATATTGTTAAAGATAATATCTCTAAGATTGGAGAAATATTTCCAGGTTGCATAGTAGAGTCCGAATCACAAGATGGCGCTATTAATCAAAAGATTGACTTTGATATCCTACGGCAAGAATTGAGTGACTCAATAGTGAGTGGAATGCAGGAGCGCTATCAACTAAACTGGCCCGGAAAAAAAGAAGCTTTATTAGCGGCAAATGCCCCAGTAAGTAAATCGCTGAGACCCAATCGAAAAGATAGTATTAATTTCGATTCGACTAAAAATATATTTATTGAGGGCGATAACCTTGATGCTCTAAAGTTATTGCAAGAATCTTATTTAGGCAGGGTAAAAATGATATACATCGACCCGCCCTATAACACTGGCAGTGATTTAATTTATGCCGATTCTTTTGCCTCTAGTCTTGATGAATTTTTAAAGATTTCAAATCAAATTGATGATTCGGGAAAAAAGCTTTCAGTAAACGTAGAGACTAATGGAAGGTTTCATTCAGACTGGCTATCTATGATGTACTCAAGATTAAGGTTGGCCAGGAATCTGTTATCTGACGATGGAGCAATTTTTATATCCATAGGAAATGATGAGGTAACAAACTTAAGAAAGTTATGTGACGAAATTTTTGGTGAAGACAATTTTATTGAGTGCATTACCTGGAATAAGAGAATCCCTAAAAATGATAAGGGTGTAGGAAGTATTCATGAATATATTTTGGTTTACGTAAAAGATAATTCTTATCCGCACGAATTTAGAATGAGGAAAGAGGGATTGGAGGAGATAGAGGATTTATTGACAAGACTCAAAAAAACTAAAGTACCTATTTCTGAGTCCGAGCGTGAAATTAAAATGCTATATAAAAAGCAAGGGTATGACCGAGGAATTACTCTTTATAACTCTTTGGACTCTGAATACAACCTTTGGGGAAAAATTAACATGAGTTGGCCGAACTCAAATTCATTTGGCCCTAAATATGAGGTATTGCATCCCTTGTCTGGGAAGGTAGTACCCATTCCAGATAGAGGTTGGCGCTGGAAAAGAGAAACATTTGATGAGGCGGCACTGTTTAAAAATGGCACCTATACGGCTATAAATAAATTATCAGATGGCTCATGTATTTGCGGAAAAATCTGGTTTTCTGCTAACGAATCCGTTCAGCCAAGTTCAATTACGTACTTAAATGATGTTAATTATTTTCTATTACGCTCAATTTTATCTTTTAAAAGTGATGGGGGCATTGAGGTTGAGTCGCTATTCGATGGTAAAAACTACTTTTCTTATCCAAAACCAACTACATTGATAAAGGCATTAATTGCATCGGTGAATTTGCAGGATGACGATATTGTTCTGGATTTTTTTGCTGGAAGTGGTACGACAGCGGATGCGGTCCTTGCCTTGAATTCTGAGGATTTAGTAAGACGTCGATTTATCATGGTACAACTGCCAGAAGAATGTGATGTAGCTTCGGAGCCCTATATCGCTGGGTATAAAAATCTTGCCGAATTAAGTAGGGAGCGTATTCGAAGGGCATCTCTAAAAATTATTAAAGAAGGTGCTAATTTGGATGGAAAAATCGACCTGGGTTTTAGGGCCTTTAAGATTGATTCATCAAACTTGGCCCCCGTATTTTTGAACCCAGAGGAAATATTTCCTGACCTTTTAAGCTCCCATGTGAATATTATTCACGAGAATCGTTCTGAAGAAGATTTGTTATTTCAAGTCCTCCTTAGCTGGGGAGTTGAGCCATCCATACCAATAGAAAAGAAACTAATAAATGGGAAAGAGATTTTTATAGTTGATTCAAATGCCTTGGTAGCATGCTTTGATAATGCGGGCGGCGTTGATGAGAGTCTGGTATGGGAAATAGCTGCTTTACAGCCATTAAGAGCTGTTTTTAGAGATGGTGGATTTAAAAATGATGCAATGAAAATTAATGTAGAGCAGATTTTTAACTCAAAGTCCCCGCATACAGATGTAAAGGCAATTTAGCATGGAAAGATTAAAAGTAAACTCAAAAGATATTTCTTTGGAGAACTTGGAAAAAATAACTCAAATATTTCCTAGCGTTCTTGTTGAGTCAGACGGGAAAAATGGGGAGATTATAAAATCTATTGATTTTGAGCAACTCAAGATTGAGCTCTCCGGTTTATTGGCTGATGATTCTTTAGAGCGTTATCAGGTGACATGGCCTGGTAAAAGGGCTTCTATAAATGTAGCAAATTCCGCATCTGATAAAGCCTTAAGGCCCTATCCGACTGAAAGTGTTAACTTCGAAACCACTAAAAATATATTTATTGAGGGTGATAATCTTGAGGCCTTAAAACTCCTAAGGGAGTCTTATTTGGGTAAGGTAAAGATGATATATATAGACCCACCCTATAACACCGGTAGTGATTTGATTTATGAAGATGATTTCACCATTGGGAGTGAGGCTTATTTAAAGACTTCAAAGCAGATAGACTCCCTGGGGCACCGTTTAGTTGCCAATGTTCAAACTAGTGGAAGGTTCCACTCAAATTGGATGAGTATGATTTACCCAAGGCTAAAAATTGCTTATAGCCTACTTCGTGATGATGGGGTAATTTTTATTTCAATTGATGATAATGAATTGGCTAATTTGTTAAAAATTTCAAATGAAATATTTGGTGAAAAAAACTTTTTAGGTACATTTGTCTGGAGACGACGAGCTTCTTCTGCAATGGCGGATAGACTTGTATCAACGGACCATGAATATGTTGTTGCTTTTCATAAGGGGAGCTTTACTTCTTTGGGTCTTCCGAAAAGTTTTAGCAATTACACCAATCCGGATAATGACCCGAGAGGCCCTTGGGTTGCCGGTGACCTTACTGTTGGAATGGGAAAGGATTTGAGGCCTAATCAATTCTATGATCTCATAGACCCCTCAACCGGCATTGCATATAAGGCGAATCCCAATAGGGTTTGGGCTTATATCCCTGACAGCATGTCTAAACTAATCTCCGAAAAAAGAGTATTGTTCCCCACTGACCCTTCGCGAAGGCCAATGCTTAAGCGCTTTCAAGGTGAGCTTAAAAGTGATGTCAATCCAATCTCAACATGGCTTGCAGAGGTTGGATTAAATACAGAGGCAACCAAGGATCTTCAAAATCTATTTGGGCAGAGTCCCTTCAGTTACTCTAAGCCAGTATCGCTGTTAAAGCATTTAATCAAAACATCCACCCAATCAGATGACTTAATACTTGATTTTTTTGCTGGGGCTGGCACTACGGCAAGTGCTGTTTTTCAAGTTAATCTTGAGGATGGGTGTCACAGAAAATCTATTTCTGTTCAGATTCCCGAAGTATGTGATTTTGGTGAATTTAGAACAATTTCAGATGTGTGTTTGGAAAGAATCAGGCGCTCTGGAGCGGCAGTATCCGAAGCGGCAGTATCTGAAAATAAGCCATCTCCTGATGTGGGCTTTAGAGTTTTTAAGGTTGATTCTTCCAACAGAGTTAATGCATTTAATCAGCCCGACGTTATTACACAGGACCTTCTCTCCTCCCAGATTGAAAATATATTACCCCAGAGAACCGGTGCTGACTTGTTAATAGAAACCCTTCTTAGTTGGGGTGTTGAGTTATCACTTCCCATTGAGAGTAAATCGATTTTTGGCATAGAAATCTTTATAGTTGATTCAAATGCTCTAGTTGCATGTTTTGATAATACAGGTGGCGTTGATGAGGGAATTGTTAAAAAGATTGCCGAGTTTCAGCCATTGAGGGTGATTTTTAGAGATTCTGGATTTAAAAATGATGCAATGAAAATTAATGCCGAACAAATTTTCAAATCCATTTCTCCGCATACGGAAGTAAAGACAATTTAAGGGAAATTTGTGAAGCTTAAATTTAAAAACCAGCCCTATCAAACTGTAGCTGTCGCAGCTGTAGTTGATTGTTTTAAAGGTCAGCCGTTTCATAAAAATGGCTCTAGATACCGCGTTGACCCCGGTCCCAATAAGGGCGGCCAGTTAAACCTCGATGATTCTGGATTTAGAAACGCCGATATAGAGTTGCCGCGAGCTGAGCTCCTATCAAATATTCAGTCTGTGCAAAAAAATGCTTTATTACCAATCTCCCCAACCTTAATTTCGAATAAGGTTTCACCATTAAATCTAGATATCGAGATGGAAACAGGGACTGGTAAAACTTATTGCTACATTAAGACTATGTTTGAGCTTAATGCCAGGTATGGTTGGAGTAAATTCATTATTATTGTTCCGAGTATTGCGATTCGGGAGGGTGTCTATAAATCCCTGTGTATTACTGCCGACCATTTCTCGGAAACTTACGCCAAAAAAGCAAGATTTTTTATATATAACTCTAAGCAATTACATCAGATAGAGGCTTTCTCTTCTGACTCTGGTATCAATGTAATGGTGATTAATGCTCAAGCGTTTGCAGCGAAGGGCGCTGATAATAGACGTATTTATGATGAGTTGGACGATTTTCAATCGAGAAGGCCAATTGATGTTATCAAGGCTAATAAGCCAATTCTAATAATTGACGAACCACAAAAAATGGAGGGCGCACAGACTCTTAAGTCCCTTGAAGAATTTAATGCATTAGCTGTTTTGCGTTATTCCGCTACACATAAAACCACCCATAATAAGATTCATCGTTTGGATGCGCTTGATGCCTATAACCAAAAGTTGGTGAAAAAAATTGCAGTAAGAGGAATATCTGTTAAGAACCTTCCGGGAACTAACTCCTATCTTTATTTAGAGTCTATTCAAATCTCATCTAGGAAACCACCTGTTGCAAAAATGGAGCTTGAAGTTAAGGGTGCATTAGGAGTAATTAAAAGGGAGATGAGACTTATTGGTAAAGGGGATAACTTATTTGACTTGTCTAAAGGCCTAGACCAATATGAGGGATTTGTAGTCTCCGATATCAATGCAATCACGAATATGGTTTCCTTTATCAACGGCGTAGAGGTTTTAGCTGGAGATGCATTTGGCGATGTTAGTGATGATATTTTGCGGCGAATTCAAATTCGAGAAGCTATTAAAGCTCATTTTGATAAAGAGAAGGCCTTATTTAAGCAGGGTGTTAAGGTGCTCTCTCTATTCTTCATTGATGAGGTTGTTAAATATCGAGATTATTCACAAGAGGACGAAAAGGGTGAATATGCCAGGATTTTTGAAGAAGAGTACAACTCCTATCTGAATGAAATGGGTTTGATTGAGGACACGCCATATAACCTTTATTTGCAGGGAATTTCAACAAATAAAACACATAGTGGCTATTTTTCAATTGATAAAAAATCAAAAAAATTGATAGACCCAGCCATTAAGGGTGGTGAAGCTGATGATGTTGATGCGTATGACTTAATTCTTAAAGATAAGGAGCGACTACTTTCTTTTGATGAGCCAGTTCGTTTCATTTTTTCCCACTCAGCCCTTAGAGAGGGTTGGGACAACCCAAATGTATTTGTAATTTGCGCTCTAAAGCATAGTGACAATACTATATCTAGGCGTCAAGAAGTCGGTCGAGGCCTGCGTCTTTCTGTTAATCAAGATGGCGACCGAATGGATGACCCTGCTACAGTTCACCAGACCAATGTATTAACTGTTGTTGCAAGTGAAGGCTACAAAGACTTTGTAGCCGGCCTACAAAGCGATATAGTGAAGTCGCTTTCTGATAGACCAAGGATGGCAAATGTTGAGTTTTTTGAAGGTAAGATTTTCAAAACCCCATCTGGAGACTTTCCTGTAACTGCTGATTTGGCAAAACAAATATACAAGTACCTTCTCAAAAATGATTATGTGAATGAGAAAGACGATAGTATTTCAGATAAATACCACCAAGCTAAAAATGACGGTTCCTTGGCTCAGGTTCCTGAAGCTTTAGCCCCATATGCAGATCAGGTTATTGGGTTAATTGATTCAGTCTTTAGCCAGTCTCAACTGCCAGAAATCGAGGACGATAGAGGGGCCAAGATAAATCAGTTAAATGAGAACTTTGATAAAAAGGAGTTCAAAGAACTATGGGGCCGTATTAATCAAAAAGCTGTTTACGCGGTAGATTTTGATAGCAAAGAATTAGTTGAGAAGTGTATCAAGACTCTAGATTCTGAGTTAAAGGTTGCGCCTCTTCAGTACATGGTGCAAACAGGCGTACAGCAAGATAAGACAACCTCAGATGAGCTGAAGTCAGGAGGGGGTTTTAAATTAACTAATACCGATATCGAGACGCACCGAGAATCTGTTTATTCTTCTGTGAAATATGATTTAGTGGGAAAAATAGCTGAGTCTGTATTGCTAACTAGGGCCACTGTTGTAGCCATTCTCCAGGGGATAAATGCTGCAAGATTTGGTCAATTTAAGACAAATCCTGAAAACTTCATTTCTGAGGCTATTAGGCTCATTAATGAGCAAAAGGCAACCACAATTGTTGAGCATTTAACTTATAACCCTTTAGAGGAGGCCTATGGAATTGATATCTTTACTGAAACTCAGTTCAAGCAAGATTTCTCAAAAGCAGGGGAGCAGCTTAAGCGCCATATTTATGATTACGTCATTACAGACTCCAAAGTTGAGCGCGAATTTGTTAAGGAATTAGATACTTCTTCAGATGTAGTGGTGTATGCAAAGCTGCCAAGAGGGTTCTTCATACCTACGCCTGTAGGAAATTACAACCCGGATTGGGCAATAAGTTTTAAAGAGGGTTCGGTCAAGCACATTTACTTTGTTGCAGAGACAAAAGGCTCCATGTCGAGCATGGAACTCCGGGAAATTGAGAAGTCCAAAATCGAGTGCGCCAAGAAATTCTTTGAGGGACTTAATAAGAAGATTGATAAAGATAAAGTCAAATATGACGTCGTAAACAGCTTTAGTAAGTTAATGGAAGTAGTTAGCTAAAGATGAAAATTAACAAGAAAATATATCCATTGATGTCTGTTTCCGCCCAAAAAGGTATTCGTGCGCGTATAGATACAAATCCTGACTATCAAAGACCATCGGTTTGGTCTGTGGCTCAAAGACAGCTACTAATTGATACTATCTTGCGGGGATATGACATACCTAAGATGTATTGGAGGCAGACTGACTCAAATCCAGATAGATATGAGGTAGTGGATGGGCAGCAGCGATTGAGGACAATATGGGGATATTTTGACGGGGAGTTTGGTCTTCCTGCTGATGCGGATCCTATTAATGGAGAAGCTATAGCCGGTTTAAGGGTAGATCAGCTACCTGATGATCTGCTTATTCAACTGCAGACATACAACATAGATGTGGTTGTTATGGAGGATTCGGATGAGGATGAAGTTCGTGAGATGTTTTTGCGCCTTCAAAATGGAACTAGCCTAAAGGCCCAGGAAAAGCGTAATGCCATGCCAGGGGCTATGCGTAATTACATCAAAGAACTGGCAGGTCATAAATTTTTTACTGATAGCGTTGATTTCGAGAATTCACGGTTTACGCATGATTTAGTTGCGGCGCAAATTGCTTGTCTAGAGTTGGCAGGAGAGCCAACCAATATAAAAAATGCAGATTTAAATCGAATGTACAAGCAGGCCCAGGATTTCTCTGAATCATCCAAAGAGGCTAAAGCAATTAAGAGAACATTAAATTATCTTGCTGATATATTTCCGCACAGAACGCCTGAATTGCAGCGATACAACGTGATTTCACTATATTGCGTTGTTGCTGAGCTTCAGCGCCAATATTCTTTCAGCGATATTGTTGGGAAGTTGCATGACTGGTTTATAGAGTTTGAGACTACGCGCAGAGAACAAGAGTCTATAGACGATGAGTCGGGTGAATCTGAGTGGATAAGCTATAAGGAAAAGATTAGCCATAGTACTGATGCTCAAGAGTCTATTCGTTTTCGGATGGAATTTATGATGAAGCATCTTTTAGCCCACTTCCCCGATTTGCAGCAAAAAGATAATCAGCGTGACTTTACTCACATTCAAAAGCTAACTATTTATAGACGTGACCAGGGAAAATGTCAGGTCAAAATTAAGTGCAATGGAGAGAAAGTAACTTGGGATAGTTGGCATTGTGACCATAAAAAAGCCTGGAGTAAGGGTGGACAAACTACTGTTGAGAATGGACAGGTTGCGTGCCCCGAGTGCAATCTCTCAAAGGGAGCTGATTAGCTACTATGGGTAACGATAAGGAAATTTGCCACGCTACCTAAATAAAATTTAAAAGCCTACATATGTCTCATAAAAAACTCGACAGCTATAAATTTGATTCAATAAAACCCTACGTTATATACCTGGAATCTACCGTTCCATATGACCCCGGAATCTTTTATACCTTTGAAGCAGAGCAAGAATTACTTGAGGTTATTAAATCTGAATTATTAACCTTTGGCGGAACAGATGAGGATGGTATGGATCAGTGTCAAGCAGAGCTAGAAGCGGCTCTTCCAGCCTCAATTGCTGATTTTGATGAAAGCGTTTTAGATAGGATAAATGCACTTATTCCCCTGTGGAATGTCGGATTTGTTGGGACATTTCAAGATCTATTGAGCTCCAATAATGAGGCTCCAAAATGGTTTAGAAAAGAGTTCCGAGGGTATGCGGGAATTGAGGGTGAAGATAGCCCGCTAAGTCCTAATGAAATTGATGATTTCAAAACTTTCATGCTGCCTGAGTTGGAAAGATAAATATCATGTTTTGCGCACAAATCGACACTTGTGTCGTTTTGTTTATGGTGAGCCATGTGTAACTCTATTAAGGTGAAAAATTCTTCAATGAAAAAATCTTTTGTTGTAGTCGCGACTCTTGTAATGGTTACTAGCGCTTACGCTCAGAACAGCGCTAACTTTTACAATCAAAACGGTCAAAGCCAAGGCAGGACAGTGCAGCAGGGCAATACGACAAATTTTTACAATCAAAACGGTCAAAGTACCGGACGCGCAGTTCAGCAAGGTGACTCAACAAACTATTACAACCAAAATGGCCAGAGTCAAGGTCGGGCAGTTCAACAGGGAAACTCTACCAACTACTATAACCAGAATGGCCAAAGCCAGGGGAGAGCCGTTCAGCAAGGTAATACGACCAATTACTACAACCAGAATGGCCAAAGCACGGGTAGGGCTGTACAAAATGGCAATACCATCAATTATTACGACCAAAACGGACAAAGCGTAGGTCGGAAAACAATTCAATAGCATCATATGCCACGCTACTTAACGAAATCTCGATTTAAGCTAGCTGTTGAGTGCCCAACAAAGCTTTATTACTCTGGCAAAGATAAGATTTATCGAAATATTAAGAATGAGGATTCTTTTCTTCAGGCTTTAGCCGATGGCGGTTTCCAAGTTGGTAAGTTGGCACAGCTACTTTGGCCTAGTGGCCATGAGATTACTTCAAAAAATCATGAAGAGGCTGAGCAGGAAACCCAAAAACGTCTTTCTCTGCCAGGTGAAGTTGTTTTGTTTGAGCCTGCCATTAGATACAACAATCTTTTCATTCGAATAGATGTTCTGATAAAACGTGAAACATCCATGGAGCTGATAGAAGTGAAGGCTAAGTCCTACAACTCTATTGACCCTCAGATAGTCGGGGCTAGAGGTGGCATCCTTGCTGGTATGTTGCCTTATTTACAGGATGTAGCATTTCAGAAATACGTCCTATCTAAGGCTTACCCAGATAAGGCCATCACAAGTTATCTGTTGATGCCTGATAAGGCTGTCGATGCCACTATTGATGGTTTAAACCAGCTCTTTAAAGTTAAAAGAGAAGGGCGCAGCACGGAAGTGGAGGTTAATCCTCGTGCTTATGAGATTGCCAAGGAAGCTGGCACATTATTAGCGAAAGTGAATGTAGATGAATATGTTGATTTGATACTTTCTAAACCCATTTCATTTCCTGGCGGCTCTGGACTATTGCCGGCGCTATCAGAGTATTGGGCCCATGAGTATGAGATGGACCAGAGGATTGCCCCGGTCCTTAGTAGTGCTTGTAAGTCTTGTGAGTTTCGAGCATTCGATGGGGATGGATTTAAAAGCGGCTTTCATGAATGCTTGCGTGAAGTTACTAAGCTAACGGATAAGCAGATAAATGAGGGCACCATTTTTGATGTGACAGGCCTGCGTAAAAAAGATGAGTATTTAGCTCAAGGGCTATATACGCCAAGGCACTTGCAGCACCATATCAATGTGAAGAATGATAAGGGTGGGTTGAGTTTATCCCAAAGACAATTCTTGCAATGCGCTGGCATACCCCTTGAGGATGATAAAGGTGGGTTTTATCTGGATGCAGACTTAATTCGCAATCAGATGCGCGGCTGGGTCTATCCGCTGCATATGATTGATTTTGAAACATCCACAATTGCTTTGCCTTTCTTTAAAGGGATGCGTCCGTATGAGACCATTGCCTTTCAGTTCTCGCACCATGTCATGCATGAAGACGGTTCAGTCGAGCATGTAGGTGAATTTATACAGGCGACCCCAGGGCATTTTCCAAATTTTGAGTTTGTCAGGGCGTTAAAAAAAGAACTTGAGAATGACGAGGGAACTATCTTTCGGTGGGCTACCCATGAGAATACCGTCTTAAATGCTATCTCAATCCAGATGGATAAGGATGGGGTGGAATTGGCCGACAAAGCAGAACTACAAGCGTTCATTCGCAGCATTACTAAAGGTGGCAAAAGAGAGATGGTTGATTTAAATGTCCTTGCTACTCGCGCCTACTATCATCCGATGACTTTTGGCAGGACATCAATCAAAAAGGTATTGC
>Ga0316228_1002112_pt1 | contig 18181 bp, 19 predicted proteins | sample TBH18021metaG_FD_206005 | JGI IMG/M metagenome (GOLD analysis project Ga0316228, IMG submission 206005) | Freshwater microbial communities from Trout Bog Lake, Wisconsin, USA - TBH18021 | ecosystem: Environmental > Aquatic > Freshwater > Lake > Hypolimnion/Profundal zone | place: USA: Wisconsin... | reverse complement strand
TGGAAGTTGCTTTTGCTACCTCATCACCCATCCGATCCAGCATACGCCTCTCCACTCCCAACTCGGGACTTGAGATCCACGGTAAGTCATGGTGATTTATCACCACCCTCTGACTGTAATCAGCATTGATATTCATGTAGTCATTTCAGATATTTAAAAACTTGACAAAGCATAGCAAGCAAAATGAATGTGTGCCCAAAAGACAAAACCCTCACCATTGCTGATGAGGGTTTGCGTTTCTGGTGGGCCCACCAGGACTTGAACCTGGGACCAAAGGATTATGAGAGCAGATATCCAAAGAAAACTACTAGGATTTCAAGAGCTTACGTCTCCTATATATCGGTGTGTAGCGTTTTGTGTAGTGGATTTAATGAAACTATAAGAAGTGCTCTTAAACATATTTCAAATAAAAAGTGTTACTCGACCCAAATCTTTTTAGGGGACGTAACCATATCGCATCATCGCCTTCATAGGGCTCGTATTTATATTTTTAGGCAGGGTTAAATAGCTTGCTAAGTCTAAATTAGGCGAAGCAACAGAATAAGCCCATAGATGAAAGTAATAGAACCTGCACCTTTACTAATTATTGAAATCCTATGCTTAGATACTTTAGCTATAGCAGCGCCAAAAAGGTGGAGAGCAAAAGTTGCAAGCAACAATCCGCCCACATCCTCTAGTGATTTATAAATAAAGCCGCTTTGCATAAAATTCAAATACTGAACATGAGCTAGCCCATGAAATGTGCCAAATATTCCCATCAGAAAAAGGCTCATCCGTAGATCCAGTTTTTTCTTAAGAAAAATTAAAATACCAATAACTATGACTGACATTGATATACCAAACTCAAGCCATTCTATGTTTATAGCCGCAAGTCCAATGAAGACACCAAAAACCATACCCACCATAAAAGCTAACGGGCCCATCCAGAGATTTTTTAGCACAAAAACACTCCAAAAACCGACCAATAGAATTACTAGAAAGTGGTCAAAACCACTAAGTGGGTGCAATAATCCTTGCGTAAATCCAGGCTCTAAATCATGACCTGGATGGGCCATCAACAATTTAGCAAAACATATAAAAAAGAGGAGGAGGAGTGTTTTTATTGAGTTCATATTTGCTCTCGCTACATAGTGGTTGCAGCCTTTGCTAAATAGCTTGCTAAGCACCTTCTTGTATTAATTTAAAGAGACTGACTTTATGAAATCTGCCATCAAATTCAAGAAAGTATCTTATTTAATGAATGCAATAATTTCATACACCTTCTTTCAATCCTAGTGGTAAAGTTCTATCAGGTCAAGACTATTTAGGATCTCAATCCTAAATACATACAAATTATTTGTATAACTTAAATTTATATTGAGATACTAATGACACTGAGACAAAAATTCCATATTGGTTTGCTAGCTTTGATGCTAGCCTCGATTACCCCTCTTGCAAGTGCTCAAGCTTGGCCTAATAAGCCAATTAAATTAGTTGTCCCCTTTCCGCCTGGTGGGGCAAGTGATGCCTCAGGTCGAATCTATGCTCAATTTTTAAGTGAAAAATTTGGCCAGTCTTTTATTGTTGATAACAGAGCTGGGGCTGGCGGTGAAATTGGTGCTGAAGCGGTGGCCAAATCTCCTGCAGATGGTTATACATTTTTACTGGGCGCACTTGGGAGTCACTCAATACATGCTGCCATGCCATCCCAGAAGCCTGCTTATGACTTCGCCACTGCTTTTGCATGCGTTTCCATGACATCATCAACACCAATGGTATTAGCAGTCAATAGCTCATTACCCGCAAAGAATATCCAAGAGCTTATTGCCCTAGCTAAAGCCCAACCAAATAAGTTAAGTTTTGGTTCAGCTGGTCCTGGCACCCCACAGCAAATGGCAGGAGAATTATTTAAAGCAATGACAAACACACAACTACTACACATTCCTTACAAAGGTAGCGGCCCTGCAGTTGCAGACTTACTTGGCGGTCAGATTGATATGGTTTTTGATACTATGCCTGCCCTACTTCAACAAGTAAGCACTGGGAAGATAAGGCTATTGGGTGTCACAAGTGCTAAACGTGCACCCTCGTTACCAGACCTCCCCACCATTCAAGAGCAGGGTGTTACTGGATATGAGGTAACAAATGCCTACGCAATACTTGCACCAGCTGGTACATCTCCTGAAATTGTTAACCGACTTTCACGTGAGGTGCAGGCTTTATCAAAAACTCCTGAAGTAGTGACTGCTTTTAAAAAACAAGGATCTGAAGCAATGGGCACCACCCCAGAAGAAACTTGCCGCTTACTAAAAGAAGAAATGGCTAAATGGGCTAATGTTGTCAAACGTTCGTCATCTGCCTTAAATTGAGACCCTATTAAATATGCTTGCCCAAGATATTATTACTCGTAATAGCTGCCAGAGACCTGCCATCTTTTTTGAGGATGAGGTTCTTAGCTATGAAGACTTGGATAAGCTATCAAATCAATTTGCCCATTTCTTTCAATCAGTCGGAATCAGGATTGGAGATAGAGTTAGCTTCATCTCTCTCAATGACTCTTTGCTCATAGCAGGCTATTTCGGAGCATTTAAGGCTGGGTCAGTTGCAAATCCCATTAACAATCGCCTAACTCCTCCTGAATTGGCCTATATCCTCAACCACGCCCAAAGCAAATGTATTGTAATTTCTCCTGAATTCATTGAGGTACTGTGCAACACTATTCCCCTATTAAAGCATCAGCCCAAAATCTTGGTATTGCGTGCCCCAGAAAATCTAGGTATTACAGCTCACCGTAATGATGAATTGAAAAATTATTCAGATAGTGAAATCAAGCTTGAAAATCTCACTCCCGATGATGGCGCCCTACTGCTCTACACATCCGGAACTACTGGCAACCCTAAGGGTGTTTTGCTGACCCATCACAACCTTTGTTCAGCAGCAAAAATTGTGAGTCAGGGATTTGAGATTGAAGAAAGTGATCGCACCTTATGTGTGATGCCTCTGTTCCATACCAATGGACTAATGTTCAGCAACCTACCCTTTTTATATAAGGGCGCCAGCGTTGTATTGCGCAAACGTTTTTCAGCTAGCAATTTCTGGCATGAATGCAAAGACTATTCAGTCAATTCATCAAGCGTCTCTCCCACTATCCTATCTCTTTTACTTGAGCATGAAAAACAGGCACCCTCCTCAAGTGAAATCTCTCTAAAGTACATTAAAGTTGCCTCAGCGCCAACCCCTAAGGAGTTGGCTGAACGCTTTGAAAATCGATTTGGGAAAAATTTACTCTTAGAAACATTTGGACTTACAGAGACAACTGCAATTAATACTATGAACCCTTTGAATGGGAAAAGAAAGTTTGGTTCAATTGGCCAAGCCTTGAGCCCACAAAAAGTGAGGATTGTTGACGAACATAACAATACCTTGGGAGCAAATGAAGTAGGTGAGCTATTAATTCAGAGTGAATTAATCATGAAAGAATATTATCTAGATCCCGCCAACACCAGCGCCACAATTAAAAATGGCTGGCTTCATTCGGGTGATTTAGCTACGATTGACAAAGAAGGTTTTGTCTTTATTGTCGGTAGAAAAAAAGAAATGATTATTCGAGGCGGTGAAAATATATCCCCTCTAGAGGTAGAACAAGTTGCAGCTATGCATCCTGATATTATTGAAGCTGCTGCAGTAGGACTTTCTGATCCAATTTGGGGTGAATGTGTTGGTCTAGTTGTGGTGTCTTCTGGAGAGCCGAACCCTAACTCAATTATTGAATTCTGTCGCGAACGCCTTAGCCCATTTAAAGTTCCTGAATACATAGCCTTTAGTGATAAATTACCTCGCAATGCCATGGGCAAAATAACTAGAAATGACTTACGGGCAGCATTTTCAACAGCAAAGGGCTAATCAATGGGGACTAAGAAAGTAGCGGTCGATTATGGGGACCGAAAGATTGATATTGAGGTGCCAGAGAGTGCATCGATTATCGAATACCAAGAAGGTACTTTAATAGAGAACCCACGCGAAGCGGTCTTAAGTGCCCTGAAAAATCCTTTGGGTATACCGCCACTTTCTGCCTTGGCTAAACCAGGAATGAAAGTAGCAATTGGCTTTGATGACATTACAAGACCAAATTTACCCGCAAGAACTATCTTGCCCATATTGGTAGAAGAGCTCAATCGTGCGGGGATCAAAGATCGAGATATTTTATTTATTTGCGCCTCAAGCAATCATCGCAAGCCTACCCGTACAGAATTGGCTAACCATCTTGGCCCTACTTTATTTAATCGCTTCTGGCGTCTAAATGCCATCATCAATCATGACTGCTCTGCTCAAGATGAACTCACCTATCTGGGGATTACTGAAAGCGGAAGATACGTAGAGCACAATAAGCGCTATTTAGACGCAGACTTAATGATTTATCAAGGCAATGTATCTTCTGCGCAAGGTCCAAGCTACACCGGTACTGGCGTGTGTATTGGACTTGCTTCTACTAAAAGTATTGCATCTCACCATAGTATCAATGCAATCCCTGATCCTGATGCAATCAAGGTGGCGCCTGGCGAAAAGAAAAAAGCAGTCAACGTAAAAGATGAAATGAGTACTTTTATGGAGCAGGCTACCGGCAAACAAGTTTTCTACATAAATTCTATTAACGGCATTGGTGGAAAAATGATTGGCGTACATGCAGGACATGCTAGTGCCATCAAAGCCCCTGCATGGGAATTAGCATCTAGTCGTTTTGTTTGTGATGCTCCACAAGCAGATGTTCTGATTGTGGGTCTATCAGCTAGTTTTTCGTATGGCAATTCAAATAACACTTTAATTGCAGGTGCTGGTACCTTTACCCTCCCTCGCTACAATGCTCAAGGGCCAGTGCTTCGCGAAGGTGGCGTAGTCATCGCAGTATCGCCAACTACAGGCTACATCGACCCACAACTCTACCCCTCATACAAGAAAGTGATTGAGGTGTATGGAACTCTTCATAGTCCGCGAGGGCTCATTGATTTTGAAGATGAATTTAACAATAACCCTGAATATGTTCATCAGTACACACATTGCCACGGCTATCCACCGCTTCACCCATTCTGGTTACTATACGAGAATGAATACACCTTAAGTCGGGCCGGGGCTGTTATCATGACTGGAACTCCTAATCCAGCCGCCTTCAGAGCTATTGGGATGAATACCGCTCCAAACTTTGAGGCTGCCTGGAAAATTGCCAAAAAAATTGTTGGAGAAAATCCTAAAGCAGTAGTTGCCCCTAGCTTTTGGAGCAAACCCAGAATTAAGTTTCGTGTGGATGCCTAAGAGTGATTAAACAAGTTACGCGTATTCATCTTGATTTAATTGGCGGTATTGCGGGAGATATGTTTGTTGCAGCCCTTGCCGATGCTTTTCCTGAGCTTGCTGAAGCGATGATAAAAGATATCGGAAAATTTCCTCAATCCTCAAAAGGAAGAGTGGAATTTATAAAGCATCATGATGGCGTACTCAAGGGCTTGCAATTTAATGCCATTGAACATGCCCAATCTCATCATCATGGTAGTCATGCTCACGGCGACGCACATAGTCACGACCACGTGCATTACGCCCATATATGTAATCTACTGAAAAATTCAGAGCTTAAAGTCGAAGTCATATCTCATACTCTAAATTTATTCTCACTTTTAGCCAAAGCGGAAGCAGAAGTTCACGGCATCAAACCAGAAGAAGTTAGCTTTCATGAGGTAGGGGCATGGGATTCGATTGTCGACTTTGTTGCAGCAGCTTACTTTATTGATGCACTTGGAAGCATTGAGTGGTCTTTTTCAGCCCTACCTATCGGCGGTGGAACCATAAAAACTGCTCATGGTCTCTTACCAGTACCCGCTCCTGCGACTGCAATTCTAATGAAGGGAATCCCGATAATAGATGATGGTATTCAGGGTGAACGAGTGACGCCGACGGGAGCAACTATTGTGAAGTACTTGCTTTCAAGCTCTAAACCCAGCCAATCTCCCAACACCTCTATTTCAAGTTATGGGAATGGTTTTGGCAGCAAGAAACTTGCCAACATTTCCAATGTATTGCGGTGCCTAGCTTTCGAAACTACTCAGCAAGACATTCAACATGACCACATCTCTACGATTACCTTTGAAATTGATGACCAAACCTCAGAAGATCTAGCCATTGGTATCGATGCGCTGCGACAATTTCCAGGTGTTATTGAGGTTTATCAGGGGCCTTTATTTGGGAAAAAAGGGCGAATGCTGACGCAAGTTCAAATTTTAGTAAAGTCGGATGCCCTAGAATCCGTATGTGAGCAATGCTTTATTGAAACAAGCACTTTGGGACTTCGCATCGCTCAATTAGAAAGAAAAATATTAAGCCGATCAGAAGTTATCCTGGATCAACCTAAAACCAGGGTGAAAATCGCAAATAGGCCCAATCACGAAGTAACTGCTAAGGCAGATATTTCAGATATAGCAGCAATCTCCTCTGGCGCATCAGAAAGATCCATAAACAAGCAGATCTCGGAACAGCAAGTTTTGAAAAAATATGTCAAATAATCAGCTTATAGAAAAAATTGAAATGATTAAGCAGGAGATCAGTAGATTTCCTAAAGTCGCAATTGCGCTCAGTGGAGGGATTGATAGCATCACTTTGACGAGAATTGCTGGGCTAGTAAGCAAGGACTCTTTAGAGGTATTTCACGCCATATCGCCTGCAGTACCTCCAGAAGCAACAGAACGTGTACGAGCGCTCTCCAAAAAGTATGGCTGGAACTTGCTGGAAATCCTCTCCGGTGAATTTAGTGACGAGCGCTATTTAACAAATCCCATTAATCGATGCTTTTATTGCAAACAGTCTCTTTACACGGCAATTGCTGCAATTTCAAAGAAAACCTCTTCACAGATTTTTTCCGGCACTAATGCTGATGATCTCTTAGAGTATCGGCCTGGATTAGAGGCTGCATCCAATCTAGATGTAATTCATCCTTTTGCAAAATGGGGGGTTAATAAAGCAACGATTAGGGCTATCGCACTTGAGTTAGGTCTTGGTGAACTCTCAAGCCTACCCTCATCACCCTGCCTATCTAGTCGGATTGAAACGGGAATACCTATTCAAGTAGATACGCTTCAATTAGTGCACCGTGTCGAGAATCTGATACATCAATCCATAAAGACTTCAGTTGTGAGATGTCGTATTCGTGCTAAATCAGTTTCAATAGAATTGGATCATGACAGTCTCAATTTTTTATTAACTGAAGACCAATCTTCAATTAGAAGCAAACTTAAAAATAGTATTCGAAAAATGGTGGATGAGAATCACCCTGAAAAAATGATTGAATTTGCACCGTATATTACTGGCAGCGCTTTTATTGGAAATAAACATGCAGTCGCCAGACTTTAAACTTGATTTGAGTCGTCAACAGCGCATAGGCTTGGATGAAGCCGTTTTTTGCGGTGGTAAAACTTCTGAACAGATCAATAATATTCTTCAGGCAGTGATGCAACAAGAAAAATCAATTTTATTGACCCATCTTACGCCACCTAAATTAGCGGGTATTTCAGAAAATCTGAAGAATCAAATCGATTTTGATCCCATCTCTCATACTGGATTTTTCTCTAAACCATACCCCCTTTCAAATGACAAAAATATTGCGATTATTAGCGCAGGTACGAGTGATGCAGCTATTGCTGTAGAAGCAGCTCGAACCTTAACTTTTTTTGGTCATCGCGCTGAATTAATCCATGATATTGGTGTGGCCGGTTTATGGCGACTTCTTGAGCGACTTGATGAGATCTCTAAATTTCCCATCATCATCGTAGTTGCCGGAATGGATGGCGCACTTCCTACCGTTTTAGGTGGTTTAGTGAGCAGCGCTATTATTGCCCTCCCCACTTCAGTTGGCTATGGTGCGGCCGAAGCCGGGCGCACTGCACTTAATGCAGCCTTAAGTAGTTGCTCTTCAGGAATAGTAGTGGTTAACATTGATAACGGCTATGGAGCCGCTTGTGCTGCAATACGCATACTCACAGCTGCATCTCGCTCAAAGTGACCATGCGGATCAAGTGATCGCAAGGCTTCAATTTCTGAACTTGTAGGATAGGCTGTTGGTTCTGCTGTTGAAGCATCAAATGCAAACCCAGTTCTTTCCCTAACTTCTTCCAGACTCGACTCGGGATGCCAGCTGTCTAAGGCTAAACGTCCATCGCGCTTTATAAATACTGCAATTGGTGTAACTACACCATGGAATCCACCCCAAGAGGTTCGAAAATCCAACTTATTAACCAATGTTCTTTTCGAGTGCTCGGTACGCCAAGTACATGCTCGCTTAGCAGTTGGCAGCATTACCGCACCACCACCGCCCCCAGGCAAGCGCACCTTTGGACTATGCCAATCTCCAATCACGGAGTTGTTAGCAGAGCCCTCTCCATCAATTTGCGCAGCCCCCAAAAAGGTGAGGTCCATGCGACCCCTAGTGCAAAGATCATAAAAATCTTCATTATCGAAAATTGATGCAGTATTTTCAGCTAATACTGGATCGGAACTAGATAATGGAATAGATGAGGGCTCCGGATCTACACCACCAGCCACATTGATATAAATATAATCCCAATCATAAGCACGCTTAGCCATTAAGCAGGCCAACATCGGCATACTTGAATTTACTCCGCTAAATGTAATTTCATTGGGACGAATAAATCTAGCTAGGTTAGTAACGACATATGAGAATGGTGACCATGAATTAGACATTAGATGTCTCCAATCTTTCAGATGCAGCCTGCAAATGCACCTCTAGAACTTCTGGACTTAAAGAGCTCATGTACCCCTCGACTGCAGGGTAGTCTATCTCATAGTATGGCCAACAAGACCCGGGCCATGCGCCCTGAGGCACGATTGAGTAAGACTCAACCATAAAATATGGAATCAAAGTCATCTCAGGTTGATCAGTAAAAATTTGATCCTCGACTAACTTTTCTGCAGTCACTAAAACAGATTTTGCTGAGCGGCTCATGATCCGATCCCAATGTGAAGTTCCATAAACTCGCACATTCCCATGTCGATCAACCTCATTCGCATGGATGATGGCAAAATCAGGTGAGATGGCAGGTATAACCCAGACTGGCTCGCCCTGACCATAAGGATCATCCATTTTCTTCCAGCCATTAATAGCCGGAATATCGCTACCTTGCAGACCGCCGCACGGTTGAAAAGGAACACCATAAGCTGCTGCCCTTAAACCTGCAGTCAAGGTTGCGCAAGCATGCTCCTCTAGTTCTACTACCTTTGATTCAATGGCCCTTCTATAAGAAGGTGCCAAGCCAAAGTTACCTTCCATCGCAACAATACCGGCTCTTACTTTTTTTACAATACCCGCTCTACATAAAATATCGATATCGTAACCAGGAGACTGTTTAATAATTTCGAGATTTGTTTTTTTCTGACGAATCAACTCCCTTACAAATGCAAAAGGGCCGCGATGTAAGAAACTTCCACCCAAGGCTAAAGATGCGCCATTCGGAACTTTTGATACCAGCTCTACCAGAGAAATATTCTTACTGGCAAATTTAAATCCTGAAGGCATATTTAACCTCTTCTACTCTATATATTGATACCTAATTCTATGTTAGAAATGCTTTCAAAACCAATTTAAGACTTTGTCTTTTTTAATTTATCCTAAAAGCAATTCTTTACTTCCCTACTAGCCCTCTATGTTTACTAGGGCTAGCCTAAAAGATGTATAGAGATTTCTTACACACTTTGTGACATAGAAAGAAAAACGACTTAGGAATTTCTCCCTAAGTCGTTGATTTCATTGGTGGGCCCACCAGGACTTGAACCTGGGACCAAAGGATTATGAGAGCAGACATCCAAATAAAACCACTAGGATTTCAAGAGCTTACGTCTCCTAAATATCGGTGTGTAGCGTTTTGTGTAATGGATTTAGTGTAATTAGAAGAACTGCTAACCCACTATTTGGTTTTCAAAACCAAAGGATTTTTGGAACAACCGTGTAGCACTTCGTTGCTCCAAAGTATCCTAGGAGAATGAGCGTTACTTAAAGTAACGCTCAACTGACCGAACCTCAGCAATCCTATCTAAACCCTACTTTTTATTAGTTTTAGGGTATGTTTAGGTTCTCAGGTTATTTGCGGACTTGATCATCAACCTCGAGAAATTGCCCACCGGAGTGGGTTTTTGGAAAAACTACCTGCCGACTGCCTCTATCCTGATATTGCTTCTGGTATAGAGGCCGCTACACGCGCCTAATAAATCATTAAGAAATACAAAACCCGCCTTGTAGTAATGCTTGGGGTAATACCCAAGCACGATATAGGCCGAACCCTCCAGCAATAAATAGAAGGATCGCTGCGAGATAGCGAACCCATACATATTGAGAGAATTGTGTCAGCACTGCGGAAAATTTTGAGATGAGTAATAAATTGGGAAGTGTTCCTAAGCCAAATACCAACATGAGCGCCGCTCCCGTTAGGACATCCCCCGATAAAAATGCGATTGGCAGAACACTATAGACCAAACCACAAGGCACAAGCCCCCAAAGCATGCCACTAAACCAACGAGAGGGGCCGCTTGCCATTCCACCTAAATATTTAGCCCAATAACCCGCTATCTTGCTACTAATCCATTGACTTCCCAGTACTCCTTTTGCTCTATCAAACCCAAGCAAGCGAATACCCATCCAAATCAAAATGCAAGAAGTCAGCGCAAACAAGGGTCGCTGTATCGGAATAATATTTTGTTGCCAAACCACCAACCCCAACAAAGCAGCAATCGCACCCAGTATTGAATAGGTCGTGATTCGGCCTAAATGCATGACTAACTGGAGATAAAAAAGCTCCGATTTTGACCTCAATCGGCTTTCTGTAGCAATAGGCCGCTCAATCGCTGCGGCAATTCCACCGCACATCAAGGCGCAGTGCCAACCGCTAACCAAAGATCCCAAAAAAACTGCCAGCAAGAGGCTCGTGGTTAGCATGGGATAAGAAAAATATAGGTAGTTGCGCTGATATTCACCCTTATAGAATAAACTGCTAACTGAGGCAAGCTCAATATGAATTACAAACCTACTGATACCCCTACCAGCAAATGCTCAGTCTGCGTATTGGGTCATTTTTGCCTGCCTGTCGGTCTCAGTCGTAGTGACATATCCAAAGTAGATAACCTCGTTAAAGAACGCGTCCACCTCCAAAAAGGTGAGGGGCTCTATAGACATCGCGACCCGCTTAGCTCTGTATATAGTGTACGTTTTGGCACCCTTAAAACAGAATATTGCCTTCCAGACGGGCGTCAGCAAGTCATTGGCTTTCATTTACCTGGCGAAATTCTTGGGCTTGATGGTATTGGCGAGGGTCATTACCAATCTGATGCCATTGCTCTTGAAGAGAGCGAGGTTTGCATTATTCGCTACGACGCATTTGAGAATTTAGCCCGTGAAATCCCAGTTTTGCAAAACCAGTTTCTCAGAATCATGAGTCGTGAGCTGACTCAAGATCAACGCCATCTACTCTCTCTGGGCACTATGCGCGCCGAAGAGCGATTAGCAGCTTTTCTTCTAAGTCTTTCACAGCGTTTAGCGGCTCGTGGCTACCTCAATAATGAATTTGATTTGAGCATGAGCCGTGTAGATATTGGTAGCTATCTAGGCATTCAAATTGAGACAGTGAGCCGCATGTTGTCACGTTTTGCTGAATCTGGCTTAATTCAAATCAGACAACGTCACATTAAACTCATTGATATGAATGGCCTGCATGAGTTGGCTGGCATTCCGAACCCTGATAGACAGGGTTGCAGTACCGATATTCCGATCGCACAAATCTAAATCGACAGCGCTTAAATTAGGCCGCGATCTATCTCTTTCCCATCTGGAGACTCGATTCCAGGAAGAATGTAAGCCGTCAAAGCGCTAGAAAATGCGCAGAATGTCCAAATCACAAAAAAGCCAATTGAGTAGATACCTTCGTCAGAGATCTCTGGGTGATAGCCAAAGAACAAAAGATCTTGTGGGCTAATTACCGAGAATAACAAACCCTCTGCCATGCCGGCCACTAAAAACGATGGCCATAGAATACATATCAGCAGTCGATATTTCATTTTTGAACCTGCTCTACTTTTAAACCACGCTTCACAACACCATCATGCAATGGTTTATCTGGATGCATATTGATAGCGAGATAGATAGTAATGAAACAAGCGATCATTGCTAATGCGGGGCCACTAATTAATAGCCATGGCCAAAACTGCTTCCACCATGGTTTGATTATTTGCTGATCTGTCATGTCCATCCTCCTGATTGCTATCTAGCTTAACGGGGAATAATAAAAGTTGACTTCTCGACACGAGCTCTTGTAATCGCTTCTTTACCTTCGAGCTCCTGTGCCACCACATCAAAATGAATCGGGTAATTGCCAGGATCATTTTGTCCAATATTAGTGCTGACTTTAATCGGTAGCAATTGATTGCTAGCTGGACCAACGTCAATTTCAGTAATTTCCTTGCCTTGAGAATTCAAGATTTTGAGATCATCCAGACCGGTTGCCTTGACCTGAACCTTCATCGGATGCTCGGAGGCGTTCATAATCTGCATACGGTAGATGTTCTCGATACGAACACCCTCTACTTCCCGCGCCAATGCTCCACGATCTCTCATGACGTCTACCCGCAAAGGATTGCGAGTGGCCAAAGAAGTCAAGAAGGCGGAGGCCAATACTGTGATAAAGGTCGCATAAATCAAGACTCTTGGACGCAAAATGTGCCTAATGGCACTCTGATCGGATTCTTTATCCTCCACTGCCCGCTCAGTAGTGTAGCGAATCAATCCTTTGGGATAGTCAATCTTTTCCATTACCTGATTGCACGCATCAATACAGGCACCACAACCTATACACATATATTGCAAGCCATCCCGAATATCAATACCCGTTGGACAAACTTGTACGCAAATGCTGCAGTCTACGCAATCCCCTAAACCCAAAGCGTTATGGTCCGCCGACTTACTACGACTTCCTCTAGGTTCGCCACGTACCTTATCGTAGGTAACCAAGAAGGTATCCTTATCCACCATGACACTTTGAAAGCGCGCATAAGGACACATATATTTGCAAACTTGCTCACGCATAAAGCCAGCATTACCCCAGGTTGCAAATCCGTAAAAGCAAAGCCAAAAAGTTTGCCAAGGGCCCAGCGATAAATGGAGCAATGCGACACCCAAAGTTTCAATTGGGGAGAAGTAACCAATGAAAGTAAAGCCTGTCCAGAATGCAACCAGCAACCAGAGGAAGTGTTTAGTGATCTTAAGTCGCCATTTTCTAAAGCTCCATGGCCACTCTTCTCCGTCTAAACGAATTCGAGCGAAGCGATCGCCTTCAATTTTGCGCTCGATCCACATAAAGATCTCGGTATATACCGTTTGTGGGCATGCATATCCACAAAATAAACGCCCTGCGATTGCTGTAAACAGAAATAAAGCGAGCGCCGACAGAATCAATAGCAAGGTGAGATAAATCACATCTTGGGGCCATAGAACTAGACCGAAGATGTAAAACTTACGCTGAACTAAATCAAAAAGAACGGCTTGTCGACCATTCCAACTCAGCCATGGCAAGCCATAAAAGAGTAACTGAGTTGCAAAGACTAGGATAAAGCGCCAACGAGCAAAGAGGCCTGTTACAGATCGAGGGTAAATCTTACGCCGGACCTCATAAAGAGACTCTTCAATGACCTCAATCGGAATGGGCTTCCCGCCCGGCGTATTACTTTCGACCAATTACTTAGCTACCGCTTGCTTATTATTCGATAAGCCCCAGACATAGGCAGTTAATAACTGGATTTTTTCAGGGCTCAAAACCTTATCTTGGGCAGGCATCATCGCATTGCGACCTTTAGTAACTGTTTCAATTATGGTTTGCTCTGAACCGCCATATAGCCAAACTTTATCGGTTAGGTTTGGTGCACCAATAGCAATGTTCCCTTTTGCATCGGGGCCATGACATGCGACACAGTTAGCTTTAAATACCTCTTCGCCACGAGCAGCCTTTAAGCTGTCAGCTGGCAAGCCAGACAGGCTACGAACATAGTTCGCTACATCAACTATTTGCTTGCTATCGAGCTGTGGAAACGGAGGCATGACACCACCACGACCATAAGTGATTGTTGTCTTAATATTTTCAGGAGAACCGCCATATAACCAATCGCCATCAGTTAAATTTGGAAATCCTTTAGCACCACCACCATCTGAACCATGGCATTGGGCGCAATTATTCAGAAATAGGCGTTGTCCCATTTCACGTGCTTGAGGATCTGCAGCGATCTGCTCAACATCCATCTTGACGTACTTAGCATACACTGGCTTTAAATCATCATTTGCAGTCACCATAGACTTCATTAATGCACCATCAGTGCTATAGCCCAATAGCCCAGGGTATGAACCAAGTCCCGGGAAGAGAACCAGATAAACCAGCCCAAAAAGACAGAAGAATAAGAACATCCACATCCACCAACGTGGTAATGGATTATTCAATTCGCGTAAATCACCATCCCAAACATGACCCGTATCAGCAACTTCACCATCGGGAGTATGAACAACTTTGGTCTTAGTTTGCGAAAACAAAAGCCATATGCACCAGATAATGCCAACTAATGCAACTAGAGCGATGTAGATGCTCCAACCATTACTAAGAAAGTCACTCATGATTTATCCTTGCTAAATTCATCTTGAAGATCAAATGGAAGCTCTGCTGATTCCTGATTTGCCTTCTTCCTACCTGGGGACCATGCCCAAAATACAATTCCTAAAAACACAACGAGTCCAAGTACGGTAGATATAGCAGAGAGATATGGGGCAATATTTTCCATAGCTGGATTCCTAAGATTACTTAGTCTCTACCTCATCAACAATGAGATATCGACGATTAATGCCGAGACCCTGTAAATAAGCGACTAAGGCATCCAACTCAGTTTTTCCCTCTAATTCTTTAGGGGCATTGGAAATATCTTCATCGGTATAAGGAATACCTAAGCGACGCATTGCCAGCATATGCGATTGAATAGTACTTACATTAGCAGCATTTTTTGCCAACCATGGATAAGCAGGCATGTTTGATTCTGGCACAACATCACGTGGATTATTTAAGTGAATTTGATGCCATGCATCAGAATATTTTCCGCCTACCCGAGCTAAATCTGGGCCAGTACGTTTGCTACCCCAAAGGAAGGGGTGGTCATAAACAGACTCACCTGCTAAAGAGTAAGGACCATAACGCTCCACCTCTGAACGGAGAGTTCGAATCTGCTGTGAATGGCAACCCACACAACCTTCGCGCTGGTAAATGTCTCGTCCCGCTAAGCGCAAAGCAGAGTAAGGTGCAACACCTGGGCTGGGCTCTGTTGTGGAGTGCTGGAAAAACAAAGGAATAATCTGCACTAAACCCGCAATTGAAACTACCACAATAGTTGCAATAATTAACCAACCAACATTCTTCTCAAGAGTGCCGTGGGAAAAGAATTTATTTTCATTAGACATTTTCTCTTCCCCTCTTAATGCTCAGCAACGGCCATTGGAATCGGGGCATTTACAAATGCCTTTCCTTGGACAGTTTTAAATACATTTAATGCCATCAGTAACATACCGCTGAGATAGCATAGCCCACCAAATAGACGAATCAAGTAGAAGGGGAAGGTTGCTTTAACAGACTCAACAAAGCTATAAGTTAGAGTGCCATCTGGTTCAAATGCTCTCCACATCAATCCTTGCATCACACCAGCAATCCACATAGCAGCAATGTATAAAACGACCCCAATTGTTGCGATCCAGAAATGTAATTCAATCCAACGTACGCTATACATCTCTTTTTGCCCAACCAAACGAGGAATTAAGTAATACAGAGAACCAATCGTAATCATGGCAACCCAGCCTAGTGCGCCTGAGTGGACGTGCCCAATAGTCCAGTCGGTGTAATGAGATAAGCTATTTACTGTCTTGATTGACATCATTGAACCTTCAAAGGTGGACATACCGTAGAAGGACAAGGCCACAACCAAAAACTTCAAAATAGGATCGCGACGTAATTTATACCAGGCACCTGACAAAGTCATAATGCCGTTGATCATTCCACCCCATGATGGGGCTAACAGGATGAGAGAAAAAACGGTGCCCAAAGACTGAGTCCAATCAGGCAGCGATGTATGTTGTAAGTGGTGAGGGCCTGCCCACATATAAGTAAAGTTCAAAGCCCAAAAGTGGACGATCGATAAACGATAAGAATAGATTGGGCGCTCAGCTTGCTTTGGAATGAAGTAATACATCATGCCCAAGAAACTGGTAGTCAAGAAAAAGCCTACTGCATTGTGACCATACCACCATTGAACCATGGCGTCTTGCACTCCAGCATAAGCTGAATAAGACTTCCACAGACTTGCAGGCATTTCAAGATTATTAAAAATATGTAGGATCGCGATGGTTAGGATGTACGCCCCAAAGAACCAATTAGAAACATAAATATGTTTCGTCTTACGCTTCATAATCGTGCCAAAGAAGACCACAGCGTATGCAACCCAAACAACAGTAATCAGAATATCAATTGGCCACTCTAGCTCTGCGTATTCTTTTGATGTGGTAATGCCTAGTGGCAAAGTAATAGCGGCAGCAACGATTACCGCCTGCCAACCCCAAAAGGTAAAGGCTGCTAATTTGTCACAGAACAAACGAACCTGACAGGTGCGCTGCACGATGTAATAAGACGTTGCAAACAGAGCTGAGCCCCCAAAGGCAAAAATCACAGCATTGGTATGCAAGGGACGTAAGCGACCATAACTTAACCATGGAATATTGAAAGTGATTTCAGGCCAGATCAGCTGGGCTGCAAGAATAACCCCAACAAGCATGCCAACGATTCCCCAAAGCACTGTAACAATGGCAAATTGGCTTACAACCTTGTAATTGAAGGTATCTTGATTACTCCCCACGGTAAGTCCCATGGTTTCTCCTTTTTTGTGACCAAACAACGACATAATCCAAATAGATTAGCTTGATTATCGAATTTGACCTCTGAGAGGGGTTTGATCTACATCAAAAAGGGAGGGGCAAAATTGCAGCCCATCTCTAAGATATACCCTAGCCTTAGATAAAGCCGGGCCACATGTGCTTATTATTTGGAGTGTTCGCTAACTTTTTCAGGTCGTGGCGTATCTTCATCCATCAAAATAGACTGGCCAGGGCCGTCCAAATCATCAAACTGGCCACTCTTAATTGACCAATGCAAGATCCACGCTAGTAGCCCAACCAAGATGAGAGACAAAGGAATCAATAAATAAAGGCTTTCCATCTTGCCAGTCTAAGCCTTTCGTAAACGCCAGGCGTTTAAAGTCACCGCCAGCGAGGATAAGGACATTCCAATGCCCGCTATCCAAGGGTTGACCAAGCCCATCATTGCGGCTGGTATCGCCAAAACGTTATAGATTAGAGCCCACCATAAATTCTCTTTAATGATGACTTGTGTCTTGTCAGCCAAACGCAAGGCTATTCTTAAAGAATCCAATGAAACTGCTGTCAAAATGGCATCTGCACCAGCAGCAGCCAATGGAGCACCTGCGCCAACGGCAATCGATAGATCTGCGCGAGCCAATAAGGGAGCATCATTCACACCATCACCAATAGCCCAGACAAAACGATTGTGATTTTGCAATCTCTCTATATAGGCATACTTATCTTCTGGAGAACATGCGCCACGGTAATTGGGAATATTCATCTGCTTTGCCCACCAGGCCACAGTTGCGGGATCGTCTCCTGAAACTAAATGAATGGCAATATCCCTTTCCTTAACGCTTTGTAAAAATGCTGCAAGGCCTGGCCTAGGAGCGTCTAAGAAAATAAAACTCGCGATCAATCCTTGATCATCAGATAGGTGCACTTGTCCAAATTGACCCTGATTATTAGTCTGCTCAAAACCAAGCCACGCGGCACTGCCTAGTCTAAATACACCACAGCTTAGTCCTTTTCCCAGTTGATTAATCACCGGCTCAGAGAGGCTGGGAATTTCAACTGCCGCCAACTCGGCAGCCCGCTTGATTGAGAGTGCTAATGGATGTCTTTGTCCCTGCTCTAAAGCTGCAGCCAATGCCAGAGCTTCTTCACGACAATAATCTGAACGCAAGCGAATAATTTCTTGTAGAACTGGCTCACCCATAGTGAGCGTTCCTG
>Ga0316228_1002107_pt1 | contig 18205 bp, 12 predicted proteins | sample TBH18021metaG_FD_206005 | JGI IMG/M metagenome (GOLD analysis project Ga0316228, IMG submission 206005) | Freshwater microbial communities from Trout Bog Lake, Wisconsin, USA - TBH18021 | ecosystem: Environmental > Aquatic > Freshwater > Lake > Hypolimnion/Profundal zone | place: USA: Wisconsin... | reverse complement strand
TACTGACCCTATCCACAAAATATAATATGACTCCGCGATGTTCCGGCAAAATATATTCTGTTGTACTTGTCGGATCGGGTGCAGTCTCCGCCCAAAATGCGTCTTCATCACTATACTCGCAAATACGCGTTTCGAAGAAATCGCACTCCTCCAATTCACACGTTTCCATTTGCACCTGCATTTGGATCCAATACGCCTTGGACGGCACTCCGTTCATCTCGCGATTCACGATATTTTTGATCTCTACCATACGTCCATATCGATCGGACAACGGATCCACGACTACGCCATCAGGAGATGCGCCAATACACTCGATTTCGCGATGCCGGATACATCCGAAATCATCCGACACCTTGGTCGAATATATTTTCTCATATATCATTCTGGAAACGGGCTCGTATTTTTGCCCCCAATGCATCGGACTCCGCGTATTTACTTGTCCGCCATACCCTCCTCGATTTTCCTCCAAGGGCCGGCATTTTTCATAGATCAGGCTGTTTTGCTGTGCCACAGAACAGAATATTTTGCTCAAATTCGAGGCGGTGATGAGTCCGTGGCGAAATGCATACCATTCGGGCGTCCTTTGCACGTGTTGAGGAATGGACAATAGGTATTCGATCTTCGCAGACATTTTCGCACGGTCTGACTCGGCCAGTATAACCGTGGTTTTATGCGAACGCACGGGCGGAACCGATTCCCATTCAAAATATTCGTCGATCAAAGTCTCGATGAAATCGCAGATATCGTCATAATCGCATTCTTCGCAGAGTCCGGCATCTTGCCACTGATCGAATATGGATTTCACGATATCGTCCGCCAATTGTGTGTGAAACTCGGGTTCGGCCATTTGCAAAATGTGTTCTTGGACATATTCGTCGGTGATCTCATACACGGTGTTTGCCATTTCAAATTTGTCGGACAAGGTCAAGGTGTCGATGAAGGGGGACACCAGTGGACGGTGCGATTTCCCCATATTCGCATCCTCATCCTCGGTACAACTTTCATATTGATAATCGGAATCGGACAACATCAGAACACGCAATTTGTGTGTTGAATATAAATACAAAACAATAGATTGTTTTCTTTCTATTGTTTTGTCGAGATAACACTTGAATATCAATTTTACGGTGTCCCCCCTTTTTTACTATTACTATTACTGTCGATAATTGTCTAATTTTTTTCCGTCACGCGTTTTGGGGTCAATGACTTTAATGTCGATACCCGCTTCGAATCCATAATACGCAAGGTAAAATGGTGCTTTTCTACATTAAAATGAAGCGCGGGAATCGACGTGATTTCGCGCGAATCCTTGTCATAGATCACATCTTTCGTCTTTTGCAGTTTGGCCTTGTCCAAACATTCCACAAAAAACGTTTTAAGCCCCTTAATTTCTTTGACGGGAAGTCCTTGTTCGCGACCATACCGCTCAGCAAACCCGTGCAATTTTTGTATTTTTACCGTCTTATCCAACTTATTCCAAGGCTCAGTTTTATTGTGTTGCTTTTCCTTTTCCAAAAGAATGTCCAGTGTCGATAAATTCATCGTATCTGTCATAGTCGTCGAAGTAAATGCGGATCCGGGAATATACGGGGTATTCTGAGCGGCAACTGGTTTTGACTCTATATTATTGGTGGATGCGGACGAACTAGTGGGTGCATTGGTAAACATTCTATCTATACGTGTCTTTATATTATATCTAATCTAATGTTTATCTCATTTTCATAAGATATATATTCGATGGATCATCGATAGTGCGCCGCCCTCCTAAATAAATTCCGAAGTAATATTCCCCAAAAACGTGTGATGATGTGTGCGATTTTGCCAAGAATCGCCGTAGTTTTGGGTGCCGTCTTCTACCGCCATCATTGGCCAAATGAGGGCGCGTTTACCGTCTTTTGTCAATGTCCAGTCTGAGGCAAAGGGTGGAAAGTTGGGGGGAGGAGATTTAGCGATTTCCAAGGTGTACTTGTCCAAGAAGTACTTTGACTGTTTTCGCGAAATCATATACATTTGGGATCCCCACATCGTATTATAATAGTCATAGTACGAATGAAATGCCCCCTTTTTGAGAATATCACAATTGTCTTGTAGTTTAACGTCTAGATCTTGTTGCGGATAGGCGAAGAGGAATCCCATCAGTAAAATGTCCAAGCCGAGTTCGTCGAAATCTTGGATTATTTGGGGAATTCGGGTCTTGATATCTCGATGAATATAGACGTCGTTTTCGCAAAAGATGCCATATTCGGGCTTGGCTTGATCTTCGTAAAATTGGCGAATCATTGCCAAATGTCCAAGCATCATTCCTGCCGTACGATCAGGTGAATTGTCCACCGAATATTCGACACCGGGCGTGATGATCGCCTCATTCTCCGAAAATCCCAATTGACAGAAACGGTTCCGCATTATTGCGGCTCGCCCAGGTGATTGGTAACATAAACAATATAGGCGATAATTCGGCGGCGGTAATGTAGTGTCGGTGTCGGTACTACTGTCCTCACTCATTGAATACTGTACTTAGTGTCCAAGGCTGTATATAGTTTTTTTGAACAAATCATTTTCATCGAGTTATGTAGGAACAAAAACCAATTTCACGTATCTATGAAATCGACAAATAAAACGATTGAATTGGAATGCGAATCCAAGAAGATAGTGTTGCTTTCACAGATTTCGCCGCACCCCCCATCTTCATCCAAGAAACGAACAGTGGCCACTGAACGGCCAAGAATACGCCGGGTTGTGACCGAAACCGATCGATGGAAACGCGAGTTTGTTTCGCCGAATTCGGGTCCGGGTCCCGGTCCCGCGATTAATGTGGTAATACCCACGACATCCACCATTTCGAATACAGAGGGAAATATAATTGTACAAAAGATCCAACTCCAAGAGGAAGCAAAAGCTTATGCGGATGCATACATATGTGCCGCCCAATTAAATCCGATAGTTTCGTCAAAGGCGTCTTCCATCGATTTCGATCTAATATCCTCCGAATTAGTCACGCAACAGATTCGCACAAAAATCTCCGGATATCGTTCTCAAGACTGCGAAAAAGGATTGTTTTGTGAAAACGAGTTTGTCTGTTTACAAGACGTCTTGGACTTGATCATTTCATCCCAGGCAAAATGTTATTATTGCCAAGAACCGACAATGATTTTATACGAATTTGTCCGCGAACCGAAACAATGGACATTGGAACGCTTGGACAATAAATATGGACACAACCGCAATAATGTCGTCTTGGCGTGTTTACGATGCAATTTACGCCGAAGATGTATGCAATCCGAACGATATTTGAAGACGAAACAAATGAGTGTCATCGTCAAAACTGGCAAATAATGCCCCACCCTGATTTTTTTTTTGTTTTTTGTTTTTTTGTTATTTTTTGTTTTTTGTTATATTCTGTCAACATTTACTTGGTAGAAACCCGGGTAATGATCGAAGGAGACACCGAATTTATCGTCCAAAGATCGGTCACCAACGCGGGATTGGTCAAATAAGAGTAGGGCAAATAGAAATACCCCTTTGCCCCCCAATTCGTCCCCCAACTATTTCGCACAATCCACATTCCCATATTTGTCGAATTTGTGCTTTGTTTAATAATCTGCGTTCCATTTGCATTCGTCTTTGTCACCGTATTTTGCATCCATTGAAATGAATCGTTGTATCCCACCACCATTACCGCGTGACCGCCCAAGAATGTCTCATTCATTATATCAGGCATTGGCACCATCCCATTGTTCGCGACTGCATTGCTTTCAAATGATCCATACACGGAAATGCCCACGACCAAGGGCACATTGGCATTCAAACATTGTTTGATCGAACTCACATTTGGCGTGATATTGAAACAGCTGATCGCTTTATTTGCGGATGCATCTTGGTAGCATTTTGCAGTGGGTGTCGAGGCAAAACGATTGATTATATAAGGCCAGTCTTGCTCGCTGCATACACCGGTCGTGGCCAACGATTTTACTCCGTCACTCAAAATGGCCCCCGCATCGTACTGAATATCTCTCTCCATTTTACGCTCATTGTAATACAAAAACAGACGGGACGGAGAATACGACATATTCTCATACTGGTAGGCCGAACAAAGCGCATTGGCAGTACAACTTCCTAAAGATCCTTGGTCATATACCGGGGGACATTTGGATCGCAAATCTACTACTGCGGGAACAACTACCGTGGTTCCGGAAATATCGAGTAGGGGATGATAGTTCAAAAGGGAGGAATCCAAACGCACAATCTTTAGGGGATATTTTCTCGAGGATTGAACGACATCTTGGACACTTTGAACTTTTACTGTTGGGGAATATCCTACTTTCGGTAAAGATGGGGACGGTTTCGGGATGCTTCTACTGCTATTATCCGTGTTCAATTTCCATCCCGTTTTTTTCTGCGAATTGAATGGCGCGAATGTGTCGGTTTGTCCCGTAGGCAGGTTGCGGATTTTGTCCATTGATGCGACGTGAGATGCGGTCGGGTAATTTACCAGAGATAGGGGTAGTGCGGCCGGTGTACTTTTTGATCCACGGACCGGATATGGTTGAATTTGCGAAAGGGAAGACGGACTTGGCGACACATCTGTATGCAAAAGAATCGGGGGATTTTTCAAAATACCGATAGACGGCTTGGACAGTTTCACTGGTTTGGAATAGCGCAGCATCTATCTGTATAATAAAATTTATGGAGATTATAATACATCCAAACAAAATGTTGGGTAATTTGTCCAAGAAATCCAATTCCTAGAAAAAACGACATAAATGAGTTTTGCGAATTCCGTCCAAGAAGAAAGAAAGAAGAACAAATGCAAACTCTGTCGATTCACGAAAATATCCGACACAAATTGGAAGGCTTCTTGGCAACTCAGCGTATTCCCCATCTGATTTTCCACGGATCTCCCGGTTCGGGGAAACGAACGCTCGTATACGATTTCATAAACAAGATTTATGGCGGAGATAAGCATAAGGTCAAAACAAATGTAATGTTTGTCAATTGTGCGCACGGCAAGGGGATCAAGTTCATCCGCGACGAACTCAAGTTCTTTGCCAAGACAAATATCCAAGGCACACAAGGCGTGTCGTTCAAAACGATTGTTCTGTTTAATGCGGATAGTTTGACGATTGATGCGCAATCCGCCCTCCGCCGATGTATCGAATTGTTTAGCTATAATACGCGGTTTTTCATCGTAGTCGAAAATAAACACAAATTGTTGAACCCGATATTGTCGAGATTTTGCGAAATATATATTCCCGAATATATCGATGGCGAAGGAAAGGTGCAAAACCTGCATCAGGTGCATTTGGCGGCGAGGATGGGCCCGGTAATCGATCGATCGGACTGGTTTACCTCTCGATTCGACGGCATTTGCACGACCGCGAATACAAACACAAACACAAACATAAATCAAAAGTTGGTAGACATTGCGACAGATGCATATGAAGCCGGATTGTCGTGTTTAGATCTGATACAGTGGATACGCAATTCGGACAAATGGAGTGAAATGCAAAAAATTGACACGGCCATTTGTTTTCAAAAGATAAAGGCGGAATACCGCTGCGAAAAGCTTTTGATGCTTTATATATTGGATTTTCTGCTCATGTCAAACAAGTAGAACTCTCGAATCGATGATTTTCGCGTGAATATATATCACGGACAGTGGATAGAATCTATCTATCGTATGAATCCCAACCTTTTGCGCATAGAGGAGGAAGAAGAAACCGTCGATCTCACCAGTGAATATCACCATATTCCGCCTTCTTCATTGAACGAATGTCCAAGATGCAAAATCGATCCGAATGCCCATTCCTTCGAACAGAAATCGAGCATAAATGGAGTGACCGTCTTCTACACGTGTCCGGCAAAAGCAACCCATTACAATGATAGGGACGGTATTTTGGAACACGTAGAGATAACTTTAGCAAATCACGGCGATTTACCTTGGATATTCGAAATTGACGGCCAAGGATTCGGCATAAAACATGCAATGGAGGTTCAATTGATCATCGGATTGATGCGAGTAATATCGCAAACATACGGCAAGAATTTGTTGCAGATCAATATTTTGCATCCGACGGTCACATTTCATACGATATTAATGGTTATATGGCCGTTTTTAGACGATAATATTCGGGCCATTGTTCGAATTTGCGAGGGAGACTTTGACGTCGAATTGAATGAATTCTTTCCAACAACTAAACCCAAGCCCCTCTTACGCGCGTAAAAACGGATAACCAACAATATCATTCTAATATAATAATAATATTGTGGAATGGACGATTTTGTCATTTCGAATTTGCACGAAGCCAAGAATGAATGGTGTGGTCGATTGGTGAGTATATTTAGTCCATTGGTCGTAGAAGGAATCCGATCCATATTCAACGAGGCTTGGCGAATGTGTGTGGATACGGACGAATTGGGCAAATATTTGATGACGTTTCAAAATTTGTTGTCGCGTGTCCCGAAATGGAATTCCGTGATTGTCGAGGAGGAGCGCAAACGCATCATTGAAAGGAGCGGGTGCAATTATTTAGAGGATTTAATCACGTGTGTCCATATAATTCAGCTCAAAGTGTTGACCAGCATTCGCGTGGGGAATCGTCAGAAGAAGATTGACATTTCAATCCCGAAACTCGACCATTTTATTCACAAGGTGTATATTCACGTCGCTCGCAAAGTATATATGAACGTATATTTGTTCGAGAAAAACGTGTCGCCACTCCAAACACAGAAGAATGGTCGCGAATTAGAATTGATTGTCCAAGAATGCATCCTGACTTCGATTCGGGAGAGTATCCCCACAGAAGCAATTATTCGGGCCTATATGGATGAGAGTATCGAGGAGGAGGAGGAGGTATTTATCGAGGCGACCAAAGAACCCGTCTTGGACAATGGGGGAATGGCGTCGGGAGATTCGATGGATATGGCAAAGGTTCAAGAAGAAGAAGAATCTTATACACTTCCAGAGGAGGAGAAACCGCCGTCCATCGTTCCATCGATCCAAAATTTGGATAATGAGAAAGTGACGACACGGCTCACGTTTAACGATATGGACGCCATTTTAGATGAATCGGACAATATACGCGAAACGAACGCGCCCAAAACATTGGAACGTTTAGAAGAAATTAGCACATCGCGCGCGATGCAGAGAAAATTGGAGGAGGAGGAGGCGGAAGAGGAGGAGGATCGTATCCGGATTCATACGGACAATATGGATTTAACTGGCCTAGATGTGTTTGATTTGGATTCCCATTCCTCCAATAATGCGAGCGACGACATCTCTCTCTTGGACATTGAAGATCTCTAACTCGGTACACTAGAACAGAACCACAATCTTGCGTAAAAATTGGCCTAAAAATTCCGCCAAATTTATTATATATCCGTTTTGTCTTTTGCTTACTATGGACCAAGTATTTATTCTTGCGATTATGATTACGTTGCTGTTTTGCGCCACGAAATACATCGAAATGCGTTATTTGAGCAGTGTGACAGAAGCAAAACCCCTAAAGGAAATTGTGCGCGATGCCTTGGTCGTGCTCACGTGTTCGATGACGGGATCCTACATATATTTTCATTACCAAGGATCGATTATGGATTTCTTCAATGTGGTCACCGAGACCAAAGTATTAAATACGGCGGCGACACACGTATTTACCGATTCGCCCGCATTTTAGTCAAAACATTATATTTGACTTGACAATGGATGGGTATTGTACAAAATTTGGTTCTTTTACACACAACCAAATTTTGAAGTTTAATTTTACATAAACATTCCCATATCTTTCGATTGCATAAAATAACTCTTACTCGGTGTCTCGGTCAATACTCCATTTGCCCACACCCCATATCTTTCTTCGTCATTTCCATTATTTTCCAAAATAAAATGATAATATGTGTACTTTTCATAATTGTCCATTTTTACAAAATCGGTTGATACTGAAGATAATAATAAATATTTGTCGTCGATTTTCGGCGTAATTCCAAATCTCGAATCATTCATTTGTTTATGTTCTCCCAAATCATCCACTAATATCGAATGCCCACCCGTTACTATCAATTCTTCGAATACTTCCTTCTCCTCATTCTTTTCCATCTTATACATACATTCACCCCACTTTTCCGGATTATTTCGCATCTCATTTTTTCCGATCATTTCGATTCTCCTAAATCCGTGTTTGTACGATTTTACAAAATCCCCCTTTTTTAGATTCTCGATTGCTATATATTCCTCCTCCAAATCCTTGTTCAGACACAAGATTTTGGTTCCTTCGTTAAAACATAATATTGATACCGGTAATTTTGTTATTGCAGACCCGTGTTGATCCACACAATATAAATTTCCTATACTATCAAATGCTAGCCCTCCGATTGGATACCCAGAACTACTCGTATAAATGGTGAATAAAAGAGTTCCACTACTATCATATTTGTTTATAGCTGCACCGTAATATGTTGTCAAATATATATTGTCATCTTTATCAATAGCTAAATTTATAGGCCCGCTTGCATCCTGTATAAATGGAGCAGCGATTGATGTTCCAGTTGAATCATATTTATTTATATCCGTATTATTACAACAAACGTATAAATTGCCTAAATTATCAAATGCTAAGCCATATAAAGGCGTTATACCTGTAATAAACGGTGTTCCTGGTCCAACAGTTTGACCCGATGCAATTTTGTAAATTATATTATCAGTATACGTCGTATAGTACAAATTATTATTATTATCAAATACCACACTATAATGATTGGATGATATACCTGTTATATAGGGTATAAGTTGACTACCACCATTTACATCCACTTTATATATTGTTGTTCCGCCATCCATTACATACAAATAATCGTTTGGAAATCCTAAATTGTTAAAATATACAAATTTTGTCGTATTAAAAGTAGTAGGTCCAAAAATGGTTCCATTACTTGACGGATCTACTTTTATAATATTATTATCTCCCCCATTTGCGATGTATAAATTATCACTGCTATCAAATGTTATTCCAAGTGCTCCGTTCAATCCACTATAAAATGCCGAAGACATATTATATAAACATAGGGCGCTATAATTTTAGATTAAATAGAAAATAATTTTGTCTGCATTACTGGTTACAAATGTATCATAGTAATCATAATAGCGGAGATATGCCTAAATATTTATCGGTATAAAATATCACATTTTATATCGATTGTCCATCCATTTTTACTATAGTAAGGGTGTGACATAAGAAGGCAAAATATCTAAATCCATTCCGACTTGGACATTTGCCGAATCTTCGAGTAAGAATTGCTGGAAAAATGCGTCTTCCAACTGAGATTCGGGGGTGTGACGATGAACCGTCCTCGCGATCATTTTATATAATTTGAAATTCGGATATCGTTCGTCGCCGTTTTTCTTATAGAGCACATTTTTCCCGAAATCATCCAAACACCATCGATAAATCGTTCGTTGCAAATCGTCCATCTCCTCGACATCGTGGTCGATATCCATTAAAAAGTCGAAAATCGATGATCCCAATCGACAGAGATCAAAACTATAATTCGGTTCCAATCGCGGTTTATTTCGGTTCATAAACGGCTCGATATTGTATTGCGTGGCTGCGTCCCCACCTGGACCAAAACTATCACTGCAGAACGCGTGTTCTTGGAACCGATAAATGCTGCGACCAAAATCGATCAATTTGAAAATTCGACCATAGGTCGGCACGCGGTATACTTTTCCGGCAAATCGATATGTTAAATATTCAATCTCGGTATTGACATACATTATGTTATTGGTGTGCAAATCATTGTGTGTGAATTGAAATGCCTTTTGGTAGGTAAGTAGAATCATGACGATCTGGAATAGTGCACTCGCCCCGTTTTTGTCGTCGATTATGCCTTGGACAAAGAGTTCGTCCAAGGTTCCGTCGCATTTTTCCAGACATATCATTTGAATCGGGAAATTGTGGATATATCCGTAGATTTCTTCTTCTTCTTGGTCAGTACTGCTGCTAGTACTATTGTCGTCATCATCCGACGATTCTTCATCTTCCCAGTCCGCGCTATTTTTGTCTGAGATAGAGTCGGAAGACGACGTATAATTGGTCTCGCTATTATTCGAATGACTGGATAAGGAGGAGGATGATGAGGAAGGTGAGGATGCACTCGCACTGTCTATGAGGGAGGATGAAGGCGCTTTTACATATACGACTTCGCAAGAGGATGCGCGTTCTTGGTCGAGATTGGGGTCCAGGTCCAGATCCAGGTCCAGGTCCAGATCTATATCTGTCACAGATTCACCATCTCCGGGATTGGTCGACAAAATTTGCAATCGTTTTTTGTTTCGCCTAGATCCCGCAATTTGTTCCAAATTCGCGGCCTCCTCCTCCCCGAGAGGATTCTCCACATAGAACAATTTCCCCACATTTTCTTGGAAGAAATTCGATCCCCTCAAATAATCCAAATCGTCGGTTACACATACACGAAACTGTTTTTGTATCCCCAAAAAAGATCCATAAAAATCCACACCGTGAATAAATCCGTGTTGGTGCATCAATGAACTGGACAAATAATTGAAAAAACAGTCGACATAGGACGCATTGTGCGGCGACAACATCTTGGAATGCACCGTAGTTTCATCGCTATCAAGTCTCGGCAATTTTCGAATACACTCATCTTGGACATTGTATTTCCCTGTCATATATCGAAAAGGATCCAAAAGCGGGGAGAATTTGACAAATATGGACTTTTCCGAAACGGCGGTTTGATCGATATTCAAACAATGCTCGATATCTTGGATATGGTAAGGATGGTTTAGCGCAATTCGATCGTAATTCTTGGCATTCATTTCGAAGAATTTCCGATAAATTGGATTGTAAAATTGGATATGTTCGATCGCAAATGGGGAATATCCACTGGCATCAGATTCCGTTGGTGTCGCCGTAAAAAGAGACAAATCTATCATTTTGGGCTTACTATAATGAACTTTAATGCGTGATGAAGAAGATGATGATGGTATCAGAATATTCATTATATGGAGAGCGATATATGCTTATTGAATAGAAATTTCGCGTTTATTAAACGTATATCGTATACATCACTTATATCCTTAGTACACCTGAAGATTTACTTGGACACCAACGAGAGAATACGTTTTGTAGGAATACTTTTTATCGCCTTGTTTACTATATATCAAATATCCATCTTTTCCATAATCTTTTACTTTTCGCTAAATGACTTTAGAACTCAAAAAATTCGATATGCGATGGATCACTTTCCGTCCCGATGAAAATAAAGGTCCGGTGATTGTAATGATTGGACGCCGTGATACGGGCAAGTCGTTTTTAGTCAGAGATCTTTTATATCATCACCAAGATATTCCGATCGGAACGGTCATTTCCGGGACAGAAGCAGGAAACGGATTTTATGCGGATCACGTGCCGAAACTGTTTATCCACGAGGAATACAATACCATTCTCATAAATAATATTTTGCGCAGACAAAAGGCGGTCTTGAAACAGGTGAATAAGGAGATAGCGACCTATCGCCGGAGTACGATCGATCCCCGCACATTCGTAATATTGGACGATTGTCTATACGATCAGACGTGGACTCGTGACAAAATGATGCGCCTTCTTTTTATGAATGGTCGGCATTGGAAAGTGATGTTGATTATTACGATGCAATATCCTTTAGGCATTCCTCCCAACCTGCGCACGAACATCGATTATGTATTTATTTTGCGCGAACCGTATATGACCAATCGCAAACGTATTTGGGAGAACTATGCCTCTATGTTTCCCACATTGGAATCGTTTTGTTCGGTTATGGATCAGACCACGGAGAATTTTGAATGTTTAGTCATCAATAATAACGCGAAATCGAATAAATTACACGACCAAATATTTTGGTACAAGGCCGAAACCCGCCCCGATTTCAAGTTGGGATCGAAAGAATTTTGGGAGATTTCCAAGGGTATGGGATCAGACGATGAAGACGAGGCCTATGACCCGAGCAAGGGGAAAAAACGTCAGGGTCCGGCGATTAATGTGAAAAAGACCACGAGTGGCAAGTGGTAATTGCGTAGATGGACCCTTTCTCCCTTTTTCCCTTGCCCCCCGCCCCTCATCCTCGATATTTTCGTAACAAGACTTGTGACGAAAATATCTATTTTACACCGGCGATGATGTTGAAATTACTATCGCTTTTCTATCCATTTATAGGGTGTTGTACGTGTTGCCCCTCTCAATATCACATCCTCTTTCCTCGGTTCAACCTCGAATGTACTTCTCTCTCCGTAGAGAATCCAGAAGAATGACCCGTTGGGTCCATATACCGAAAAATTGCCATTTTCCACCTCGGATACTGCATATTGGGCCACTGATTTTGTGATTTTGTTGTAAATAGGTGTGATTTGTACGGTGAAATTAGTTGCAAATTGCGTGTAGGCGGGGAGTTCGATTGTTATAGACTCGTCGTTTACAACTTCTGATTTTCCTCTGTAATAAACGCCGGCTTCGGGGCCTTCTAGACAGGCGTGGACCAAATATTTGGTTTCATCGATTGGATGGTCTATAACAAATGATTTCACCGATAATGTTGCATTTCCGCCAGATCCCGAAATTATTGGAGGACCCGATGTAGCAGTATTGACCGTCAAAGATGAAACGTTGATTACTGTATTACTACTATCGGTTATGCTCCAGGAAGGACCTGTCGGTCCTGTATCCCCCAATATTCCCATAAGACCCGTTGGTCCAGTCAATCCAGTAGGTCCGGTCAATCCAGTTGTTCCCGTAAATCCAGTATCGCCCATTGGTCCAGGAGTACCTGCATTTCCAGTGGCACCAGTTTGTCCAGTTGTTCCTGTAAATCCAGTATCGCCCATTGGTCCAGGAGTACCTGCATTTCCAGTAGCTCCAGTTTGTCCAGTTGTTCCCGTAAATCCAGTATCACCAATTGGTCCAGGAGTACCTGCATTTCCAGTGGCACCAGTTTGTCCAGTGGCTCCAGTATCCCCCGTATCTCCAGCAAGTCCAGTGTGTCCGGTATTTCCAGTTGCACCAGTTGTTCCCGTAAACCCAGTATCACCCATTTGTCCAGTGGCTCCAGTTTGTCCAGTTGTTCCCGTAAACCCAGTATCACCCATTTGTCCAGTGGCTCCAGTTTGTCCAGTTGTTCCCGTAAACCCAGTATCACCCATTTGTCCAGTGGCACCAGTTTGTCCCGTAAACCCAGTATCACCGATTGGTCCAGGAGTACCTGCATTTCCAGTAGCACCAGTTTGTCCAGTGGCTCCAGTATCCCCCGTATCTCCAGCAAGTCCCGTGTGTCCGGTATTTCCGGTAGGTCCAGTGGGTCCAGTATCACCAATTTGTCCAGTTTGTCCAGTGGGTCCAGTATCACCGATTTGTCCAGTTTGTCCAGTGGGTCCAGTATCACCGATTTGTCCAGTTTGTCCGGTGGGTCCAGTATCACCGATTTGTCCAGTTTGTCCGGTGGGTCCAGTATCACCGATTTGTCCAGTTTGTCCAGTGGGTCCAGTATCACCGATTTGTCCAGTTTGTCCAGTGGGTCCAGTATCACCGATTTGTCCAGTTTGTCCAGTGGGTCCAGTTGTACCAGTTTGTCCAGTGGGTCCAGTATCACCCATTTGTCCAGTGATTCCGGTAGGTCCTGTAAATCCAGTATTACCGATTGGTCCAGCAGATCCAGGAATACCTGCATTTCCAGTGGGTCCAGTATCACCGATTTGTCCAGTAATTCCAGTGTTTCCTGTGGGTCCAGTATCACCCATTTGTCCGGTGTGTCCAGTATCGCCGATTTGTCCAGTACATCCGGTATCTCCAGTGGTTCCCGTAGAACCAGTAGTTCCAGTAAATCCAATCATTCCTGTCGGTCCAGTATTCGAATAAATAAGAGTAAAACTTCGTCCAAATTGTATACCCGACGAATCCAATTGCCTCGCAATTAAATCATATCCCGTATCCATTGGATTGCCACTTGGACATAATTGCCATCCATTCAATTGCATATTGTTTTGTCCAATATTTATAAAAGGTGTCGATATACCCTGTTCCGTATGAATGGTTCCGGAATTATCAATGATCGAAATATTCGATCCACCGATATAAAGTTGGCTCGTATACAACAGTGAACTGCTCGCATCAATTGTATTTGTATTTCCAAATGATATATGATCTCCACTCTGGTCAATAACGACATTGTTACCTAAATACAATGTATTATTGCGGCTTATATCAGACATTATAATATATATTCTGAATACATTTTTTTCTCCACCTAACAATATTATTCAAATACAACGCATACATAATTTACACAAAGGTGTATACTAATAGAAGTATCATATTTTGTAACACATTTTCCTAGTGTTACAAAATATTCAAAGTGTATAAAATTACACGTTATAGAGCATCAAACTAAGTGCTCTTAGTTCCGTATAACTGTTGATATAAATAGTCAATTCTTCGCAACAAATCATTGTATTGCGATGCAGTATAAACAATCTCATTGGTGCTTGGATCATATACCATTGTCCCGAATCCAGACGCATCTAAAATGGTTTGACTACGAATCGGATTTACATAAAATGCGCCGGAATTGTCCATATTGAATTCAGTACTGCCTGCATTCAGTGCAATGGTATTCGGTGGCTGATTCTGCCCTCCACACATATTGCCAATGGCGATCGAATAGTCGCCTTGTCCGGTATTGCCGGCATTGTATCCGAGTGCAACTGCACCTGTTCCTTGATCGTATTGTCCTGCTCCAGAGCCAATGTGAACCTCTCTTTGTCCAACGTTCCAAGTGGATGTTTGGTTATCCCAGTAAACATAGTCGGAGTAGTTCACGCCGCTAGCAAACCCTGGACCCGTGGCTCCGGTCATACCAGTCTGACCCGTGTATCCAGTTTGTCCAGTATAACCGGTGAATCCAGTGTCTCCAGTCATACCTGTCGAACCGGTCTGTCCGGTGGGGCCGGTTGTTCCAGTAGGGCCCGTTGTTCCAGTATCTCCGGTCATACCCATCGCACCTGTCTGTCCAGTTGCACCTGTTATTCCAGTAGGGCCCGTTGTTCCTGTATCTCCAGTATTTCCAGTGGGGCCTGTTGTTCCAGTATTTCCAGTGGGGCCTGTTGTTCCAGTATCTCCAGTATCTCCAGTATAACCTGTATCTCCAGTTTGACCGGTAGGTCCAGTTTGGCCGGTCTGACCAGTATAACCTGTATCTCCAGTTTGGCCGGTAGGACCAGTTTGGCCGGTAGCTCCAGTATAACCTGTATCACCAGTTTGGCCGGTAGGACCAGTTTGGCCGGTAGGACCAGTTTGGCCGGTAGGACCAGTTTGGCCGGTAGGACCAGTTTGGCCGGTAGGACCTGTTTGGCCGGTAGGACCGGTTTGGCCGGTAGGACCTGTTTGGCCGGTAGGACCGGTTTGGCCGGTAGGACCTGTTTGGCCGGTAGGACCTGTTTGGCCGGTAGGACCTGTTTGGCCTGTGCGCCCAGTAAATCCAGTAGGACCAGTTTGACCAGTAGGACCAGTTTGACCAGTAGGACCAGTTTGACCAGTAGGACCAGTTTGACCGGTTTGACCGGTTTGACCTGTACGACCAGTAAATCCAGTAGCACCTGTGGGTCCTCTGATCGCTGGAGCAAAAGATATATTTGTAACTAACTCTTCTAGTGGATTGCCACTTATATCCGCCAAACTAAAAAAGCCATAAAAGCCTTGTGTCGAATACGATGGATCGACGCTATTATAATAATTATTTGGTATGCTGCTCCTTTTACCTGCAATATACGTAGTAATTTGACTACCGTTGCGATAATATAATACATAGTCCGCATTGGCAATTATTGAGAATGTGTCACCTGAACTATACGATAAATTGCCGAATGATACTGGGGTTAAAGAGGTAGAACCATCGGAAGAGAATGGCTGGAATGTATTTGGGGCAGAAAAATTAAACCCATAATTTGGATACAGATTTGTATAAGTTAGATCCACCGATAATCCAATATATTCTGAGTCAAGTGTTGCATATGGCAAAGTAAATGACAAATAGCACGTTGTATAGATCTGTTGTATAATCACATAATTTTGAATTAAGTTGCCATCAGAGTCGGTGTTATTATATACATTCAGGATGGAGTTGTTCGTCGGGAATCCGACTGAATTTACCGAAGTATCTGATCGAACTGCCAATGTGAATAATGCAGGTCCAAGCATACCAGTGGCACCGGTTGTGCCGGTAGGACCTGTTTGGCCGGTTGTGCCGGTTGTACCTGTTGTGCCTGTCAAACCAGTCGCGCCCGTTGTTCCAGTTGTGCCGGTCTGACCTGTTGTACCGGTTTGGCCGGTCTGACCGGTTGTGCCGGTTTGGCCGGTTTGACCTGTGGTGCCAGTCTGTCCAGTCTGGCCGGTAGGTCCGGTTTGACCTGTGGTGCCAGTCTGTCCGGTAGGTCCGGTAGGTCCGGTTTGACCAGTCAAGCCAGTAAAACCGGTTGTGCCCGTCGATCCTGTTGTACCCGTTGATCCTGTTGTACCCGTAGGTCCGGTCTGGCCGGTTGTACCGGTTTGGCCAGTCTGACCGGTTGTGCCGGTTGTGCCAGTTGTGCCAGTTTGGCCGGTTTGACCAGTTTGACCGGTTTGACCAGTTTGACCGGTTGTGCCGGTTGTGCCGGTTGTGCCGGTTGTGCCGGTTGTGCCGGTTGTGCCGGTTTGACCAGTTGAACCAGTATATCCTGTTGTGCCGGTTTGGCCGGTTGTGCCGGTTTGGCCGGTTTGGCCGGTTGTGCCGGTTGTGCCGGTTTGGCCGGTTTGACCTGTTTGACCTGTTTGGCCGGTTTGTCCAGTAGAACCGGTTTGACCGGTTTGTCCAGTAGGACCGGTTTGACCTGTTTGACCGGTTTGACCTGTATCTCCAGTATGACCTGTTGCACCTGTATCTCCAGTATGACCTGTTGCACCTGTATCTCCAGTATGACCTGTTGCACCTGTATCTCCAGTTTGTCCAGTTGAACCGGTTTGACCTGTTTGGCCGGTTTGACCAGTGGGGCCGGTTTGACCAGTGGGGCCGGTTTGACCAGTGGGGCCGGTTTGGCCAGTTGGACCGGTTTGGCCAGTTATTCCTGTGTCACCAGTTGATCCAGTATGACCTGTTGTACCAGTTTGACCTGTTGTACCGGTTTGACCAGTGGGGCCGGTTGTACCTGTTGTGCCAGTTGATCCAGTATCACCGGTTTGGCCGGTTGCACCTGTGTCACCAGTAATACCAGTTTGTCCAGTTGCGCCAGTTGGACCGGTTTGGCCAGTTTGACCGGTGGGGCCAGTTTGACCGGTTTGGCCGGTTTGACCGGTTGTACCTGTATCTCCAGTATGACCTGTTTGGCCAGTTTGACCGGTTTGGCCAGTTGTACCGGTTTGACCAGTGGGCCCAGTTGTACCAGTGTATCCTGTTACTCCAACCGGTCCAGTTGTCCCGGTTTGGCCGGTTTGACCAGTTTGACCAGTTTGACCAGTTGTACCTGTATCTCCGGTTGTTCCTGTTTGGCCAGTTGTTCCTGTTTGGCCAGTTGTTCCTGTTTGGCCAGTTGTTCCTGTTATTCCTGTGTCACCAGTTGCGCCGGTCGGTCCTGTTGTGCCGGTTGTGCCGGTTGTTCCAGTTTGGCCTGTTTGGCCAGTTATTCCTGTGTCACCAGTTGCGCCGGTCGGTCCTGTTGTACCAGTTGTACCAGTAAGTCCAGTTTGGCCGGTCGGTCCAGTTTGGCCGGTTTGGCCGGTTTGACCGGTTTGACCAGTTGTACCGGTTATTCCTGTGTCACCAGTCGAGCCAGTTTGGCCTGTTGTACCTGTTTGGCCAGTGGGGCCTGTTTGGCCTGTTTGGCCAGTTATTCCTGTGTCACCAGTTGCGCCGGTCGGTCCTGTTGTACCTGTTGTTCCTGTTTGGCCGGTTTGGCCAGTCGGTCCAGTTTGGCCAGTTTGGCCGGTTTGACCGGTTTGACCGGTTGTACCTGTTATTCCGGTTTGACCGGTTGGGCCGGTTTGACCAGTTGTGCCAGTTTGGCCAGTTGAACCTGTGATTCCGGTGTCACCAGTTGTGCCGGTTGTGCCGGTTGTACCGGTTTGGCCGGTTTGACCTGTTATGCCGGTTTGGCCAGTTGATCCGGTTGATCCTGTTGTACCTGTTTCGCCAGTTGTACCGG
>Ga0316228_1002106_pt1 | contig 18209 bp, 15 predicted proteins | sample TBH18021metaG_FD_206005 | JGI IMG/M metagenome (GOLD analysis project Ga0316228, IMG submission 206005) | Freshwater microbial communities from Trout Bog Lake, Wisconsin, USA - TBH18021 | ecosystem: Environmental > Aquatic > Freshwater > Lake > Hypolimnion/Profundal zone | place: USA: Wisconsin... | reverse complement strand
GGCCGGCATGCGGGCGAAGTCGCAGGAATTCCTGGCCGAGGGCGGCAAGCTCTACGTCGACGCCGCCGAGTGAGACGGCGGCACGCCCGGTCCGCTCAGGATCCGGGCGTGCCGCACCCGCTTCCCGGGGATCCGCCGTACGGAGCCTCGATATCGAGAGCGGCGCCCGGGCGGGCGCCATAGGCGTCGTGCAAGGTCGCGAGCATCAGGTCCGCCGCGATGCCGCTGACCGGCGGCCCCTCGTCGAAAAAGCAGCACGGATTTGTGTCACGGCGGTAACGGGATGTTCATCGCATCTCCGACCATCGGCCAGCCTCCAGTGGATCAGGCACAGCTCTTAACCGATGATTAGGCAGGTGCCCGGCTGAATCCTCCGATCACAGGATCGTAGGAGACCGGCCATGGAGATCCGCCAGCTGACAGCCACGACGCCGGGACCTCAGGGCCTCGATGCGCTGGGAGCCACGGCCGCCGCCGCCGTGACGCAGGAGGCGCCCGAGCCCCAGACGAGTACCGCGCCGCTGGAACCCGCGGTGAAGCTCGACATCGGTACGAGCGGCGGCAAGGCACGCTACATACAGGATCCGGACACCAGTTCGATCGTCTTCCAGGTCGTCGATCCGGCGTCGGGCAACGTCATCGATCAGCTGCCGAGCGAGACCGCTCTGCGCAATCGCGCCTACGATTCCGCGCGCGGCACGCATGGATCGCAGGCCGGAAGCCTCTCCCGCGTCGCCTGAACGCCCTCGCTCAGGCGCGCAGCCGGCGGACAGGCTCGTCGATCGGGACGGCGCCCAGGCCGAACTGCGCCAGGGACAGGACCTCGACCGGCGCATCCCGCCGCGCGATGACGACGCTGTTCTCGGCGACGGCCGTCCAGGTCGCGTGATCCCGGTCGAGCGGCTCCGAGGCGACGACCACGCCGCCCTCCGAGGTGCGGTAATAGAGCGAGTTGGCCTTGTCGTTGGCGGCGTACCGGAACGCGTAGAGGTCGCGTCCGTTCGCGAGGGCCGCGGTGAAGCGGAACGGATGCGTCCCGGCCAAGTCCGTGAGCGCGGCGAGCGCACGTGCCGTCGCCTCCACCGGGTCGCGGCGCGGGCCCGGCCCCATCAGCCCGCAGCCGAGCAGGCCCAGGAAGATCGCCTCCGAATCGGTGGTCCCGGCACGCGACGGGTAGAGTTCGTCGGGGATCAGGGCCTCGACCGGCCGCCGCAGGCGACTCCAGTCGCCGATATAGCCGTTATGCATGAAGAGCCACGGGCCGCAGGCGAAGGGATGGCAGTTCGGTCGTGTGATCGGCGTGCCCGTTGCGGCGCGCACATGCGCGAAGAACAGGTGCGAGTGCAGGTGCCGGCACAGGTAGCGCAGGTTATCGTCCGACCAGGCGGGCTGAACCTCTCGGTAGCGACCCGGCTCCGGGTGATCGCCGTACCAGCCGAGGCCGAACCCGTCGCCGTTGGTGGCCGCGGTCGATTCGAGCGCCTGGATGCTCTGCGAGACGAGGCTGTGGGACGGCTCGGTGACGTAGTGCTCCAGCGGGATGGTGCGGCCCGCATAGGCGATCCAGCGGCACATCGACAGGCTTCTCCGGGTGAGTGTCGATCGGCTGATCCGGGACGATCGTGGACAAAGCGCGGCACCTTGAGGGCTGCGTCGATCACGATTGGTCGCGAAAGCCGTGCCGCAGCGGGTTTCAGACGCCGTGCGTCTGAAGCCAGCTCTCCAGAAGGGCCACCTGCCAGAGCTTCGAGTTGCCCTTGGGCGTGAGCGTACCGTCCGGGTCGGCGAGCAGATGATCGACATAGGCGCGGTTGAAGATGCCGCGGCCGCGCGCCTCGGGCCGGTCGAGGATGGTGCGAACATAGTCGAGGAACGGCCCTCGGATGTGCTTCAGGGCGGGGACCGGGAAATAGCCCTTCTTGCGGTCGATCACCTCTGCCGGAACCACCGCGCGCGCGGCCTCCTTCAGGATGTATTTGCCGCCGCCGCGGACCTTCAGCTCCGCCGGGATGCGGGCGGCCAGCTCGACGAGGTCGTGGTCCAGGAAGGGGACCCGCGCCTCCAGCCCGCAGGCCATCGTCATGTTGTCGACGCGCTTCACCGGGTCGTCGACCATCATGATCTGCTGGTCGAGTTGCAGCGTCTTGTCGATGGCGCTGGCGCTCGTCGATCGCTCAAAGAACGTGGCGATGTAGTCGGTGCTGTAATCGCCATTCAGCAGATCGGGCGCGAGTGCCTCGCGCATCTCGGCATGGTCGCGGTCGAAATAGGCCTTGGCGTAATCGGTGACCGGATCGGTTGAGCCCATCAGCTTCGGGTACCAGTGATAGCCGCCGAACACCTCGTCGGCGCCCTGACCGCTCTGGATCACCGTCACGTGCTTGGCGACCTCCTGGGAGAGCAGGAGGAACGCCACCGCGTCGTGACTCATCTGCGGCTCGGACATCGCCGCGATGGCCGCGGGAAGCGCCTCGAGGGTGCGCGAGCCGTCGACTGCGAGCTTCGTATGGTCGGTCGCGAAGGTCTCGGCGATGATGTCCGAGTACTTGAACTCGTCGCCCTCGACGCCGTTCACCGCGTCGAAGCCCACCGAAAAGGTCTTCAGGCCGGTCTGCCCGCTGCGCGCGAGCAGGGCCACCAAGAGCGAACTGTCGAGGCCGCCTGAGAGGAGGACCCCCGTCGGGACGTCGGCGACCTGCCGGCGCTCGACGGCGGTGCCGAGGGCTTCGAGGACGGCCTCCCTCCAATCCGCCTCGGTCCGGCCGCGGTCGGCCTCGCGGGGCCCGATCGTCAGCGTCCAATAGGTTGCGGCACGCTGCGTCCCGTCCCGCTCGATCGTCAGGATCGTCGCCGGTGCGAGCTTGCGAACGCCCTTGAGGATGGTGAGCGGCGCCGGCACGCCCGCGTGCCAGCTCATGTAATGGTGGAGGGCGGCGGGATCGATCCCGGTGTCGACATCGCCCGCGGCGAGCAGGGCCGGGAGCGACGAGGCGAAGCGGAATCGGCCTTTCGTCTCGCTGTAATAGAGCGGCTTTACGCCGAGGCGGTCGCGCGCCAGCACGACACGTCCGGAATCCCGCTCCAGGATTGCGAAGGCGAACATGCCGGCGAAACGCTCGACACAGGAACTTCCCCAGGCGTGATAGGCCTTCAGCACCACTTCCGTGTCGCTCGAGGAAAAGAACCTGTAGCCCCTCGCCTCGAGTTCGGCGCGCAACTCACGGAAATTGTAAATACAGCCGTTGAACACGATCGCGAGGCCGAGGCTCGGATCGACCATGGGCTGCTGCCCGGCCTCGGACAGGTCGATGATCTTGAGCCTGCGGTGGCCGAAGAGGACCCGGCCCGATCCGAAGAGACCCTCGCCGTCGGGCCCGCGCGGCCGCAGGCATCCCATCATTGCCTGGACGGAAGCGGGATCGGCCGGCCGGTCGAAGCAGATCTCACCGCAGATTCCGCACATGATGGCAGCTTGTTCTCGTTCCGGTTGCGCGACCGCTCCAAGGGAGCGAAACGGTGTGCGCGCGGCAGCGTTCCGCCGATTCGACGCGATTGTCGCGACGGCACGCCTGCAAGAGGGCCGAAACAGCCGGGCGCCGGTGCGTGGATGGCCGAGGCGTTTGACGCCGTCGCCCTCGAACTGCTAAACCTCGGCCGCACATGAGCGCACGGCGCCGTTCGGACTTCGCCCTCCGCAACGAACTGTCTCCGTGTCGGCCATGTCGGCGGGCGTAGTTCAGTGGTAGAACGTCAGCTTCCCAAGCTGAATGTCGTCGGTTCGATCCCGATCGCCCGCTCCAAAAATTTCTTATCAATCTGAGCTGCTTATCAGGTTTTGGCGGCAAAGCCATGATGACGTCCGCTCAGGCCGTACAACGCTCGTACAACGCTTAAGCGACATGATCGCGCGGCCTGCCGCACATTTTGTATCCAACCAGCGCGCTACCTCGTTCCTTCAAAAGGAATCATAATCCTTGTGTCGGGGGTTCAAATCCCTCCCTCGCTACCATTGATTTTATTGAGTTTTCTGGCGCTACGTACAATTCGACCGCTAAACACGTACCGACCTGGTACCGAGTCGCCGATATGAGACCGCTTCAGGTCCACCGCTTCTCGCGGGCAATTTCATTCCTTCAGATCGAGCAACAGGCGACTGCGCTGACGGCGGTGAGTACGTCGGCTGCCCACGAGCTTGCGGCTGCAGGCAGGCCGCATCGACGACTTCCTATCGTTCCGCCATGTAAGCTGGATACAAGGGTTCGATTCCCTCCGTCTCCGCCATCTACCCCCTAACCGTTTGCGATAACGGAATTTTCTGGATTCCGTGGGCTTCTGAGGCCGCTCCTGCTACGAAGGAGTGCTACGAAGCCATGAGACAGATGGTGGGCCTTATCCGTAGAGGACGGACCTTCTACTTCCGTCGCACCATTCCCGCACACCTCCGACCGGTGTTGCAGGAAATCCTCACCAGCGCGGGACCGACAGTCCTCCGCCGCGATGCCGTCTTCACCTTGAGGGGAACCCGCGCCTCGCGTGAGTTCTGGGTCAGCCTCCGGACGACAGATGAGACGGAGGCCCGCCCACGCGCCATCGCTTTAGATGCGGAAGCCGAGGCTCTCCTCCAAATCGCGGAACGTCGTGCCCGGCCGCGCGCCGATTCGGGCGTTCGCGAGATCGACGACGCGACGGTGCATCATCTCGCCACAGCATTTCGCAACCGCAAGCTCAGAGCGGACGATGCACTGCGCCGGGGCGACCGCGCGATGACGCGCGAGGAGCACGGCCTGCTCAATCGTAGACTTGAACAGGATGAAGCGGTCGCTCGCGATATGATCGCGCGCGGTGACTTCTCTGAAATTCATTTCGATCCCGATGCGATGTTCACGTTGCTCGACGCGGGAGTTCACGTCGAGTACTTTTCCGCGGCCGACCGACGTATTCATCATGCCTTCAACGACGCGTGGCTCGAATCCATCGAGATCATCAAGGCGCGTCAGTCTGGGAATGTCACACCAACTCCAGATGCGCGGGTGTGTCTGCCGATCGCTGCACCATCTGCGAATCGGGTCGCCGCACTCACCGCTCTCGATTTGCACGATATGTGGCGGCGATCCGAAAAGCCTGCGCCAAAAACTGCGGAAGGGTTTCTCCGGAAGCTCAACAACCTCGAAGAATTCTTGTGCACCCGGGGACGCAGCCTGAACGATGCGACGACAGCGGATGCCTCGCTATGGAAACTAAGCTTGTTACAGGAGAAGAGCCAGGAAACGGTCGCCAATTACATCAATGCAACGAAGGCAGTGATCCGTTGGGGATATGACAACGGACACCTCAAGTCGAATTTCTTCTCGAGCATACGCTCACATTCAACCCGTGGAGATCGACCTACATCCGACCGGCGGGGTTTTACTGATGATGAAGCCGCGACGATTTTGAGTCAAGCGCGGAACAAAAAAGGATACCGTCGCTGGGTTCCATGGCTGGCTCATTTCACCGGCGCAAGACTATCTGAGATCTGCCAGCTGGAAAAGAGCGATATTTATCTGGACGAGCTCGTACCATATTTATACATACGTGGCGATACTGCCCCACAGGCTGGCGATAAAGATACCAAGCTCAAACTAGAACAGAAGAGAGTTAAAACGCGGAATGCCAATCGCAAGGTGCCGATCCATCCTGCACTTGCTGCAGAGGGGTTCCTAAAATTTGTCGCCCATCAGCCTAACGGTCCGATCTTTGCGGAGATAACACCCGATCGGTATGGCAGCCGCGGAGGCAACGCTACCAAGGTTTTGAGTCGCTGGCTAAGGAACGATTTGAAGATTACCGATCCCAACGTGGCATCTTCCCACTCGTTTCGGCATCGGTTCATCACCTTATGTCGAAATGCAAAAATCGACCCGGAAATCCGTAACGCTCTCGTTGGCCACTCAAACAATCATATCAGCGACCGATACGGCGAGCGCCATTTTTTGCAGATCCTTGAGGCGGAGATCACAAAGATATCTCTTCCGCGCGGCATGTAAATTTTATATTTAAGCCTCCAGAGCAATCTTCTAGCTTATGGACACGGAATGTAGACCTGAATCTGAGGCGATCGAGCTCTATACAAACCGATGATCGCCTCGGAATAGTATCCGAGCGGACCGGCAGCACAAAATTGGACTTGCCCTGCGCCGGTGGAGTTAATTTCCCGATAAATGCGGCCTCTCGCCTACGCGCTGAGTCCGGGTAGAAGAGTGGAAGGGAGGGAGTGTCGGGACATCCGACTCAAACCCCGCAAGGACAACAGGACGAACACCCCGGCGCCGACGCACCGTGGTGACCGCTCAGGTTCGCTCCGCTCCCCTCGCAGATCAGGAACACCATCAATGACTGACACCGTGCCCACTGGCGCGCGCGATCCCGCACGACCACCTGCCCCGCACGACGGGCTGGAGGCTCTGCTGCAGATCGTGCCGCACCGGCACAAGCTTGGCGTTCGGGTGATTTTGTCCGGCCCCGGCTCCGATGACCCAGCTTGGGGACATCTCGACGTCCGGGAGGACTGGGTCGCCTCCGTGCTGGCCCTCATGGGGATGGGGCCATTGCCCACCCAGCCGGATCAGCCAATCGAGCCGGTCCCGATCCGCATCGGCTTCGACCACGATGCCCAGCGCGGGCCGTACCTCGTCGTCTGCGGCAACGACTGGCCGACTGCAGCCCAGACCGCGGCGGATGCCGAGCTGCGGCAGAGCCTGGAGCAGCGGGGCCGGTGGCGTCGGAGCCGTGCCCCGGACACGCTGCGCCAACTCCACGTCCTCATGCCGGAGGCGGGCGGCCCACGCTGGGATTTTCTGGCACCCGACCTTCTCGAATTGCACGCCCGCCGGATCATCCACCTCGCCGAGATGCGGGTCGACTTCGACGACGTCGATGCCGTGCACGACGCCCTTAGGGAGGCAGCCAAGCTATCCCACTTCGCCGGCCTCGACGCGGTTCTGATCGTCACGGGTGATCGCAGGGTCGGCTCCCGCGCGTTCAGCGATCCCCGCGTCGTCGAAGCGGCGTGCGACCTAGGCGCGCCGCTCGCGACCCTCGCGGGCCCAGCCCCGACTCTCGTGGATGCCCTCGCCTGGCGCTCGTCGCCCGTCCCCGGCGCGGTTCTGGCGGCGATGGAGGCGATCCTCCGCGACGAACTCGCGCGAGCCGACCGACCTCGGCTGGACCGCATCGCGGAGTGGTCGGCCGGTCCCCCGGCGGCCCCTTGCGATGAGGCGTGGCCTACCGACCCACCGTTCTGACCGGCCGCGCGGCTCGGGCGCGTCGCGGCCGGGCCTACCCGGCGACGGGGCACGCCCGTCCGGATCCCACCAGCCTCAGTATCCTCCCGCAATCAGAGCGGGGCTCAAGGATCGAGGAAACGAAACAAGCCGCCTTCGACCCTTCGCCTGCGCTCGACCGAGGCGGGGATGAGGATGGCACAGAGCAGACTGGGGCTCACGCCTGAGAACGCCCCGAAGGACGGACGGCGCCGGAGCGCGCCGGGACCGGGCTCCTTCGACCCCCACCCCACGAGGACAACACGATGCACGACACCCACGCGCCCGGCGGCGCGCACCCATTCGCACGTCCCGACTACCGCCCGACCGCGGTCCACGTCCAAGTCACCGGGCCGCGCCTGTCCGATCCCGACTGGCGGCTTCGGGGCACCGGCCCGGGCAAATCCGGCGAGGCACATCTCTGGACCAGCGGTGCGCTCGCTCAGCTGATCATGGACGCAGCCGGCTTCATGCCGCCGCATGAGCCGGACGGCGGCCACAGTTTGGCGCTGTTCGCTTCCGGCGACGGCGGTGGCGGTTTGATCCTCCGCCTAGTCCCGCGCCACGAACTCCTCGCCGAGCACGAAGCCGCCGACCGGGCGACCCGCACCGCGCTGGTCGCCGCGGGTGACCTAGACCGCCAGCGCGCCCTCGCCGCCCCGGTCCGGGCACGGCGGGTGATGTTCCTGCACGACGACGGACCGGTCGGGGAGAGCCCGGAGCGACTGCTCGGCAATCTCGAGGCGAGGAACATCACCGTGGTCAGCCGCGTCCGGATCGACCCGGAAGATCTCGGCTCGCTCCAGGCCGCGGTTCAGATCGTGCGCGATCACGTCGAGTGGTGCCGGCCCGACCTCGTCGTGGTGGCGTGCGACCGCGCGCGCCGCGGCCTTCCGGTCCGGGCGCTGTCCGACCCCCGCTTCCTGACGGAGTTCGCTCGCCTGCCCGTGCCAGTGGCGACCCTGGCCGGGTCGCACAGGGCCCTGATCGACGCGGTGGCGTGGCGCGCCTTCGCCGACGTGGACGATCTCGACGCCTTCGTGATGGCGCTGCTCGCGCACGAGCTGCGCCTGGCCGAGCCCGATCGCCTCGAAACGATCGCCGACCTGCTCACCGCCCCGGCCGCGACCGACGCCGCCTGAACGCCTCCCAGTCCCGCCGTCGCACCCCGGACGCGCACCGCGATCCGGATCCGCACGTCGCGGGACCGCCCCCAACGTGACTGCACCTGCACATGAGGTACCCATGACCACTGTCTTGACCCGCGAACCGGGCACCGATCCACCGACCACGCTCCCGGACCGCGTGCTGTCGCTGGCGACGTTCCTGCGCGAGTGCCACCGCGCGGTGAGGCGCACCGAGTGGATCACCGCCACCGTGACCCGGGTCGCTCCGGTCACCGCAGGTCTGCGCCTCGACCTCGGCGAGGCCGACGCCCGGACCCCAGCGGAGGCCGCGGCCCTGCGCGCCTTCATCCCCACCGAGCTGATCAGGACCCTGCGTGACACCGCAGGCCTCGTCCTCGACGCCGCCCTGCTACAGGGCGCCCGGATCGTGCTTCAGGTCACGGTCGGCATCCATAAAGCATACGGCTTCGAGGCCCGCGTCACGGCGATCGACCCACGGATCGTCGCGAAGATCATCGACCGCCAGGACGCGCTCGTGCGCGAGCGCCTGCGCGCCGAGGGATTATGGGACGCGCAAGGACGCCTACCGCCACCACGGATCGTGCGGCGGCTCCTGGTGATCGCGCCGCGGGGCGCGGACGGGCTCGGCGACGTCGAGCCGGGCCTGCGCCGCCTCGAGGCCGCCGGCGTGCTCGACCTGGTGATCACGCACGCTGCATTCTCCGGCGTCGACGCGATCGGCGGCCTGATCGCGGCGCTCGGTCGGGCCGACGATCAGCGCAGCTGTCACGGGCTCGATCTGATGTGGCTCATCCGAGGTGGCGGGGCCGCGTCCGAGTTCCGGCTCTTCAGCGATCCCGATCTGCTACGGGCGGTGGCACGCCTGCGGGTCCCGGTTTGGACAGGCCTGGGTCATGCCTCGACGCAGCCACTGATCCAGGAAGTCGCCGCACGCGCGTTCACGACGCCGACCGCCGCCCTAGCCGGACTGCACGATTGCCTGCGCGCCGAGTTCGGGGCGGCCCGGCGGGCGGAGGTCGAAGTACAGTCCGCCGCCCGTGCGGTCCTGGACGAGGCGCGGCCGCTGCTCGCGGCCCGGGCCGAGGCCGGCACACACCACGCGGCGAGCGCTGCCGGCTTGCGGCCCCGCTCGGCCACTACAAGACCACGACCATCACGGCCGCCCTGCGCACGAGCGGGCTGTGCGCGACCGCGCTGTTGGACGGTCCCACGAACGGCAGGCGCTTTTGCAGCTACGTCACCGAGACCCTGATCCCGGTGCTGCAGCCGGGCGACATCGTCGTCATGGACAACCTGCCAGCCCACAAGGTCGCCGGCGTGCAGGATGCGATCGAGGCCGTAGGGGCCCAGCTGCTCTACCTTCCGTCCTACAGCCCTGACTTCAACCCGATTGAACAGGCCTTCGCAAAGCTGAAGGCGCTGTTGCGCAGCGCAGCCGCCCGCACGATCCCGGATCTCTGGTCGGCGATCCGCCAGGCATTTGCGCGCTTCACTCCGCAGGAGTGCCGCTACTACCTCGCCGCAGCCGGCTACGAGAACGACTTGGCCGTCGCTACCTGAACGGGAACAGCTCTAGCTGCTTGTGGGATGCGGCAGATTTCATTCGTCGCTCTCTGGAATTGTATCGCCGGCCCTTCGAGCTCTACATTTTCCATCTGCGCTCCGGCGTGCCGATCCGATGGCCGGCACATGGTCGGCTTGTGCTTTGTGCGACCTTTACCAGTCGGCTCGCTCGCTACGGCTCGCGCTCGGACAACGCCGCGATCTCGATTAGGTGACGAGCTAGAGCATCAGGCCCACTTAAGAACGGGGAATGGCTCGTGGGCAAATCATAGACGCAGGTGGCTGTACCGAAGGCTTCATCCGCCGCGGAAATCATGAAATCTTGAGCTTCTGTGAACAGACAGCGATCCTCCAGGCAACGGATGTAATGACGCTGCACCACACCGAAGCGGGATGGCGTCGCGATCGTTGCGTGGTTAAAGATTTGCGCCGACTCGTCGCAGTGAAGATGATGCGCGATTTTGTCGAAATCGCTCTCTGGCACATCTCCGGCGAAGGTTTCTTTTAGGAGGGCGCGGTACGATGAAGTGGGACAAAGTGGGTTGATACGGCAGGCGCCGACGATTTGTGGCTCCGCGACCATCAATTCTGTTGCACGGCTCCCTGCCATAACAGAATTGCTTAGAAACTCGAATGTTGTCAGATGCGGCGGCAGAAGTAGACCTGTTAGATAAACTGCGGCAGCGATCTTACCGGGTATTGCCTCGGTAACGGACGTTACTGTGATTCCGCCAAGAGAATGGCCGACGAGCACAGCTTGCCTGCCCGATTCTCGTACTGCCCGCTCAACGAGGCTGACGATCGCGTCCGTGCGTTCCCCTTGACGAATATGCGCGCTCGGCGAGGGCTCGCTCGCAAAAGCGGCTGGATCAAATGGACGAAGCCTGTACGAGGCTGGGTATTTGGCGTTCACGCCCGCGCCAGGTAGATCAGGCGCGTAAACCCGGTGACCGGCAGACACCAGTGAAGTGATCACCGGCGACCAGCATGTGGCGTTGTGCCAAGCTCCGTGGAGCAGTACAATTGAGGGCTTGTTCATGGTGATCGGTTCCACAGTTCTGGTTATTTTCGGTTTGTATTTCTGATTTGGACGCCATGGAACGGCGTGATCGATCTCAGACAAACGGCTGTCGATCGAGCCATCGCGACAGCCATTATGTTTGGCCGATCGGGTCGAGCGATTGGCGGGTCGCCAAACGAACGGCGACGCTTCGCCCCACGCTATGATCGCGCGGCCCACAACCATGGGCCGGCCGTTACCTTCGCTCGCGCCGTTGAGCGGGCTTGTTCGTGGCCTTGATCTTGAGCCGCCGCGAAACCCAATAGGCGAAGGCGTAAAGCTCAGGACTTCTCGCGAGTTCTCGACCGGGAGGCACTGCAACAGCGACCAACCTATGGCGCCGGCGAGATAGTGACCTATCCGGTTGGCCTCATCCCCGCTCGTCATAGGACGGAACGGCTTCGAATTGGTCTACCGGTAATAGCCGCCGCACACGAGATGCCCATGCTGATTGCTCACGCCCGTGCCGGCGCAACACGATGCATAGATTCGACTCCAACGAGCGCCACCGTATCCGTCGCCGCAAAGCGCGGTTAAGTATGGACCTTCCATATGGATGCTACGGCAGCTGGCCACATATGAGCCGCCAGTGAAGGCGAACGCTGGAACGGAGCCGAATGATAACAATACCGCAAGCGTCATAAGATTTTTGCGCATGAATTTACCTATTTTCCTGCAACTTATAGCCATCGACCTAGGAATGGAATTGGCCAATGGAGTTGTACGACGCCCAGTCGTGTAAGTCTTGTACTATCGGGTTGCGATTGCAATCTTAGGTGCCATTTTACGATGCCGGTGGCTGCTTGAGCCGAATGCCGATCAACTCTTCAGGATCAGAATGTTTCCGAGAAGGATGGCCAGTGTGCCGGCTGCAAGACGTGCATCGAGGCGAAGCCCCTCTAACAGTGAGGAAAGGACAAGCGCGATGACGGGGACCGTGGTGAAGACGTAGGCGGCCCGTCCCGCCCCCTGTCGACTGACCAACTCGAAGTAGAGCAGGAACGTCGCACAGCTTGCTCCGAGCGTTAGGTATGCAAGGCTCACGACGTATCGTGTGCTGAAGTCGAAGACGAAGGGTTGAGAGCCGAAGGTAGCCCAAATCGCGCTCGCGGCACCTCCGATCACCGCCGCCCAGCCCAGTGCGACAAAGCTATTGAGGCCGGCTTTGTGGTTGCGAGATCCTGCAACGGTTCCTGCCGCAGTCGCGACAGCCGCCACGAAGGCCCATGCGGCCCCTCCAGACAGTGATTCCTGGTGCACCGTGCCGAAGCCGGGTAGGACGATCACGGCCACGCCACTCAGGCCGAATACCATACCCATAGCGAAACCCTGTGAAAGTGGCTCGCCGAGCACGGCGCGCCCGAGCAGGGCCGCGAAGAGGGACGAGGTCGCCAGCACCAGGGCTGCGAGCCCGCTCGGCATGCGCCGGGTGGCCTCGTAGAACGCGATGAAGGCGACCGCGAAGAAAAGAATGCCCTGTGTGCCGACGAACAGGAGGTCCGTCGGCATCAGGCCAAGCCTTGCGCCTCTCGCCCTGCCGCACGCGAGGAGAACGATGCCGGCCAGAGACATGCGGAGCGAGACCGACCAAGCGGCGGGGGTGATCCCGGCTTGCATCGTGGTCGCGAACGCTCCGCAGCCCCAAAGCAGGCTGGTGGCGAAGAACAGGAGCGCGTTCATGTCGTCTTGTCTAACGGACGAACATTTGGGGCTCTTGAACAATCGTGCAGCAGGATGGCGTCCGGTCGCGCTTGCAGGATTCTACAAGAAGGCGGTCGCCCAGGCGTGTATGGTTGAGCCGCCATGACAGGAAACCAAGTGAAGGTGTGGCATGCCGCCGAGCTCGGCGATGCCGAGATGCTGAAGGGCACTTACGTCCGCCACGCTTATCCGTGGCACTCGCACGAGGACCTCTGCCTCGGCCTGGTCGTGGGTGGGGCGATCAACCTGCGTACCCGTACGTCCGATGGCACTGCATCGGCGGGAACCTTCGTGCTCATTAATTCCGATGAAATTCATCGCGGCTGGCCAGCCGCTGAGGATGGATGGATGTGCCGCACGATCCACGTCCATCCAAAGGTACTTCAATCGGCCGCCGATGAGCATAGGATCATCGGGAGAAGCCCTTCGATATCCTTCAAGGGGCCGACGTTCCACGACGCGGAACTTGCTGGACGCCTACTCGCGCTGCATCAGCGATCCGAGCACGACGGTTCGGTGCTCGACCGGCAATCCATGTTCAGCGGTCTTCTCTCCCGCCTCCTCGAAAAGCATGCGCAAAGCTCGGTCGAGCTTTGCAGTGGCAGCGAAGAGCCACTCGCCGTTGCCCGCGCCCGCGCGTTTCTCGATGAGAATCTCGCGGACAAGGTCACACTGGATGATCTCGCGGCTGAGGCCGGGCTGACGCCGTTCCGCCTCCTGCGGTCTTTCCGAAAGGCAACGGGCCTAACCCCCCATCAATACCAGCTACAAGCGCGTATCCGCCAAGCCCATGCACGCCTTCGCCGCAACGAGTTCCTCGCGGACATCGCCGCTGCTGTGGGCTTCGCCGACCAAGCGCATATGACGCGGGTCTTCAAGGCCGTCATGGGGGGCACGCCCGGTCAGTTCCGGATGACGGGCCGTTGAGGTTTCTGAAGTTCGAGAAATCGTATCATCTCCACCGCCTATAGCTCGGGAAACTCCAGCGCCATCTGATCGATGAAGACGCGGACGGCAGGAGGCAGGTCGCGACGGGTGGTGAAGACGATGTGGACGATGCCGTCCTTGCTCCGCCAATCGTGGAATACTCGGACGAGCCTGCCAGAGGCCGTGTGGGCAGCACAAGCGTGGTCCGGCAGAAAGGCAATGCCCAGCCCAGCCGCAGCCGCATCGCAGAGGACGGCATAATCGGCGCAGGTCATCCGAGGCTCGTGGCGCAGCACATGTGTCGCCCCGTCGTCCCGCTTGAGTGTCCAGTAACCTCGCCCGCGTCGTCGGTCTTCGTGCCTAGCGTCCCAACGGAGGCGAGCTCCGTGATGTCCGCGCCGAGCTGGCTCTCTGTCTGTGGGTTGGCAACGAAGATCCAGAGCGAGTGTTCAAGCGAGCGCATGGTTAGGGAGGCATCAGTCGTCAACTCGTGGCGGACGCGGAGCGTCAAATCGATGCGCTCCTCAATCAGGTCGACGGCTCGATCCGTCACGACGTGCTGCAGTTGGACCTTCGGGAAACGGGCAAGTAATCCGCGCGCAATGATATCCTCGCAATCCGAAAGGCTTTCCCACTCCCCGAGCCGGCGCGTCGAGATCGTGCCGGCGCAGCAGGCTGCCCCAAACCAGAGGTGGCCATGATCGAACCCAGTCTGGACCGGGGCCACAGCCGGAGCGCCGGTCCCGGGACGACACGCATCCTCCTCATCGAGGACGATGCGGGCATGCAGCGCATCGTCTCGGAGCATTTCGCCGACCACGATGTCGCCGTCACTCCGGCGATCAACCGGTCGGAGGCGGTGAAGTGGCTCGCGGAGGGCGCCTTCGACCTCGTGGTGCTCGACCTGCGCCTGGGGTCGGAGAACGGCCTCGACCTACTGCGCGACCTGCGCGCCAAGAGCGACCTGCCGGTGATCATCACCACCGGCCATCGCCGGGACGAGATCGACTGTGTGATCGGCCTCGAACTCGGCGCGGACGATTACCTCGTCAAACCCTACGGCCTGCGCGAGCTGCTGGCGCGGGTACGGGTCATTCTGCGGCGGACCAAGGTCGCGCCCGCCCCGGCACGGGCCCAGGATTCCCATCGCAGCCGGTTCGACGGCTGGGTGCTCGACCGGCGCCGCCGGCGCCTGACCGGCCCCACCGGCGCGGATGTCGCGCTCAGCAAGGGCGAGTACGCGCTGCTGGTCGCCTTCCTCGATGCCCCCCAGCGCCCGCTGAGCCGCGAGCAGCTCCTGCAGGCCACCCGCGTCCACGAGGACGTATTCGATCGCAGCATCGACGTGCAGATCCTGCGGCTGCGCCGCAAGCTGGAAGTCGATCCGAGCGCGCCGCGCCTGATCGTCACCGAGCGCGGCATCGGCTACGTCCTCGCCACGACCGTCGAGAGGCTGTAGCCGTGACTTGGGCCGACCGCCCGAAGTCCGTATGTAGGTATAAGGAGAAGAAAGGGTTGTCGCCCGCAAAGCGCATGCCGACGTGTCGTGTGCGTCTGAACAGTGCCCGCACAGTTGCATCAACGAGATCCTTTCCTAACCTTCCTTTAAGAATGGCCGATCACAGCTGGCAGCGTCCCCCTTACAGGACGTAGTCAAATCCATCTGGATGACCGACACGGGCGCAATTCAGCAGACCGGATGTCGCGGAAGCCGCTGGTCCGCCTCTGGGATTGTTCGTTTAAAATGCAGACGGCAACCTCTTGACCTATGTCGGGCACCTCAAGGACCGCGAAGGCTTCCCTCAAGCAAACATATGGAGGCCCCCCATCGAGGTCGGCTCAGGATAGCAATTGGCTTAAGGCAGGCAGCTTCGCTGGCGCCACATAACCAGCTTTGACCGTATTGCCATGAACGTATTTCGATCGTAACCCGCAAGACGTCTTCTGAAATAGGCTGGCAACAGTGAAGGCATATCCTCTTCTGAGACTTCCAACGTGGAGCCTCTGCTTTAATTTAAGTCGAATTTTAAAGGGGATGCTAGGTGAAAAGGCTCGCATTTTACACATTTGGAATCATAAAGGACTCATATTATTCTGATGCGCTCAAGGAGTTTTCGGGATTTGCATCTTCCGTTTTTGCCGAAGCAGCAGCGGCCGACGGCTTCATTGCTCACGCGGGTCAAGCACGACCTGATCTTCGTGGAGCTGTTGATATTGGACAAGATTATGGCCCTTGGGGCTTGTATGCGGTTCCGCGCTTCTTCGGAAAATCACGTATGACGGAGGGTTCCAGCGGGATACAGACACTATCGCTATGGCGTGACGTAGAAGCAGCAAAAAAATTTTCTTACAGCGGGCTGCATTCTGCGGCTCTGAAGCGTCGATCAGAGTGGTTCGAACACCTCCGATTGCCTGGCTACGTGCTTTGGTGGGTCCCGATAGATGTCACTCCGACCTGGTCTGATGGCGTTGGTCGGCTCGAAACGCTGGCCGACAAAGGTCCTACCGCGTCAGGTTTCGATTTTGCGCATCTGCACAACAGCGAAGGTCGCCCGCAAAGCAAGAAATGATACTGGCAGTGACAGGCGCTCAACTATGTTGCCCCAAGTCACTGACAGTTAAAGACAACTATCTTCAGAGCGATTGTGCCGGCGTAGTAAGGCGAGGCTGCAAATCCGAGCTGGCAGGTGAGTGACGTTCCAGATCCGACCTTCATGCGAATGGCTGACCGCAACTCGTTGTGTCCACTTACGTAAGGTCATCAAGAGCATCTGAATGAACGATATGGGCGGATTTTGTCGAAAAAGCCGCGGTCTAGTTGGATCGGGCGCAGGTCGGACGAGCGCGGCGGCTGGATGAGAGGGTGGCCCCGGCCGATCAGGCCGGGCTCGGCTGCGGCACCGGGATCAGCTTGGCGAGCTTCCTGAGGTTCTGGGCTGCCGCGGCGAGGTGGAACTCGTCCCGTGCCCCGTTCGGCCCCCGCAACCGGAGCCGATCCAGCCGCAGGATCCGCTTGAGGTGGGCAAACAGCATCTCGACCTTCTTGCGCTCCCGCCGTGAGGTGCGGCCCTCCTCCGAGGCGCAGATGTCGCGCGCCATCTGCCGAGCGCCTTCGTGGATCGAGCGGGGGATCTTGCGGGCGGGTGCGTTGGGATAGCGCCGTGGCTTCAGCGCGCAGGCGTCGCAGTCACGCTTGCTGGCGTGGTAGCGCATCATCCCATCCGCATCGACCAGCGGAAGCGGCGTCCGGTAGACCTTCTGGCGTTGTCGCAGTGGCTTGCCGGCCGGGCATGTGTAGGCGTTGGCTGCTGGGTCGTACGTGAAGGCTGACCGGCTGAAGGTGCCGTCGCTGCGCTCGGACTTGTCGAAGACGGGGATGTGCGGCTCGATCCCGCGCTCGTGTACCAGCCAGGCGAGGTGTTCGGCCGAGCCAAGCACTGTCAGCCGCAAGCCGCGCCGGCCATAGCCCAAAGCGATCCTGCGTGCGCGCGACCATGGTACGGGCCGCCCCGACCTCCGCCTGCCGGATCGCACGGCTGGCCTCGACGTCGACGATCACGGCGTGGTCGAGGTCGATCAGGCAGTTGGTGGCGTAGGCGAAGAAGGCAGGCCCTTCAGCGCACCTGTCCACTGCGCCGCCGGGTCGGAGCGGGAGATGAACTTCGGCGTGCTCTCGCTCGCGGCTCCCCAGGCAGCCTCGTCGAGGGTGTCGAGGTACTCGCGTACCGACCGGCGGGTCCGGGCCAAGTTGTCCCAGTCGACGGCCTCAGAAGCGTCCGCGGAGCGCTGCTTGTTGGCGTCGGCTCGGATCAGGCTGGCGTCAACCGCGAAGCCCTCACCACCCACAAGCCCCGCATCGATGCAGCGTTGCACAGTGATCTCGAACACCTCGCGCAGCAGGTCACTGTCGCGGAAACGGCCGTGGCGGTTCTTCGACAAGGTCGAGTGGTCAGGTACGGCGCTCTCTAACCCGAGCCGGCAGAACCAACGATAGGCGAGATTGAGGTGCACCTCCTCGCACAAGCGGCGCTCGGAGCAGATGCCGAAGCAGTAGCCGATGAGCAGCATGCAGATCATCAGTTCGGGGTCGACCGAGGGCCGACCCGTCGTGCTGTAGAAGGGCCGCAGGTGCGTGCGCAGGCCCGGCAGGCCGACGAAGCGATCGATGGCGCGCAGCAGATGGTCGGCGGGAACGTGGGTATCGAGCGAGAACTCGTAGAACGAGGCACCCTGCTCGACTTGCCAAGGTCCCATCATCTGCTTCGATCTCCGTCTCTCAACAGGAGTGAATCACCTCACGACTACCGCCGCAACACCCGAGTTTTTCAACAGAATCGGCGCATTGCAGAACGTCCGGTTCTGCGCGCATTGTCGATTCAGCATGACGTAGTCTGGCCGTGTGTGGACGGCTCTCCGTTGGCAAGGGGTTTCTTTGAGGCTGCTGCAATCTGCTGGTCGGTGCGGCCATGTGTTCGGCCTGTGGTGCGGCTCTCACATGCGCCGCTGGCC
>Ga0316228_1002099_pt1 | contig 18242 bp, 18 predicted proteins | sample TBH18021metaG_FD_206005 | JGI IMG/M metagenome (GOLD analysis project Ga0316228, IMG submission 206005) | Freshwater microbial communities from Trout Bog Lake, Wisconsin, USA - TBH18021 | ecosystem: Environmental > Aquatic > Freshwater > Lake > Hypolimnion/Profundal zone | place: USA: Wisconsin... | reverse complement strand
CCATGCGCCTGTCCTTGAAGGCCTTGGCGTTGATCTCGCCGAAATGCCGCTGGCACAGTTCGATCACCCGGCCGTCGATATCGACTAGCACCACCTCTTTGACATTCTTGTGCTTGAGGGCCTCGTCGGCGATGGAGAGGTCGCCGCCGCCCACGATCATCACCCGCTCGACCTTGCCATGCTCCAGCATGGGCAGGTGGGTGAGCATGTCGGCATAGGCGCTCTCGTCGCGGCTGGTGATCTGGACGATGTCGTCCAGCGTCATCACTCGGCCGTTGGCCAGCGTGTCGAAGATGCGGATGTGCTGGAACTGACTCTCCTCGTCGGCCAGCACCTTGGTGATCTGCATGGACTGGGCGTAGCCCTGGTGCAGGCGTTCCACCAGATTGTCGTCGGCGGCCTTGTGAGCGGCTTTCTTCTTCTTCGGCTGGGGCTGGGGACGGGCCATAACGTTTCCTTAGCGAATGTGACAGCGCTGGAGGGGCTGCCTGTGGAGCAAAGCGCCTCATACGGCCAGCGCCGCCTTCTGTCTACCACGCGACGGTGTCGCGTGCGAGAAAGCCCTGCAGGACAGGGCTTTCTCGCACGCCGCGCCATGGCGCGGCGGCGGCTTATCCACCACGAAAGGCGTTGGATGCGCCACGGTGGCCAAAAAAATCGCCCGCGGGGGAATTTTTTTCTTGCATGGGGGGGCAGCAGGCCCTATCTCCGGTTCGACCCCGCGAGGAAAAAAGCGGGACGAAGCGGTATACGGGTGACCCCCGTCTGCCGCTTTCTTCTTTAAGGCGCGTCCGGAAGTCCACAAGGCCAAGGCGCAGGTGTCAACTCCAAGACGGGTAGGTGCTTGAAATGGCTCGACTGAATCTGGTAGCGGCGAATCCGCAAAAAGAGATCAAACCCCGCGTCGCCAAGGCGCCGCGCCCGGTTGTGGTGACTCCTTCAAACGACGATATGAAGGATCACTTCATCAACAAGAACGGCCTGTCCTATGCGGGCAGCCACGTCATCATCGACCTGTGGGAAGCCACCGGCCTGGATGATCGCGACCGCATCGAGGCCGCCCTGATCGACGCCGTCAACGAAGCCGGTGCCACCCTGCTGCACATCCACCTCCACACCTTCGAGGAAGGCGGCGGCATTTCGGGCGTCGCGGTGCTGGCGGAAAGCCATATCAGCGTCCACACTTGGCCGGAAAAGGGCTTCGCGGCCTTCGATGTCTTCATGTGCGGCGACGCCGAGCCCCGCAAGGCGCTGGAAGTCTTCAAGCGCGCCTTCAACCCTGGGCGGGTCGTGGTCGGCGAGCACAAGCGCGGTGTCGTCTGAGCCGAATTCCTTAACCTGTTAAGCAAAAGGGCGGAAATATTGTTTCCGCCCTTTTTGCTGCGCGTATTCTACCCGAAGGACCGGCGGGATAGTTTAAGCGTGCAATACGACGTGGCGATCATCGGCGCGGGCGCGGACGGCCTTGCCGCCGCGATGCTGCTGGCGCGTGCCGGGCGCAGGGTGGTGGTGCTGGAACGCGCCCCTCATGCCGGCGGCCGCTGTGTCACCAGTGAATTTTCTCCCGGTTTCCTTGCCAGTCCTTACGCCGACACACTGGCCACGCCTCCACCCTCGCTGCTGCCGCTGCTGGGGCTTTCCGGCCTCATCGAAGATTTCGCGCCGGTGGGCGCCGACATCGCCCGCCGTCGCGGCCGAGCCCTGGCGCGGGTGCTGGAAGCCGCGCTGGCCCCGGCGCCGCGCGGGCTGTGGCAGCGCCTGAAGGCCCAGCTGCTGGCCGGCGATGCGCGTCCCTGGCCCGGGGCCGATTGGGCCGACCAGTCGATCGCCGGCTTGCGCGCCCATGCCGGACAGAATGACTGGCGCACGGCGCTGGCGGGGCGCGCCACCGATCCGGACCTGTCGGGCAGTGCCCTGACGCTGTTCGCCGCACCGCAGAGCCGCGTGTCGCGCGGGGGGCTGGGCACGGTCGGCGCGGCGCTGCAGGCGCGGGCGCTGCGCGCCGGGGCCGAACTGCGCTTCGGGCAGGAGGTCGCTGAGATACTGCTGGCGCGGGGCGGTGCCTGTGGCTTGGCGCTGGGTGACGGCACGCGGCTGGAGGCGGGAGCGGTGATCTCCACGCTCGATCTCAAGCGCACCTTTCTGGGCCTGTTCCGCTGGAGCGATCTGCCGCCCGCGATGCTGCGCGCTGCCGGGGCCTGGCGCATGGGCGGGGGGCGGGCGCGGCTGCTGCTGGCGCTGGAGGCGCCGCCGTCTTTCACCAAGCCATTCTTTGTGCCGGGCGGCGAGGATGCCCGCAGGCAATTCCGTCACGGCGTCTTGCCCGACCAGCCGCCGCTGCTGGCCGATCCGGTATCGGTGCGCGATCCGTCGCTGGCGCCGGCCGGCAAGGCCGTGGTGACGCTGACGCTGTCCGCGATTCCCATGCGGCTGTTCGACGGTGACTGGACGCAGGAAAAGCGGGAAGCCTTGCTGGCGCGGGCGCTGGCGCGGCTGTCCTGCCTGAACCTGCCGCCGCTGCGGGCCGCCGCCACCATCGTGCCGCCCGACATGGAAGACGCGCTGGGCCTTACCGGCGGGGACCTGGATGGTGGCGAATTGGCGCCCGACCAGATGCTGGGTTTCCGGCCGGGCGCGCGCACCAACGTGCCTGGGCTGTATCTGGCGGGCCCGTCCAGCGCCGCTGGTCCCCTGGGCCTGGGTGTCGCCGGCCTCGCTGCCGCGCTGGCGCTGATGACGGACCTCTCCGCGCAACCATCAATAGAGCGCGTGCGATGAGCGCCCGCTATGACGTCCTCGTCATCGGCGCCAGCGTTGGCGGTCTCGCCGCTGCCTCGCTGCTGGCCAAACGTGGCGCGCGGGTGCTGCTGCTGGAAGAGTTGCTGGCGCCGCCGGAACCGTCCGGTCCGCTCTTCGCGCTCGATCCCCTGCTGGTGAAGGCGCTGCAGCTGGAGCAGTACGGCCTTGGCTTCCGCCGCCGCGACCTCAAGCTGGTAAGCTGGGACGAGGAGGACGAACCGCTGCTCCTGTCGCGCGACGAGCCGCGCGCCACGGCGCGGGCGCTGGCGCGAATCTCCCGCGCCGACGCGCACGCCTGGGGACCATTCCAGGCCGGCCTGTTCGCCCAGGCGCGGGCGCTACGGCGCTGGTGGTTTCATCCCCATTCCGGCGGCGACGCCGCGGCGGTGCTGGCGAACCCCGTCGCGCGCGGGCGGTTCGCGCGCGAATGCCTGATGGGCGCCGACGCCTTCCTGGCCCGGGAACTGGAAACGCCGCGCCTGGTGGCGGCGCTGCTGCACGACGCCCTGGGCGGCGGTCTGGCGCCGTCGGAGCCTGGTTCGGCGTTGGCGCTGATCTGGCGCGCGGCGCAGGAGATGGCGGGCCAGCAGGGCGCCGTCATGCTGGCCCAGCATGGCAGCGTCGGCATGGCACTGAAGGCCGCTTGCGACGCCGAACTGCGCTTCGGCGCCACGGTAACGGAGATCATGATATCGCGCGGCGCCGCCGGTGTGCGGCTGGCGGATGGCGACACGATCGCAGCGCGCGCCGTGATCTCCAGCCTGACGCGGGTGCAGACGGAAAAGCTGGCGGGCCTTGAGCGTCCGGCGCCCACGCGCGCGGTGGGCGAAGCGCAGATCGTGCTGACATTGTCCGAGGATTTCGTGCTGCCGCCCGTGCTGGATGGCGCGCGCGCCGTGCTGGCGCTGGCGCCGGAAGATTACGCCGACGCACATGAAGCGGCCCGCGCCGGGCGGCTGCCGTCGCCGCTGCCATTGTCGCTGGTGGCGGAGGGGCCGCGCCGCCTGGTGCTGACGGCGCCGCTGGCGCCGGTGGCGCCGCAAGAAGGCTGGGCGGCCTTGCAGGCGCCATTCGCCGCCGCCGCCGTGCATGGTCTGCGTCGCCACCTGCCGGGCCTCCCAGCCGCCCTGACGGGCGTAACGGTAACGCCGCCCAAGGCGCTGGCCCGCGCCGGGCTGGTGCAACTGCTGGCGCCGGCGCTGACCCGCGCCACCACGCGGGTGGACGGGCTGTATCTCTGTGGCGAGGAGGCTGAGCCGGTGCCAAGTGTTTCCGGCCGGGCCGGGCGCTTCGCCGCCTATTTTGCCGCACGTGCATTGCAATAGACAACGGCGCGACGGAACCTGACGCTGCCGCCGTTGAACAGGCAGCTTATGCACAATCCAGATACCGAGCTTGTGGCGCGGGCCGGTCACGGCGACCGCGCCGCTGCCGCCATGCTGGTATCGCGCCACAGCGCCCGCATCTTTGCCCTGGCGCGGCGGATGTTGGGCCGGGACGCCGAAGCCGAGGATGTCGTGCAGGACACCTTCCTCAAGCTGTGGACTCATGCGGCGCGCTGGCAGCCCGGCGCGGCGAAGATCGAAACCTGGCTTCATCGCGTGGCGCTGAATGCCTGCTACGACCGGCTGCGCAAGAAGCGGCCTGTGCCGCTGGACGAGGCGCTGGAACTGCCCGACGCCGCCCCCGGTCCTGACCACGGACTGGACGCGCCTGCTTTGTCGGCAGCGGTGGCGGCGGCGCTGGCGGAATTGCCGGAGCGGCAGCGGGCCGCCATCCTGCTCTGCCATCATGAAGAGCGCGGCAACATTGAAGCGGCGGAGATTCTGGGCTTGAGCGTTGAAGCTGTGGAATCCTTGCTGTCGCGAGGGCGCCGCAACCTTCGGGCGCGGCTGGCACCCTTCCGGGGCCTGTTGGGAGAGGATGAATGAACCAGATGGACGAGCGGGATTTTGCCAGCCGGGCCATGGCCCGGCTGGATGCCGCCCTGCCGCCTGCCGGAATGGCCGTTCGCCTGCTGGCCGCCTATGACGCGGCGTTGCTGCGGGGCGGACGGCTGGCGCGGCTGGCGGAGCTGTTGTGGCCCGGCATGCCAGCCTGGGCGCCGGGTGTGGCGTTGGCAGCGTCGCTGCTGCTGGGCGTCGGTGTTGGTGCGGCGCTGCCCGCTCCGACGACCGAGCGCATGGCCTTCTCGCTGGCAGATCCGCCCAGCGCCACTCTCGAAAGCCTGCTGGTGGAGGAACGCTGATGAGTTTTACCGATGGCGCCGTCCGGCCCAATTCATGGCGCAACGTCCTGCTGGTGCTCTCGCTCTGCTTCAATGTCGCGCTGGTGGCAATCCTGGCGGTGGGCGCGGTGCGGATGGTGACGGCGGCTCGTGCGCCCTTCATCGCCCAGCCCGCCGGGCCGCTGGCGCCCGGCCAGGTGCTGCGCAGCCTGTCCCCCGAGCGCCGGCAGGCGTTGCAGGCGCTGATGCGTCAGCACCGGCCCGCCTTGGTGCAGCTGCGGCAGGCGGCGCGGCAGGCGCGGCAGGAGAGTTTTCGCATTTTTTCGGCGCCGCAATTCGACAGCGCTGCCTTCAACGCCGCGCTGGAGCGGGTGAGCGCCGCTGACGGCGCCCTGGAAGACGAGGCGGTGGCGCAGGCCAAAGACCTGGTGGCGGCGCTGACGCCGCAAGAGCGGCAGAAGGTGATCGAGAATCGCCAGCAGCCGCGGCGATCACTGCTGCGCAGGCTGATGCAGAATAACTAACGGCGCGGCCAGCCGAAATTTGCGCAAGCACATCATTTCTTCGGCGCGGCCGGCGCCGGGGCGACGCCGGCGCGCATTTCGGTCCAGGCTTCGACGATCTTTTCCTTGTTCTTCAGGCGCAATTGGAATGTGCCGCTCTTGAGGAAGCTTTCGACATCGCGGCCCAGATGCAGATTCTGGAACACGGTGTCCGGCACCTGAGCCAGAGCCTGGGTGTTGGCCGGTTCGTCGCTGATCTTCTCGATGGTGTAGCGCGCCGCTTCGTCGCCGATGGACGAATCGATCAGCGCCAGCGCCTTGGCTTCGTCGGCGGGATCCCTGTGCATGACCAGGCCGCAGACATAGGTGAACATGCCGCCTTTCGGCTCCAGATAGGCGACTTTCCTGCCTTCGCGGTTGAGGCTGGCGAAGGTGGTGCGCCAGCTCATCGCCGCCACCAGTTCGCCCGAGGCCAGGCCCTGCGCCAGCGCCGTGTCGTCCGACGAAACGAAGCGCAGTTGCGGCATCAGCGCCCGCAGCTTCGCCTGCACCTTGTCCCAGTCGGCAGCGGACATATTGTAGGCGTCGACACCGGTCATTTTCGCGATAAAGGGAATGGTGTCGTCCACCCCGTCCAGCACCGAGACGCGGCCCTTGTATTTGGGATCGAACAGGATGTCCCAGCTTTGCGACTGGGCGTATTCCGGCGCCAGGTCGGTGCGGATGGTGATCGAGGTGTTGCCCCAGTAATGCGGCACGAACCAGACCTTGCCGTTGCCGGCATCAATGCCGGGCAGGTGGCGCAGCGTTTCCGACAGCTTGTTCCAGTTCTTCAGCCTGGCCGTGTCGATGGGCTGGATCAGGCCCGCTTCCTTCCAGCGGGGAAATTCGTAGTAGCAGGGGCCCATCACATCGGGCTTGAAGCCACCCTTCATCTTGGCGAAGGCTTCGTCCTCGTCGGCGAAGATGACGGTGTTGGGCTTTTCGTTATAGGTCTTCACATATTCCGCCAAGAAGGGCGCGTCGACATAGTCTTCCCACTGGAACAGGGTCGGCGGCCCGACCTTCCTGCCCTGGCCGCAACCGGCCAGCGCCAGCGCCGCCACACTCAGCAGCAGAAGAGATTTGTGCATCGTGCGTCCCCGCCTAAGCCCGTATGAAAGGCTAGCGGCATCGACGCGGCGCGAGCAAGGGTTCAGATCACCAGAGCGAGAAGGGGGTGGCGCGTGGGCTGCCGCCGAAGCCGATATTCAGGCTGATGCCGGCAGTGGTCTCGCCGCCCAGTTCGCCCTGCAGCAACGAGATGTTGCTGTGGCGGGCGCCCATCTCGATCTCGAAGCCCGCCGCGGGCGTGATCCGGATGCTGCCGCCATAAAGACCGCCGCCGCTCTTGGCGTAGCGGTCATAGACATAGCCGCCAAAGGCATCGAGCCAGACCTGGTCCCAGAGCGAGGCGGACAGCGAGGCGGTGGCGGCATGGTCTTCCAGGTTTCGGATCGACAGCGGCACATAGGGCGTCGGCGCCGTGCCCGTGAGGCTGTCGTATTTCAGGCGGTATTCGCCTTTTCCGTCATAGGCGATGCCGGCGAAGAGGCCGGTCACAAGTTCGGCGTCCCAGCGCAGGTTGCCGTCCCAGCCGGCCGTCTACACCGCGTTGCTGTGGCCTGACAGGCTGTAATTGTCGAAATGGGCGCCCAGGCTGCCCCACAAGCCCCAGCCCAGCCGCCGCGCTGCAGTGAACGAGGCCTCGTCCTTGATGCCCTTGTTGAGCAGCGCTTCGGGCGTGGTGAGGTCGGCGCCATGATAGATCAGGCTGGCGGAGAAGAAGCCGTCCGGGCTGCCTTGCCAGACGCCGATCTTGCCGCCGGCTGTGCCGTTGCCGACCAGCCCTTCCAGGGTGAGCTGGCTGTCGCCGCCCAGTTCCAGACCGATGCCGGCCGCACCGCTGATCTGGTTGGTGGTGCTATTGGCGACGAAGGTGCCGGTGGGGGTGCGGACGCTGACGCCCTTGGCGCTGGTGTCGTAGATGCTGCCCAGCAGCGCCACGCCCGCGCCCAGCGTCACCTTGAAGGAGCCGTGGCCCGTCAGGACATGGTCGCCATTGTGGAAGTCGTGATATTCCACCCCCAGCCCAGCATCGGAATCGCTGCGCATGGCGGCGCGGGCATAGGCGGTGGTCCAGGTGGGGTCGGCGCGGCGCACTGCCTGCTCCAGGCCGTAATAGTTGCGGGCCGCGGCATAGGTTTCATAGGGCGCGAAGGGAATGGGCGGTTGCGCCTGGCCTTGCGGATAGGGCTGTTGTTGCGGGTAGGGCCCGCCTTGCGGCGGATAGGGTTGCTGCTGCGGATACGGCGTGGCCTGCTGGAATGGCGCGGGCTGCTGCGCGGGTGCGACGGGACCGCGCGGTTCCATCCGCAGCGAGAAGCCGTCGACCTCGGGCCGGGTCAGGAAGGTGACGGGGCGGGCGGCGCGGATGACGCCATTGTCATAGTTGGAATAGGCCATGGCGATCCAGCCGGGCAGCGCGCCGTTCAGGCGGTCGAAGATGGCGGGATCGATCGGCTGGTTGAAATCCAGCGCCAGGGCGTTCTGGTTGTCGTCGGCGCGCACGCTTTTCAGGGGCACGCCATGGAAGCGCACTTCCAGCCCAGCACCGTTGTTGGTGATTTCAAAGCCGGGGGCAGGGCCGTTCTGGCCGCTGGCGGCGGATGCGAAGCAGAGCAGGGCGCCGGCCAGCGCCGTTCCTGCGAAACTCCCCCGACTCTTCATGCTTTTACGCCCACCTCATCCGGCGCATACCACCGGAGCGGCGGCAATGCCCTGATTCGTTTAGGGGATTATGAGCCTTGGGGTGTCAGCGGGGAAACCCCGCCCGTGCTAGGGTGGCAAAACGGAGAAATGATCATGCGCCCTGTCCTGGTGTTCGTGGTTGTCATGGCCCTCATGGCGTCAGCCCGGGCCGAGGTCACGGTGGCAGGGCCGGGCGGCTTCACGGTGATGGAAAGCTTCCACACCGGCGCCTCGCCGGAAAAGCTGTGGGCTGTGCTGGTGACGCCCGCACGCTGGTGGGATGCCGAGCATACCTGGTCGGCCAATCCCGCCAACCTGACACTGGATGCCAAGGCCGGCGGCTGCTGGTGCGAGACACTGCCCAAGGGCGGTTCGGCACAGCATATGGCGGTGGATTTCGTCGAGCCGGGCAAGACGCTGCGGATGCGCGGCGCGCTGGGGCCGCTGGGTACGCTGGCGGTGACGGGTGTGATGGGTATCGCCATCGTGCCGGAGGGAGGCGGCGCTGTCGTCACCCTGTCCTATCAGGTTGGTGGTTTTGTGCCAGTGGATCTGGCGCCGCTGGCGCCCGAAGTCGATGCGGTCCTGTCGACACAGATGACGCGGCTGAAGGCGGCGGCGGAAGCACCTTAAGTCAACATCTTGCAGACAATCTCGAACAAGTTGGGCGAGATGCCGGGCAGCGCCTTGATCGCTTCCAGCTCTGTCCGCATCAGCGCCTGGCGCGTCGGGTCGTAGCGTTTCCAGCTTTCGAAGCTGCCGGCCAGCCGCGCCGAGACCTGCGGGTTGATGGGGTCGAGGGTCCGGATGACTTCGCCCACCAGCGCATAGCCGCTGCCATCGATACCATGGAAACGCAGATGATTCACCGAGAACGCGCCGATCAAGGCGCGCACCCGGTTGGGATTGCGGATGTCGAAGGCGGGATGCTTCATGAGACTGCGCACCGACAGCACCGTCTCGGGCAGGATCGCGCCCGCCTGCAGGCTCATCCACTTGTCCATCACCAGTGGATCGTTTTTGAAGCGGTCGTGAAAATGGGTGAAGGCGATGTCGCGGCGCGAGGATTCCATTCGCGTCAGCGCCGCCAGCCCCACCATCATGTCGGTCATGTTGGTAGCGGTGCGGTAGTGCGCGTCGGCGAGTCCCGCAGCTGCGTCGTCGTCGGCGGCGGTGAGGTAGCGCAGGCAGGCATTGCGCAGGGCGCGGCGGCCCGCCGGTTGCGCCTCGGGGCTGTATTGCCCCGCTTCGCTCTGGGCCGCTTCGTAAAGATCGGCGAAGCGGCGGCTATGCGCGGCGGCGACCGCGCGCACCAGCGCCATGCGCGCGCCATGGATGGCGTCGGGATCGACGGGTGCGCGTCGCGCCGCCAGTTCGTTCTCGGTCGGCGGCATCAGCATCTGGGCGGCGAAGGCGGGGTCGTCCATAGCCGTGTTCAGCACCGCGCCGATGGCGGCGACATAGGCGGTGCTGTCGCCAGGACCCGCGACATCGAGCATGATCTCGGCCGCCAGGACCTGGCCCGCTTCCCAGCGGTTGAAAGCGTCGCTGTCGCAGCCCATCAGCACGGCGCGGTCCTGGCGGCTGTGCGCCGTGCGGAACAGGGCGGGAGCGGAGAAGCCGCGCCCCAGCGACAGCAGCGGTTCTTCCGCGATGCCAGTAAAGGTGAAGCGTTGGTGCGCCTCAGTCAGTTCCAGCACGCGGGTTTCGGGGCCGGTGTCGTTCTCGCCGTCCAGTGTCAAGGGCAGGTGCGCGCCCTTCTGGCCCACCAGGCCCATGCGCACCGGAATGTGCAGTGGCAGCTCCCCGGCGTGGCCGGGCGTCGGCGCCAGCGTCTGGGTGAGGTCGAGCCTGTAGGTCTGGGCGGCGGCATCATAAGTCCCGCGTGCTTCCACGAGCGGCGTGCCGGCCTGATGGTACCAGCGGCGGAACTGGGTGAGGTCGCGGCCACAGGCATCCTCGAAGCACTTCACCCAGTTCTCGATGGTGGTGGCTTCACCGTCATGGCGTTCAAAGTAAAGGTCGGTCGCCTTGCGGTAGCCCTGCGATCCCACCAGTGTCTTCAGCATGCCGATGACCTCGGAGCCCTTTTCATAGATGGTCGAGGTGTAGAAATTGTTGATCTCGATATAGCTGGCCGGCTGCACCGGATGCGCCAGCGGCCCGGCGTCTTCCGGGAACTGGCGCGCGCGCAGGGCCCGCACATCCTGGATGCGCTGCACGCCGTGGCTGCGGACGTCGCCAGAGAAGCTCTGGTCACGGAAAACGGTGAGGCCTTCCTTCAGGGAGAGCTGGAACCAGTCGCGGCAGGTGATGCGGTTGCCGGTCCAGTTGTGGAAATACTCGTGCGCCACCACGCTTTCGATGCGGGCGTAATCGTCGTCGGTTGCGGTTTCGGGTGAGGCCAGCAGCACCTTGTCGTTGAAGATGTTGAGGCCCTTGTTCTCCATCGCGCCCATGTTGAAGGCGCTGACCGCCACGATCATGAAGATGTCGAGATCGTATTCGCGGCCATAAGCCTCTTCATCCCATTTCATCGCGCGCTTCAGCGCCCCCATGGCGTAATGGGCGCGCGGTTCGTTGCCATGCTCAACAAAGATGTCGAGCGCGATGGCGCGGCCCGTCATGGTGGTGAAACTGTCATGGATGGCGCCCAGATCACCCGCCACCAAGGCGAAGAGGTAGCAAGGTTTGGGGAAGGGGTCATTCCAGACGGCGAAGTGCCGCCCGCCCGCAAGAGGTCCGGCCTGGACGCGGTTGCCGTTGGACAGCAGCACCGGATATTGCTGCCTGTCGGCTTCCAGCCGTACGGTGAAGACGGACAGATTGTCGGGCCGGTCGAGGAAATAGGTGATGCGGCGGAAGCCTTCCGGCTCGCATTGAGTGCAGAACATGCCGCCCGACTGGTACAACCCTTCCAGCGCCGTGTTGGCGGCGGGTGCGATCTCGCTGGCGATTTCCAGGATGAAGCGGTCGGGCACGGAGGCAATGGTGAGCGACTTGGCATCCAGAACATAGCCGGCGGTGGTGAGACCGCGCCCGTCCAGCGTCACCGACAGCAGTTTCTGCTCTTCGCCGTCCAGCCGCAGCGGCGCGGTAGCGTCACCCTGGCGCACGATCACCAGTTTCGACGTCACCCGCGTGGCGTTGGGCTCCAGCACGAAATCCAGATGCACCGTCTCGATGCGGAAATCAGGTGCGCGATAGTCGGCGAGATGAATGGCGCGGGGTTCTTCGATACGCATGACGGCTATTCCGGGAAAGCGGCCGAAGACTAGCCGGAACGGCGCTTGCGTGTCATGGACAAAGCGCCGCTAGCGCCTGCGCAGCCGTGCCGCCCGTGCCGCCGTGGCGGGATGCGAGCCCAGCCAGCTGGGCAGGCAGCCTTTGACGCCGCACATCTTCGCTTCGATCCGCTCCAGCAGGTCGCCCAGCCGTGCCGGGTTCTTGCCGATCCGCCGCATCTGCGCTGTTGCGTCGTCGTCGGCCTGTTGCTCAAATTCACGCGAATAGGCCGATTGTAGCAGCACGCCGGGCAGGATGGTGGCGATGTGACCCATCTGCGAAGCGTCACCGGTGATGAAGGCGATGGCGGCGGGCACCAGCGAAGCCTGGTAGATTCGCTGCAGCCCATGGGCGCGGTCGACATGCGCCATTTCGTGGGCGATGACGCCTTCCAGCTCCTCGTCATTCTGTGCCAGCCGCACCAGCTGGTCGGTAACCACGATCTCCCCGCCCGGCAGGGCGAAGGCGTTGGGCCCGATCAGGGGCGCATCGCGCGGCAGCAAGCGGTAGCCGATTTCGCCGCGCGGCGCTGATGCCGCCATGACGCGGAAAAGCCGCGCCATCCGCTGCTGCTCTGCCGCCGCCAGGCCGGTCGGCTTCAGCAGCCGGCCATCGATCGCCTCCAGCGTCTGGCGGCTGACGAAGCCGGCGACCGAGGCGGGCGTGCGCCGGGCCAGCCAACCCGCCGTGGCCGGAACACCATACAGGGCGAACAGCGCCGCGGCGGCGGCGGACAGCAACACTGCCGCCAGCACCATGCGCCAGGATTTCTCCAGCCGATGCAGGATGCCGTCGCGTGGGCGCAGCAGCGCGTCGATGGCGTCATTGTCCTCGGTCTCGAAGCCGCCGCCATCCGGGAATTCCAGCTTGCGCCGCAGGTTGCCCAGCCGCGATGTCGCCGTCACCGCGCGCCGTGGCACCTGCGCCAGCAGGCCGTCCGCGCCCTGCACCAGCAGCGTCTCGCCGTCTTGCGATACATCCAGCGCCGCGGCGACGAAAAGGGCGGACCGCGGCAGGAAATATCGCCCTTGTGCCGCCACTAGAGCCCGAAATCGAAGTCGAAGAAGCCCGCCACTTCTTCACCGATGGCGCTGCCGGGCGCCGCGGCGCTGGCGACGAAGCCCTCCATCGTGGCGGGACCAGTCATCGACAGACGGCTGGCGAGATAGCGCGTGGCGCGCACTTTTGCCCAGGGGGTAAAGAATCCTAGCGTGACCAGCACCAGCAACAGGTTGCTGAATAGGATCCAGGCCATGGCGAATGGCGATAGCCGAGATTCCAGGTGCAGGTCTTCGTCCAGCCTGGTGCAGCTGACCGCCAGGTTGAAGACCAGGGTGCCGACGAAGGTGGCGAGGAAGAGGAACGTCATCAGATAGATGATCGAGAGCAGGAAGAAGAGGCCGATCATGGCGGGCGTCGGCGCCTCGCCCTTTCCGGGCAGATGCGTGAAATCGATGCCGGAATGACTGAAGACCAGGAAGGCGAACACCACGCCCACCGCCACGATGGCCAGCGCCAGCAGGTAGATCAGGTAGAGGCGGCCCGCCGGAATGACGGCGTTGAACCATTTGCCGCCGAAGCTGTGGTTGTTGATGTGGTAGTAATCGCGGGCGCGGCGCGAGATTGGCGCAAGTATGCCCAGCGAGAAGACTGCGCCGATCGGCCAGAGGATGAAGGCCTTGAAGGCCCCGCCATAGCCGCCATGGAAGTCGAAGCGGATGTTTCGATAGCTCGTGTTGCGGGCGTTGAAGCGGAAGCTGGAACGGATAAGCCAGGGCGCGGCGAAGAGGAAAACCGGCACCCACAACAGCCCGGCCAGAGGCGTCAGCGCGGCGGTCAGGTAATAGGCCAGCAGGATGCCCAATGCGATCAGGCGCCCCAGCAGGATGCGCTTGGGGTCGCCGTGATAGTCGAAGCTGTGGCCGTCGAGAAAGGTGTTGCCGTAGAAATAACGGCGGTTGCGCACCTTGGCCCAGGCGCTGAAAATGCCCAGCGTCACGATGGTCAGCGCCAGGTTGACGATCCAGATCCTGAAATATTCGCCGCCGGTGCCTTCAAAGCGCATCTCGTGGCGAACAGGCGCAGAGGGTGCCACAGACACCCCGGTCGAAAAATGATCCATGGAGGTCCCCACCCCTTTGCTATGCGGCGATCATGTCAGCAAAGCGGGACGTGGGACAGGAGACGAAATTCCTTGCTGCACCTGCAAAAGTGCTGCCCGGCCCGGGTCGCGCCTGGCCGCGCGCCTACACTGCCGCCAGGAATCATTCGGACTGGCGAAAGCTCCGCTGGCGCTTTCGTCAGCCCACCCTCATCCTTGGCCTTTTACGTGCGCGAGAATGTCCTGCGCCTGATGCGCCAGGCTGGCCAGGGCGTCGGGCATTTCCTCGCCCGACTTGCGGACCCAGTCGACCAGCCCACTGGCGAAGGCGGCCAGTTGCGGTGCGCTGGCGATCAGGCGGGCCTGTTCCTCGACCTTGCCGGGATCCAGATCATACTCGGCGCCCGGCACGCGCCAGCCGCCCCAATCCTCCTTGCCGGTGATGATGACGGGATAGGTGCCCGGCACCGGATGGCGCGAGCAATCTTCCGCCGCCTGCCACTTGTTGCGGGCGCGGACCACGCGCCAGGGCGCGGCGTCGCCTGCGGCGCGGTCGCTCATGGGCTCTTCGCTCACCAGCTCCTCGGCGGTGAATTCGCGGCCCAGTCCGACATCATAATGAACGCGGATCGGCTCCTCCAAACCCTTGGCCCAGTGCGGCACGACATGCTCCACCAGTGCCCAGGTGCCTACCGGCTTGACGTAAACCCGCTGGTTCTTGTGGAACTGTGCCTTGGCCATGCGCGCGAAAAATCCTGGTATTCCGCCAAGAGTGTGGGCCGGACGCCGTTAAACCGCAGTTAAGACAGTGTTGCAGGTTTGATGGAACCGGGCATATTCAGGGTCCAGATGCCCAGCCCCTGCCGCAAAATCTGCGTTTACGATTCCGGGGCCGACCTCTGCGCCGGTTGCGGCCGCACGCTGGAAGAGATCGAGAACTGGCCGGCGCTGAGCGAGGAACGGCAGCGCGCGGTGATGGAAACGCTGCCGGGGCGGCTCAAGCCGATGCCGCCGCAAGCCAGCTGAGTTCCTGCGCCAGCTTCACATTTTCACCGATGACGATGATCGCCAGGGCCGGGCTTTTTTCCGCCGCTTCGCCAAGCCCGCCCAGAGTGGTGATGAAGACCTGTTGGTCGGGCCGCGCCGCGTTGGCGACAATGGCGGCAGGTTCGCCGCGTGCCCGTCCACCCGCGATCAGCACTTCGGCGATCTCGCTCGCGAATTTGCGGCCCATGTAGAAGACCAAAGTCGGCGCGCTCTTGGCGACGCGGCCCCAGTCCAGATGCGGCAGCTTGCCGTCGCTGCCATGGCCGGTGATAAAAGTGACGGCGTGGTTGGTGTCGCGGTGCGTCACCGGGATGCCGGCATAGGCCAGGCCGCCGATGCCGGCAGTGATGCCGGGCACGATGCGGAACGGCACGCCCGCGCGGGCTAACGCCTGCGCTTCCTCGCCGCCGCGGCCGAAAACGAAGGGGTCGCCGCCCTTCAGCCGCAAGACGCGCTTGCCCTCCTTCGCCAGCGAGACCAGCAGATCGCTGATCTCGTCCTGCTTGCAGCTGCGCACGCCCGCGCGCTTGCCGGCATAGATGCGTGTCGCATCGGGGGGCGCCAGCGCCAGCAGGCGCTCGTCGATCAGGGCGTCGTGCAGGATGATGTCGGCATCGCACAGTGCCTTCAGGCCCAGCGCCGTGATCAGGCCCGGATCGCCCGGGCCGCCGCCGACCAGCCATACCCAGCCCGGCTGCAGCGCGGGCAGTGAGCCGAGGAATTCGTCAGGCAATCGGTTGCTGGTCATGGCCTTAGCTTAGCACGGCGTGGGCGCGGCTTGTCTTCCTTCAAGTGCAGCGTAAGCTTCCGCATAAAATAAGAGGGCGCGATGGACCGGCGCGAAGCGATAGGTTTTGGCCTTGCGGGCGCAGCGGTGCTGGTCACAGCTGCGCAGGCGCAGGCGATGGGCCCCGACGGTTTCCTGCCCGGCGATTCCACCGAATTCGTGCCGTTGTGGCCAGCCGCGGCTCCGGGTGGCGAAGGCATCACCCTGACGCTGAAATTCACCGACGCGGTGCAGCCCGACGGCTATCATGTCCGTGCGGTCAGCCAGATTCAGCGGCCCGGTTTTTTTGTCTATCGCCCGGCGCGGCCCAATGGGCTGTCGCTGCTGGTGATCCCGGGGGGAGGCTATTCCTCCGAAGGCATGGATCGGGGTGGCCGCGAAGTGGCGCAGCGTTTTGCCCGGGGCGGCATCACCTGCTTTGTGCTGCGCTATCGCCTGCCGGGCGAAGGCTGGCGCAATCGTGCCGATGCGCCTTTGCAGGATGCGCAGCGCGCCATGCGCCTGATCCGTGCCGATGCGACGCGCTATGGTATCGATTCGGCGAAACTATCGGCCATCGGTTTCTCGGCGGGCGGGCATCTGGCAGCCTCACTGGCGACGCGCCACGCAGACAGCGTCTATGCTGCAATCGACGCAGCGGACACGCAAAGCGCGAAGCCCGTGGTGGCGGGGCTGATGTATCCGGTGGTGACGATGGGCGCTGGCGCCCATTCCGGCTCGCGCGACATGTTGCTGGGATCCGCGCCGTCACCGCAGGCAGTGGACGCCTATTCTGTCGACCGTCACGTTCCTGCCGGCACGGCACCTTCCTTCATCTGTCTCGCTGCCGATGACGATGTGGTGCCTCCTTTCCCGAACGGCATCGCCTTGCTGGGTGCGTTGCGGGCGGCGAAGGTCCCCGCCGAGTTGCATGTTTTTGAAACGGGCGGCCATGGCTTTTCCATTCACTGGAGCCAGGGCAAGCCCTGCGGCACCTGGCCCGAATTGTTTCTGGCCTTTGCCGCCGCGCATGGTTTTGCCGTTTGAGGAGAGCGTGATGAAGAGGATTGCTATTTCGTCTGTTGCCGTGCTGGTGGCCTGCGGTGGGGCTTGGGCGCAAACCGACCACGCCACCATCATCACCGGCGAGCAAGTGGAGGCGGTGCTGAAATCCGACAACGCCACCGACAAGACGCTGCAGGTGTTCGACCTGGGCGGCTATCAGATGTCGGTGGCCATCGTGCATCGTGGCAAGACCGCGCCTGCAACCGCGGCATCGGCACCTGCCACCGCGCCGGCCGGTCCGCGGTGTGGCCTTGCCGCCGCGCCCGCCGGCGCGGCGCAAGCGCCGGTCGCCGGCATGATCGCGCACAGCGACACCGTGGAGACTTATATCGTCACCTCCGGCGGCGGTACGCTGGTGACGGGCGGCCAGATCGTGAACGGCACGCCATCGGCGCCCGCCGCCGATGTCACCCGCATCCTCAACGGGCCTTCCTGCAGCGGCCGCGCCTTTGGCCCCTTCCAGTCGCGCGTGATGAAGGTGGGCGACATCGCCGTGATCCCGGCGGGCGTGCCGCATGGCTGGACCGCCATAACCGACGAAGTCACCTATCTCAGCGTGCGGCCGGATCCGAAGAAGGTGCTGCAGCCGGGTTACGTCAATCCGGCATTGAAATGATCAGGCCGCTTCGCGCTCGCGCCTGACCATCGCCAGCGCGTCTTGCAGCACGGCGATGCCGGCGCCGTCGCGGGGCGCGTTCTCGGACAGATGACGGCGGAACTGGCGCGCGCCGGGGCGGCCGTTGAACAGGCCCAGCATCGGCTTGACCAGGGTGCTGAGGCGCCTGCCGTCCGCCAGCGCCTTTTCAACATGCACCGCGTACGCCGCCACGGCCGCGTCGAGCGCGCGCGTCTCGCCGCCGAAAAAGCGGGCATCGACCTCGGCCAGCAAGGCCGGGTTCTGGTAGGCGGCGCGGCCCAGCATGACGCCATCGACATGGGTCAGATGCGCTTCGGCTTCCTCCAATGTGTTGATGCCGCCATTGATGACGATGGTGAGATGCGGATTCTCGCGCTTGACGCGATAGACCAAATCGTAATCCAGCGGGGGCACATCGCGGTTTTCCTTGGGCGACAGGCCGTCCAGCCAGGCCTTGCGGGCATGGACGATGAAGCGCGTCCTCCGGATCCTGGTCGTCGACGCCGATGCGGCACTTCACGGTGACGGGAATGGTCACCGCCTGCGCCAGCGCCGCCATGCATGCCGACACCAAAGCGGGCTCGCGCATAAGGCAGGCGCCGAAGCGGCCCGACTGCACCCGGTCGGACGGGCAGCCCACATTGAGATTGATCTCGTCATAGCCGAAGTCTTCGGCGATTTTCGCCGCTTCCGCCAGCCGGACCGGATCGCTGCCGCCCAGCTGCAGCCCCAGCGGATGCTCGGTGGCGTCGAAGCCCAGCAGGCGGCCACGGTCGCCGTGCAGCACCGCCTCAGCCGTCACCATCTCGGTATAGAGCAGCGCGTTCGCCGACAGTGCGCGGTGCAACACGCGGCAGGGACTGTCCGTCCAGTCCATCATCGGCGCGACGCAGAAGCGGTGTGTGCTCATGGATGAATGGTGAAATAGGCATGGCTTTCGCCATTGCCGGAAGAGAAGGAGAAGCCGTTGTTCGGGCCGGTGCCGCCCATGGCGGTGGGCATGGAGGCCACCACGGTGACGT
>Ga0316228_1002095_pt1 | contig 18274 bp, 15 predicted proteins | sample TBH18021metaG_FD_206005 | JGI IMG/M metagenome (GOLD analysis project Ga0316228, IMG submission 206005) | Freshwater microbial communities from Trout Bog Lake, Wisconsin, USA - TBH18021 | ecosystem: Environmental > Aquatic > Freshwater > Lake > Hypolimnion/Profundal zone | place: USA: Wisconsin... | reverse complement strand
TGTTCGATAAGTTCAACACCGCGCGGTAGCGTGGTACGGTCAAGTTTGATAACGTGAGTTTTGGCTTTCATGCCATACACGCTGTATTTACCTTCGCTATCTGTGACGACAAAGGTACCATCTTCTAGATAAAGACGAACACCTGCAACACCCAGTTCATTTTGCGCTTTTTGTTGAATGCCATCTCGGTTTAGGTCAGCATAAACTTTACCAATGATAATGCCATCGGTGTTTAATACGCCTGCTGTTACGTCAACATGCGCTTCACCTAAGGGCGATTGAACGATACTGCCAGTTAACGAGTTTTTACCTTCTGCAAATGCGATGTTGGTGCCTGTACCTGAGGCAGCATTAGACCCCAAAGCAACACGATAGGTGACTTTTTTGGTTTCATTGGCTTTTAGGCTGTTTAAACCCAATGTCATGTACTTGCCAGATTGGACAAAATCTTGCGTGTATTTTTGACCATCCACTCTGACCGAGTTTTTGACATAGGTAAAACCTAAGGGTAAATCGTCCTTGACTACCACGTTTGCCGCATCAGTTTTACTTACATTTGTGACTTTAATAGTATAGTCGACAAAATCACCAATTTCGGCAGATTTGACATTCGCTTCTTTGCTAATGCTTAACGCGGTTTGATCGTTATTAACATTGATTGATGTTAAGATTTTGTCTGAAATCACCCCAGTCGTGCTACCATCGGCACTTTCGCACTTATCGGCTTGGGTCGTTAAAGTATCACCATCCAATGTCTGAATAATTGCATCGGCAATAGCATTGGCATTGAGCTCGGTAGGGGCTGAGATACGGTATTTACCTGTATTCACCCCTGTTTCAACGGCTTTTAGACGAATGGTATCGCCTGTTTTGCTAGAAGTAACATTGAGCCATACATTGTCAACCTGTGTTGGATCGGCATTACAGTAGGCAAGACCGACTTCAATATAGACAGGTTGTCCAGCAGAGGTTTGACTCAGGTTGTTTTGGTAAGTTGGGTCTTTATATACGATGCTTGGCACGATAGCCACTAAGCTATCCGTTGCGCTAGCTTGTACTGTGTTATCTTCTTGCACTACCGCGGTGATGGGTACATCGACTGTGTCGCCATCTTTAAGCTCGGTGCTGGTCAATGCTTTGACAATCAGATGAATTTGCTCGCCTGCTTGAATACTAATAGTAGGCTGTAGCTCGGTTTCATTGCTATCAATAATGCCATTATTATTGGCATCAATATAGACTTGGAAGTTTGAAAGCGTGTTGGGCGTGTTAAAGCTGACCGCAACATTGGCATCAAAAGTCCCTGTGTTTTCTAAGGTGTTTTGCCACTGGACTTCATTACCAGGTTTGATGGTGATAGTGAGTGGCTGAGTGAGAGTAATATCGTATTTGGGCAAAGAAAAAGCTTGAACACGGGTGGTGTTTGATTTTATCGCATTGACAATGCCTTCATGGCTATCAACTACATAGTTGGCATCTGCGGTATTATCAATTTGGATAATATTACGACCGTTTGCTGCCAGCGCAGGATTCATTTGGATAAGCAAGATACTGCTCGCAAGTAAGCCAAGCTTACCCAAGCTGTGATATCTAGTCGAGTTATGACGATGATTTGTCATTAATACTTTCTCACTTATCAAAATAAATTTATAAAAATTGGGTGGGTTAGGTGTGATTAAGTCACACCTAACTGTTACCACTTAAGAATTTAGATTAAAACAATTAATTGGCGCCGTTAATTTTTACGACAAATTGTAGATAACCAGTCCCACCATTTGCTGGCAGTGTGAGGCTTGAAGACTGTGCTGTGGTACCTGGGACAACGGTAGTGCCATTAGCACTATCAAAGATACTACCCGCAACATAAGTCGCTTTGGTATTCCATTGTGATGCAGTATCACTAATCACAACATTGGTTAACTGTTTAGTGGTCATGGTATTGGTTGCGGTGATTTTATAGACAATACATTGACCTGGTATGGCAGTAACGGACGTTTGAGCAAAAGCCGTATCCGGGGTTTTATCGCAGGTAGCATCTAGCGCCTGCTCTTTTACCAACGTCATACCTCGTACAGTGGTAGTATTGGTAACAGGTGTTACAGTGGGTTTGGTTGTACCTGTTGCCGCTGCTGGGATTAGAGTAATCGTATTGGTTTCGCTTGTGCCAATGGTTGCCCCTGTAGTCACAACGTCATACTTAATAGTACCTGTCGCACCTGACGCCAATGAACCAGGAATGGTATATACCCCATTAGTATCTGGCGTCAACGTCACAGCGGTACCCCCTTGTGGGGTATAGATAACATTTTGTGGGGTAATATTATCAGTCGTGCTTGGATTACTAATAGTAAAGGTCAAGCCAGTCTCAGGATTGTTACCTGTGTTGGTAATGGTTTCAGTATAAGTCACGCCAGTAGATGTGCTCGTTGGTGGTAACTCAGCACTGGTACTACCTGTGAGTGTCAAACTACGATCACTAAATGTAATTGGCGTGCTAGTATCGCCACCTGTACCAGTACCTGTCGGGTCATTAGGCACTTTAGTCTCACTTGTACTGCTAGTACCTGAGCTATCTTTAATATCAGACGTTGGGTTATCACCTGGGGTTACTGCTGTATCGTTGTAGTTATCATATACTTCAGCAGTATTGGTAACGCCCGCTTTATTGACTTTGGTTTTATCAATTGCTGCTGTAAAGGTGATGGTCATGGTTTCATTGACTTTTAAGGCAACGCCATTAATAGCAATAATTTGACGACCATCAGCGCTTGTTGTTAGCGTAGGGGTAGTGCCATTAGTCGTAGTGCTATTATCAGAAGTTACGGTAATAGCGCCTGATACCGTCAATCCAGTTGGTAGTTTATCTTGAATCAAAACACCTACGGCATCTGCTGCATAAGTGGCACTACCATCATTTTTCACCGTAATAGTATAGTCAACTGTCGGTGAAGTAGTATTTAAGTCAATGCTAGTAGAGGCAGCCGTTTTGCTGATGGCAAAGACGGGCAATTTAATAATGGCTTGGTTTTCATTGATTAAGGTAGCAGAAGTACCTGTGGTCGCATTATTCGCTACATAAGTACTAGTCGCGGTCAGCGTACCAACTGCACTTTGACCGCCTGTAGCGGCAGTAGGGCTCGTGACATTATAAGTCAAGTTAGCATATTGACCTGGTAATAACTTAATAGTGCCAGCGGTCGCAGATACGGTACCTGTTTGTGCTTGACCCGTCGCCAATACAGTCGCAGTGGTGCCATCAGCATTAAAAATAGCATAGCTAATAGTAGTAGGGTTGGTATAAGTATAATCTTGGTTACCAGTTGCGATGTTAGCATCGTTATTGGTGGTTAGATTTAATGTATAAGTATCAGTCACATTACCACTGTTAGTTAACCTATTGGTAAACGTAGTAGTGCCACCCGGAACAGCAGCTTGTGATTCGTTTTTATCATCCGTCGATGAAGTACCTTGTGTACCGTAAAGGGTAAAACTACCAATTTCACTTACATTAACAATGACTGCATTTGAAGTAACAGTAGGCTGTGCTACACCGTCAACACTATAAGATGCTGTTGCTTTATTCTCGATTTGAACGCCACTAGATGGGGAAGCCGAACCCGATGATGTACTTGCTGATACACCTGTTGCAATACCTAAGCCCAAGGCTAACGCCACGCCAGCTGTCAGTGCATTAGGGTTAAAATTGAATTTTTTCATTCATAACTCCGAAAATAGGAAAAAAATAAGACTTGGGGAACACGCCCTATTGAAATAAGACGTTATAGGTAACAGCAAAACATTAAAAATAAAAAAATTACCCAGTTATTGAACTTTTGCATTCAAACTGACAGTGGTACTCTGCTGAGCAGGTAAGGTCTTGACAATCCAGCGTACCGCACGATACTGTGATGCGGGTACTTCAACTATTTTGCCATTGACCTTACGCAGAATTGGCAGATTCTCAAATTTTTTGCCATCTAAACTGGCTTGTGTAGGCGCAGGGGAGCTTGAGCTGACATAGACCATGTTCGCTGGGACAGGGAGGGTCAAAGCCAGATCCGTCATAGGTTTTTGGATGTTATTACGGTAAATCGCTTGATATTGGATGACATCTCCACTTTTGGCACGATTGACTGTTTTTAGCACTTGCTTACCATTTTCTGTGACGATTTGTTTGGCTTGTAAATTGACCGATAATGCCTCTGCGGCATTGGCAATATTTGCCAGACTTAAACCTAGTACAGTGGATAAGGCAAAGGTCTTTAAAAATTTTGAATTGTATAGATTGTGTTTCATTTAAACACCTCTTTGTTAACTTGTGTTTATTATATCTTAGTGAATAATGCGACAAATAATCGAAATTCGTCAAACGTCTTAAAAAGTCGATAAGCTGTAAAATTCTGTCAATAGTTTAATTATTTGAAGTTTTAAAAAGTTATATCGCTAAGGTTTGTATTGATTCTATCGTTAACAAGGATAGGGTGAGTTAGCATTAGATGAGAGTTGGTTGAGAAAAACAACAATTGTTAAGGCAGAAAAATAAGCAGTTGATTTATTTTGTTTTTGTTGGTTTATTCAGCCTAATGATTGTGTTTAATTTTATGAAACTATAATTTAGGGTATGAATAATTATTTGTTAGTAAAAATTTGACCGTTTGTCGGTCAATATAACCACAAGTTTCATCCATCTTATCATCAACTTTGCTAAAGATATAAAAACTGAGATGCTAAAAACTGGAGATAGCAAACACAGGTTTTGACTAAAGGGAGTAGTGAATTAAATGTTGAACTATACCTCTATCCTAACCCTCAGTAAAAAATATTTGCACTAAAAAAGACCACACTTGGGTGGTCTTTTTTATAGGATAAAAGCTATTTTAGACTATAAAGCGTATTGAAATATAAACTTGCTTTCTTATTGGCAGTATCCCCTGTGCCAGGGATGGTAAAACTGCTAGTCGTGACTTTGGTCGTGCCTGTCGTGGCATCTATAGGCGCAGTCACCTTGCTGGTATCGCAGTTAGCAGTGGCTGTACCACTAAGACATAGTTTAGGTGTAGGGGTGGTATAGATTTTAGAGATTCTTTTTGCGTCATTCATTAATGAATCGGTGATGACGACATTGGTCAATGGTATATTACCTAAGTTAGTCGCTTCAATTTTGTAGGCAATACAGCTGCCACTCGGTACTTTGGTTGTTACACCCAAATCTGCTGTGGTAAATCCACTATCTAATGCAACCAAATCACCGGTATTGCAAGCCACGACCTGTTGATATTTGATAAGTTGTAGTAAGCCTGTAGTATTGTTGTCGCCGAAGTTGTTGTTTGGGTAATTCTGTCCATTTAATAAATTGATTGTCACTTTGTTGAGAGTCGTATCATTTTTATAGCCTGTGGCATTTGTTTCAACCAAGCATACTTTTGACAAGTTGGTTATGTTTGTATCATTAGCAGCAAAGCTAAATGAGTAGGTGCCGTCCGTAGCTGTGGTCGTGGTACCAAGTATTGTGCCTGTATCACAATTAGTGAGTTTGACTGTTGCACCTGGGATGCCCATTTCGCCTGTATTAATCGTTCCATCCAAAGAAGTATCATTAAATACTTTTCCTGAAAAAGTATAAGGTGCCAAGCAATAATTATCCAATCGAAAATCAATTTCTTGTGTCGTTGTGTTAGTCGAATAGGGAATTATACGATTTGAATTTGAATAAGTGATAGTGACTGAACTGACAGCTTCTGAAAACTGAATTGAGCCTTGACAAGCAGTGCCTAAGTTCTTAGCCGTACAATTTGTATTGGAAGTGGTTATTAGACCATACGTTGTATCATCAACGATATTAGAACCTGTTATAGTTTGCAAAGCACCTCTGATGGTGGTGCCACTTGCTGTAGTGCCTGAGATCTTGATGGCATCATCAAAATAATTACCATTGCTAATTGCATAATCGATATCAAAGGCACTTAAGGCGACATTAGTCAAATATAGCGGCTGTTGTGTTGTACTATTTCGAAAAGATAGGGTAATTTGCGTGTTAGCAGACCATACGGGGAAGTCTTTGGTCGTATTGATTGCATAACGTGTCTGAGTGCTATTTACAGCAAAGTTCTGTGTAACAGTATTTGTATTAGAGTCAATGGCAGACATATTAATCTGTAAGGGAATGCCATTACTACCTGTTACAGATACATAGCTATTATTGGTATAACTACTCATCAAAGTACTATAGTCAGCATTTGTAAGTGTGCCCTGGGTATAATTGCTGGGACAGGTTGCCCCTGGGTTAGTGGCTATGGCATTAGTTACTGTACTAACTAATAATAGTTGCACTAGCGCTAGCGTTTGAAATATATATTTCTTTCCGGAATATACTTCGATAAATTTAAAAAAATGCAGTTTCTTCATAGGATTAATCATTCCAATATTTAGGATTATTTAGCCTGATATTAATTGCTTTATGAAACAATCAAATATTCTGTACAAGCATTAATCTGAGAAAAAATCGGCTAGAACACACTAGACAATTATATTTAAAAATTATTTTAACAATAATGTTTAGCAAAGAATACATAAAACAACAAACTTATGTCAGAACGTTGTTTTTTTCCGATAAGCCTATTTTTTTAACATCCTCTATCATCATACCTTCATAATTTTGTCATATTATCAGTATTTTTAATGCTCATTAGAGAACGTCAATATGCCAAATCCAACACCCACTGCTAATAGCAACCTTGTTATCAGCAATCATATTACCGATATGCTTGATGACTTACCGCAATCACATTTTTTAAATGATGAAACCCTCAAAAACAATGATAGACTGCGCCAACAAATGCATGATGACTTGATTGACAGCTATGACGAAGAGATTGAGTCCGAAATGGACGACTACATCCAAGATTTACGGTATGACGGGCAGCCGCTAACCGACAGTGAAAAAATCGCTCGCCATATTTATTTTAATGAATTGATTCGTCTGCAAAAAGAATTGATCAAATTGCAAGATTGGGTAGTGGCAACCGGTGAGCGCATCGTTGTCATCTTTGAAGGTCGCGACTCAGCGGGTAAAGGTGGTGCTATCAAACGTATCACCCAACGGCTCAATCCGCGCGTCTGCCGTGTGGCCGCCCTGCCTGCACCCAATGACCGAGAAAAAACCCAATGGTATTTTCAGCGCTATGTCGCGCATCTGCCAGCCGCGGGGGAGATTGTGCTATTTGACCGCAGTTGGTACAACCGTGCTGGGGTTGAGCGAGTGATGGGATTTTGTACTGACGCGCAATACGAAGAGTTTTTTGAGTCAGTGCCAGAATTTGAACGTATGTTGGTGCGCTCAGGGATTCGCTTAATCAAATATTGGTTTTCTATTTCAGATGACGAGCAAGAGTCACGCTTTATGAGCCGTATTTATGACCCGCTCAAACAGTGGAAACTCTCACCGATGGATTTAGAATCGCGTCGCCGCTGGGAGGATTATACCAAAGCCAAGGAAGTGATGTTTGAACGCACCCATATCCCAGAGGCTCGTTGGTGGGTGGTTGAGGGTGATGATAAGAAAAAAGCGCGGCTAAACTGCATCAACCATCTGCTCTCACAAATTCCCTACCAAGAAATACAACGGGATAATGTGGTATTACCAGAACGCGAGCATCACGACAATTATCAACGTGAGCCAATCGCTGAAGATATGTATGTGCCTAACGTGTACTAATTTTTTAGTTTACTCCGACAAAAAAGATACGCTATGTATCCTTTTTTAAACGCCGCCTGTTTCTGGTCGGTTAAACTTCAGCAGTGGGCAAGTCAGCGCTTGAAGAGACTGACTTGAAAACCGCAAATCTGACCATTGTGTTCTAGGTTCTGCATGGTAATTTGCAAACCATGCAGCTCAGCAATCCGGCGCACAATCGACAGACCCAAGCCACTACCAATCTCAGCTTGACCTGCGGGACGGAAAAACCGCTCTGACAGCCGAGCAAGGTCAATAGGTGCAACCCCGTTGCCATTGTCGATAACTGTAATTACCTCGCTATCTAACACTAACCGAATCGTGGTATGGTCAGGGCTATAGCGAATGGCATTGTCCAATAGGTTACGCAGCAAAATGCCGATTAAAGTGGCATTACCTGTCAAAGGCAAGATAGCTTTGGCATCCACTAACACGTCACGGCGTAATTGGCTATTTTTTTCGCGGGCACGACGGTTGACTTCTGAGAGGATATCATTGGATAGGGCTATCCAATCAATCGGTGCAAAGGTCTGCGGGTCGAGCCCTTGCTGCGGTGCCAGTTTTGCCAAAATCAGCAACTGTTCAACCAGTCGATTGGCGCGCTCATTACTGTGACTGATTTGTCGGCAGTGACTCAGGAGTGCATCAGTTTGGCTATCGGTTAAATTGGCTTGCAAGATGGTTTGTTGTAGTACATTGGTCTGTAGCTTGATGGCAGTGAGTGGGCTGCGTAATTCATGAGAGGCATCTGCCGTAAAGCGTTTTTCACGCTCAAGGGTATCCGCGACTTTATCAAATAATCCATTGAGCGCGTTCAACAGGGGTTGAATTTCTAACGGTGTATCAACCGATAAAGGGGTTTTATCTTCAGGACTGCGAGTGCTCAACAAGTCACTAATCCGTTTGAGCGGAACAAACCCTCGTCGCACGGACAGCCATGTCAGCATAATCAACAGCATCACCCCAATCAGCGAGGGAACGAGTTGAATGGTTAATGATTTATAGATAATCTCTTGACGCGAATTAAGGTTTTGCCCGATGGCGATGAGATGGTTGGTGGCGTCGTCATGCGCATAAAACAGGCGCCACGAGTGACTAAAGGGATTGAGCTCTTGATAGGCACTGTTGTTTTCCAAAAAACCGTGTTGTTTGGGCAAAAATGTAAAATGCTGACCGTCTTTATCAGCCATCAGTAATTTACCGTTTTGATCCCAAATCGCAAAACCCATGTAGTCTTCTTCAGCATCCCCTAAATCGCCTGATAACAAGCCGTTTTCAAGATTTAAAATTTTAGGCTCATTGGCAGGGTTGGCGAGATGAAGTTTAACGTCTTGTGAGATACCAATCAGATAGCGGGCTAATTGCGTGATTTGGGTGTCATTGATTTCGTTGATTTCATGCGAAAGCCGCCATACTGATATCAAGGTAATCGATAGCCAAATAATCGGTAGTCCGATGAGCAGGGAGTTGAGTAGCTGCCTTTGGATACTATAAGATTTTTGGGTAACAGGGGTCATGGTGGTAACAGCTTAAAGCAGGATATCGGGGGAATCATTCAGGGCGCTGCAAGGCAGGATTGAGATAATAGCCAATACCACGCCGAGTGAGGATAAAATCATTGCCGAGTTTTTTTCGCAGGTTATGAATATGGACTTCAATCGCGTTGCTTTCGATATCTTGCTGCCAACCGTATAGCTTATCCTCAAGGCTGGCGCGGCTATGCACCAAATTGGGATAGCTGATAAACTGCTCAAGAACGGTGATTTCTTTGGCAGTCAAATCCACCCATTTGCCTTGATAAAAAACTTGCTGCTGCTGTGGCAAGTAGCTGACATCCCCATAGCGGATTTCAGTCTGACTGCGACCTTGGCTACGGCGAATCAAAGCCTGCAAACGGGCAACCACTTCATCTAAAGCAAACGGCTTGACCAAATAATCGTCTGCGCCAGCATTGAGACCTGCCACGCGGTTGGCAATGGCATCGCGCGCCGTAATAATCAAAACAGGCGTGTCAATCTTTTGCTGTCGCCAATTGGCTAAAATGGTCATCCCATCGCCACGCGGCAGGGTCAAATCCAATAACACAGCATCAAACACCCCTTCATGAATTGCCATTTCACCGAGTTTGGCATCAGCAAACCAATCCACCATCATGTTTTGTTGGCTCAAGCCTTTGACAATGCCATCGGCAATGGTGGCATCATCTTCAATCAGTAAAATTCGGCTCATGAGGGTCTTCCGTGGGTTTTATCTTATTTTTTAGCAAAGGTATTTAATGAACGGTTTTTTCACCCGTTATCATCGATTTTACCAAGTTTTGCTGTTGTAGTCTTCCCATTATAATCGCGGCTGCCACATGTAAAGGGACTAGCACCCAAAGACTATTGGCTAAAAATTCGTGAATCGCTTGGATGCTATCATCCCCCCAAAATTGATCGGTGGTTTGCAGATAGCCTGTGACACCCAGCGCGATAATAACGCCCCACAGCGCAAACATCATCAGCGCACCCAACGGATTGTGACCCAGATGACCTTGAAACTTATGCTGTTTGATGTCGATTATATGCTCGCGAATGCGGGTTGGGGTAGGGAAAAAATTACTAAATCTGGCGTATTGGCTACCCACCAACCCCCAAATCAAACGAGACACTACGAGCGCCACGACGACATAACCCATGTACTCATGCACATCACTGCCGCCTTCAGTGACGATAAGGTTGGCAAAAATACCCGCAGCGACTGCCCAATGAGTGATGCGCACCCAAATATCCCAGACTTTGACGGTTTGTGCAGATTGTGGTTGTGGCAACATTGCTATTTTCCATTGTCTAAAATATCAACACGGCTAAGTTAGCCGTGTCAAGGCATCACATTGGCAAACCTGTCTCAAATTGCATTAGTTGGACGGTTTGCTTATCCTATCATTAGTCGATTTCTGATTTAACGATTTTGCCGTCTTTGGTATCAAAGTAAATTTCGACTTTTTTCCCACCTTTGCTTTTGCCATACATCTCAAAGCAGTTGCCATCAGTTTTGAATTTTTTGATAATAAAGCCATGTTTTTCTAGTGCTTTTTGAAAATCGGCTTGCGGGATTTGTTCGTTTTTTGGGTGCGCTTGGCAGTTGGCTTCGGCAAATGCGCTGCTGGCTGATAACATAGCGAGTGCCAATAAGCCTGAGGTGATTAATGATTTTTTCATAATGCCATCCTAAGTTTTTGATAAAGTTGTCAGGTCACGGGATAAGTTGATACTGAGATATATCCGAGTGGCTGAGTGTATTAAAACAACCTAACCTTAACGAAAACTTAGCTGAAGATGGCGCAATAAAAATTGAAGCGAAAAATTAAAACCACTTGCAAAAGCAAAATTTTTTGGTAAAATGGCACTCCTACTTACGCAAGTAGATTGTTAGACCCTTTTAGGCATATAGCTCAGTTGGTTAGAGCACCACCTTGACATGGTGGGGGTCGTCTGTTCGAGTCAGATTATGCCTACCATATTCCAAAAGCCCCAGTCGATTGATTGGGGCTTTTTATTGCAGTGATATCAAGGGTTTACGTGGTTTTTCGAGAGTTGAAATTTTGACCACTTTTGTGATTTTGGGCACAGAAAAATCGCTTAAAAATCTTGTGTGCCCAGATTGTGCCTTGGTTATTTTTTAAGCAGGTCGAATTTGACCCCCACTCGAATTTAAAAGAGATGAAACTGAATTATTTTTTTCGGGTTTCATTGCTTATTTTAAATAGTCTTCATGTCCTAAAAAAAATCCTTTTAAGGTGTCCATGTCAAAACTGTAAACATGAGCAAGCGGAGACTCACGACATCGACAAACTAACAATTCTTTAAGGTCTGGTTTACCGTAGTCTATCTGAATTTGTGCTGAACAAATAGGACAAACTGATTGGAAAGCTGTGATTCGAGTAATCCTGAATTTCGAATCTCCGTTATAAATTTCCATATCGGCGTTGTCATCCACGCACCCGTGTGGGGTGCGACTGTAACTCTTCCCTAAAATAAAACAGCTCAGACATAGCCTTATTTAGAAACCGATCGTGGGCTTGAATTATTTGCTGAAAAGGTTCAGAAGAAAATGATGGAATACGGTATCAAATTTAGACCCAATAAACCAGGGTCACCACATCTCAATGGTAAAGTTGAGCGTTCTCAAAAGACTGATAAAACTCAATTCTATGCAACCGTAGATATCACGTCCGAAAACCTTCAGGACCAATTGGCTGAATGGCAGCATTACTATAATTGGCTAAGACCACATTCAGCTTTGAAGGGAAAAACACCCATGGAGAGGTATTTTGAATTAAGCGAGGAAACGCCTTTTTCTGATGAGGTGCAAAACCAATATAACCCATCGGACGAACGCATTCAGAATGCCAATTATAAAGGGGATTTAGAGATGGCCAAATTGAAACGATCTCTATGAATCATACATTTAATTTAATTCCAATGCACCAATTACCGCTTTGCCCCAACTTGGTAACTCTTGACTAATCGAATACCAAATCCAAGTGCCTTTACGCTCACTTTCTAAAATACCGATTTGCTTTAATTGGTTTAAATGCCGTGAGATAGTTGGCTGTGGTTGGTCTAACTCGCTGATGATATCACACACGCATAACGCTTGCTTCTGATTAAGTAGTCGCACAATTTTTAATCTGGTGGGGTCGCTTAACGCCTTGAGAAAGTCTGTTTTATTCATATATTTACATATCCAAATATATAGATTATAGTATAGCTCAATTTTAACAGGTTTCTATAGGCAGTCAATGATTACCGCATTACTCATTTTTCTAGTGACTTTGATATTTGTAATATGGCAACCTAAAGGCTTGAGTATCGGTTGGACGGCCAGTATCGGGGCTGGAATAGCTTTGCTATTAGGGGTAATAACGGTTGCCGATATTCCTGTAGTGTGGAATATTGTTTGGAACGCTACCTTTGCCTTTATTGCCATTATCATTATTAGTCTGTTACTTGATGAAGCAGGCTTTTTCCGCTATATCGCCTTGCACGTTGCAAGATTAGCAAAAGGTAGCGGTAATCGGTTGTTTGCGTTTATTGTGCTACTTGGGGCGGTGGTATCGGCATTGTTTGCCAATGATGGTGTGGCTTTGATATTAACACCCATTGTGATTGCGATTTTAACCACGTTACGCTTTTCCCCTGCGACTACCCTTGCTTTTATTATGACAGCAGGGTTTATCGCTGATACCGCCAGTATTCCGCTCGTGGTGTCTAATTTGGTAAATATTGTGTCGGCTGACTTTTTTAAAATCCCTTTTACCGATTATGCCAAAGTGATGATACCAGTAAACGTGGTAGCGGTTGTCACCTCATTATTGGTATTGTATGGGTTTTATCATAAAGACATTCCTACGGTTTATGCGTTGGATTTAATCGAAAACTCACAATCGGCTATCGTGGATAAAAATACCTTTATCATGGGTTGGGTGGTGTTAGCGTTACTTTTGTTGGGTTTTTTTGTGCTTGAGCCTATAGGTGTACCCATTAGCTTCATTGCAGGGGTTGGAGCGTTGGTGTTGCTTGTGGTAGCGAAAATGGGTAAAAAAATAACGGTGCTGCCGATTGTCAAAAATGCCCCGTGGCAAGTGGTGATATTTTCATTGGGTATGTATTTGGTGGTGTATGGTTTAAGAAATGCAGGGCTTACCGATTATTTAGCTCATGAGTTAAGCCAACTCGCTAATCATGGCATGATGACAGCTACAGTAGGAACAGGGTTATTATCGGCAGGGCTTTCATCTGTCATGAATAATATGCCAACGGTGCTAATTCAAGCTTTAGCGATTGATGAGGCGATTATCCATGACCCCATGATAAAGCAAGCCATGATTTATGCCAATGTAATAGGCTGTGATTTAGGCACGAAAATTACCCCGATTGGCTCACTCGCTACCTTATTATGGTTGCACGTTTTAGCCAGTAAAAATATTACGGTGAGTTGGGGCTATTATATTAAAGTCGGTATTATTTTAACCTTGCCTGTATTGGTGGCTACATTGGTTGCATTGGCAATTTGGTTGCCAATAATTCAATAATTTTAAAACTTAAAAAGGAACAAGTATGCAAAATATCACAATTTACCACAACCCTAACTGTGGCACATCACGTAACACGCTTGCTCTTATCAAACATCAAGGGATTGAGCCCTCTGTTATTCAGTATTTGGATAACCCACCTGATGAAACAACCCTGCGTGATTTAATTACCAAAATGGGTATTACCCCAAGACAATTACTGCGTGTAAATGTGCCACCTTACGCTGAACATAAACTAGATAACCTTAGTTTGACTGATGATGACCTTATTCAAGCTATGTTAGCCGACCCACTTCTAATCAATCGTCCAATCGTTGTGAGTGATAAAGGCGTTAAGCTGTGCCGTCCTTCCGAAGTTGTACTAGATTTGATTGATACGCCCTTAACCAAAACCTTTATCAAAGAAGATGGGGAAAAGATTGAGCCGAAAATTTAGTCAAAACACCTGTTTTTATTGAACTTGTAAGCCGTTACTAGGACTCCCTATTAACGGCTTTCTCATTTCAGCAATAAACTATCGTATTGATTTGAACCATAACTTGTATATTAGGACTTACGCAAAAACTTTTGCTTTAACGGTCTAGATTGTTTTATGCATTAAGGTGTACCTGCATGACCCACTGATACTTTGGTTGATATCATACGTCCGAGGTTTTCACTTTTACGATTTGCTTCATCCCAATCAGGTGCGACACACATAAACAGTGTTTTGCCATCATCACCCCCCAAAGCCACAGCAAACACTTGTTTTGGAGCGACGTCAACTGTTTCGAGTATCTCACCCCCTTCTGCCATTCTAACGGCTCTTTGATTCACTGTATCGGCAAACCAAACAGCGCCTTCAGCATCTAAAGCAAGCCCATCAGGCTTGATCATTGCTTTTTCCATACGTCTAGCGACACTTGGTTCATCGCCTAAACTCCCAAAGCTGGCAAAATCGTGTCTTTCCCCGAGTGTGCCATCCGCATGAATGGCAAATTTAGAGATACGATTGCCGAATAATTCATTGACAATTAGTGTTTTCTCATCGGGTGTTATCACCATACCATTAGGGAAGGATAAACCTTCGGCAACTTTTTGTGTTGACCCATCTGGTTTTACCAACACGATCCCTGTATCCTTATGGTCAGCTCCTCCCATTAAATCATAGCCAAAATTTCCCACATAGGCATTACCATTGGGTGCGACTACCATGATGCACTTTGATAAAGGCTAACAGTGCAATTAAATTGGGTGAGAAAGGCGAACCAAGGGTTATTATCGACTTAATTTTCATAGTCATGAACACAGATTGTTAATTTAAGATGAGGCGTAACTGCCAAATTTCTCCATTAAAAAATCAATGAGAAGCTGTATTTTTTTAGCTTTAACAGGTGTCGGCAAATAGTATAAATAATTGGCAGGAAAGGTTATCCAATATTCTTCAAGTACGGGTATCAACGCTGAGTTGGTTGCTAAAGGTTCAAAGATTCGCCCTATACCTAATCCTTGCAAAGTGGCATCTAGCACTTGTTCAGAATCATTAAAAATCAGCGTGTTTTCAATGGGTTGTAGTTTATTTTCTCCATTTATCTGCAAAAATAAGGGCTCGATTCGATTACTACTCATAAAACGAAAGCCAATTATCCGATGATGTTGTAAATCATCTAAGGTCTTTGGTATGCCGTATTTGCTTGCATAGTCTAAAGAAATATACAGCCCTTGCCGAAAAGCAGGATAAATGGGCTTAGCCACCACGTTGTCAGTCAAGTTATTACCAAATCTTACCCCCAAATCAAACCCTGCTTCTATCAAATCTACACTAGCATTATTAATGGAAAATTCCAAAATTATCTTTGGATAACGCGCACAAAATTCTGCATAAAAAGGTTTAAATATCAGCTCGAAATGTAGCTGTGATAAGGTGATTCGTACAAGACCACTTGGTTGTTGGTACTGATCTCCAATATGTTGCCAAGTGTTTTGTAACCTAAAAATCGGTTCTCGGGTTTGGCTATAAAGTTGTTCACCCGCGTCGGTCAATTGTAGTTTACGTGTTGTGCGAACGAATAAGGCAATACCAACATTACGCTCTAATGTCTTAAGCGCCTTGCTTACCGATGGTACCGTGATACCTAGCTTTTTAGCAGCATTGGTAATCGATTTTTCTTGAACAATACTATGAAAAATCAGTAATTGCCCAAAGTCAGATTGATTCATGATAGATTCTCTATTATTGCCTTTTAGCTAATAATATTTTAGCTTATTATAGACTAATCGTTTGTGAATAAGCGTTTTATAATAGCTTTATCTTAACTCAGTCAAATAAAGGAACAAAAATGAACTCACAAAAAATTGCCGTCATAGGAGCCACAGGGTATGTTGGGAAAGCGGTTGTCAAAGAATTAGCACAACGTGGACATCAAGTTACTGCGTTTGCCCGCCATATTGATAAAGTCGAACCCCAAAACAATGTCACCGCTGTACAAGCTGACGTGATGAGTGCGGATTTTCCACAAAAATTACAAGGGTTTGATGCCGTTGTGAGTGCATATAACCCCGGATGGACTAACCCCAATATTGGTGAAGAATTTACACAAGGTTCTCAGGCGATTATTGAAGGTGGTAAACAGGCAAATGTACCTTATCTGCTGATTATCGGTGGTGCTGGTAGTTTGTATGTCGCTGACAATAAACAGTTGATTGATACACCGGACTTTCCTAAAGAAATCTTTGACGGTGCCAATGCAGCGCGCCATTTAATCAAAGCGTTAACAGACCGTCGTGATGTGAATTGGGCGTTTATTTCTCCGCCTGCCATGCTGGGTGTAACCGCTGGTTATAGTGAGGAGCGTACAGGGAAGTATCGTTTAGGTGACAACCACCTGTTGATGAACGGCGATATACCTGCAGGTATCAGTGTGGCGGATTTAGCGATTGCGATTGCCGATGATTTAGAAAATAAAGCCCATCTGCATCAGCATTTTACAGCGGCTGCTATTTGAATGTAACCGACTGACTGAATTTAACTGAATGACTCACAAGGGCAAGGCTGCTATTGTTATGTAGCCTTGCCTTTGTAAAAATTTGTTTATAATCTTTTCAATAATAACCCAGTGAAAGCCAACCTCACAAACTGCAAGCGGGTATAAGTTGAAAATCAATGATACCAAAAACCCTTCAATCCTATCTTCAATATAACCGTCAATTCAATTTTTAAGCTTACCAAATTTGCTGCGCGTTGAACGAACTTTTTTAATCACCGCCCATAACTGCTCTACGGATAACAGCAGTTAATCTATTCACACTTCCCTTATATATCCGCCAGCTAAAGTATCCGCATTTTAGAGCGATTAGCAGAATCCTCTATATTCTTATCAATTATAATTATTAAGCTTTGTTATTATTTTGTGGAATAATGTCACCATTCGATGATACTTGATAGGGCTTTATAGCATTTCATATCGAAAAAAATGAAAAATTTTGAGGATAAGGACAAATTGTCCTAAATATTGCATAAGGTGTTGTAATGAAAAAAGTTTCTGCTGTACTTATTTCGGGGTTTAGTATTAGCTTGCTATTAGCAGGCTGCCAGCAAAATGCCACCAAATCTGCCAATGCGGCAAACACCAATGAAGCACAGACCAATGACACTAAGAGCGGTGATTCAAAACCACTTGAAGAAGTGCGTATCGGATTACAAAGTTCAGGGGCGTTGGTGTATTTGCGTGAAAGTAAGCTGCTTGAAAAGTCGCTCGAAAAATCAGGCATTAAAGTCAACTGGGTGCAGTTTCAATCGGGACCGCCGATGCTAGAAGCGCTAAATACCAACAATATTGACTTTGGCACCACAGGGGACACGCCACCCATTTTTGCCCAAGCCGCGGGTAGTAATTTGGTGTATGTTGCCTATGAAAAACCTTCACCACAGTCTGAAGCCGTGATTGTCCCCGCGAGTTCAACCTTAAAGTCAGTGGCTGAGTTAAAAGGCAAATCTGTGGCGGTGACTAAAGGCTCTAGTGCTAACTATACATTACTAAAAGCGTTGGAACGTGACAAATTGAGTTTTGCTGACATAGATGTCAAGTATTTACAGCCATCTGATGCCCGTGCTGCCTTTGAATCGGGGAAACTGGATGCTTGGACCGTTTGGGAGCCTTATTTGTCGAGTGCCAAAATTGAGCTAAAAGCGCGAGTGTTGACCGATGCTACAGGTCTTAAGCCCAATAATACATCGTTTTATTTGGCATCAACGGATTTTGCTCAACAACACCCCGATGTGGTTAAAGACATTGTCAAAGCCATTGATGAAGCGGATAAAGCCATTACCGCTGACCCGGTAACTTTTAGCAAAATGATTCAAAAAGTCACCAATCTAAAACCTGACGTGGCGTTAGCCTCGGTGAAATCAAGAAATTACGGTGTCAACTATATCACCGATGACATCATTCAAGCGCAGCAGCAAGAAGCTGATACTTTTTATAAAA
>Ga0316228_1002093_pt1 | contig 18292 bp, 21 predicted proteins | sample TBH18021metaG_FD_206005 | JGI IMG/M metagenome (GOLD analysis project Ga0316228, IMG submission 206005) | Freshwater microbial communities from Trout Bog Lake, Wisconsin, USA - TBH18021 | ecosystem: Environmental > Aquatic > Freshwater > Lake > Hypolimnion/Profundal zone | place: USA: Wisconsin... | reverse complement strand
CCGACGGCACCTTCGCGGGGGTCGTGTCAGGATCGATCATGCTGGAGCATTTCCAGGCGCTGTTCGATCGTCTGCACTTCGACGATGGGATCGCTCTGAACGTCTTTCATCGGGACGGGACGCTGCTGATCCGCGCGCCGGCACGGCCGGACGCGCTCGGGCAGAGCATCGGCGCGAGCGCGGGCTACAAGACCTATCGGTCGCAAACCCGCGGCGAGTTCCAGGGGCGGTCGTTCCTGGATGGTGTGGAGCGGGTCTACAGCTTCGCCGATCTTGAGGATCTGCCGCTGATCGTAACCGTGGCCACGGACGTCGACAGCATCCGCGCCGTCTGGATCTACAAGGCGGCGATCGTCGGCGTCCTGATCCTGTTCCTGTGCATCCTCTCCCTGGGGCTGACGGTCCTGCTTCACCGGGAGGTCGGGCAACATATGGCCGCGGAGGCAACCACGCGCGAAGCGAACGCTGCGCTCGCGGTGCTGGCCCGGACCGACGGCCTGACCGGGTTGCCGAACCGGCGCAGCTACGATGAGCACTTCGCCGTGGAATGGGCGCGCGCCGCGCAGTTCCGGACCCCCCTGGCCCTGATGATCGTCGACGCCGACCACTTCAAGCAGTTCAACGACCGCTTCGGCCATCAGCGCGGCGACGAGGTGCTCAAGGCGGTGGCCGATTGCCTGCACCGGACGCTCGGTGTCGGCGGACTCAGTTTCCGGATCGGAGGTGAGGAGTTCGTTGCGCTGCTGCCGGGTCTCGACGTGACCGCAGCCAGCGTCGCGGCGGAGCGCATCCGCCGCGCGGTGGTGAACCTCCGGATCCCCCATGCGCCGGAGGTGGGAGGCACCGCCACGGTGACCATCGGCGTCGCCTGCGCCAATCCCGGCGGCGGCGATCCGCCCGAAGCGCTGTTCACCGCGGCGGACGCGGCGCTGTACGCGGCCAAGACGGCCGGACGCAATCGGGTTCGGGCCGCCGCGCCGCCCGATCCGGTCACCCTGGCGCTGCGGGCCTGAGCCGGCGCAGGTCTCACAGCATCGGCAGGATCCGAGGCCTCGGTCCCCGCGGGAAATGCGCGTCGATCAGGGCGACCTCGGCCGCGCCGAGATGCAGGTCCGCCGCGCCCGCGTTCTCGATGGCCCGGCTCGGGCGGCCCGTCTTCGGGATCGTGAAGGTGCCGGGCAGCCGGGTCAGGAAGGCGAGGGCCACAGCGTAGGGCGTCGTCCCATGGTTGTGCGCGATGCCGGCCAGCACGCGGCCGCCGGCGCTGGCCGGGTCTGGGAAGTCGCCGCTGCCGAAGGGCGAGTAGCCGACCATCGCGACGGCGTGCTTCTCGCACCAGGGCAGCACGGCGTGTTCGATCGCCCGCTCGTTCAGGTGGTAGAGCACCTGATTGCAGGCGATCCGGTCGGGCCCGGCGATGGCGCGGGCCCGGTCGAGATCCTCGACGTCGAAATTGCTGACGCCCCAGGACAGGATCTTGCCCGCCCGGCGTAGGTCCTCGAAGCCCGCGATCGTCTCCTCGAGCGGATGCTGTCCCGGCCAGTGCAGCAGGTAGCTGTCCAGCCGGTCCGTCCGCAGCCGACGCAGCGAGGCCTCGCAGGCCCGCGCGACGCCGCGGCGTGTCGCGTTGGCCGGCACCACTTTCGAGACGAGGAACACCTCCTCGCGGCAATCCGCGATGGCGGCGGCCACGATTGCTTCCGCGTCGCCATACATTTCCGCGGTGTCGATATGGGTCATGCCGGCGTCGATCCCGGCCCGCAACGCACGGATCGCGTCCGACCGGTCCGAACTGTCGATGTGCCACGTGCCCTGGCCGATGACCGGCACCGAGACACGGGTCGCGCCGAAGCTCCTGGCGTACATGGCAGCGCTCCCTCTTCGCTGTCACAGGGGTTGCCGGCGGCGATCCGGTTGGGCTCCGGGCCGCAGGCATGTCACGGCTCTGCCGTTGAACAACCCGGCACGCCTTACTCGCGCCATCTTGGGGCGTTGAGCAATGGCTGGCGGCCTTCCGCGACGCTAAACTTTAGGCCTGAGCCCGAAGTCCGGCGGCGCGGGCTTGCCACGCCGGCGCCTCTCCGCACAGCGCCGCCGCGCCCGGCCACGCGACACCCGGTCCGTCATGTGGCCATGCTGGAGATGCGTCGATGCTGCCGGCCCATCGGATATTCTGGGGTCTGATCCTGCTGGCGGCGGCCGGGGCGGGGCTGCTCTACAACATCATCTTTGCGGCCGGTGCCTCTCCCATCGCCGGCTTCACCTACGGCCTCTGCATGGGCGCCACGGTGCTGGCCTTCGACCGCGGCTTGATCCTGGCCGGGCTGCAGGCACGGATACGCCGGCTGCCGGCCTGGCTGTACGTCCTGGCCGCGGAACTCGCCTATGTGCTGATGATCATGGCGGGCAACGCCCTCGGCGGTCTCGTCGTGTGGACCTTCGCCCTGACACCGGACGACCTCACCTCGGCGACCCGCATGACCGCGCGGGTCCTGGCCTACGCCCTGGCGGTGTCGGGCCTCCTCGTCTTCGTGATCCGGATGCGCGACCTGATCGGCGGCGAGGTGTTCGTGAACTTCATGATCGGCCGCTACCACAAGCCGGTGGAGGAGGAACGGATCTTCCTGTTCCTCGACGTCGTCGGCTCCACCGCCTTCGCGGAGACCCACGGCGACCTGCGCGCCCAGGAATATCTCGGCGCCGTCTTCGCGACTCTGGCCGAACCGGTGCGGCGCAACGGCGGCTCCGTGGATGACTATGTTGGCGATCTCGCCATGGTGACGTGGCCAATGGCCCGCGGCCTGAAGGATGCGCGCTGCATCACGTGCCTGTTCGAGGTGCTCGACCGGATCGACGCGGATGCCGCGGCCTGGACCACCCGGTTCGGGACGGTGCCGCGGCTGCGGGCGGCGCTGCACGGCGGCCCGGTGGTCACGGCCGAAGTCGGGGTCGACCGCCACAAGATCGCGTATTTCGGCGACGCCGTGAACGTGACGTCGCGGATCGAAGCCCTGTGCCGCCCGCTCGGCGTCGGCATCCTGATCTCGCAGGATCTCCTCGGTCGCTTGCCGCGCCTTCCCACCGGCATCCGGGCGCGATCCCTTGGTGCCCATGCCCTCCGCGGCCGCGGTGCGCCGCTTTCCGTGGCGACGCTGGAACGCGGGCCCGCCGAGAGCGCCGCCGTGGCGGATCTGGCGCCGCGCCGCGCTGCGCTGGCCCGTTGATGGCGCAGGTCAGCGCGGCCCGCGCAAACACCCTCATCGCCGTTAAGATGGCGCTCCGCTTCGGCCTGCCGCTGATCGGGGTCGCGGTTTTCGGCCGCGCCATCGTGCTGTCGGTGGGCGGCGACATCGAGCGCTGGCAGTTCGGCCTGGGCGTGCTCCTGATCCTGGCGGGCTTCACCTCGAAACTCGTTCCCCGCCCGTGAGCACCGCCATGAGCGCCGCGCCGTCAGGGCCGCCGATCTATCTCGATGCCGATGCCTGCCCGGTCAAGGACGAGACTTATCGGGTGGCCCTTCGCTACGGCCTCACCGTTCACGTCGTCGCCAACAGCGTGCTGAACCTTCCGCGCGAGCCCTGGATCGAGCGCGTGGTGGTCGGATCGGAACTCGACGCCGCCGACGATTGGATCGCCGCGCGGGCCGGGCCGGAGACCATCGTGCTCACCGCCGACGTCCCGCTGGCGGCGCGTTGCGTCAAGGCGGGCGCCACGGTTCTGGCCTTCACCGGCAAGCCGTTCAGCGAATCCTCGATCGGCCTCGCGCTCGCCACGCGCGACTTGATGCAGTCACTGCGGGAAGCCGGGACCATCACGGGGGGGCCGAAGCCGTTCTCGCGCGCTGACCGGTCGGCCTTCCTGTCAGCTCTCGACCGGGCCGTGAACCGGATCCTGCGGGACCGGCCGAAGCCGGGTTGAGATCTGGCCGCTCTCCGGCTCGGCGGATGTCTCAGGCGTCGACCGCCGGAACGAGGCTCTTGAGGGCCTCGTTGATGCGGTCCTGCCAGCCCGGCCCATCCTTCTGGAAATAAGCGAGAACGGCGCTGTCGAGTCGCAGGCTCACCACCTCCCGAGAGCCGGGGATCGTCGTGGGCCGCGCGACCGGCTGCGGCGCCGGAGCGGCCGGCTTCGGTGACGTGGCGGCCCGGAAAGCCGCCTCGGCGGTCGCACGCGGGTCGGTGAAGCGGCGGCGGTTGCGGTCCTCGGCCATCGACACCTAATCCTTCGCGGTCGTCTTCTTGGGTGCGGCCTTCTTCACGGCCTTCTTCGCGGCGCCCTTGGCGGCAGCCTTGGCTTCCTTCTCGGCGGCCTTGGTCTGCGCGTCCGCGGCTTCCTTGGCGAGGCGCATCGAGCGCAACCGGACCGTCCGCTCGTCCACCGCCTTGATGGCCGCGTGATGTTCCGCCATCGCCTGAGCGCCTTCGCGCGCCATGCGTTCCGCCCGTTCGGCGCGCTCGGCGCGGTTGTCGGCGCGTGTCTTCGCTTCCGCTTCCGCGTCGCGGACGGAATTCACCTCGTCGAGGTCATACTCGGTATCGTCGCTCATCCTGTCCCTTTCACCCCGGCTCGACGGATCCAACCCTGCACATCCTGCACGGGACGGAGTCTGAGCGGGTCCGGCCTGTTCGAGGGGCGGGGTGAGGCCGGATCGGCCGCCCTCCCGCATCGCCGTCAGGCGCACAAGGAGAGCAGGTTGACGAACGCTTTAGCATGCCCGCGGCGCAAATGGCGAATCCGGATCGCGCGATGAGACTGACGACACACATCATTCGTCTCAAAGCCGCCGATAAAGTCGATCGGGTTCCAGGTCTGCTGAAACCAGTGGAACCCGATCGATGTCGGTTCAGCGCACGCGGAAGTTGAGCGGAATAGAGACGGACAAGCTCGACTGCGTAACACCTGGGGGCGCCGCCGGCATGCTGCCGCGCACCGCCGCCAGGGCGGCGTTGTCGATTTGGCCGACTCCGCTCGAGCGGGCGACGCCCGCGCCCGTGACCTGTCCCGAGCGCATCACGGTGAAGCGCACCACCGCGGTCCCGCCACCGGTCCCAACGGCCGCGTTCACGTTCATCCGGCTGTGGATCGCCGCGCTGATCGCGCCCTGCCACTGGCGCATGGCGCTCGGATCATTGCCCGCAGCGGCACGGCCGGGAGCATTCTCGCGCGAGGACGACGCCGAACTCCGCTCGGCGCCCGCCCGTGCCTTGGCTTCCCGCGCCTTGGCCTCGCGAGCCGCCTTGGCCTTCGCCTCGCGGATCTCCTCCAGGCGCTCCTGCCGCGCTTCCTCCCGCTTCTGCTCGCGGAGTTTCTCCTCGCGGATCTTCCGCAGCTTGGCTTCCCGCTCCGCCTTGAGCTTGGCGGGATCGGGCGTCGGCTTCGGCGGCGGCTCGGTCTTGGCGACCTCGGCGGGCGGCGGCGTCTGCGGCTCGGCGGCCTCGGACGTCGAGGTGATCACCTGATTCTGCGCCTCGACCGGCTGCGCCTCCGGGGGAACCTCGACCGCCTGGGTATCTTCGGGCTTGACCTCAGTCATCTCGGTCGGCGGCGGGGGCTGCACGGCCTCATCGGGCGGCGTGTCCACCGGCTTGGTCTCCGGCGGGGCCTCCTGGCTCATCTGCTGCTCCGCCGGAGCCTCGGTCGCCGCATCGGTCATGAGCGGCGCCAGGTCGACGGTGATCTGCTGCTCGCCGGGCGGCGCGGGCGGGGCGAGCCGCAGGAACATCATCGCGGCCAGCGCGAGCGCATGCAGGCCCAGGGCGATCAGGAAGGCGGCGGCCAGCCCGGACGGGCGGCGCTCGCCGAGGCCGGCCGGCAGATCCGTCGACGTGTAGGTGCTCATCGGCTCAGCGCGCGGTCCCTGCGGGAGCGGCGGATGCGGCAGGCGATGCCGGCGCGGCACCGCCGGGCGACTGCGCGATCAGCGAGACCTTGGTAAAGCCGGCCTGGCCGACGAGGCCCATCACCTCCATCACCTTGCCGTAGGGGACGTCGCGGTCGCCGCGCACCAGGATGACCTGATCCTTTTCGGCGGCCGCCATCTCGCGCAGGCGCGGCACGATGCTCTCCATCGTGAACACCTCCTTGGCGATGGACGGATTGCCGTCCTTGTCGACCGTCACCTCGGCGGGCTTCTTCGATTGCGCCACCTTCGGGGCTGCGGTCTTCGGAAGCTGAACGGGCACGCCGGTCGTCATCAGCGGTGCGGCGACCATGAAGATGATCAGCAGCACGAGCATCACGTCAACCATCGGCGTGACGTTGATGTCGGACATCGGCACGTCGTCGAGATCGTCGTCGTCGTTCGCGCGAAGGGATCCCATCGCCATGGGGCGTCTCCGGTACCGTTACGTTCGGTTCGATGCGGGCAAGCGCGGCGGCTCTACTCGGCGGCCGCGCGATGGGCGCCCGCGCGGTCGCGTGCCAGGCGGTTGCCCAGAACCGAGATGTAGGACGTGAAGGTGCTCTGGATGCCGCTCACGTCGCTCGACAGCTTGTTGAAGGCCATCACCGCCGGGATCGCGACGACGAGGCCGATCGCGGTCGCGAACAGCGCTTCCGCGATGCCCGGCGCCACCACGGCGAGCGAGGTGTCCTGGCTCCGGGCGATGGACGAGAACGAGTTCATGATACCCCAGACCGTGCCGAACAGGCCCACGAACGGGGCCGTGGAGCCCGAGGTCGCCAGCAGCGACAGGCCGGTGCGCAGGCGCTTCACCTCGAGGGAGAGGGCGCCCTTCATCGCCCGTTCGATCCGTTCGCGGCGCTCGGCCCGGGTCTCCGAGGAATCCTGGTCGCGCCACGCGTCGATGGCCGCTTTCACCACGTGGCCGGCGATGCCGCGATGCTCGCCGTCGAGGCTTCCGCCGGAGCGGACCAGCGTGGCGAAGGCCTTGGCTTGGCGCCGCGCGGCGGCCAGCCGGATGATCTTCTCGAACACCACCGTCCAGCAGGCGATCGAGGCGATCACCAGCAGGATCATCACGCCCTTCACGATGGGGTCGGCCTGCAGGAACAGGCCGAGGAACGAGAAGTCGTGGGCCGCCTCGATCGGGGCTTGTGTCGGGTCCATCGCGGGCTCCTGGCGTCCTGGTCTCACGCGGCCTTGCGCCGCCATCGTCTCGGGGTGCGGCGAAAGCCGCAGGCCGCCCGGCGGCCCTCGCCGCCGGGCGGTTTGGTCTCGTCGACCGTCAAACCACCCCGCCTCAGCGGTCGAACGGCAGGCCGGCCTTGGTGTCGGTCTCGGTCCGTTCGAGGCAGGCCTCGCGGGCGGCGTCGCCGCCGTCGCAGGCGAGAACGTCGTTCAGAAGGACGCGTCCGACCTTATTGCAGGCGATGCCGGGGAAATCGAAGATCTTCACGGTGGTCTTCTTCGGCGGCAGCGGACCGAGTTCGACGGCCACGCGCTTCTGCGCGACGCCCTCGGGGTCGAAGGCGAAGAGATCCACCTTGTAGGTCTTGAGGCTTGTGCCCTTGTTGTCGATCACCATGGTGATCCGGCAGGCCTCGCCCGCGGTCTCGACCTTGTTGAGCTGCAGCTTGATCGGGGCGGCCTTCTCGGACGCATCCTGCGCCAGGGCCGACACCACCAGGAGCGCCGAGAGCGCGAAGCAGGCCGCCGTGTCGAGGGCGATACGCCCGATCCGCCGGCGGTACAGGGGAGCGCGCAGGGCAAGCACCGTGACCAAGTCCTCTTCAAGTTCATGCCGGCCGGCGGGTCTCGCCGCGCGGGCCGGTGTGGTGGGTGGCAGTCGCCGGATCAGTGAAGCACCACGCCGGACGGGCAGGAGGCCGGGGCGAGGCGCTGGGCCGCCGCATCCAGCGGGCCGACCGCCGCACGGACCGCCGCCACGAGGCGCGGCGCCGCCTCCTGTCCGGTGATCTCGGCGGCGGCCGCCTCGAGATCCGTCCAGAGGCGCTGCCGCCCCCGGTTGATCAGGTTCACCAGCGCGCATTCGTGGCCGGTCACGCGGCAGCAGCTCGCCGGCATGAACGACCAGTCGCCGTCGCGCTCCGCCCGCAGGGCCCGGATGATCGCGACCACGCAGGCGACGAACCGGCAGCCTTCCGCCGGTCCGAGCAACTGCTCGGCGCCGTCGAAGGCTGCGTTCCAGCAGGCGACGTCGCTGGTCATGTAGCCGGCCGCCACGAAACGGGCCACCGACAAGGCCAGGACATCGGCCGGATCGCCGCACACATCGGCGACGCGCCGCATCGCCGCATGGTCAGACCGGGTCAAGGGCGCGCTCATGGGCTGTGGTGCCTCGCGTCGCGGGAAAGATCACGCCGACCAACCGTCGCGGCCGGATCGTCTGCCGCGGCAGTATCCAGGCCGGCCGTCCGGATCAATACCCAGCGAGAAAATCAGAGCAGTTCCAAACTGTTAGAGGAAAGCGTGGCGGTTCGGGGGTTTGCCTATGAATCCCGGGCGTTTTTGCCAAATCATCCTGGATCTTGTTTGTCCGGGACCGTGGCAGGAAACCGGCGCCCGCTCTTGATGGCGTGGGAGGCCTTGGCCATATCTGGTCGTTGCCGGCGGTGTCCCGCCCGGCGGAGCGCTGCCCCCCGCGGGCTCCCTACCGACGGGGTGCTCAGGCATCCCGGGATTGCGGCAGATCCCGGGGTCGGAGGCCTCGCTTTCTGGATGATGGCCGCGATGACTCGATCCTCGCCCTTCGGGCACCCGTTCCTGCTCGGCTTCGACGAGATCGAGCAGGCCCTCGACCGGGTTTCCAAGGCCGCCAACGATGGCTATCCGCCTTACAACATCGAGCGGCTGCCCCGCACCGAGAGCGAGCCTGAGCGCCTGCGCATCACTTTGGCGGTGGCCGGCTTCACCCGCGATCAGCTGGACGTGATGCTCGAGGAAAGCCAGCTCGTGGTGCGCGGCCGGCAGGTCGACGAGCGCGAGCGGCAATTCCTCCACCGCGGCATCGCCGCGCGTCAGTTCCAGCGGGCTTTCCTGCTCGCCGACGGCATGGAGGTCCTCGGCGCCGACCTCGCCAACGGCCTGCTGTCGATTGACCTCGTCCGGCCGGAGCCGGACCGCATCGTGCGCAAGATTGATATCGGCGCCCGCGGCTGAGACCGATTGATTGGGCGGCGCGGATCCCCACATCAGGGTGGAGCCGCCGATGCCGTCAGGATCGGCGGCGGACGCTCTGCCACCCCAGGAGGGCTTTATGACCAGTCTGAACCCGTCTCCCCTGACCCCGGCCGATCTCGATCCGGCCGATTTCCAGCCCGCCGATCTCGCGGCGCTCGGTGAGGGGCACATCGCCTACGTCCGGCCGATCCGGTCCGACGAGGTGCGGCGCTTCTTCCCGCAGGCTCCCGACCTGCTCCCCGGCCTCGATCTGTTCGCCCTCCTGTCCGCGAGTGGCGCGCCGATCATGCTCGCCGATTCGCGGGACGTCGTCCTGGCGAACGCGGTCGCGCAGGACCTGCAGCCGGTCAGCCTGCACTGACCGGGCCGGCCGGGTGACCGGTCAGGCCATCTCGGCCACCGCCGCCACCAGCCGCGCGATATCCTGAGGCCGCGACAGGCGGTGGTCGCCGTCCGCGATGAGCGTCAGCACGGTCCCCTCGGCCGGCAGCCGGTCGAGGATCTTCAAGGCGTGCATGTAGGGGACATCGGTGTCCCGCATGCCTTGGAGGATATGGACCGGGCAGGCCGGATCCACCCTCCCGCCGAGCATGCAGTGGCGACGCCCGTCCTCGATCAGGGTTCGGGTGATTGGGTCTGGCTCCGGCGCATAGTCGCTGGGCTTTCGCAGCACGCCGTCGCGGATCAGCATGGCGCGGGCGGCCTCGCTGAGGCGGTTCCAGATCAGCTCTTCCGTGAAATCCAGGGCCGGGGCGATCAGCACGAGCCCCGCGGTTGCCTGACCGCTGGCCGCCCGGTTGCGGGCGGCCAGACAGGCGATCCAGCCCCCCATCGATGAGCCGACCAGGATCGGCGCCTCAATGGCATAGGCGGCCAGGACGGCCTCTGCATCCTCGAGCCACGAGGAAATCGTGCATTCCGTGAAGGTGCCGCTCGAGGCGCCATGGGCGGCGTAATCGAACCGGATGAGCCTGCGGCCCGTCTGGGCGGCCCAGGCATCCAGCGCTGACGCCTTCGTGGCCGTCATGTCGGAGCGGAATCCGCCGAGCCAGACGACCGGCGGACCGCCGCCCTCGCGCACCCGCACGGCAATGCGCCGGGCCGCCTCGCCCGTTCCTACGGTGAGGAACTCGGGGGCCGCATCCGTCATCGTTCTCTCCGATATCCCTGTCTCGCCGCAGAAGAAGTCCGAACCTGAACGGTTCGGCTTCAACTCTCGTTTACCGGACCGTAAAGCCCGACGGCGATGCTGGATCAATGGCAGCGAGCATTTGGCAGATACCGGCCGGGGGCCTGCGCGTCCTCGCCGAGGGCCCGCGGACGGGCGAAGGCACCCATGCCCTGTCGGGCTTTCCCGCGGAGGTCGGGGCGCTGGCGGGCGCCCGTATCCTGCAGATCATCCCCGAGCTCGATGCCGGAGGCGCCGAGCGCACCACGGTCGACGTTGCGGGCGGCCTTGCGGCCGTGGGTGCCCGCGCGCTGGTTGCGACGGAAGGGGGACGGCTTGTCGGGGAATTGCAGGCCAAGGGCGGCCACTGGCTCCGCTTCCCGGCCGCGGCGAAGAATCCCGCGCTGATGGCCGTGAATGTCCTCCGGCTGATGGCGCTCTGCCGTCGCGAGAAGGTGCAGATCATCCATGCCCGATCCCGCGCGCCCGCATGGGTCGCCCTCGGGGCGGCGCGCCGGCTCGGCCTGCCGTTCGTCACCACCTATCACGGCAGCTATTCCGGCCGCACCAACGTGAAGGTGCTGTACAATTCGGTGATGGCCCGCGGCGACGTGGTCATCGCCAACTCACACTACACCGCGGAGCTGATTCACCGGCTGCATGCCGAGCAGGCCGGCGACCGCGTGCGGGTCATCCACCGCGGCACGGATCTCGGCGTATTCAATCCTGTCGCCGTCGGGGCCTCCCGGGTGGAGGCCCTGCGTCGGAGCTGGAACGTCGCGCCGCACGAGCGCGTGATCCTGCTGGCCGCCCGCCTCACCGCCTGGAAGGGCCATCGCGTGCTGATCGAGGCGGCCGCGCAGATGCGCGACCGCGGCGTGCCCGATCTGGCCGTGGTCCTCGCGGGGGATCCGCAGGGCCGCGCCTCCTACGAGCGCGAACTCGACGCGCTGATCGCCGCGCGCGGGCTCCAGGGCATCGTCCGGCGGGTCGGGCACTGCACCGACATGCCGGCCGCCTTCCGGGCCGCCTCGGTGGTGGCCGTGCCGTCCGTGGAACCGGAGGCCTTCGGGCGCTCGGCCGTCGAGGCGCAGGCGCTCGGCACGCCGGTGGTGGTCTCCGATCTCGGGGCCGTGCCGGAAACGGTTCTGGCGCCGCCGGAGACGCAAGCGGGCCAGCGCACCGGATGGCGCGTGCCGGCTGGCGACGCGGGCGCGCTCGCCGCGTCCCTCACGGAGGCCCTCTCCCTCGGCGCCAGCGCGCGCGACGCCCTCGGGAGGCGGAGCCGCGCACATGTCGAGGCGCATTTCTCCCTCGAGCGGATGGTCGGCGACACGCTGGCCGTCTATGCCGGATTGCTCGGCGGTTGACCCTGAACGGCCGGCTGGCCGCAGGATCGAATCGAGACGCGGCAGCCGTTTATTTTCGGCACCGCGACTGCAGCCGGTTGACTCTGGCCGCGGTTCCACCAACGTTGTATGCCCGGAAGATACCGGGACGGCTGGCGGTCAGGAGATCCTCCTGGGAACCGCCGTTTCGCCGTTGCAGCAGGAGACTGAAGCCATTCGTAGACCGATGAGAGCCATGCCGGCCCCGCAGAAGGACGGGCCGCGCGCGAACCGCGACATTCGCGGTGTGCGGGAAGTGCAGCTGATCGACGATACCGGGCAGAACCGCGGCGTCGTCCCCTTCTTCGACGCCTTGAACATGGCCGAGGAAGTCGGTCTCGATCTCGTGGAGATCGCGCCGAATTCCGTGCCGCCCGTCTGCAAGCTGCTCGATTACGGGCGCTTCCGCTTCAACGAGCAGAAGAAGCAGAACGAGGCTCGCAAGCGCCAGAAGACGGTCGAAGTGAAGGAGATCAAGCTCCGGCCTGGCATCGACAAGCACGATTACGACACCAAGATGAAGTCGGTGCACCGCTTCTTCGAGGAGGGCGACAAGGTCAAGGTGACCCTGCGCTTCCGTGGTCGTGAGATGGCTCACCAGGATATCGGTCTGCGCCTCCTGGAGCGCGTGAAGCACGAGACGGCGGAGATCGCCAAGGTCGAGAGCGAGCCGATGCTCGAAGGCCGGCAGATGATCATGATCCTCGCGCCGCGCTGAGCGGCACGGATCAGGGATGCGAGACCCGCGCCGCCTCCTCACCGGGGCGGCGTTGTCGTTTCTGCGCTTCCGATCGGCGCTGCGGCGGATTATGGGCAGCCCATGGCCCTCGCTTCCGATGAGATCGAACGCTACGCCCGCCACTTGGTCCTCGCCGAGGTCGGCGGTCCCGGACAGGCGCGGATCAAGGCCGCCCGGATCCTGGTCGTGGGAGCCGGCGGGCTCGGCGCGCCGCTGATCCAGTACCTCGCCGCTGCCGGGATCGGGACGATCGGCATTGTCGACGACGATGCCGTCTCACTCTCGAATCTTCAGCGGCAGGTGATCCACGGGACCCCGGATCTCGGCCGGCCGAAGGTGGACAGCGCCGCCGACGCGGTGGCGCGGCTCAATCCACACGTGAGCGTGGTCCGGCATCCGTTCCGGATCGATCCGGACAACGCCGTCGACTTGATCGGCGGCTACGACCTCGTGGCCGACGGATCCGACAATTTCGCCACGCGCTACGCCGTGTCCGATGCCTGTTTCCACGCGCGACGCCCGCTGGTGACGGCAGCGCTCGGCCGCTTCGACGGCACGCTGACCACGATCCGGGCGCACGAGACCGGACCCGGCGGGACGCCGAACCCGACCTATCGGTGCCTCTTCCCGAACCCGCCGCCGCCCGGCAGCGTGCCCGCCTGCGCGGAAGCCGGCGTGCTGGGGGCCCTGGCCGGCGTGATGGGCTCGCTGATGGCCATGGAGGTGCTTCGCGCCGTGGCGGGCTTCGGCGAGCCGCTCGTCGGGCGACTGCTGATGGTCGATGCCCGCGCCATGCGGTTCGAGACGCTGAACTACGGCTGGGATCCCGAGAACCCGCTCAGCGGCAGCGGCGCTTCAGCCGCCTAGGGGTTGAGGCGGCATCCACGGTCCCTCGACCGCTTCCGCGTTGAGGCAGCATTTCTTGAACTTCTTGCCCGAGCCGCAGGGGCAAGGATCGTTGCGGCCGACATCCTTGAACGGGTTGCGCTGCGGCTCGCCCGCGCCTTCCTCGGCCCAGTCGAGCGCTTCCACCGGATCGTCGAGATAGCCGTATTGGTATGGGCCGAGCCGGTCGCGGTCGTCCGGCTTGGTCTCGGCCTTCCGCAACGCCTCCTTGAACCACTCGGCGTCGCTGACTTCGTCGGTGAGGCGACCGTCGGCGCGGGCCGCGGCCGCCCTGGGTGCGAGGTCCCGGAAGCCGAGATGCGCGATCGTCTCCTCCCAACCGACCCAGGCCGGCGCCTCTTCCACGGCGGCTTGTGCGTCGTCGAACCGGACAAGCAGGTCGTGCATCGCCGCCCGGTCGATGCGGCCTTCCAGGGTCAGGAAGGTGCAGGCGCTGAGCAGCGCCATGCGCACGTAATCGTCGGCCGTGCTGTCCAGGATCAGCCGGAACAGCGGCTGCGGATCGCCGTCGAACAGGCTCGCCACGACCCTGGCGAGGGTCGCCGTGACCGCGTCGCCGAGGATCGCGTCGAGGGTCTCCTCGTCGTGCCGGAGCAGCCTGAGGAGCGGCGCCAGGGCGCGCGTGTCCCGGGCATGGGCCAGCACGTGCAGGCCCCAGAACAGGAGGTTCGTCTCCTCCGGCGCCAGCTCACGCCCGTCGGCGGCCGCCTCCAGCAGCGGCAGCGTCGCCTCCGCGACGGCGGCCGGATGTTTGAGCGCCTCCCGCAACGCCGCCTTCGGCCGGTACTCGGCCGCCGCGAGATCGTCGATGAGCAGGGCGATCCGGTCCATGGCGTTTCTCAGGTCCGAAGGGTCGCGCCCGTCCGGCGGGAGACCTCGGCGACGATCTTGGCGCTCACCGCCTCGATCTCCGCGTCGGTCAGGGTCCGCTCGACGGGCTGGAGGCGCACCGCGATCGCAACCGACTTGGCGCCGTCCGGCACGCCCGGCCCCTCGTAGAGGTCGAACACGTCGACGCCGGTCACGAGCTTGCGCTCGGCGTTCTGGGCGGCCTTCACGATGTCGCCGGCCGGCACGTCGCGGCCGACTACGAAGGCGAAGTCCCGCGACAGCGGCTGGAATTCCGACAGCGCCAGGGCCGCCTTGGCCTTGGTGGGCTTGAGCTTGGGCAGGGGTAGGGCGTCGAGGACGATCTCGAAGGCCACGAGGGTCCCCTTCAGGTCGAGGGCCTGCAACGTCCGCGGATGCACCTCGCCGAACCAGCCGATCTCGGTCTTCGGGCCGAAGCGCAGCGTGCCCGAGCGGCCGGGATGCAGCCAGGACGGGCCGCCTGCCGAGATCTGGAGGCCGCCCGTCGGCACGCCGAGGCTGCCGAGCAGGGCGAGCGCGTCCGCCTTCGCGTCGAAGGCGTCGACGGTCGCGGCTTTGCCGTCCCAGTGCCGCCCGGCGCCGGCCAGGGTCGCGCCGCCGCGGCGGACCGCCGCCGCGCGGATGGTCTGGCCCTCCGGCTCGTCCGTGGCGAAGCACTGGCCGACCTCGAACAGGGCGGCGTCCGGGTAGCCGCGGTCGGCGTTGCGCTGGGCCGCGCGCAGGAGGCCCGGCAGCAGGCTCGGCCGCATGTCGGACAGCTCCGAGGCGATCGGGTTGGCCAACACGAGGTCGGCCCCGCCGCCGCCGAACAGGACCGCATCGTCGTGCGGCACGAACGACCACGTGACCGCCTCCATGAGGCCGCGGCTCGCCAGGGCGCGCTTGGCCAGACGGGTCCGCTTCTGCATCACGGTGAGCAGCGGGCGGCCGATCCCGGCGAGCGGCGGCAGGGGCTTAGCCTCGATACGGTCGAGCCCGGCGATGCGGACGACTTCCTCGACGAGGTCAGCCTTGCCCTCGACATCGGGCCGCCAGGACGGCGTCAGCACCTTCACCCGGTCTCCGGTGCCGGAGATGTGGAAGCCCAAGGTCTCCAGGATGAGCTTCGTCTCGATGCGCGGCACTTCGAGGCCGGCGAGGCGGCGAACCTCGGTCCAGGGGAAGTCGATGATGCGCTCGGCTTCCGGCGGCTCGCCGGCGATCCGCGCCTCCGTCGGCGTACCGCCGCAGAGATCGACCACGAGCCGCGTCGCGAGGTCGAGGCCGGGGAGCGTGAAGGCCGGGTCGACGCCCCGCTCGAAGCGGTAGCGCGCGTCGGTGATGATGCCGAGGCGGCGGCCCGACTGGGCGATGTTGGTCGGGTCCCATAGGGCAGACTCGATTAGCACGTCCGTGGTGCCGGCGTCGCAGCCGGACGCCTCGCCGCCCATGATGCCGGCGATGGATTCGACACCGTTCTCGTCGGCGATCACCACCGTGTCTTCGGTGAGGGCGTGGGTCCGGCCGTCGAGGGCGAGCAGGCTCTCGCCCTCCCGCGCCCGCCGCACGGTCAGCGTGCCGGCGACCTTGGCGGCATCGAAGACATGCAGCGGCCGGCCGCGGTCGAAAGTGACGTAGTTGGTGATGTCGACGAGGCTGTTGATCGGGCGCAGGCCGATAGCGCGCAGCCGCGCCTGCATCCAGGCCGGCGACGGGCCGTTCCGGACGCCGCGCACCAGCCGCAGGGCGAACATCGGGGCGAGGTGGCGATCGGCCGGATCGAGGGCCAGCTCGACCGCGACCGGACAGGGACCCTCGCCGCGCACGCCGGGCAGCGTCTCGCGCTTGAGCGTGCCGATGCCGGCAGCCGCGAGGTCGCGGGCGATGCCGTGGACCGAGGTGCAGTCCGGCCGGTTCGGCGTCAGGTTGATCTCGATGACCGGGTCGTCGAGCCCGGCATAGAGCGCGTAGGCTTGGCCGATCGGCGCGTCGGTCGGGAGCTCCAGGATGCCGTCGTGGTCGTCGCCGAGCCCGAGCTCGGCGCCCGAGCAGAGCATGCCGTGACTCTCGACGCCGCGGATCGTGCCCACCGACAGGGTGATGTTCTTGCCCGGGACGTAGGTGCCGGGCGGCGCGAAGACCGAGACGAGATCGGCCCGGGCGTTCGGGGCGCCGCAGACCACCTGCACGGGCGCGCCCGCGCCGGTGTCGACGGTGCAGACCCGGAGCCGGTCGGCGTTCGGATGCTGCTCGGCCGTCAGGATCTTCGCGATCACGTAGGGCTTGAGCGCGGCGGCCTTGTCCTCGACGCCCTCCACCTCCAGGCCGATCCGCGTCAGCGTCTCGGCAACGGTGTCGAGGGTGGCCTCGGTGTCGAGGTGGTCCTTGAGCCAGGAGAGGGTGAACTTCATGATGGACCTTCGAGAGCCTGACGTCGGCTCGACCGTCGGAGGAACAGGATCGCGGAGCCTTCCCCGGGGCCGGACGGCCGCGGCGAGGGCGCAGGCGGCTCAGCCGGTGAGGCCGCCCACGAGGCTCGGCACGTCGAGCGGGCGGAAGCCGTAATGGTCGAGCCAGCGGACGTCGGCCTCGAAGAACGGGCGCAGGTCCGGCATGCCGTATTTCAGCATGGCGATGCGGTCGATGCCGACGCCGAATGCGAAGCCCTGCACGGCGTCCGGGTCGAGCCCGCAATTGCGCAGCACGTTCGGGTGGACCATCCCGCAGCCGAGGATCTCCAGCCAGTCGTCGCCCTCGCCGAAGCGGATTTCGCCGCCCTTGCGCGAGCACTGGATGTCGACCTCTGCCGACGGCTCGGTGAAGGGGAAGAAGGACGGGCGGAAGCGCATCTTCACGCCCTCCACCTCGAAGAACGCCTTGCAGAACTCCTCCAGCACCCATTTCAGGTTGGCGATGTTGGCGCTCGTGTCGATCACCAGCCCCTCGACCTGGTGGAACATCGGCGTGTGGGTCTGGTCGGAATCGTGCCGGTAGGTCCGCCCCGGGATGATCACGCGGATCGGCGGCGTCTGCGCCCGCATGGTGCGGATCTGAACCGGCGAGGTGTGGGTGCGCAGCACCTTGCGCTTCCCGTCGCGGTCGGGGGGCAGGAAGAAGGTGTCGTGCATCTCGCGGGCCGGGTGGCCGGGCGGGAAGTTGAGGGCGGTGAAGTTCAGCTCGTCCGTCTCGATGTCCGGGCCCTCGGCGACCGCGAAGCCCATGTCGGCGAAGATCGCGGTGATCTCGTCGATGACCTGGGAGATCGGGTGGATCCGGCCGCGCACCTCCGGCGCCTCGCGGACCGGCAGGGTCACGTCGACCCGCTCGGAGGCGAGGCGGGCCTCCAGGGCGGCCTCGGCGAGTTCGGTCTTGCGCGCGGTGACGGCGCCCTGGACCCGATCGCGCAGGCCGTTGATCAGCGGGCCGCGCTCCTTGCGCTCGTCCGGCGTCATCGAGCCGAGGGTCTTCAGGAGATCCGAGACGCTGCCCTTCTTGCCGAGCGCGGCGACGCGGACCGCGTCGAGGGCCGCCTCGTCGGACGCCGCGCCCACCTGGGCCAGGAGATCGCGTTCGAGGGTGTCGAGATCGGTCATCGCTGTCTTCGAGCAGGGTTGGCGGAGTCGGCCGTCGGGCCGTGCTCTCGCGCGTTGCGCGCCCGGGCGCAAGCGCGGGGCGCGGGGGACTCGCAAACGACGAAGGCGCGGCCCCCGGGGAACCGCGCCTTCCGTCCGTCTCGCCTCCGGCCTGGATCAGGCCGCCTTGGCGGTGTTCTCCGGCAGCGCGGCCTTCGCCTTCTCGACGACGGCGGCAAAGCTCGCCGGCTCGTGGATCGCCAGCTCAGAGAGGGCCTTGCGGTCGACGATGATGCCCGACTTGGCCAGGCCGTTGATGAAGCGCGAATAGGTCAGGCCGTGCTCGCGGACCGCCGCGTTGAGGCGCTGGATCCAGAGGGCGCGGAACGTGCGCTTCTTGTTCTTGCGATCGCGGTAGGCATACTGCATGCCCTTCTCGACCGCCTGCTTGGCGATCCGGATCGTATTCTTGCGCCGGCCGTAATAGCCCTTGGCGGCCTTCAGAACCTTCTTGTGCTTCGCGTGACTGGTCACGCCGCGCTTGACGCGGGCCATCGGTTATCTCCT
>Ga0316228_1002092_pt1 | contig 18302 bp, 20 predicted proteins | sample TBH18021metaG_FD_206005 | JGI IMG/M metagenome (GOLD analysis project Ga0316228, IMG submission 206005) | Freshwater microbial communities from Trout Bog Lake, Wisconsin, USA - TBH18021 | ecosystem: Environmental > Aquatic > Freshwater > Lake > Hypolimnion/Profundal zone | place: USA: Wisconsin... | reverse complement strand
CTGTTATGACCCACCCTTTCTTGGAGTGCCTTGCTCAGGTTTGTTGAGAGCGGAAGGGCCCGAGAAAGCCCCGGAGTCCCGGGGCGATCCATTTCAGAACGGGATGTCGGGGCGGGGCGGGGGTTTCGAAAGGCCATTCTCGAACGGTTGCTGATTCCGGGAAGCCAGACGGTCCTCGTAGTCCAGGATGGTTTCGGCATAGGTCTCCCAGAGCGCGTCGTGGATGGCCTCGAGGAACTGGTCCAGCAGCCATGCTTCCCGGTCCGTGAGCGGCGGCAATGGGAGGACCTTTCCGGAACCTGTCTCCGCGAGCTTCCTCAGAGCTTCGGGAGCCCTGAACATCACAGGTCCTCCAGATCGACGACGGCCTGTTGGACGGCCACCGTGTCGACGGTGGTGTTACCGGCCGCCATGGCCGCCAGGGCGGCGCCCAGGGCGAGGTTCTGGACCAGTCTGGGCACGCCTCGGGTGTGCTGGAACAGGACGGCCGTGGCCTGGGCGTCGAACAGGGCCCCGGAAGCCCCGGCCGCCTTGAGGTGCTGGGCGATGAACAGGCCGACTTCCCCTTCGGTCAGGGGTCGCAGGCGGATCCGCACGCCGATCCGCTGGGCCAGGGCCACGTGCCTGGGCTCGGCCAGGCGTTCCCGGAGCCGCGGCTGGCCGCAGAGGACCAGGGCGAAGGGGCTGCGCCGGTCGAAGGCGTCGGCGGTGAGCAGGCGCAGGTCCTCCAGGGACTCGTCGGGGAGGAGATGCGCCTCATCCACCACCAGGATCGTGCGCCGGGGCAGGCCCCGCAGATGGGCCAGGAGGGCGGCGGCGGTATCCCCCTTGAAGCGTTTGGGCCTCAGCCCCAGGGAGGTGGCGATGTTGGAGATGAGGCTGAAGGGCCCCAGGGTGGTGAGGGAGAGGGTGACGAGCTGGTGGTTGGAGGCGTCCAGGGACTTTGCGAACAGCGACAGGACGGTGGACTTGCCGTAGCCGCTGTCGGCCACCAGGAGGGCGATGGTGTCCCGCTCCAGGGCGAAGTGGAGCCGGGCGATGGCCTCCTCGATGCCCTTGTGGCGGAGGATGGCCTCCTCGGGTGGCACCCGAGGGAAGGGTTGCTGATGGAGGCGGAAGTGGTCCAGGAGGGCCGTCATGACTTGGCTCCTTTCGGGGTTGGGGAGGGGGCCGCCGCGGCGCGGGCGCGGACGACATGGGTTTCGAGGATCTGGAGGTATTCGTCCAGGTGGAGGCCCGGCCCGAGCCGGCGGCGGGCGGTGGCGAGGGCCTGGCGGGCCAGGTCGGGATCGAGGGGTTTCAGACGGCGCCGGAACCTGGCCGCGGCGCTCCGCTCCACCTCGGTCAGGGCCACGCCCCGGCAGGCTTCCAGATGGGCCACGAGCCCCGGCAGGTCCAGATCATGTTCCTCCCGGGGCCGCATCCTCAGGGCGGCCAGCTCGACGCGCTGGTGGCGCTCGTGCTCGGCCAGGAGCAGGTCCAGGTAGTTGGAACCCTTGGCCTGGGGCGGAGCCTCGGGGGGACCTTCTGGGGCAGGCGGGGCCTGGCCGGGCTCCTGGGGCGCGGCCCTCTGGAGGACGCCGCCCTTGCGCGTGGCGACGAGAATGTAGGCCGGATCCCCGGGGTCGTAGAGGACCTGGACCTTGCGCCCGCGAAGCTCGGGGGAGACGACGTAGCGGATGCCGGCGACTTCCACCGTGGAGGTCTTTCGGTGGACCGTGCGGGTCTCCTGGAAGCGCAGGTATTCCTCCACGGTCTCCGTGGGCGGCGCGGGGCTTCCGGCGGGCGGCGTCTGGGCGAGGCGTTCCGCAGGGCTCTGGCCGGTCTCGGAGTGGACGTCCCGGTGGTAGGACTCCGCGAGCCAGGCTTGGAGCCACCCATTCAGTTCCTCGAGGGTGGGCGTTCCCTGGCGGAGGCCGAGCTCGTACTCGAACTGCTCGCCCAGCGTCCTGTTCCACCTTTCGATGACCCCCCGGCTCTCGGCTACGTAGGGCGTGGAGTGGACCAGGTGGATCCCCAGGGCGGCGCAGCCCGCCTTCAGGCGGAGGCTGCGGTAGGCCCCGCCGTTATCCATGTAAATTTTGGCCGGGCAACCGTGGAGGCCCAGGAGGCGGCGGAAGCCGAAGCGCATGGCGACGAAGTCCTCGGTGAGGAAGTAGCGCCCCTCGAGGATGGCCCGGCTGTAGTGGTCGATGAAGCCGCTGAACTTGGCCCGCTTGATCTGACCGTTTTCCAGGACGTAGGGACCGTCGTGGAAGTCGGTGACCACCAGTTCCATGGGGGCCTCCGTCCGGATGCGGCGGAACACCTTCTTCGCCAGGGTGCCCACGCGCTTGCGGGACATGTTGAGCCGGTCCAGGTGGCGGTCCAGGGTGGCCCGGGAGACGGCTCCCGGCTCGACGAGGCCCTCCAGGGCCATCTTCTTCAGGATCGTCCGGGTCGAGCGTTTGGGGCCTTCCTTGCGGATGGCCACGGCCCGGTCGAGGACGGCCTGGGAAAAGGCCCGGAGGGCTCCCCGATCCTTCCGGGCCTTGGGCAGGAGGGCCTGGAAGCCGCCCTTCCGGTAGAGGGCCAGCCACCGCCAGAGGGTCGCCGCACAGACCCGGACCTCCCGTCCGTCGGGGCTCTTATGGGTCGTGGTGGCGGCTGCCGCGATCTCGGCAGACAGGCCTTCGCCCTCCGCCTCGAAGGCGGCGGCGATGAGATGGAGCCGGAAGGCGGCGATTTCGAGGAGTCGGTCGTTTTGGCGCGGCATGCCCCCAACCTATCCATCGGGCCAGAATCCGTCGAAACGCAACGGCGGGGATAACTTGCTTATCCAGGAGACCAGGCGGAAGTGGTCGAACTGGTAGCGCAGGAAGTCCGCCAGTCCGGCTCCATCCCCAAAGGAAAGGCCCCGGTCCCGCATCAGCCGCACGAGCCACTTGAACAGGAGAAGCAAGCTCTCGACCAGGGTCTTCCGGGACGTCCAGGCTGGCCGGGACGGGTCCGGATCCTGTCGCGGGCGGCAGCCCGGGGGTGGCATCCCGGAAGGATCATGGGCCCAGCAGACCTTGATTAGCACGGCCGCTTCGACGAGCCCGCCGAGCCATCCCAGCCACCGGAGCAGGGTCCGCCGGGAGCAGCCCCAACGTTGGGCCACGTCCGCGAGGGCCCCCAGGCCTCGCTCCAGGAGTTCGATGACAGCGGCGATGGCCACGGAGGGGGGAAAGGTGCGGTGGGGGTATTCCTGGACCCCGTAGAGGGTCCAGCTGCGGACCGGGCATTCCGGATTCGGGCAGCAGGCCCGTTGGCGCCACAGCTCCACCTCCCATCCCAGGACACCGTCCGCCGCGACTTTCGCCTGCCGCTTCACGAAACGCCGACCGTTCAACCAGCCCTGGCGCCTGCACAGGGGACAGCAGGGTGGTGGTTCCTGCTTGCTTTGGCGGCAGCTTCGGCGACAATCCATGGACGAGCCTCCACGGCGCGTTCATGCGGTTTTTGGCCTGCGAAACCTAGCCGCCTGAACGTTGGGAGGCTCCCTTTGTATCTGATTGCAGCCGCATGGTATAGGGCTGCCGCACGGGAAATCCGCAACGATCGGATCCCCCCCCCGGCCCCCCCCTCCGCTTATCCGAAGCGCCCCGGCATCACGCGCAGGCCGTGCTCGGGCGTCGGATTTCCCATGGAAAGCGGGGCCCCGTCCCATGGAAATCCCCGTGGCTTCTGGGTTCCGGCCGGGAGGAAGCCATCCGGCTTCCTCCCGGGCCTACGGCAGGCCCTAGCGGGATTTCCACGGGCCCCACCCCCCTTCCCACGGGAAATCAGCCACCCTCGGCCTATCGGCTGGAAAGCAAGCTTTCCACACGGCCTGCTGGCGGCGTGGTCAGCAGCAGCAGGGGCTCATTCGCCAACTGCTTCGCAGCGGCGCGCCCTCAGTGAATTTGGGCGAAACGCTCTGAAAGAGCGTAAGCCCTAACAGGTATTTCAATTTTGAAGGAGTTATTCAACCATGCGAGATATCCAAGCCCTCCCCTCCCAAGTTCTCAACGCCTCCCCAAGTCGGCTTGGCGGCGGCACCCGGTCATCACCGGATCATCACCTGCCCACGGCGGCGACCGTGTAGGTATTCAGTACGGCAGCCCTGACTCGGATTTCTAGAGTCCGTTTCAAAGGGAAGCGCCCAAGCCGAGAGAGGAAGGACCTTCCAGAGAAAAGGAAGGTTCCCTCCGCCCCTCGCTGACCACCGGGAGACAGCTCCCCTTATACAACCCAACTGATAACGCGAACCAGCCAACCGGCTCTGTCGGTGGGTATGACGCTCATCCATCCATGCCGGTCACCAGACCGCTACAAGGAGGTTCTATGTGCCTTTGTGAACCCCTGTCCCAGTACCTCGAACCTGAAACCATTGCCGCGCCTTGCGACACCTATGGTCCCTCTGACGATTCTCTCTACTCCGAGATCTGCTTCAAGATCCAGCAGGATCGCTCGTGGCTGCTGCTTGAACCACGCCCCTTGTCATCCCTCCTGCTTCGGTACTTCCATGAACACGCCCGGCGCATCAAGGATCTGCTCGATTTCGAGAACCTGCTCCAGGACTGCCTCATTGAGATGAATGCCGCTGGCAACGTCATCTGGGACACCCATCCCATGCTCTGCCCGTCCGAACCTGATTTCGGTTTCTGACGGTCCCCACCGGCAGCCATCCAGGGGCTAACCATGCTCCTGGGCTGGCTGACCGCCTTTGCTCCACTACCTAAGAATTTTAGGTCCTGAAACCCAGCGCCCGCCGCATCACGAACAGGAGAAAATATGCACAACGACAATTACTCGCCTCACAGTACCAGCGCCCTCCTTGAAGCCATCGTCAGAGAAACGATCAAGGACAGCGCCACTTGGCTCATTCACCGCCCCCGCACCCTTGACCAGATCGCTGATAGCCTCTTCCCGGCTGACGTTGCCGCCCTGGAGAACCGGCGGAGGTTCCTGCTGCTCATAGTGTCCCGCCTGTTGGAAGAGGGCTTCATTGCCGTCACCGAGGACACATCAGAATCCGTCTGGCTCCAGCGCCCCGCCGCCGCTGCCGCTGCCCGTGGTTTGTCACATTCCGTGAGAATGCAGCCCTTTTCAAAAATGACACCCCCCCTCTTCATTACCAGCACAGGGGCGGGGTATATAGGTAACAAGGATGACAACGATAGGTTGATCAACGCGGCTACTCCTGCGGCTGTGTCCTGATGCTCGACCAATCAACCATCGCCGCCTTGGAGGGCATCGCATCTTACGGCTGCGTCTTCCTTGAACTGGTTCCCGCCAGCAAGTTCCCCACCCGGTCCTGGGACCATTTCGAGGAGCTTCATTATCAACGTGGGCACTCGCGGCTGGATCTCGTTGTCCGATGGCTTAGCAAAGGCAGCGGCGTCGGGTATCTACCCAGAAACCGAATGGCAGCCATTGACTGCGATGACATGGTCACCGTCAATAGGGTGATCACCTACGGCTTGACGCATGACATTCAGTTTCCACATATCAATACTCCCAGCGGCGGTCGCCACTTCATCTATGAGCTACCAGCGAGCATCGACATCTCCACCCTGAAGCATCACGTCTGCCACCCCATGGAAAACGGCGTGAAGGTGCCATGGGACCATAAGCTGGGACCGAGGACCATGCTGGTAGCACCTGGCACTCTGAAGCTTGACGCGAACGGCGCGGTCATTGGAAGTTACAGAGCATCTCCCTGGATACAGCCGCCAGTATTAGATCCACGCGACCTTGCACCTGCGTTGAAGATCTTTCGGGACCTGACACCATTCGTCTGCGATCTACGCCCTGAGCGGGATCGGATCATGGGTGCAATGACCTACCTTCGATGCTGCGCCCCCCTCTGTAAAGGACCGGGCGCGTGGAAGACCCTATGGGAGGTTGCCGTACATTTGGTCGCATACTACGTCCTGGACCCCTACCTCGTCCTGCACATGATGACCGTGGACAAGGGCGGCTACCTGTCCTGGAACACCCGCTGCACTGACACTGCCGGTTGCCCTTATCCCTGGTTGCCGGGTGAGATCCTGGACGTTCTGCGGGACGCCACAGGAGATGCACCACCGTATGGGATCGCCATGCACAAAAAGAAGGAAGCCCGTGCCCTCGCCCGACAGTGCCTGGACAGCTTTTGTCAGATCCTCGATCTCGTTCCCCAAGACTGCGCGAGCAGGACAATCTCAACCGAAGACTTGTACACGTACTTCATAATCGTGATGGGCGTTGATCGGGAGCATTGCGTCATCGATGAGTTTGGGGCAGAGATCAACAAGGCAATCGCCTCCAGGACCTTGACGACCCTCACCCCACATCGGACAGCATCACGCAGAGGCTTTCGTGGTGCAGATCTTGATGGAATCTATCTCGCCCACGAGTTCTTCAAGCTGAAACAGACCTACCTTCAGGACGCTTGCAATTTCTGAACGCAACCAGCACTCAGAATTCGAATCGGGACACCGGACGCTCTGGGTCCTGACTCTGCAATGCAGTCTCAGGCTGACGATAGCCATGGCGGGTTGAAGGATAACCACCATCCAAGGCGCCAGATGAGTCACAGTGAGGTATCCCGGAGCCGTGACAATGATGAATCGACTTGATGCCATCAGTGCTGACCAAGTTGAAGTAATCATTCGTCTTGCGGAAATTAAGGCTGTCCAGGAAGGGAAAAACCTTGGAGGACCACTTGAAGTAACCCTGAAGTACGAGCCGCGTCCGGAGCTTGACCGATTGGTGGCGGCAATCGAGGGTCTGCCGGTCGCCGCCCAGGTCGAGCTATTCGCACTCAAGCTGCTTGGGGAAAACACCAGCGGAAATGACCTGAACAGGTGGGGTGAGTTTCTTTTACGCGCACGTCAGGAAATCCCCAACGACCTTGCTTGCCAAATGGTAGCCAAGGCTCGGCTCCATGAGTATCTCCGGCTTGGTCTGGGGATGATTCGATAACTCGATTTGCAATTATGGCAAATAATGATTTTAATGTTACTTGGCTAATTCCATGCAATAATTAATAAATCGGAGAAGACAACATGCAAAAATTGACAGCCGCGCACTTCAAACAAAAACATCTGATTGAGTCAGCCTTGGCAGAGGCTTCTAACCAAATCAGGGCTGAAGTTCTAGGGATTAATACTTTCCTCGCAGCAGCCTCCGAGCGCATGGAGAACTTGATCGAGCACTACAACGGTCTTGTGGGGGAAGCGGGTCTGTTTATCGATTCCATCCATGATGCCCAGGAAGCCTATATCAGCGGTCGCTCGGACACTTGGGTTGAAGGCGACAAGGGGTACGCGTATCAGGAGTGGGCAAGTGCATGGACTGAGGAATTGGAAACTATCGAGGTTGAGGTACCAGGGCAGATGGACGAACCCGACTTGACCGCCGCCGATTCGTTCACGGATCTTCCTCTTCTGCCGTAGCCGCCCAGCCTACTTACGAGTATCCACGAAATCGAATTGGGGCAATTCTTCTATGCCATATGCCCTCATCGCTAGATCATCGAGCCGTTGAAAATCACGCTGCCGGAAGGCTGTGCGAATATCATTTTGCAAACTTCCGGATAGAGATTTCATTGATGGAACCCGTATCCTTCGAAGATATTGTGCTTGAAACCGCAAATACCCTCCACGCATTTTGACGGCGTAGGACCAAACAAAAAACAACGCAACCCTAGAACTAAGTAACCCGCCAAGAACTTCCAAATCCCAAGATTCAGAAAAAATATAATACAGGTTGTGATGTGGGAGGAAATGCCCTGATTCAAAAACCGCTTCGTTAGATCCAGCAATATCAGGTATTAAAAGCTTTGGGCGTTTAACCATCTCTGGGTACACCCGATCAATAGTGCGAAACCAATTCTTCTCGGACTTTTTAGCAACATGCCGCTTTTTTAGTGCAGACTCATGTAACTCGAAATATTTCATCAGTTTTGGGTAGTCTTGCAAATCGATAACACCCTTGTCGATTTCAAAAGTATTAATAATGAACCTGAAATTATTAATTACTTTGCCATCGATCATGTCTTCACGCATCACCAGAGGCACAAGGCGATCCGCTTCGATTTCAACACCTTTTGGAACAATAAAAATGCTATCGTTTCCAGTGGCTACACCGATCCGAATGTAGGTATAGGGATCATCTTCAATCAGAGGGAATTTAGATTCCAAATCGCGAAGAACAGAAAGTTGACCAGGAGATGACAATACCCAGGGATCTTCGCCAATGAACCATGAGTCATAGAAAGCAATCTGGACACCCTCTACCGAATCTCCGTCTTCCCTTGAATATTTCCCCAATGAAAGACATTCCTCCTTTGAGGCTGATTTCATTTTTGCGACCAGGGTCTTTGAATGGAGATCTTCCCGCCCTATGACAAAGATAGATGGGTAGGCGATTACCTCCGATTCGAAAGGAGAAGCCTGATGGAGATCAATATAGGTGCTGACGTGAAAAGTATCAGTAATGAACCGCCGTAAGGGAGCCCCGTATTTATTTAAGGTCCATCGATCCGCGCAGATGAATGAAAGAATGCCCTTTTGGTTAAGAAGGCGAAGGCTTCTCTCAATAAAAGCAACATATAGATCGGCGCGATCATAAAGAGTTGAGTAGCGTGACCGATATTCTGCTTGTAGTTCAGCCGAAAATTCTTCAATTCGAATGTATGGAGGATTCCCCACAACCACATCGAACCGACCGGGGTCAGCCCCCAGAAGGAAGTCCCCCTGACGAACCCATTCTTCCGCCAGGCGAACGGCTTCATCCTGAGACACCCCGTGCTGGCAGACCAAATCTGCAACCTTCCGACGAGATTCCGCAACATGTTCTGTGTCAATATCAAACGCTAATATTGCAGCACTTAGATCTTTGCTCGATACCTTGAAGAGCTTTGATGATTTGAGCAGTCGCTCGACCGCATGGATTAAAAATGCGCCCTCTCCGCAGGATGGTTCGAGCAGACGCAATGCAGATAGGTTCCGCTCAGGGCAATACCCTGCAAGATCCAGGATGAGATCTACAATGTGAGGCTTTGTATGGACAACGCCATGCGTCCCACCATCCGACCGAAGCCCATAGGTATAGGCGTCTTCAGAAAGGACCGGTTCAAGACCAAGGGGCTGATGCCCAATTCCGTTATTTTTCTGCGATATATGCCGTGACATGCCCACCCAATCCTGCAAGGAACCGCTTCATTATAAGATCCTCGGCGGGTTCCCGGTAATCCCCTTGGATGCCACCTTCTGCTGATGCCATCAAAAGGGTCGCGGCATCATAAAGCTTTTCTCGAACCATTTTCCGCAATAGTAACTCATATCGCTTTGCATAGGATGCACCACGGAATTCCGGGAACACTGGAAAGTGAGGCTCGGATACTGAAACAGGCGCTGTTGACTTTGGGCAATCCTCAAGAAGCATCACCCATCCAAGCCATGGGCGCAGGCTGTCCCCAAATGCACCTTCCCGATAGGCAGTCCATAGGTCATGGGATGTGCCAATCGCTTCTTCCGTCCTATTATTGAAGTTGTTACCAAAGGATGGTCCCTTTTGGGATTTAAACTCCATCGCGGCAAGCAGGGTTCCATTGTGAATGACTAGCATATCCCAATTCTTTGTCGGTCTGAAATATCCAGGAAGTTCCAGCTTTGAGTCTAAAAAGATCTGACTCCCCCTGATTCCATTATCTTCGAGAAGCTTCCTCACGACCTTACAGAAACCATCCATCTGCTTCCCGCCAGTCACCGCTGCCCTTCCTCCACGATCAGCATCATTCTCTCGCTGTCTCGCCCCCTGATTGGTCAGGGTCCTCCAGTAGTGGGCGACCGCCTCGCGGGTCAACTGCTCAAGTCCTTCCATTACGATTGGCATACATCCAGGTTACTACAGCCTCGCAGGGAAATCCCAAACTCTCTTGCTGACAATTTGGCAACCAAGGCAGGGTCCCATGAGTACCCGGGTTGTGAGTGGGACATTTAACCGCAGTCTAGCTGGTTGGGCTATTAATGTTATTTCTATAGGCAAGCTCCTTGGTTTGTAACTTTGTTCGATAAATTTTATCCAATGCCTTTAGCCAGGAATCAAAATTGCCTTTGATTTGAATTAATGTAAATAAAATCAATGAAAAAGAAAAGAATGATAACGATATACACAAAAGAGAAGCAATGAAGTTAGGATATAGCCCTATGCTTAGATGCATAAGCGCCGTCAATACCGAAAAGAGTATCGACAAGAAAAGCAACGACGTTAAATTCTTGAGCTGAATCAGGTAGTCATCTATACAGGCATCATGAAAAATGACATCCTGGATATGCTCTTCTTGGTACCAATCTTGATCAAAAATACTTTCCTTGAGACGGATTATGATGAATGCCTGAACTGCAAATAGAAAACTACCAACCGTCAAAAATCCGGAGAATAGCAAGCTTCTAAATCCATCTCTATAAATTGGGAATAGATTGATAATTGAATCAGGAAAAATTTGTGATATTAGGAATAAAAATATTTCACAAATTAACGTAATAATCAATGGCATTTTGAGCATATTAATCTCTCCTTTTGCCTAACCTGCGATCCGCGTATCTTTATTTCCAAAAGCGTGTAGCCTATCAAACAATTTAGTAGTCTCAAATGAATCCATGTCTACTATCATTTCATGGCTAATAGTGTCGAAATCTAATTTTGCATATCTTTCAAAATTCTGTCCAAAGTATGCGTTTGTTGGCGCGCCTAAGGCTGCACGACCTTTGACAACTGCCCATCGTGGCGATACAAAACCCAAGGTTCGATTGATAGCCCGCTTAATTTTTCCCATTGGCATGAGCTTTTCAAATTCATACACTAGAGACTTTGACCGCACATGCTTTTCCATGCTCACGAAAGGATTTTTTGCAATTGTTAAGCTATTAGCATCCAATTCTAGTGATGTAACCGTCTGCATCGATTCGAGCAGCTCGGAAAATGTTCGATGCGAAACTATTTGAATAAGTTTCATAGGTTGACAATATTTTGTTTTCAATAGGTTGCTGATTTTCTTGGTGCGTTTATCAGGATCAGGAATTTTTGCTTCAGCTTCTTTCGTTGCTAGTTCTTTCCTTAATATATTGTAATAATGATTTAGAATTTCACCAAACACTCTTAAGGAGATAGAACCACGGTGCTCTTGATACAATCCACGTGAATTTGTCTTGTTGAAAATAAAAAAATTGCACTGGTTGGAATCTTCACCCGTGGTTGGCTGCAAAAGGCGTTTCCCCCCAACTGTACTTAGTTTAAATTGCTCTTTGCCAGATCGTTCAGAGATCAGGACGCTATTCCGAAATTTATCACCATCAACATGTTTCGTTTTAAGCACAAAGTGCTGTTTGGCAACATCCTGCATTTTCTCTGGTGGCAATCTTTCAAGCCGCTCAAAAAGAAGCGAGGGTGGAATGTTGGGGTCAGCTTGGATTTCAAATCCCAAGAACTCTACAAACACTTTGCCTCCGACTCTGACATAGGAATCCTGGATCGAAATAATACAGGCTGATTTCTGGACATTTAAGAAGATCATGCCTGCATGCCCAGAAAAACGCAACGAGCAAGGCAAGCGGGATTAGGCTCGTAGATCACCCCGTGCCGTATGCAGCCATGGTGCGTGGCGCTCAACCCAGTCATGCCGGGACGTGCCTCCCCTTTAGGGGCACCGCCTTGCCCCATTCCATGGAAGCACCGCTGGCGCGAATCAATTGGATTGTGCGCCCAAATTGAGACGACATCACAGTTGTCCCCATCCCCTCGGAAAATTCTTCCAGCATTTCGACCAGGGAAAGGAGCTTCACTGGGTTGCCTTCCATCGCCTTCACAAAGGGCGGGTGGTTCTCCCAAAGGGACGCATCACCCTTGATCCGGGTAACGGCAGTGACGTAGAGGAATTCGCGCTTCCCCGTCTCCCGTTCAACGGCGTCAATGAAAGCCGCCGACCATTTGGGCTGGACGAGTTCTCGGAAGAAGCGCCAGGATTCGCGCCCTGAACGGATCTTGTTCTCCGTTATTTCATCCAGCTTCGCTCGCACATCGAACCCAGCTTGCCAGCTTTTGCAGCTGACGGCGCAAACGCGATGGATGCCATGCAGCCTTGGATTAATCCCGATGACATCGATATCGCTGTGGTTGGAGTCCTGCTTGCTGACGAAATGCTTATGACTAGCATCAGGGCGAAATTTGATGTTGTGCTTGGTGAAGTATCCCTTGAACTGGAGGTAGTCATCGACAAGCTGCTCAAGGATGTCCTCTTTCATTTTTGGTGCCTCCATCCTGGGAAGAGCAAATCCAAAATTCTACTCGGCGAACCTATCTTGAGATTCAACAGCAAGAGCGGCGACACCTTCTTCTCTGGGATTGAAAACCGATTCCCTGTGATGGGCGAGGTAAAGCAGGTGATTGCCATGAAGGCGGGAGATCCTCGCGCCCGGATCAATCCCAAGCTGCCCACACCGCACACGCGATAGGGCACGACCAACAATGATCGATCCAGAATTGTCGAAGGAAATCAGCCCCCTGTCGAAAGCTGCGTCATAGCTTGGTCCAAGCAGGAGACCGTTGAACGGATCGATCCTTTCCGTGTCGTTGGAATCCCTCCACGGCTTGATGTGGGAAGCCCGAAGGAGCGGTTCAAGGTCTAGCCCCGTCACGGCACAGTGCCCCCGCCAATACGACATTACATCCTGACGGAACCTGCCCTGCCCAAGACGGCTTTGGATAAGAGCCTGGCGCTCCGTTTCACCCAAGGGGACGCCTCTCAGGACATCTACCTCTGGTGATAGATTGGATGTCAAGAATTCAGCCCCCTCGGCAGCGGTACAGTTCTCCAAGAGCAGCCTTCCGGCTCGGGGGGGAAGAGCATAAACGAAACCCAATGCGCCGGTCCCATTAGCCTTGAGCGGGGAGTGGTGTCGTGGCAGGAGCGGTTGTAGCTCTGGAAGAAGAGAACCCACAGCCACCTTGTGCACAAGGACGCGATAGGTGACATCCACAAGCCAGCCTATGGAACTGGTGTCGTCATGTCCATGAGAGTCCACGGGGGTTCGCGCTTTTGGGAACATGCTCTCCTTGGCATCTGTATCCGCATGGACCACAGCGCAGATACCCTGCCCAACGTATGAGAAAAGGGTGTCGCCTCTCCGCACCAGAGAAAGGTTAAGCCAATGCTGAGGACACGCCCCGCCTCGATCCACCTGGGGAGTCCAGAGGAAACCGCCCATGCGGTCCTGATCAAAGGTTTTGTTCTGGGATACCCACCAGTAAGCCATTAATCCTCTCCCGAAGAGGGCTTGATACCCACGGCTTTATACCTGGCAAGGACATCCTTTCGGTCCCAATCTTCTGGCATTGTCGAACGTAATCCGTTCGAATTAAGCTTTGAATGCTCAGCCTCAGTAACGAGCATTACGCAAAAATACTTTCTAAGAAGGTTGGCAACCCGCCTTTCAGTGAGCGGTGTCATTTCCATCAATATATTGACAATAAGCATCAGGGGTACGGCATGTTCAACAACACACTCATTGAGAGGCTTCCCTTTTGCAGCTTTTGACCGGGGGACAAGATGCTTTTGGTTTTGCCCATGCAGCCCCATTGTTCGATGCTGCCAATACTGGTGAAGGGCGGTCTTCAAATTGCGACAGCATTCGTTCCGGGAGAAACCGAAAGCCTCGGCTTCCTGTGCCTGTCTGACAGCGAAGACGATGAAGGCAGCTGCACTTTTTGCCTTCCCCGATCCATGGACTTGATTGGTCATTCACAAGTCTTGCACCAGATTCGGCAAGATGTCCAGGGCACTCGGAGGACGCCACGCCACAGCGCCCCCCGAGGTGATTCTATTTCGCTATTGGATTGTCAATGATCTGCATTACAGCCATGAGGAGAAGGCGCGATTTGTGCGTATCAACCTCGGCAATTGGAGTAGGCTGGGCATCTTCACTGTAATCAACTCGTTATGGCTACGGCTTCCCTGTGGTCGTGGTAGGATGATCATTGAGTTGAATCAGTGCAGTCACCCAAATAAGCATTTTTTCTTCCTCTACAATTCTATTTTTAAAATATCCAGTATAGTATTCATGACGCTCTTTTTTGGTTCTAATTGGATATATTTTATCAAGTTCTGTTCCATTCCCTTTTGGTCCGTACCATCCCTTTTGTTCAAATCTTGTCCTCACAATAGCCTGTTCGAGCATCCATTTTGCATTAATCAAAACATCCATAGGCATATATGCCTTTTCAATGATTTTTCTATGATCATATTCACAATATTGTGCGCTTAAAATTTTGTTTTTTATTGCTTCCACTTGTTGAATGAGCGGTTGAGACTCAATTGGTAAATCCCTTAAGTTGCTTTGATGATTTGATGACTCTCGATGTTCCACAAGAGGGACCAGATCTAGAGCATGTTTATCAGCGATTTCGTTTAGTTTTTTCTCTTCAACTGAATTCAACGGTCTATTAAGCACACTTTCATCCATATTTTTATAATCTCTTCTTGTTTTTTCTTTTTGGGATTCATACCTTGCATTCCGCTCTTGGTCAGCCGAATCACAAGAAACAAGCATGAATAGTGGCAGGAAAACCATAGAAAAGCCTAATGTTGTTGATATATACTTCATCAAAAACCTTTCTTTCTGTAGAAATGGTTGACATCCAGCCAATAGAGGCTATTTGAGCAGTGCGGATGTAGTTTTATGGATTCAATCTCAATTGGAGCCACACAAGCCCCGAAATAACTTTCGCTCTCGACATCCCGCGCACTGTCACCAGCGCCTTCTCGATCTCTTGTATTCGCTCGAATGTCTCGAAATACACCCGCCCATTGGCATTCCGAATTGGGTCAGTGACCGCCCGTAGCTTGCGCTGCTTCACAAACTGCACAGCCGCTTCCACCAGCGCGGGCAAGTCGCCGTCAAAATTGGTCACGGCATCCTCGAAGAACCCGCTGATGCTGCCGGGGTGCTTCTGCATCCTCAAGTAAACCGATTCCGGAACGGTGGTGCCCACCAGACGGCGGCGGGTGCCGACAAAGGCGAACTCCAGAGGCGCAATGTCCCCATGGAGGCGGAATCCTGCCTTACCCTGCGCCGGTTGAGGGGCGCAAGGCTCGGTAGGGCGTCCGGGCATGGCTGAGGGCTTGCGTGGCACTTTGGGGTTCCGTGGGTCTGATTTGACGATTTCAAGGTCGGCTGATATTGGTTGCCGAGTCATTGTCGTTTGTCCACGGAGCTACATTCAAGTACCAATAGATAGAACATTTGTATGCTATAACGCATCATATAACGCAAGCTGAAACCTATAACATAACTTCCAGAGGCGGTCTGCATCGCTGACCTCTACCGGAACCGATCTTGGAAATGGATTTCTCTGGGATACCTGGATGCTGATTCCTCAGCCAGTTGCTTTCGCCTCGTCCGAACCAAGGTTCCACTGACGCCCAGTTCCGCCGCCACAGCACTAAGGGTGCGCCCGTTGGCGATCTCAGCGTCTGCCCATAGCACCTGATCCCGTGTGAGCTTCTGTGGCGACCCGCTCTCCAGGATGAACCCTTCGTCAGCAAGAATGCGGCTGATCAGCTTGACGCCAATCCCGACCTCGGCAGAGATCCGATACACTGGGTGCCCTTCACCATGCATCCCCAGAACGGCGTCAGCGTCCTTGTGTCGGGTTCTGGGCAGCGGGGTCTTCGTCAGGCAGCCCATGCGCTGGAGATGGAACCTCACGGCTTGCTCTGTGCCCTTGCCGATGGCGGCATGGACCTGGAGAACCGTCAGCCCCTGCCCATGAAGGCGCTGCATTTCCTGGCGATCCTGGTCCGTGAAGACCACCCGGCGGCTGTCGATGCCCTGGGTTCGCAGGTGCTTTCCCACCGTATTGCGGTTCACGCCAAAGGAGGCTGCAATCTCCCCGGCAGTGAGTCCAGCAGCCCTCAGGCGGGGTGCTTCAGCCATCATGCGGTCATAGTCCTCCTGGGCGGCAAGGTAGCCTCTGATGGCGTCCAGCACGGCTTGCTTGCGGTCCAGTATTCCGAAGGGCAACGGGTCGTAAACGGTTTGGATCAGGGCGTTCAGCCGCGCACGGTTGCTCTCTACGAGGAGGTTGTACAGGATGTGTTTCCTGCCGCCGCGAATGGGTATTACTGCCATCTCGAAGAACGGGAACAGACGGCATAGCTGGGCTTTCAGAACAATGCTGGCGGTCAGAACGGAGATCTCTGCCTGGCGTTGCTTCGGCTTGTAGCGCATGTGACCGTCACCATCAATCAACCCAGCCAGGACTGCGCCGTGCAGATGGTCGGGGACCAGATCCCAGCGGAGGGAAGCAGTGAAGGTTTTGCGCGGGGTGATGCCAAGGGCGGTCAGATCAGCGGCGATGGCGTCAGAGGTTACGTCCCACTCGATCCGGTATCCATCTTCTATGTACCGTAGATTGCCGCCAGCGATCTCCTGAACCATCCGGCAGACTTTGAGATCGGCGGCGAGGATGCGCAGGACCACGCGGGATTGGTGATTGCCAGTGCCCTCCCGTACGCAGCCGTCAGCGAGCAGGAAGCCGATGAGGTATGCCTTCTGATGGGAATCGACCACCTGGAAGGCAGAGGGGTTCACGGGTAAGGCGGGGAACATCAAAGCTCGGACCATCAGGACAGCCCCAACTTCTGAGAGAGGTTGTCCTGTGCCTGTCGCTTGGCGTCCAGACTGGTTTCGATGTAAATCATCGTGGTCTGGATATTTTTGTGACCGAGCATTCCTTGGATCTCATGGATGGGAGTGCCAGCCTGGGCGTGTAGGGATGCGAAGGTCGCCCTCAAACGGTGCTGTGTCAAGTGTCCCAAACCCAAATTGGTAGCAACCGTTGTCAGGGGCTTTTGGAGGAAATTATTCCGATGGGGCTTGCCATCCTTGGGTGTCGGAAAGACCCATTCACTGAGAGTCTTTGGCATCGCGTAGATCGCATCCCACAGCCAGGCGGGGACGGGGAGGACACGGGCTTCCCTGCCCTTCGCCTTGCCGACAATATATGTGCGCTGATCTTCGGAGAACCACTCCCACCGCATCCCAAGGGCTTCTGACTGCCTTAGCCCCAACCCCACCATCACGCGCAACATGACCTGGACTTGTGGATTTCGCGCAAATTCGTCAATAGCCTGAAAGAAGTCTTTCACCTTCGCGACCGGGACCACCGGGCGTGGTTTCTGCTGGACCTTCATCTGATGGACGACAAAGGGAACATGGTCGATGTAACCCATGCGGAGGGCATACCGCCAAAGCAGTCGGGCGCTGCGGATCAGCAGGTTCGCCGTGACCGGGGATCGCTTGCCGTCCAGAATGCGTTGTCGACCTTCCTCCACCATGCACGGCGTCACGCGATCGATGCGGACATCGCCGATCTTGGGAACCATGTATAGGCGAATGATCCCCTCCACGCTGATTAGATGGCTCCTGCTGTGGATGCCTTGGTGGGCGTCAAACCATATTTTCAGGAGTTCGCTTACTGTTGGGATGTGGCTTTGGAGTCCTTTCTGTTCCAGGACGACCTCTATCCGCTTCTCTTCCAGGATTTTCCCTGCGGTCACCCGGTCCTTGACGCGGGTACTCCCTTTGGTGATCTTACCGTTGACCTTAAAGCAGTAGACCCAGGTTCCCGTGATCGGGTCCTTGGCGAGACCGTTCTTGAACTTTAACATCCTGCCCCCTCGTGGATGAGGAGTGAAAGGGTCGTTAAAATCCTGGCTTCTTAGCAACTTGGACCGACTTGTAAAATCCGCCGGTTACCATATGGTTACCTTTGGTCCGGGTAGATCGATCACGGGACCAGGGTCGATTCGCCGTAGAGCGGGTCCTAGGCTATACTGCCCAAACAGTCGGGGCGTGGCGCAGCCTGGTAGCGCATCTGCTTTGGGAGCAGAGGGTCGTAGGTTCGAATCCTATCGCCCCGACCAACAAGAAAGGTTTGAAACGCAACGGTTTCAGGCCTTTTTTTATTATTTTAATCTTGTGTATTTTGATGAAAAAATTCAACCATGATCACAATGTGATCACACCACTCGCCAAGGAGCACCGGTGCCAAGGAAGCGTGTTGGCTGCTCTCCTCCATACACCAGTCCCCCTGGTGGTGAACGTGTTGTCACCAACCGTGCGGGCTCCACTCTTTAAATAAGGGTCATCCGGCAAATCGTGGGGTGAAGAGATCTGACCCAGGGCCGACCAGGGCCACCAGGATGGCGTCCTGACGGCCCTATAGAAGGGTCGCCGCCAAGTGCCTTA
>Ga0316228_1002085_pt1 | contig 18361 bp, 17 predicted proteins | sample TBH18021metaG_FD_206005 | JGI IMG/M metagenome (GOLD analysis project Ga0316228, IMG submission 206005) | Freshwater microbial communities from Trout Bog Lake, Wisconsin, USA - TBH18021 | ecosystem: Environmental > Aquatic > Freshwater > Lake > Hypolimnion/Profundal zone | place: USA: Wisconsin... | reverse complement strand
GCGGGTGATCGACGCGATCGACCCCGACAAGGATGTCGACGGCTTCCACGTGGTCAATGCCGGGCGGCTCGCGGTCGGTGATCCGGCAGCGCTGGTCCCCTGCACTCCGCTCGGCTGCCTCCAGCTGCTCAAGAGCCAACTCGGCGTTCTGAGCGGGCTCGACGCGGTGGTCGTCGGTCGTTCGAACATCGTCGGCAAGCCGATGGCGGCGCTGCTGACCCAGGAGAGCTGCACGGTGACGGTGGCGCACAGCCGCACGCGTGACCTGGCGCAGGTCTGCCGCCGCGCCGACATCCTCGTCGCCGCGGTCGGACGCCCCGAGATGATCCGGGGCGACTGGATCAAGCCCGGCGCCACCGTGATCGACGTCGGGATCAACCGCGTTCCCGGCGCCGAGTCCGGCAAGACCCGCATCGTCGGTGACGTGGCCTTCGCCGAAACGCGCGAAGTGGCGGGGGCGATCACCCCCGTGCCCGGCGGGGTCGGACCGATGACCATTGCGATGCTGCTGCGCAACACCCTCGTCGCGGCGCACCGCCGGGCGGGTCTCGCTCCACCGAAAGGACTCTAAATGATTCTGGCCCTGCTGCTGGCCTCGGCGCCGGTCGTCACCGCACTCGATGCCGAGCGCGCGTTCGCCGCCGACGCGCAGCGGATCGGGCAGTGGAGCGCATTCGCCAAGTGGGCCGATCCGACGGCGGTGATGTTCACGCCGCAGGCGACCTGGGCGCAGGACTGGCTCAAGGGCCGCGCCAACCCGCCGCGCGGGCTGCGCTGGGCGGCGGCGAAGAGCTTCGTCTCGTGCGACGGGCGGACGGCGGTCAACAGCGGACCGTGGCGCGCGCCGCGCGCCAGCGGGACCTTCACCACCTTGTGGCTGCGGCAGGCGAGTGGGACCTGGCGCTGGACGGTCGACGGCGGTGACGAGGCCGGGCGGCCCGGCCCGCTGCCTACGCGCCCTCTGGTTCGCCGCGCGTCGTGCGCCAACAAGGCGGCACGTCTCGGCCAGATCGAGGCGGCCTATGACGCTCCGATCAATCGCCCGAGTTCGCCCGGCGCGACGGGTTTCACCCGCTCGGCCGACGGGACCTTGCTCTACCAGTGGAAGGTCGCGCCCGACGGGTCGCGCCGCCAAGTCGCCAAACTGTGGACCGGTGCGCGGTTCGAAGGTGTGCTCGACCAGCGGATCGCGGCACCCGCTAAACGATGATCGAGCTGTTCACCTCCGCGCTGGTCACCTTCCTGGTGGTGATCGATCCGCCGGGTTGCGCGCCAATCTTCGCCTCGCTCACGACCCGCGCGGCGGCGGCCGAGCGGCGACGGATGGCGCTGCGGTCGTGCGTCATCGCCTGGGGCGTGCTGATGTTCTTCGCGCTGCTGGGCGAGCCCTTGCTGCGAACGCTCGGCATCCAGCTCGCCAGCTTCCGGATCGCGGGCGGGATCATGCTGTTCGCCATCGCGCTCGACATGGTGTTCGAGAAGCGCACCGAACGGCGCGAGGAGCGCGCGGCGCACGTCGAGCAGGAGGATGTCTCGGTATTCCCGATGGCGATCCCGATGATCGCTGGGCCGGGTTCGATCGCCTCGGCGATGCTGCTGACCGCGCGCGCCAACGGCCCGGTCGAGACCGCGATGGTGCTGGGCGCGATGACCACGGTGATCGCGATCACCGCGCTGGCGCTGCTCGCGGCGGGGCCGCTGATGCGGATGATCGGCGCGCGGCTCGAGGCAATGATCACGCGGATTCTTGGCGTGGTGCTGGCTGCGCTCGCCGCGCAATTCGTCATCGACGGGCTGAAGCAGAGTTTCCCGAGCGTGCTCGCCTGAGCCACGCGCCAACAGCTTTCCACTAGCCCGCTCATCCTGAGTAGCATCGAAGATGCGTATCGACGGTCAGGTGCGTGCTTCGATACGCCGCTTGGCAGCGGCTACTCAGCATGAGCGGCTTCGGGCGTTTTACTTCTTCCGGAGCTCGGCCAGCAGGGCGGGCGCCGGGTAGATGGTGCGCAGGGCCTCGTCGAGCGCGGCGGTAGAGGCCACCACCGTCCGGTTGAGGGCGGGGTCGTAGCCGTAGTTGCCGCCGAGGCTGTGGATGTTGCCGTCGAACGCGGCGCCGATCACCGTGCCCGCCTTGTCGATCACCGGCGATCCCGAGTTGCCGCCGATGATGTCGTTGGTGGTGACGAAGTCGTAGACGGTGTTCTTGTTGATGCGGGCCCGGTTGGCGGCGAAGGCCGGGGCGAGGTCGAATGGCTCGGCGCCGGTCGCGCGGTCGAAGGTGCCGCCCATCACGGTCCGCGTCGGGACCGGCACCCCGCGCTCGTTCCAGCCCTGGACCTTGCCGTAGCTGATCCGCAGCGTGAACGTCGCGTCGGGATAGTTGCTGTCGCCGAACGCGGCGAAGCGGGCGTCAGCGATCTTGGCGCGCGCGGCGGTCAGCGGACCGTCGACCTCGGCATCGTAGCGCTTCTGGAGCGCGCGGTCGTTGGCATCGAGGCTGCGGGCATAGACGATCATCGGATCGGTCGAGGCCGCGATCGCCGCCGCGCCGCCGTCCCACAATGCCTTGCGCACGGCCGGGTCGGCGAGCCTGGAGCCGCTGACCAGCCGGTGGGCGAGGCCCTCGGGGGACTCCTTGCCGAGCAGCAGCTTGGTCTGCGGGCTGTCGGCGCCGAGATATTCGCGCGCCTTGGACAGCGACCAGGCGAGCTTGAGCTCGTCGAGCCAGGGGGTGATCGGACGCGGGTCGAGGACGCGCTTCTGCGCCAGCGGGAGCACCGAATTGCTGTAGCCGGGCAGGCGGTCGGCCTCGGGCTTGCCGCGCTCCGACGCCGCGCGGACGAGGATGATCGCATATTGGTAGAGGTCGCTGAACGGCTGCGAATAGTTCCGCTCGACGTAGAAGGCACGGTAGGCGTTGGTCGCGGCGGTGATGTCGGCCCAGGGGTTGCCGATTGCCGGATTGGCCGCGCTGAGGCGCTTGAGGTCGGCTTCGGCCGCGGCGAGGCGCGCCATGAAGGCGGGGTCGTTGAGCGCCTTCACCCGGCCGATGTTGACCTTGAGGCTGTTCTCCAGGCCCGACAGGGTCTCGGCGCCTTCGCGCGCGCGCTCGGGGCTCTGAGCCATGGCGGCGATCAGCCGCCCGCGCAGCTCGGACAAGGTGGTGACGGTGATCGGCAGCGACAATTCGCGCTGGAAGGCGAGCTGGTCGAGGGTCAGCAGCCGCTGGGTCGAGCCGGGATTGCCGACGACGAAGGTCGCCTCCCCGTCCTGCGGGGCGCGGGGATTCCAGCTGAGGTGCTGCGGGGTGCTGACCGGCTGACCGTTCTCGTAGGCGCGCAGGAAGCTACCATCGAGCGAGTAGCGCGGGAAGTTGAAGTTGTCGGGGTCGCCGCCGAATTGCGCTGCCTGCGCCTCGGGCGCCCAGACCAGCCGCACGTCCGAATATTTGCGGTAGGTGTAGAGCTTGTACTGACCCCCGCCGAACAGGCTGACAACCTGGCAGCGAGTCTTGGCGGTGTCGGTGCAATTGTCGCTCTCGAGCTTGGCGGCGGCGGCGTTGCGCGCCTTGACCGCGTCGGCTCCGGTGGCGTTGCCGATCGCGCCCTTGATCTGCGGGGTGACGTCGCGGATCGCGGTCAGCACCTCGGCCTGCTGGCCGGCGCACTTGAGTTCCTGTTCGCGGGCGCGGGCGGTGAAGCCGTTCTTGAGGATGTTGTTCGACGCGGTGCTGTTGTCCTCGGCGCAGGTGGCCACGCAGTGGTGATTGGTGAGGATGAGGCCGGCATCGGACACGAAGCTCGCCGAGCAGCCGCCGGTCAGGCGGACCGCGGCGCCGCGCACCTTGTCGAGCCAGGCCTGGTCGGGCGCCCAGCCGTAGGCGGCGCGCATCTTGGCGGCGGGGAAGGCGTCAAAGGTCCACATGCCCTCGTCGGCGCGGGCGGCGGTGGCGGTCAGCGCGACGAGCGCGGTTCCGGCGGCGAAGCGGGCAATGGTCAGCATCGAAAACCCCCTGTTGGTTGAATGCCGCTCCTGACTAGCCGCGCGGGCCCCAATGAAAAAGAGGCCCGGCCGGCAGGCCGAGCCTCTTCGACGAACGGTCCGCTTAAACCGACCGGGGATGTGCGTCGTGCCTAGCTGCGGCGCTGGCCCATCGCGCCGCGCGCCTGGGCGCGTTCCTCGGGGGTGACGGTGCCGTCGTGGTTGAGGTCCATCCGGTCGAAGCGCTGGAGCGCGAAGTCGGTCATCTCCTGCAGCGTGATGCGACCGTCGCGATTGGCATCGGCCATCATCAGCATCTGGCCGCGCATGCCGCCATGCTCGCCGCGCCCGGCGCCGGCCTCCGCCATCCGGCCCATGTGGTGACCGCCGCCCGCACCCATGCCGGCATGGGCCTGCGCGAACTCGTCGCGGGTGATGACCCCGTCATGGTTGGCATCGACCCGGTCGAACATCGCCTGAGCGCGGTCGCCGCCGCCCGGTGCCGGCGGAGCCATGCCGGGCGCGCGCTCGGCCCGGTCGCCGCGACCGCCCTCGCCCGCCAGCGCGAGCTCGTCCTGCGTGAGTACCCCGTCACGGTTGCGGTCGAGCCGCGCGAACAGGCGCTGGGTGCGCTGGACAACCTCGGCGCGGCTTTCGCTGCGCTGCATCTTGCCCCAGCCCTGCGGCGCCATCGGCGCGGGAGCCGGGGGCGGCGGAGCGACCTGCGCGAGCGCGGCGGTAGCGACGGTGGCGGCAAGCAGCGCGCCGGTGATCAGCTTGAACGACATTGGTGTCTCTCCTGGCCTCATGCCCCTCGTCAAGCGAGGCTTATGGCGCGGAAACTTGCGGAAAGTTGAACGGGGCTGGCGCGGCAGGCGGGGCCGTGTAGCATCGCGGGAGGATGGACGCGCCGACCACTTCCGCCCCGACCCATGTGCGCGAGCACGCGCCCTGGTGGAGCCCCAGCTGGCTGGCGATCGCCGCGATCCTGCTCCTCGCGGTGCCGTTCCTCTATCCCGCATTCCCGCCGATGGTCGACCTGCCCGCGCACATGGCGCGCTACCGGGTGGCGATCGACCTCGCGCACTCGCCCGAGCTGCAGCGCTATTTCGGCTATCATTGGCGGCTGATCAGCAATCTTGGGGTCGACCTGCTGGTCGTGCCTCTGGGCAAGCTCATCGGGCTCGAACCCGCGATCAAGCTGATCGTCATGGCGTTGCCGGTGCTGACCGGTCTGGGGCTCCTCGGGATCGCGCGCGCCGCCTACGGCCGCGTGCCGCTCAGCTTCTGGTTCGCGCTGCCGCTCTGCCTGTCCTCGCCGCTGCTGTTCGGCTTCGTCAATTTCGTGCTCGGCGCGGCGCTGTCGCTGCTGGTGTTCGCGGCATGGCTCCGCCGGCGCTCGCCCTGGCTGCTCGCGCTCGTCGGCCCGCCGCTGATGATCGTTCATCTCTACGGCTGGGCGATGCTCGGGCTGATGGTGGCCGGCGCGGTGTTGGGCGAGGGGCTGGCCGAACGCCGCCGGCCCGGTCCGCTCGCCCGCGACTTGTTTCGCGCGACGTGGCCCTTGGCGAGCGCGCTGCTACTGGTGCCTTTTCTGGCCCGCAGCGACCAGAACCCGTTCGAGAGCTGGTTCAACTGGAACGACAAGATCGCGTGGGCGATCGGAGTCTTCCGCGACCGCTGGGGGCTGCTCGACATCCTGTCGGCGGTCGCGGTGCTGCTGGCGATCATCCTCGGCTGGCGGCGCCTGCCAATGAAGCCAGCGCTGGCGGGACCGGCGGTGCTGCTGATCGTGGCCGGCCTCGTCCTGCCCTACAAGGTGATGGGCTCGGCCTTCGCCGACATGCGTCTTTATCCCTACGCCTTCGCCTTCTTCGTCCTCGCCGTCGATTTCGGGCAGGTCGCGCCGAGGGTCGCGGCGCGGTTGGCAGCGGTCGGGGTGGCGCTGGTGCTGGTGCGGGTGGGAACGGTCACCGCGAGCAACGTCGTCGGCGCGCGCGAGCAGGCTTCGATGCTGAGCGCGCTCGACCGGCTGCCGCTCGGCACGCGCCTGGCCACGATCGTCGGGCAGGCCTGCAACGATGTCTGGCAGCAGCAGCGCCATGCGCATCTGGGCTCCATGATCACAGTCCGGCGGATGGGCTTCTCGAACGACCAGTGGCCGGCGACCGGGATCAATCCGCTCGAGCGGCGCTATCGCCCGCCCAATTTCTTCGACAGCGATCCCTCCGAACTTGTCCAGGGCCGGGCCTGCGTCCTGAGCTGGAACATCGACGACGCGCTCACCAAGCTGCCGCGGGCATCGTTCGACTATGTCATGCTGATCACGACCGAGACCCCCGCGCCGGGGAGCCTGTCCGGTCTGACGCCGGTGTGGCGCGATGCGCGCTCGACGCTCTACCGGGTCGACCCTGCTAACCGCTAGCCCTGCTAACCGCTAGCAAAGCGCGCGCACTACGCTAGGGAGGCGCGCAGATGGACTGGATGGTCGCCTCGCCGCCCAATACCGCCGCGCTCACCCGCCCCAAGCAGTGGTGGGAGAAGCGGTGGTTCGTCGCGGCCGTCGTCCTCGCGACCATGATCCCCTTGCTCTATCCGCCGCTGCCGCCGCTGGTCGACCTGTTCGGCCATGTCGGGCGCTACCGGGTCGAGCTCGACCTCGGCACCAGCCCATATCTGGCGCGCTATTACGATTTCCAGTGGAAGATGGTCGGCAACCTCGGGGTCGACCTGCTGGTGGTACCGCTGGCCCCGGTCTTCGGGCTCGAACTGGCGGTCAAGCTGATCGTGCTGGCGATCCCGCCGATGACCGCGGCCGGGATGCTGTGGGTCGCGCGCGAAGTCCATTACCGCCTGCCCCCGACCGTGCTGTTCGCGCTGCCCTTCGTGATCGGACACCATTTCCTGTTCGGCTTCATCAATTACGCGCTGTCGATGGCCTTCGCCTTCCTGGCGTTCGGGCTGTGGCTCCGGCTCGGCCGGCTGGGAAAAAGCAAGCTGCGCGCGGCGCTGTTCGTGCCGATCTCGCTGGTCATCTGGCTGACCCATACCTTCGGCTGGGGCACGCTCGGGCTGCTCGCCTTCGCGTCCGAATGCATCCGCCAGCACGACAAGGGGCGCGGCTGGGTGATGAGTGCGCCGCGCGCCGCCTTTCATTGCCTGAGCCTCGCCGCGCCGTTGCTGCTGATGGTCGCCTGGCGCGAACATGGCGGGGGCAAGACCCTCGACTGGTTCAACTGGAAGGTGAAGTGGCAGTGGATCACCATGGCGCTGCGCGACCGCTGGCGCGCCTTCGACCAGGCGTCGGTGGCGGTGACCGGGCTGGTGCTGCTGTTCGCCGTCATCCACCGCAAGTTGACCTTCTCGCGGATGCTGCTGTTCACCGTGCTCATCCTGCTGGTGGCCTATGCGATCCTGCCGCGCATCATCTTCGGCTCGGCTTATGCCGACATGCGGATCGTGCCCTTCATCTGGGCGATCGCCTTGCTCGCGATCCGCTTCCGGGGGCCGACCGACCTGCGGCTGGCCGGAAGGCTCGCGGGGGTGGGGTTGCTGTTCTTCGTGGTCCGTATCGTGGGGAATAGCTGGAGCTTGGCGATCGCCGGCAACGAGCAGACCCAGCAGCTGACCGCGCTCGACCACGTGCCGATGGGCGCGCGGGTGGTGTCGATGGTGGGCATTCCGTGCAACGACGGGGGCTGGCCATTGTGGCGCAACGCCCACCTCGGCGGGCTGGTGGTGGCGCGCAAGCAGGGCTTCTCGAACGACCATTGGGACGTGCCGGGGGCCAAGCTGCTGACGGTCACCTACCAGGCGGCGGGCGACTGGCGCTACGATCCCTCGAACCTCGTGCGCGACCCGCGCTGCCGGCTGTCGGCGGGGGCGATCGGGCCGCGGCTGGCGCGCTTCCCGGCCGAAGCGTTCGACTATCTCTGGCTGATCGATCCGCCGCCCTACGATCCGTCGCTCACCGCGCGCTTCACCAAGGTGTGGGAAGGTCCGAGCGGCTCGGCCCTCTACCGCTTGCCCGGCGCCGACGCTAACATTCGCCCATGACCCAGCTGTCGATCGTCGTCCCCTGCTACAACGAGGAGGCCTGCCTCGACCTGCTCCATCGCCGCTTAAGCGCGGCGGCGCTGGCCGCGGTCGGGCAGGATTATGAGATCGTGCTCGTCAATGACGGGTCCAAGGACGGCAGCTGGCCGCTGATGCAAGAGTTGAGCGCGGGCGATCCGCGGCTGACCTGCGTCAACCTGTCGCGCAACCACGGCCACCAGCTCGCGCTGACCGCCGGACTGGACTTGGCGCGCGGCGACCTCATCCTGATCGTCGACGCCGACCTCCAGGACCCGCCCGAACTGCTCGGGCCGATGCTCGAGACGATGCGCGCGCAGGAGGCCGACGTCGTCTACGGCGTGCGCGGTAGCCGGGCGGGCGAGACCAAGTTCAAGAAGGCGACGGCGCACGCCTTCTACCGCCTGCTGGCGAGCGCGACCGAAATCGACATTCCGCTCGACGCGGGGGATTTCCGGCTGATGACCCGGCGTGCGCTCGACGTTCTCCTCGCGATGCCCGAGCAGGCGCGCTTCATCCGCGGGATGGTCGCCTGGATCGGGTTCCGCCAGGTGCCCTTTACTTACGACCGGGCCGAGCGCGCGGCGGGCGAAACCAAATACCCGCTGTCGAAGATGCTGCGCTTCGCCTTCGACGCGCTGACCGGCTTCAGCTCGGCGCCGCTAAAGCTGGCGAGCCACGCCGGGCTGCTGCTGAGCCTCGGCTCGCTGCTGATCCTCTTCTACATCGCCTACGCCTTCGTCAGTGGGCAGAGCATCCAAGGCTGGACCTCGCTGATGCTGGTGGTGGTGATCCTCGGCGCCGTGCAGATGTTCGTGCTGGCGATGATGGGCGAATATATCGGGCGGCTCTACAGCCAGGCCAAGCAGCGGCCCTTGTACATCGTCAGCGATATCGCCGGCGCGCCGCGCGAGGGGCGGGCCAAGCTGGGGCAGGTCGCCGGTCCGGCCGGCTTCGAACGCGCCGGCCTTCAGCGGGTCGAGGCGACCGCGAACAGCGACAGTCCGGGCGGCAGCGGCACGCGGCCGATCAACCGCGCCTCCTGAGCAAACACTTTCTCGAGCGCGCTGTTGAGCGGGGCCGGCGGCAGGCTGTCGTCGCTCTCGTCCTTGCCGCGGATCTTGCCCGCCAGCCGCGCGCCGACCGCGACGGGAAAGAGCAGGCTGTTGAAATAGCCGAGTTGCTCGAGCTTGAGCGGTGAGCCTTCGACGAGCGCCTTGAGCCCCGCCTTGGAATAACGGCGATGATGATGGTTCACGACGTCGTGCGCTGACCACATCCACTGGTGCGCGGGCACGGTCATCACGAACGTGCCGCCGGGCTTGAGACGTCGGGCGATGCTCGCCAGCGCGGCCGCGTCGTCATCGATATGTTCGATGACGTCGAACGATCCGATGAGGTCGAAGTGGCGCTCGGGCACCCCTTCGAGCGCGGGGAGCGGGGCCGACCCGACGGGACGGCCGAGCCGCTGTTCGGCCATCGCGCGCGCGGCGGGATCGACTTCGATCGCCTCGACCCGGCCGAAGGTGCTGAGCATGTCGAGATTATGTCCGGTGCCGCAGCCGATCTCGAGGATGCGCGCGTCCTTGGGCGGTTTGACACTGCGCCGGATGAGCGCGGCGAGCACTTCGCGGCGGGCGCGGTACCACCAATGCTGCTGGTCGAGCGCGGCCATCCGGTCGTAGACGATGCGTTCCATCAGGCGAACACCCACAAGCGTTGCAGCACGAAGGTCGCAACCGGGGTGATCAACACGGCCGGAACCAGCGCGCACCAGTTCGGCCAGTGCAATAGATCGTGATTGATCCAGGCGAAGATCGCATTGAGGATGAAGCCGAAGGTCTGGACGACGAAGAACTGCACCTTGCGGCGATGGTCCTCGGTCTTGCCATGCCCGCGAAAGCTGATCCGGCTGTGCAGGAAGAAGCCCACGCCCACCGCGACCAGGAAGGCGATCACCACCGCGTACACCGGCCACATCCGCGCCGCGAGCGGCAGGTAGATCGCCGAGTAGAGGATCGTCAGACCGACGCCGACCACGCCGAACCGGAAAAGTTGGCCGAGCGTGTCGCGGTGATGGGGGGCAAGGCTGCTGAACATGGCGTCACTTGCCCTTTAAGCCGGACCGGCTAGGACGCCAGCCACTTTGTTCGCACGCGTGAAGGCGCTCGTCTTGCCCACCCAGATGGACCGATTGATCGCATGGGCGGCGAAGCACTGGCGCTGGCTGGTGCTCGCTTACTGGGCCGGGGCGTGCGTCTGGTTCCTTTATTCGCGCTGGCGCGGGATCGAGCTGTTCCAGCTCAACGACACCGACGACAACATGCGGATCGCGCAGGTTCGCGCCTGGCTGAACGGGCAGGGCTGGTTCGACCTGCGGCAATATCGGATGGACCCGCCGCTGGGCGCGAACATCCACTGGAGCCGGATCGTCGACCTGCCGATCGCAGGCCTGATTTTGCTCGGGCGACTGTTCGTCAGTGGCCCTAATGCCGAGCGGTTCGCGGTCGCGGTGGCGCCGCTACTGCCCTATCTACCGCTCTGCCTCGGCCTGGCGCTGACCGCGCGGCGGCTGATCCATCCGGCAGCCTATCCGCTCGCCTTCGCCGCGCTGTTCTTCGCCACTTCGACCAATGGCATGGTGATGCCGACGCGGATCGATCACCACGGCTGGCAGCTGGCGATGCTGGCGTTGACGGTCGCGGGGATCGCCGATCCCGACAGAAGGCGCGGCGGGCTGACCGCCGGTCTGTCGAGCGCATTCTCGCTCAGCATCGGGCTTGAATCGCTCATCTACATCACGCTCGCGGCAGCCGCGCAGGTGCTGATGTGGGTCGACGACCGCGACCAGCGCGAACGGATGGCAGCCTTCGCCGTGAGCCTCGCGGCCGGCTGCACCGTCGGTTTCCTGGGCTTCGCCAGCTACGCCAACCGCGCGCCGGTGTGCGACGCTCTCTCCCCCGTGTGGCTTAGCGACACGCTCCTAGGCGGCGCGCTGCTGTGGCTGATCGCGACCGTCTCGCCGACGCGCTGGACCGTACGCCTGGCGCTGGCGGCTGGGGCGGGGGCGATCGTCGCGATGTTCCATACGGTCGCCTGGCCGCATTGCCTCAGCCGGCTCGAAGGGGTCGCGCCCGATGTCGCGCAGCTGTGGCTCAACAATGTCCGCGAGGCCAAGCCGATCACCGATTACGGCTGGCGCGACGCGCTCCAGACCGCGGGGCTGCCGGCGATCGGTCTCCTCGGGTGGGTGGTGCTGACGGTGCGTAACTGGCGCCCCGACCGCGACCTCGCGCGGCGGACGCTGGCGGCGACGGTCATCTCGGTCGCGCCCTTTGCGCTGCTGTTCTGGCAGATGCGCACGGGTCCCGCCGCGCAAATGCTCGGCTGCACGGGCGCGGCGGCACTGATCTGGACGCTGCTGCCGCGGGTCTGGAACAGCAAATATCAGATGGTCGCGGCGGTCGGCAGCGCGGCGCTGGTCGTGGTCGGGGTGGGGGCGGCGACCCCGCTCGCGCTGCAGTTCACGCCGACCAAGCCGCGCAAGGAATGGGACCGCCAGGTCGACCGCGCCAACCGGCTGTGCCCGTCGATGTGGGCGCTGCGCCCGATCGCGGCCTTGCCCAAGGGCACGATCTTCACCTTCCTCGACCTCGGCCCCCGGATCATCGCGGTCACACCGCACAATGCAATCGCGGGCCCCTATCACCGCAACGGCGATGCGATCCGCGACCTGATGGTCGCCTTCCGTGGGTCCGAGCCGGTGGCGCACCAGCTCGTCGCCAAGCATCATGCCGATTATCTGATGATCTGCCCGATGATGAGCCAGGCGACCGTCTTCATGTCGCGCGCGCCGAACGGCTTCTACGTCCAGCTTGCCAACGGCAAGGTACCGGGCTGGCTCCAGCCGATCCCGCTGCCCAAGGACAGCCCATTCAAGATCTGGCGGGTGATCCCGTCGCCCGGTAGCGCTGTTCCGCCTCCGCCATATAGTCACGGGTGATCGGGACCGCGCGGCGGTTCTTGAGATATTGGACCTGGAAATTGCAGGCCGCGCCGCTTTCGAACATCACGATCCCGCCGGCGAGGTAGAATTCCCACATGCGGAAGAAGCGCTCGTCGTAGATGGCGACGATCTCGGCGCGGCGCTGCTCGCAGCGCTCAAGCCAGTGGCGCAGCGTGTAGGCGTAGTGAAGCCGGAGGATCTCGGTATCGCCGACGATCATCCGGTACTTCTCGCTGCTCGCCTGCATCTGGCTGAGGCTCGGAATATGATAGCCGGGGAAGATCCACTTGTCGGTGAACGGGTCGGGTGAGCCCGACCCACCCAGCTTGCCGATGGTGTGGAGCAGCATGACGCCGTCGTCCTTCAGCAGCCGGTAGCAACTCGAATAGAATTCGTCGTAATGCGCCGCGCCGACATGCTCGAACATGCCGACCGAGACGATCCGGTCGAAGGTGCCCGCGACATGGCGATAGTCGATCAGCTCGAACTTCACATGGTCGCTGACGCCCTCACGCTCGGCCCAGGCTTGCGCGTAAGCGAGCTGCTCGGTCGACAAGGTGACGCCGAGGACGTCAACCCCCGCCACCCGGTGGAGGTAGATGGCGAGCCCGCCCCAGCCGCAGCCGATGTCGAGGACGCGCTGCCCGGGTTGAAGCGCGAGCTTGGCGGCGATGTGGGCGAGCTTGTCGAGCTGCGCCTGCTCGAGGCTGTTGGCCGGGTCGGTGAAGTAAGCGCAGCTATATTGCCGCATCGGATCGAGGAACAGGTCGTAGAGCCGGTCGTCGAGGTCGTAGTGATGCGCGACATTCTTGCGCGAGGCGGCGGGCAGGTTGCGGCGGAACTTGCCCTTGAGGTCCTGCCACAGGCCCTTGCTCATCGCGGTCTTGCCGCGCTGGCCGCCTTGCTCCCACGGGTTGGAGCCGACGACGATATCGAGCAGGTCGAGCATCGTCCCCTGCTCGATCACCAGCCGCCCGTCCATGTAGAGCTCGCCGATCGCGAGGCGCGGCTTGCGGATCAGCTGACGGAGCGCCGCGCCATCGGTGATCCGGATCGTGACTTCGTGAAAGCCGCCGGGTCCGAAGCTCTCCTCACGTCCGCCGGGCAGCCGGACGTGAATGCGACCGCGCTTCACCAGCGAGCCCGCGAGCCTGCCAATCAGTGACATGATCTACGATATTCCTCTTGCTTCCCCGCGAGCCCCTTAGCGCGGGGCGAGCGCCCAACGCAAAGTCGAAGCGAGGCCGAAGGTCGCGGCCTGGAGCGCGGGCTTGCCGAGACCCGAGGAGCGAAGCCCATGCAACCGCCGCGCGGTTTCGGGCAGCAGGTCGATCGCGGCGCGGGTGAGGAGCGCCTGGAGCGGCACCGCGCGGCGCTGCTCGGGCTGGGCGTGCAGGATGATGTCGCGGATGGTGCGGCTGCGTTCGTCGGCGCGCAGCTCGGCGTAGAAACCGCTGAGCAATGCCTGCGCCGCGGCGTCGGTGGTCGGAACGGGGTCAGCGCCGAGGAGCCGGGCGATCGGAGCGACCTCGGCCCAATAAGCGTCACGGTCGGTCACACTCATCGCCGGCTCGCCGAAGCGTCGCCAGCCGGCGAGAAACATCGCCGACCCGGCCAGATGGACGAAGGCGAGCAGGTGGGGATCGTTGGCGTCGTAAGCCGAGCCGTCGGGAAGAGTCCCGTGAACGTGGTCGTGGATCTGGCGAACGCGTGCGATCGCCGCTTCCGCCTCGCTCCGTGCACCGAAGGTGGTCACCGCGATGAACCGCGCCGTGTTGCGCAGGCGGCCGTGAAGATTGGCCTCGAAGTCGCTATGGTCCCACACGCCCGCGAGCGCCTTGGGGTGGAGCATCTGCAGGAGCAGCGCGGCGACCCCGCCGACCAGCATGCCCGTGACGTCGCCATGCACCCGCCACGCAACCCCGCCCGGCGGACACAAGGCGTCAGGGCTGCGCACGACCGGGGACTGTCCCTTCGCTTGGTCGTTGAAGAAAGCGACGACCTCGCCGGCGATGCCGCGGCGGAGTCGTTCGGTGGGCGAGAAGCTGCGACTGGCCATCCGAACCCCAACGCGCGAGATCGGCAAGGGGGCGCCGAGCGCCGATCATAACGCTAACGTCATTAACGACGGTTCGTCCGCGCTGAGCGCCCAACTGACGGCATGACGTCATTCCCCTCCTTGCCACGACTCGGCACGAGGCAGAGAAGCGGACAGTAGCGGGGAGGCGTCCTGACACGAAGGACGGACCTCATGAGCAAAGTAGCTATGCTGTGCGCGTGCCCGATGGTCCTGCTGGCAGCAATGCCGGCCAGTGCGGCGACCGCGTTCGATCCCTCCGGCGACTTCCTGCCGAGCTATACCGGAACTAAACTGAACGATCTCGAGGTGCTGTCCTTCACCGTGCTGTTCAACCAGCTGAGCAGCACGTTCACGCTCGGCTGGACGGTCAATGCGCCAATCGATCCCGCGACCCCCGGGGTCTATGTCATCGGCGTGAATACCGGGACCGGCGTCAATGCGCCCTTCGGTTCTATCGGCGCCGGCAATGTCGTCTTCAACCAGGCCATCCTGGTCGGCAAGGACGGTGCGGCGACGCTCGGCGGGGTCAGCATCGGAACGGCCTCGATCGTCGGCAATGCCGCAAGCATCAGTCTGGCCGCCGCATTGTTCCCCAGCACCGGGCTCCAACCGCAGAACTATGGCTGGAACATCTGGCCGCGCGGCACCGGGACGGGGCTCGGGCAGATCACCGACTTCGCGCCCAACAACGGTCTCCTGGCGGCGGTGGCGCCGGTCCCCGAACCGTCGACCTGGGCGCTGATGCTGCTTGGCTTCGGCGGCATGGGTCTCGCCATGCGCCATGGCCGGCGACGTCGCCTGACGCCGCAGGTCGCCTGAGACCCCTGGCCGTGACCCGCAGGGTGGCGACCGCGCGGTCACGGCCGTTTCGTTTCAGCGATCCTCGTCCTGTAGCGCGAGGGCGCCGAGGCGGAGGAAGTCGGTGACCGAGCGACCGAGATTCTCGAGCTGGCTCTGCAGGATGTCGGCGATCTCGCCGCGCTGGACGTAGCCTGGCGGGAAACCGACCGAGCCGTCCGGATAGCGTTCGAGCATCGCCCGCTCGATCAGCCGGTTGACGTAGCGGCGCGTGGTCTCGCGATTGAAGCCAGTCGCGGCGGCAATCGAGCTGATGTTGCAGACGGTGAGTTCCTCGGGCGGCAACGGCTCCTCGAGTCGGCGGAAGCTGTCGTCGAGGGGGGCGCGGGTCAGCTTCTCGGCGGTAATGGCGACCACTGCGAGCAGGACGATCGCGCTGTTATAGTCGCCCGCGAACGCCCGCCATTTCTCCATGCAGCGCAGGGTCAGCAGGGCCATGCCGATGCCGGCCAGCCGGCTTTCGCCGCCCGCGTCGGTCTGTGCCACGATCCGCCTCATGCCGCCCCTCCTCATGGGCCAGTCGCGGTCAGCATAACCCGAACGGCGGCCGCACAAAATGGGCAGCCGCGCGCTTAATCGCGGCGGCCGCTGTCCCTATCAACATCGGGTAAACGACGAGTCGCACTTGCCGATGAGGATCGATTGACCAAGCGTGCCTTGCCCCCCTGCTCCGTCGATGGCTGCGACCAAGCAGCGGGCGCCGTCATCCGGGGTGCGCTGTATTGCGGCTGGCACGCGGTAACCCAGCTTCAGCGGATGCGCGGCGCGGCCCCGCGCCAGCAACCCAGCGCGGGCTGAGCTTACACGCTCAGTCGAGCGCGGCGAGCTTGTCCTCGGCCAACCGATCGAGCTCGGCGCGGCTACGTTTCTCGGCGACGGTCTTGAGCTGACCACAGGCGGCGTCGATGTCGCGCCCGCGCGGGGTGCGGACCGGCGCGCTGATCCCACCCTCGAAGATGATGTTCGAGAAGGCGCGAATCCGCTCGGGCGTCGAGCATTCGTAAGCCGCGCCCGGCCACGGGTTGAACGGGATGAGATTGACCTTCGCGGGCAGGCGATAATGGCGGATCAGCCGGACCAATTCGTGCGCATGCGCGTCCGTGTCGTTCTTGTCCTTGAGCATGACGTACTCGAAGGTGATCCGGCGGGCATTGTTGGCGCCGGGATAGTCGGCACAGGCCTGCAGCAATTTCTCGATGCCGTACTTGCGGTTCAAGGGCACGATCTCGTCGCGGATCTCCTTGGTCACCGCGTGGAGCGAGACCGCGAGGTTGACCCCGATCTCCTCGCCGGCGCGGGCCATCATCGGCACCACGCCCGAGGTCGACAGCGTGATGCGCCGCTTCGACAGGCCGAGTCCGTCGCCGTCCATGACGATCTTGAGCGCGTCGCGGACATTGTCGAAATTGTAGAGCGGTTCGCCCATGCCCATCATGACGATGTTGGTGAGCATCCGGCCTTCGGGCTGGCTCGGCCACTCGCCGAGCGCATCGCGGGCGAGCATGACCTGCCCGACGATCTCGTGCGGTTCGAGGTTGCGGACCAGGCGCATCGTGCCGGTGTGGCAGAAGCGGCAGTTGAGGGTGCAGCCGACCTGGCTCGACACGCACAGGGTTCCGCGATCGGCGTCGGGGATGAACACCATCTCGAAATCATGGCTGTCATGGGTTCGGAGCAGCCACTTGCGGGTACCGTCGGTCGAGACCTGCGCCTCGACCACCGTGGGGCGGGCGATGCTGAAATGCTCGGTCAGCCACGGCTGCTGCGCCTTGGCGATGTCGGTCATCAAGGAAAAGTCGGTGACGCCGCGATTGTAGATCCAGTGCCAGAGCTGCTTGGCGCGCAGCTTGGCGGGCTTGGCGTCGAGCCCGGCCGCTTCGAGCGCGGCGCGGATCTGCTCCTTCGACAGACCGACGAGTTCGGTCTTGCCGTCGGCGCGCGGGGTCGCGGCCCGGGGGACGGGCACAGGGTCGATCGGGCCGGGGATCGGCATCAGGGGGGTGTCAGCGCTCATGGTATGGCGGCCATGTAGCGGAGGTTGCGGCTTTTTTCCAGCGGCGAGCGCAACGTCCTCAGCGCGCTCGCGAGCAGGCCGCCGCGGCGGCATCGATCGCGGTCGGCGCGCCGGCGAGCAGATAGCGGTCGGTGTGCCCGCCATCCCCGCTACGAAAACGCACCCGCAGGTCGCCCGCGGCGCGGATCGCCGCGATCAGCGCGGCTTCCTGGGCCGGGCCCGTGCTCCACGCGTCGGCGCCGCGCGTGGCGAGCTGGAAGCTGGCGCCGGCCGCCTGGACGAGGACGGTGCTTCCGGACAGCACGGGGCGCGACAGGCGCAGGTGGAGTTCGCCCCGGCGCCGGCCGGGTTGCCGATCGAAGCTGATCGTTGCGCGCGCCTGTTCGCGCCCCAGCGGAGCGAGCAACTCGCTGCGGGCAACCGCGACGCAATGGTCGCCGCGGTCGAACGCGGCCCAGACCGGACTGGCAAAGAGAGTGCGAAACGGGGCGGCGGCCACGGGTGCGGCCAGCGCCGCAGCGGCGACGAGGATCAGCGCTGCGCCGTGCCGGCCTTGATCGCAGCCTCGTGCGCGACGGCCTGCTGAACGGCTCCATTGAGGCCGATCGAGGCGACGACCACCGCCGCGCCCGCCAGCGCGATCCCGAGCGCGATCTCCGCAAGGGCGGCGCCGGCCGTGCTGGTCAGGAGCTTGCGCATCGCGACATCGGTCCCCGAACGTGACACGCCGAAATGCGGCCACGACGTCGCTCAACCTCTTCGTTAACCGCTTGTCAACCACGCTCATGGGGGCGCTGCCTCGCCCGCTTGACGAGCGGACGCAAGCTGCTGATTTCCGAAGGAAGCCGCTCAACCGGCCGTAAGTTCAGAATTTGTACGCAAAGCGAGAATTGTTGCGGACCAACAACGACCCTAGGCGAGTCGGCCCGGCAGTTCGTGACGATAGGTGACCGCCACGCGCTCAGACATCACGAGGTACGGCAGCCAGATCGCGATGCTGACGAGCAGCCGGGTGAGATTGCCGTGGAGCAGCAGGGCATAAGCCTCGGCCACGGCCGGGGGCAGCAGGAGCGAGCTCGCAGTGCTGCTCATGACGATTTGCATCGCCAAGTCGATCGCCCAGGCCGATGCGAGCAGCGCGGGGAAGTGCGCCGAGCGGCGCAGCCCGGCCGCGAACGCGACTGCGTAGAGGCTGCAGGCGAGGACCGCGTCGGCCGTCAGCCAGCTGTGCAGCGAATCGAGCCAGTCGCTGCTTCCGCTTCCCGCCGCGGGCAGCGCGGTCAGGAAGGAGGCGCCGCGCAGGACCGCGGCGGCGGCAAGGGCGAGAAGCAGCGACAGCACGAGGCCG
>Ga0316228_1002077_pt1 | contig 18440 bp, 15 predicted proteins | sample TBH18021metaG_FD_206005 | JGI IMG/M metagenome (GOLD analysis project Ga0316228, IMG submission 206005) | Freshwater microbial communities from Trout Bog Lake, Wisconsin, USA - TBH18021 | ecosystem: Environmental > Aquatic > Freshwater > Lake > Hypolimnion/Profundal zone | place: USA: Wisconsin... | reverse complement strand
ATAAAACTCATCTTCGAGATCTCTTTAATAAAACTAAATTTCAAAATGACAAAGAACGATTTAGGCCTAATGAGCCAAGTTTATTTAATTTTTAATAACGTCCTAATTTTAATGGGACACTAGTGACAAATTATATCAAATGAAGTATTTAAAGAGTCTTTACCTGCAGGTCATAATTGCCATCCTCACAGGCATCCTGATCGGCACCTTCTTCCCTTCGTTTGCAATTCAGCTAAAACCATTGGGAGACGGATTTATAAAGTTGATCAGGATGATGATCGGTCCGGTCATTTTCTGCACCATCGTGAATGGTATTGCGGGGATGGAAAACACCAAGAAAGTCGGACGGGTTGGGATAAAAACCATTATCTATTTTGAAATCGTCTCCACCTTTGCGATGCTCATCGGGTTGGTGGTCATCAATATCCTCAGGCCCGGCTCCGGGATGAACATCGATCCTGCAACGCTTGATATGAAAGCGGTTGAGGGGTATATGAGTCAGGGCAAAAGAGGCGGAGTGGTCGATTTTATTCTCAATATCATCCCTGACAATATCATCAATGCGTTGTCAAACGGGAATATTTTGCAGGTTTTGTTCTTTTCGATACTGCTGGGATTTGCGATGTCCAAAATCGGAGCAAAGGCAAAACCGCTGTTAGGCGCCATAAAATCAATTGAAGAGGCCCTCTTTGCCATTATCCGGATCATTATGAGAATTGCCCCGCTGGGTGCTTTGGGTGCGATGAGTTTTACAGTAGGGAAATATGGATTAGGATCGCTGGTATCGCTCGGACAGCTGATGGGATCGTTTTATTTGACCTGTCTCTTGTTTATCTTCTTTATTTTAGGTGGAATACTCCGGTATACCGGTTTTAGCCTCTGGCCACTGCTCAAATACATCAAGGAGGAAATTCTGATCGTTCTGGGAACCTCTTCATCCGAAGCAGCCTTGCCCAGTCTGATGGACAAACTCCGCAAGGCAGGATGTTCGGAACCGGTGGTAGGATTGGTGGTCCCCACAGGTTATTCATTCAATCTTGACGGCACCTCCATTTACCTGACCATGGCGGCGGTCTTCCTGGCCCAGGCGACCAACGTACCGCTCGATTTATATCATCAGTTTACACTCCTGCTTGTCCTGATGCTTGCTTCAAAAGGGGCTGCAGGGGTAACAGGGAGCGGATTCATCACACTGGCGGCGGTACTCCCGATCGTGGGGAATATACCGGTTGCCGCTATAGCCCTGATCCTGGGTATCGACCGCTTTATGAGCGAGGCAAGGGCAATAACAAATCTGATTGGGAATGCAATTGCAACGCTGGTGATCGCCAAATCGGAAAAGGAGATCGATATGGCCAAAGCAAAAGGGCTATTCGGCCGGTGATAAATCGGTTTATCTTATGCGTTCACCTCTGAAATCTACTCCTCTTTCCGGGTCATCTCACCGCGGAAATGAATTCCCCAGGCAAGCAGCTCTTCCAGCAATCTGTGCATCGATTGCCCCAGCGGGGTTAAGGCATATTCTACGGTTACCGGCATCGAGTCATAGAGGGTCCTTGAAATCAACTTATTCATTTCAAGCTCTTTCAACTCCTGCGATAACATCTTGGGAGAGATGTCCTCAATATCCTTCCGGATCTCACCAAACCGTTTATTTCCATAGGTCAGGGATACAATAATCGGAATCCTCCACTTTCCCTGTATCACTTCCAGCGCATCCCGCGAAGCCCTTAATTTAACCAGACAAGCTTCCTTCCCGTTTGACTTCTCCATAATCTTTTTATTTAAGGTTACCCGAAGGTAACTAATCACCATTAGGTAACTGGTATACTTTAGTTAGCAAAGATAGTTACTTTTGACACATTAATTATAAAAAAGATAAAGAATGAAAATAATAGCCTTTGCTGCAAGTAACAGCTCCAATTCGATCAATAAAAAACTGGCGACCAACGCTGCTTCGTTTTTTCAGGGAGAAACAATCGAGATCCTCGATTTAAATGACTACGAAATGCCGCTGTTCAGTTCAGATCGGGTTGCGAAAAACGGTATTCCCCAGTTAGCCAAAGATTTTGCCCGGAAAATTGATGAAAGCGATCTGTTGATTATATCCTTAGCAGAACACAATGGTTCCTATTCAGTTGCCTTCAAGAATATTTTCGATTATATTTCCCGCCTTCCAAACCGGAAAGCATTTGGTGAAAAACCGGTATTGCTCATGGCAACTTCACCGGGCGGCAGAGGCGGAGCCACCGTTTTGGAAATGGCCAAACACAATTTACCATATTCCGGTGGAAACGTAGTGGCCACATTCTCCCTGCCTGGCTTTTATGAAAATTTCGATGATTCAAAAGGGATTATCAATGAAAGGCTCAGAAGCGAACTGGAAAATACGACCAGCCTGGTAAAAGGGCTAGTTCTGCGCGGACAGTTTCAGCCAAGTCCAAACTAAATTTAGATTTACGTAATTAGAATAATTTATTGGCGTAAAATTTGAATCTTACGATTTTGAATTTCCCGATTTTCAAATTTGGCGGCTCTGCGCCTTGGCGTGAATTTCCTTTTTTATCTCACGCTAAGTCGCGAAGTCGCGAAGAAACAAATTACGCCATTATAACTTTTCTATTACTTAAAGACCTTCCCTCCGGATTCATTTTATTAATTCCAATGCCTCACCTGTTGTGAAGACGGGGAGGCTACAAACCTTGTCCTGACAAACATAGATTACTGTCTTTTCGCTGACCAGCCGGTTTTCCAAAACAGGCAGGTTCTCTGAAATCCCGCCTGCAAAAATGGAGGTGGGCAGATAGGACTTTTGCATCTGATGTCCCAACTCAACAGATTTGTCTCCCAGAATAGCCACATCGTAAGCCGGATAGGCTAATTTACCGGCAAGCATTCCCCAGTTGGCATAATAAGCACCATGACGGATGATCTCATTTCTGAAGTTTTGGGTCATCTTAACGGCCATCTGAGCATATTCCGGGTTGGAAGTCAGCTGACCCAATTTACATAAAACATGGGCCATCACCGAGTTTGAAGATGAAATGACATTGTCGGAGGTTTCATGTTTTCGGGCGATAAGCGGCTCAGACAGGTCAGAGGTATAGAAAAACAGGTTGTGCTCTTCATCCCGGAAGTGATTCCAGACATAGGAAGTGATCCGTTGACTCAAAGACAACCAATGGATATCAAAAGTCACTTCATAAAGATTGATCAGGGCTTCGGCAAGCATAGCATAATCATCGAGAAAACCCCCGATACTCACTTTCCCATCCCTGAAAACGCGGTAAGTCATCCCTTCCGCCGTAACCATATATTTTTCAAGAAACCGGGCGGTATTCAATGCACCTTCCCGGTATGAATCCTTTCCAAGCGCTTTAAAAGCATCCACATAACCGGTTAACATTAAGGCATTCCATGAGGTCAGAACCTTGTCATCAGTGCCAGGACGGATACGAAGATTCCGCCGATTGAGCAAAAAGTGGTTTGCATTGGTCAAAATCTGATCAAATTCATTGACAGACAACCCATTGTCGCTGGCAAATTTCTCTTTGCCGGATTTATAATGAAGGATATTTTTCCCGTCTTCCCAATTCCCATTATCTGAGATCTGGTAAAAATCAACAATCAGGCGGGCGGTCTCAGGCTCCAAAACAGATAACACCTCCTGTTTTGTCCAGACATAGAATTTGCCCTCTTCATGCTCGCTGTCGGCATCGATTGAGGCATAAAACCCACCATTAGGATGACGGAACTCCCGTTCAGCAAAAGCAATCGTCTGTTCCACAATCCCGGCATACAAAGACTTTCCTGTGACCTGGAAGCCATGTGAATACAAGGAGATCAGCTGGGCATTGTCATAGAGCATCTTCTCAAAATGGGGGACCTTCCAGAACTGATCGGTTGAATAGCGTGCAAAGCCTCCCCCAATCTGGTCATAAATTCCCCCTCCGGCCATCGAATCAAGGGTGATGATTACCGCGTCGAGCGCCTGTTGTTTGCCAGTTAGGTAGTGATACTGGAGAAGAAATTCGAATCCGACCGGCAACATAAACTTTGGTGCGCCGTTGTAGCCTCCAAAGTCAAAGTCGACCGACTGAATCTGGTTTGCAAATGCTTCATCAAATTCATTCCGGGTGAAAGGCTGAGAATTGACCAAATCAGGCAATGAATTTGCATGAATCCCCTGGGTTAGTGCCTCGGCGGCCTGCAGAATTCGCGGGTAACTTGTTTGATAGAGATGAGTCAGCTGGTTAAGCGCATCGATCCACTGTGTGGGTGGGAAATAAGTAGCGGCATGAAAGGGTCTCCCGTCGGGAAGTGCAAAGGCATTGAGCGGCCAGCCGCCTCTGCCGGATATAAGCTGCGCTGCCTCCATGTAAATCCGGTCGATATCGGGGCGCTCCTCACGGTCAATTTTAATACAGACGAAGTGGGTGTTCATGATTCCGGCAATCGCTTCATCCGAAAACGATTCATGAGCCATCACATGACACCAGTGACATGCCGCATAACCGATACTGATGATCAGCGGTTTATTCTCTGTTTTGGCCTTTGTCAATGCCTCTTCACCCCATTCGTACCAGTCAACCGGATTGTCTGCATGTTGCCGGAGATAAGGGCTGCTTGCCCGGGATAACCTGTTTTGTCTTTTCATACCCAAGGAACAAATCAGATTGAAATTGGTTTGGAGGGATGGAGAGATCTTGCTAAGTATCTATTTCAATTTTGTTTTCAGGTTCCGTCAGCAATCCGTCAGCCGACGGATAAGAATTTGAAAATATGTGGGCCTTTTGTCCCATACGAAACAAAGGTTGTAAATTCTAATTTCTAACTACAGATATTCCCTTCACAAATGCAGCCCTATTACGGATTACCGGTATAAATGAGCGCCAGTTTTGGCATTACGCATCCGACATGCGTAAACCGAGACCTGAGCAACGTAAAAGGATTGAAGAGGGATTGCACCGGCCTGGAGCCGAGCTTTTAACCATTGAGATGTAGTATACTTTCATTAGGACTACCTTATATTTGAAAATTCAACAAGAAATCAGTTAAATAATCCTGAACTTTTGTAAATTTAAGGGACAATTCGTTCCCCTGAATGAGTGATCTTTCCGACAGGTTGCATAGCGCACCGTTTGTCAGGCTTCTTGTCCCTTTTATTGCAGGAATTGTTTTGGGCGATCATTGTCCGCCTGAATGGAAATGGATTTTCCTGGCCTTAGCCGTTGGCTTTTCGCTGCTCCTCCCCTTCCTGATGAACGTTTCATTCAAAAGGGAAGCGTTGTACGGATTCTCTCTTTTGCTTGTGCTGTTTTTCCTGGGAACCTTTATTGCCACAGATCTCAAATACCGCCCGGAACCGCTTCCCCAAAAGGACTACTTCGCCATTGTGAATGAATATCCTGAAGAACGGGAGAAATCGTTCAGGATAGTCATCCGGCTAATTGAACCCCGAATCAAGGTCCTTGCCTATTTCGAAAAAACTGATTCTTTTCCCGTTGCTGAACCGGGTTCAATAGTGTGGTTCAGGGGTAAACCTGAGCTTCTTCAAAAGACAGGGAATCCGTTTGAATTTGACTACCAGGCCTTTTCAATCCGGAACCAGATTGGGCACCGGATCTTTCTGAAGCGTTCAGACTACCATTTTTTATCCGTCAGAAGGGCCCCAAGTCTTGCTGAAGAATCATTGGTTATCCGAGACCGGCTGCTTAAAATCATTCAGCAATGCGGACTAAAGGGTGAAGTCTTCCACCTGGTTTCGTCAGTTTCTCTTGGGGCACGCGAAGAACTCGAGCCTGAGATCACCCAAAGTTTCTCAAAAACCGGCGTGACCCATGTGCTGGCCGTATCGGGGATGAATGTTGCGATTATTTATGTCGTACTCGAATTTTTCCTTCGGTTTCTGAACCGCAAAAGATGGGGAATTCTTATTCAGACCATTTTGATTCTGGCCGGAGTATGGGGGTATGCGTTTATTACAGGACTCTCTGCGTCGGTCCTGAGGGCTGCCGCGATGTTTTCGTTCATTATGATTGGCAAGAGCCTGAACCGCAACTCAAACATTTACAACACACTCGCTGCATCGGCATTTGTATTGCTGTGTTACAATCCGTCGCTGGTCTATGATGTCGGTTTTCAGCTCTCCTACATGGCAGTGTTTTCAATCGTCTATTTTCACCCGTTTATCTATGGATTACACTATTTTAAATTCTGGATGGCTGACCAGATCTGGCTCATGCTTACTGTCTCAATGGCTGCCCAAATCGGAACAATTCCGTTTCTGCTCCATTATTTCCACCAGTTTCCCACCTGGTTTCTGCTGGCGAACCTGTTGGTGATTCCGCTTGTGACAGTCATTCTATACTTGTCTTTTATCGTTTTTGCAGTCGCACCTGTGGTTCCGTTCCTTGGAATTCTTATGACCCATGTTCTTGACTGGGCCGGCCAGGGGATGCTTTTCTCAGTGCATTTTGTTGAACGGCTTCCTTATTCCGTACTCGAAGGTTTATATCCGTCAGACCTCACCCTGTTTTTGGTTGTCCTTTTTGCCATTCTGTTTTCCGTATTTATTGTCTACAAAATCCGCGAGGCCTTGTTCTATGCGTTAATTTTAATGATCGTTCTGTTAATTATCAACACGTCAGGCATCATTCAGAAACAGTTCCAACAGGAAATTGTGCTGTTTAACCTGCCAGGAAAAACCCTGGTTGCCCTGACAACCGGCAAAGAGACCATCTGGCTCACCACCGATAAAAGCGGAACAAAGGAAAAATTTAAATCGTACATCAAGCCCTATGAAGGGTTCCGGGGGATCAGAAAATCGTCAATCATCTGTTTTTCTGACTCTTCCGTATTGAATACCAGTAAATTTGAACAACGTCAGAACTTTCTGAATTTTAAAGGATTGACCATCTGCCTGCTAAATCAGCGAAGAATTATCCAATCCGACAGGAACCATTTCCCTCCCGCAGACCTGATCATCCTTTCCGGGAAGAAACAGTTGGACCGTGGCCCAATTCCCGAATACCTGAATAGTGCGATATGGGTTGAAGACCGGCCGACAGCCAGAAATGTCTTTATGGAGGGCAGCACCTTTGTTCCTGCAGAGGATTCAAAGCATTTTGATACAAATCTCGGCGGAGCGGTCCAGATCAGGTTCAAACCGGTCGCACCCGCAATCGTTAAAATCATCAGCTGCGGATATTTCAGTGCGCAGTAGAAAATTAAGGTTCTATGAGGTTTGGTGTGGGTAAGATAAATATTGCTTCAATTGTATTACCTATATCTTTTATCAAAGCCCTGACAGGGTTTAAAATCCTGTCAGGGCTGATAAAATATTGAATGTCAATAAATATTATGCTTTCAATGGCTATCCTTAGCTTTTCATTGAATCAGACTGTGGATTGGAGCTACTTCTTTTTGTATTTACAGGAAGTACGCCACCCATCTCGCCCATAACATTGACAAGGTCAGATCCGGTTGGCACGACAATCTTCGAGTTATCCTTTAGGGAAGTCTCCATAGCCTGAATCCGGCGTAACAGCTGCGCATTGCCTACAAAATATTTCTCCGCAGCCTCGTTCACCAGCTGAATAGCCTGAGCTTCCCCTTCGGCACGCAGAATAGCACCCTGTTTAATCCCCTCCGCACGACGGATCTCAGCCCTTTTCTCACCGTCAGCCTTGGTTTCGGTAGCGGTTGCAAAGTCGATTGCCGCAATCTTTTCATTTTCAGCTTTTACGATCTTGTTCATCGTCTCCTGCACATCCTTCGGCGGATCGATCTCCTTGAGTTCGGTACGAACGATTTCGATTCCCCAGTTTTGCGTCTCCTCCAGGAGCGTACCATGCAGCTCTTTGTTGATTTTACCACGTTCGCTGTTGGCCGATTTCAGGGTCATGGTTCCGATAATGTTCCTCAACGTGGTGCGGGCAAGGTTCACAATCTGATACTCAATGCTATTTACATTGTATTGCGAATTTTTCACACTCAGCTCGTCTGATTTGATCTTAAAATAAACCTGGGCATCGACTTTGGCATTCAGATTATCATTGGTAATGATCTCCTGGGGCTCGGCATTGATCATCTGTTCGGTGATATTGATTTTATACATCATATCGATACCCGGAATGATCCAGTTAAAGCCGTAACCTGCAAAACGATGATACTTTCCGAACCGTTCGACCAAAGCCCGGTGTGTAGGCCTTACAATTCGAATTCCTGCAAAGAAGAAAAGAACAACCGCAATTAGGACCGGGAGGAGAATTGGATTCATAATCAATGTTTTTAGGGTAAATTAATGGATAATAAAGGCACTTATTTTCTTATAAATGTACACTTTTTATGATTACTACTTCAATACTTATCGCAGGATTATGTACTTTTTTTTAAGAATACCCGTCTGAAAAGCAATAAAGTCTAAAGATCTGATTGACTATTCTTTCTGTTTTTAAAATGTATCGAATCCCCCCATTCTCCAAAGCCAATCTCCCCGTCTGCCAGGGCGACACGTGCTTCCAGACATCCTTTGCACTGCGAAGGTTCCTCGTCAATGCACGGTTTATTCTCGTACAAAAGGTAATCATTCCGATAAATACCCGGCGTGATATTGGGCATGATGATATTCGCTCCTGCTTTGATCCCCTTTTCCCTCCCCAGGGGATCAATCGCCTGAAGTGCGGTCGCCGCCACAATATTGATATCTTTCATCAGGAGACGTAGTGTTGAGATCATTTTGAGGGAGAGCTCAAACCTTTTCTGAAGAGGCAAGAGCTCATTGCGGAACTCATAAAGCGGGGTTTGTGAATGCTCCAGATAGGGCCCCATACCAACCATATCGATCCCAAATTGCTGGAAGAAAAGGAGATCAGCCGCCAGATCACCCATGGTCTGAAAAGGGAGACCAATCATCACCCCGGTCCCGGTCTGGTAACCCATTCCCCGTAGTGCATGAAGGCAATCCAGACGATGATAAAAATCGTGCAGCGAATCCTGAGGATGAATTTTACTGTAAAGGGCAGGATTGGTGGTTTCGATCCGTAACAGATAGCGGTGAGCTCCGGCCTCATGCCATTGCCGGTATACCTCTTCGGACTGTTCACCGACTGAAAGGGTAATCCCAAGCCGATGATTACTGATACGCTTTATTTCGGCAACTAAACTGGAGATCCGCTTCGCAAACGCCGGGGAGTTGTTTTCACCCGATTGCAGAACCACAGAGCCAAACTGATTCTGATCCGCAAAACGGGCTGCATCGAGTATTTCATTATCCGTAAGGTTGTATCGGTGTACCGCGTCATTTGACCGCCTGATGCCACAGTAGTAGCAATCCTTTGCACAAATATTCGAGAATTCAATGAGTCCCCTGAAATAGACCTTATTGCCAACATACAATTCCCTGGTTGTCCTCGCCGCTTCGTATAGCAGGTGCTTATCCTCACCTTCACACTCCAGTAGTTGCACCAGGTTGGAATTGGAAAAGGAAGATTGGGTTAGAATTTCAGGTATATTACTCATTATTAAAAGATAACAATGATAAAATAGCAGTTCAAAATGAAAAATAAAAATTGCAAAATGCAAAGTTCAGGTTGCATTACAATCTAAAAAGGTGCTCCAAGACCATTCAAAGGGCCCGGTTCATTTTGCTCTTTGAATTTTAAATTTTACACTTTTAATTTTATTGGCCTGCGATTTAGACTAAAAGCCTATCAGCCTGCAGCCTATAATTCCTGCATGTTATATTGATTCAATCACCTGGGCACCTTGATCCGGTAACTGGTAGAAACCTGCCCTTTTGTAATGTCTGACAGTTTTCCTTTGAGTATCCTTTTCTTGAGTGGTGAACAGTGATCAACAAACATAACCCCTTCGAGGTGATCATATTCATGCTGGATAACGCGCGCCGGAAACCCGGTATAGACTTCATCGTGCTCCTTTAAATCAGTATCCAGATAGCTGATCCTAACGGTATCGTATCTCAGTACCTCTTCCCGTAAACCGGGTATGCTCAGGCAACCCTCCTCCATGAGCACCTTTTCTCCATCTTCCTCAAGGATCCGCGGATTAATAAACGCTTTTTTGAAATCCTTGAGTGAAGGTTCATCTTCTCCCAAAGCAGAGAGATCAACCACAAAAATGCGGCAGGTCAGGCCAATTTGCGGAGCTGCAAGACCCACTCCTTCAGCATTGTGCATGGTCTCAAACATATCTTCCACAAGCTTCTCAAGCCCTTTAAATTCCCGGTTAATATCGGTGGTTATTTTTCGAAGTACGGGGTCTCCGTACACTGTTATCGGATAAATCATGCTGTTTACTTTAAAAATTTCTTTCCCTCAAGGTATGATTGAAGGATAATTGTTGCACTAACACCATCAATAGTCCCTTTGTTCTGTCTGTCCTTCTTTTTTACACCTGCATCAATCATGGTTTGAAAGGCCAGCTTTGATGAAAATCGTTCGTCCATTTGCCGGATTGGCATATCCGGGTAGGTCTCCCTAAATTTCTTCAAAAAAGGATTGATATACCGGATTGCTTCCGAGGGTTGATTATTGAGTTGCTTTGGATATCCGACAAGAACAAGCTCCACCAGTTCTCGGTCAAAATAATCGGCCAGGAATGGCCAAATCTCTTCAGCCGGTACAGTAGTCAATCTGGTCGCAATAATTTGAAGCGGATCGGTGACTGCTAATCCGACCCTTTTGTTCCCGTAATCGATGGATAAAATCCTTCCCACCCTGCTTTATATTGTTGAAATGCAAAGATAAGTGATTTATTCGGATTGAAAAAAACAATAGGATAGTCGATCCTGTATTACCAGGAATCAGATCGTGATGACTAATTTTCAGCTGCCGATTCTTGCCACAACTTTTATCAGTTCCATTATTTGGAATTGGAATAAGCAGAACCGGTGCCTTTACCTAAATTTTTATCCTAAATTTGTTAATCCCAAAATGGGGTTCGTCAAAACAGATAGGATTTAATAAAATAGCATGATAAACTTCAAAAATATACAAACTGAAATAGACGCAAGTTTTCTTTACCAGATTCTGGCAGATCACGAAGAAGATCCCAATGTTGCCCATGTATTCCGGCAAATGTCTGAAATCGAAAAGGGGCATGCGATGGCTTTTATGAAGCTTAATAATTTAGATACGACTCATTTACCTCCTCCATCGCTTAGAGCCCGTATCCTGAACCGAATCGGCAAAATTCTGGGATACGACTATATCCTGGGAGTCCTTATGGATACCGAAAAGAACATCTCATTATCGGTAATCAATTCACGGAAAAATATTCATGCCGACAGATCGCTCTCAGACACTGCTCACGTTACAATCCTGCAAAATATCGCCGCTGGTCATCCGAGTGTTTCGGGCAATTATCTGGCACGGTTTGAAAAGCGACACCGTTCGATCGGCGGGAATGCACTGCGGGCGGCCGTCCTTGGAGGCAATGACGGACTGGTCTCGAATTTCAGTCTGGTGATGGGTATTGCCGGAGCTGCAAGCGGCCAAAGCACGGTACTGCTCACCGGACTTGCCGGATTGCTTGCCGGTTCACTTTCGATGGCTTTGGGTGAATGGATATCGGTTACAAGCTCCAAAGAGCTCTTCGAAAATCAGATGCAGCTTGAGTTGGAGGAGCTGGAAAACAACCCTGATGGGGAAGAGTGGGAATTGGCCCTGATTTACCAATCCAAGGGAATTCCCGAGGAACAGTCCCGGAAGATGGCTAAAGATATTATTTCAAATAAAGAACTGGCCCACGAAGTATTAATCAAGGAGGAATTGGGGATCAATAAAGAGGACCTGGAAGGTTCTGCCATGGAGGCAGCTATTGCCTCCTTTATCCTGTTTGCCGTGGGTGCGATTATCCCGGTAATCCCGTTTTTCTTTACCGGAGGATTCAAAGCGATCATCCTGAGCACCATATTAAGCGGATTCGGATTATTTATAATAGGCGCCTCAATCACCCTATATACCGGGAAGAGTGTCTGGCATTCCGGCTTGAGACAGGTGATTTTCGGTCTTGCAGCTGCAGCAATCACCTTTGGAATAGGCAGGCTGATCGGAGCTTCGGTGTTGGGGTAATGTAAGAACTGAAGAATGAAGCAATGATGGAGAGATGCACAACTGTGCAACAGGAGAGGGTGAGATGAAGTGAGGGAGAGAAAAATGAAAAAACTAAATAATTATGGAATTAATTGAAGGATATTTTAAAATCGTACTCAGCAGTTCAGCAGTTTACCTGTTTATCATCGTTGCGATAAGGTTATTTGGCAAGAAGGAGCTGGCACAGCTTTCCATTATTGATCTGGTTTTTATACTCCTGATCAGCAATGCAGTTCAGAATGCGATGGTCGGTTCAGACGCCTCACTCTCGGGAGGTCTTGTTGCGGCCACCACCCTTTTTATCATCAACTATCTGTTCAAATTTCTGCTCTTTCGCTTTCCAAAGCTTGGGAATTATGTACAAGGCAATGAAATGCTTCTGATCTATAAGGGGCAACTCAACAAGGCCAATATGGACAAGGCACGGATCACCCATGATGAGCTATCTGAAGCAGTCAGGGAACATGGAGTAGCCGAAATCCGTGATGTCGATCTGGCCGTGCTCGAAATAGACGGTAACATCAGCATCATCTCAAACGATTTCAAACACCGAACCATCCGGAAAAGAAAAGGGAGGAACAAGGTGATGAAGAATCAGTAAGATGTTAGTTACTATTTGATTAAATATACATCAACCCAATTCTCCCTCGTTTGCCCCGATCCTTCGGGGAGGGGGTGATGGTCCGGAGTTTGCAATTCCATGAAACCCTAACCCCGTCTTCAAATTATATTTTTCCATTAATATCGTTAAAAACGATCCGCCACTTCCCCCTCATTGAAAACGAGGCCGCTAAAGTGGTCTCGTTAAACATTTTTTCGTATTTATCGGTTATATATCGACTAAATATCCAAAAAACAATATTACTCTTGCAATCAAAAAGCGTCATGATAGGTCATATTTTTAAATACAACTCGAATAAATTCCTTGCGAAAACTGCATTAAAATATGGAAATGAAAATCTTAGCTACCGAGAGTTAGATTATCAAACTGATAAATTAGCAATATTCCTCCGCAATCAAAACATAAAATCTGGCTCCATTGTAGGAATAAAAATCATTAATCCTGTTCTGTACGTTAAATGTATAATTGCTTTAGTTAAAATTGGAGCTGTTTATGTTCCATTTGATTCACTACAACCGTTACGTAGAATTGAAAAGATGTGTTCAGAGGCCAATGTCAGATTTATACTTTATGATAAAATTAATTCTACTAAAATTTATTCAGAAGCTCAGGATATACAAATACCTGATGATTACATTTCTTTAACACAGTTTGAGAATTTTAGACTTGATGAAAGTACAAACGCCGACAGCCCTATGTATATTATGTTCACTTCGGGCTCTACAGGTGGACCAAAAGGAGTAATTATCCCCAATAGGGGTGTTATAAGGCTTGTTTGTGAAACAAATTATCTTAATATTAATAGCAATGATGTATTATTACAATTATCCTCACTGTCATTTGATGCGTCTACTTTTGAGATTTGGGGTGCTTTTCTTAACGGAGCAACACTTTATCTTATAGATAGAACTTTCGAATTAGAAAAAATACAATATGTGCTGAAAGAACAAAAAATCTCAATTTTATTTTTAACTGCAAGATTGTTTGACAAATTAGTCGATCATGATGTCCAAATGTTTTCAGGAGTTAGGGCTCTACTTTTTGGAGGCGAAGCACACTCTTTTATCCACGTCAATAAGGCTTTTGAAATGTTGCCAGATACAACATTGTTGCATTGCTATGGTCCAACCGAAAATACGACCTTTACTACAGTACAAAAGGTCTCTCATTGGAATATAGAAAATGGCTATATCCCAATTGGAAAGGCAATATCTGAGACCCAATGTTATGTTTTGGATGAAAATTTAAATATTCTAAATGACAACGAACCAGGTATACTTTATATCAGTGGGAAAGGGCTTGCATTAGGTTATACCGATAAAAAATTAACTGAACAAAAATTTATTTTTCATCCTGCGCTTAATGAGAGATTATACAATACTGGTGACAAGGTAACACGACATCCAGGATTTTATTATGAATACCTTAGCCGAACAGATCGGCAAATAAAGATTAGTGGTTTTAGGGTAGAGTTGTTTGAAATTGAAATTGAAATTGAAAAATGCAATTTGATATCCAAAGCTGTCGTGATTTTCAATAAATTATTTGAAAACAACGAAATAGCAGCATTTTATACCACAAAAGAAAATAAACCAATAAATTCGAGATTTCTTCGTGAATTTTTAGAAAAAACATTGCCACAATATTCAATTCCTTCATTTTTCTTTTATGTAACTGAATTTCCACTAAATACTGTTGGTAAAATTGATACTGAGATACTATTGAAATCCATGGAATTACAAAATCCTAAATTGGAAAGCGTCGATGAAGTTGATAGTCTTAAAATTATTTGGAGCCAGATATTAAAATTAAAATCAATTTCAGATGAAACTAATTTCTTCGAATCTGGAGGTGATTCTCTCGCAGCGCTATCTTTGATTTGGGAAGTTGAAAAAGTATACAAGATTAGAATAAGCACATCATATTTAAACCATAATCCAAATTTTAAAGACTTTAAAGATAATCTTTTACTGATAGACAACAGTGAGTCAGTAATGAACCTGAAAAAAGGGGAAGATAAGGTCCCAATATATTTTATTCCTTATCTTAATGGTGATGAGAGTACATACATTCATTTAGCTAAATATTTGGATACAACACAAGCATTATATTCATTCAAGAATTTTAACATCAATGAATCCAAATTGAAAGAAGAATGGATAAGATTACTTGCCGAATCATATTGTAATAAGATAATAAGTGTTCATAATCCAACTGAAATTATATTATGTGGCTCTTCATTTGGTGGTATTCTTGCATGGGAAATGTTTTTTCAGTTAAAATTAAAAAATATCAATGTTAAGCAAATCCATTTATTTGATTCTCCTGAACCCGGGTCATATTTAAAATATTCCAATCCGTCATTGGGGAATAGATTAAAGAGGAAATTACTTCAAATCAAAAAAATTGAGGATTTTTTTGGTTTGCCAAAACTCATTTTAAGAAAAATTATTAATTCTGATTCAAATACAAAAAAATATAGTGCAGACCCAATAAATTACTTTGAAATTATGAGGAACTATAAAACAAATATTATAGATAAGGTTCCAATTTTTTTGTATCGATCTCATGAAACTTGGAGGTCACTCAGCAGTCTTGGATGGTCAAAATATGCTGCTAATCTTGATACTATATTTGTAAATGGTTCACATACAGGCATGCTAGAACCAGAAAATGTTAGAGATTTAGCTGAAAAAATGAATAGAAGGCTTAACAAAAAGGACCAATTATGAATCTGATTTCAGATAATAATCAGCTTATAACAAAATCCCAAGCCTGTCTTCAAATTATATTTAACCATAAATACCGTTAAAACAATAATCCACTTCCCCCTCGCTGCAAACAAGGGGGAAGTGAGAAGAATTGAATATTTTGCTATTTTATTTTTTCAAACTTGCCATATCGATGACAAAACGGTAGCGAACATCGCTTTTTATCATTCTTTCGTAGGCTTCATTAATTTCCTCTATTTTGATGATTTCAATTTCCGATACAATATTGTGTTCGCCACAGAAATCAAGTAATTCCTGAGTTTCTGCGATGCCTCCAATTAAGGAACCTGCTACGGACTTCCGACCTAAAATCAGGGGTACAGTATTTAAAACTGGCTCCAGTCCACCTAAATAACCGACCAATACCAAAGTGCCGCTGAAATTTAACGTAGAAACATACGGATTAACATTGTGACCATAAGGAACGGTATCAATAATCAAATCAAATTTTCCTTTAACCGCATTCATTTGATTGTTATCTGTGGAGATAATTACCTCGTCAGCGTGCATATTCCGGAGCATACCCACCCACTTTAGAATAGAAACATTTCAGTTTCAAACTGAAAGTTGACCATTCAAAAACCACGTTTCCATGTCCGTTTGCCCCAATAACAGGCTTCAAACAGGATGAAAACACAGAAGACTGATACAAAACAATCCAAATTCCGGAGCATATCCGGTCAATGGTACTTTTTTCCGGAGTATACCCGTTCATCCTATTTTCGGAGGTCGGAAAATATCACTTTTCCGGAGCATACCCGTTCACTTTTGGATATTAGTAGTTTTGTTATCAGCACTTTCCGGAGCATACCCGTTCACGGATCGGTGCTTTTCATTTTCCGGAGCATATCCGTTCACTCGAACGTTCACCCGTACCTTTGCAGCTTAAAAATCGTCCAACAAAGCAAAGGTATTATGGCAGGAAAATCAACAAATATGAGTAGAATAAAACAAGTTCTCCAATTGAGCGGGAACGGTGTGTCGAACCGTCAAATAGCCAAGGATTTGGATATAAACAAAGAGACGGTAAATAACTATGTTCGGTTCTTTGGGAGTGATCCATTGTCGCTCAAAGAGGTATTAAAAATGGAAGACCCGGAACTTGAGGCCCGCTTCAGGGCTGGGAATCCGGCATATACGGATTACCGGCATCAGACGTTTTTGGATGAGTTGCCAGACTTCAAGACTTCGTTAGGTCATAAACATGTGACGCGTTTTTTGGTGTGGCAGGATTACATAGCCAAGCATCCCGATGGTTATCGTAAGACCCAGTTTTTTCATCACTTAAAACAACAATTAGCAGCCGCTACGCCTACTACCGTGTTGAGTGATACATATGTTCCAGGTGAAAAATTATTTGTCGATTTTGCGGGGGACACATTGGAATATGTAAATACAGAAACAGGCGAAATGATTAAAGTACAGGTATTTGTGGCATGTTTACCTTACACGGATTATGCCTTTGCTTTGTGTATTCCCTCACAAAGAGTGGAGGATTTTCTATATGCCATTTCTAAGTGCATGGATGCCATAGGAGGCGTACCTAAGATTTTGGTAACAGACAACCTTAAATCGGCTGTAATAAAGGCGGATAAGTATGAGCCAACGCTGAACAAAGCGTTGGAAGATATGGGCAATCATTATCGTTTTGTAACCATCCCTTGCCGCCCTTATTCTCCTACACACAAGGCATTGGTAGAAAACCAGGTGAAGATTATTTACAGGCGGGTATATGCCAAACTTCGCAACACGGTCTTTTATTCCCTGGAGGATTTAAATGAGGCGGTATGGCAGAAAATGCTTGAACACAATCAGACACGGATGCAACAACGGCCTTATAGTCGCGAAGAACAATTCTTTGCCGTTGAAAAGAATGCGCTGTCCCCTTTGCCCGAACAACCTTATCAAATGAAATTTACGTGCGATTTACAGGTTCGCAACGATGGATTCGTTTATTTGGCGCGCGACAAACATTACTACTCGGTTCCATTTGTCCACATCGGAAAACGTAGTCATGTTATTTACACCCGCACATTGGTCAAAATCTTTGTAAATAATGAAGTAGTGGCTACACATGAGCGCCACTTAGGCTTTGGGCATACGCACAAAAACGAACATCTGGCATCCAATTCCAACGCCATTTTGAGCCGTTCGCCTGAGTATTATCAAGAAAAAGCGGATAAACATAGTGCTGTATTCAAGCAGCTTGTATCAGACATGTTTCTGGATTTGGAACAACGTCAGATTCCCCCCGAGTTCAAATACAAAACCTGTGATTTTATGCTTTCGATAGGCCGGAAAACACCAATGGCCGATTTTGAACAAGCCTGCCAGATAGCGATCCAAAACAGGTCATATTCGGGCAAGTTTTTGCAAAATGTGATCAGCAATCTCAATGTGGCCAAATCACAAAGTGAAAGCAAGGAACGGATTAATCCACAGCCAACTAATCATGAAAATATGCGGGGTAACTCTTATTATAAATAACCAATAAAAAAACATTGTATGCAAGAAATTGAAAAATCGCTTCACAAACTGAAGCTTCCCGGGATGGCAGATTGCTGGACATCCCTTTGTGAGACACGCAGAGCCGACAAGCTCTCACTCAGGGATGGCCTGCAACTTATGTTGCAAACCGAACAAGACACCCGAAAAACAAACCGTATTGCCCGACTGCTTAAAGAAGCCGCGTTCCCATATCCAGCTTCACTTGAAGAGCTTGATTATAATACCGCAAGAGGTGTTGATGCAACCTCAGTGGCACAGCTGGGTACGTGTGAGTTTATTCGTAATGGACAAACTATAGTGATTACTGTCCCATTAAAATTTATAAAAGTTCTTTGAAATATTTGAAATTTAGTTAGATACAGACATTTTTCGAGCGAACGGACTTGAATTTTTAGTTTTGCATCAGATTAATCTGATTGCATA
>Ga0316228_1002069_pt1 | contig 18509 bp, 19 predicted proteins | sample TBH18021metaG_FD_206005 | JGI IMG/M metagenome (GOLD analysis project Ga0316228, IMG submission 206005) | Freshwater microbial communities from Trout Bog Lake, Wisconsin, USA - TBH18021 | ecosystem: Environmental > Aquatic > Freshwater > Lake > Hypolimnion/Profundal zone | place: USA: Wisconsin... | reverse complement strand
TTTGAAAAGCAAAAGCAACTAGTTCTTTACCATTTTTTAGGCCATCAATTAACCCCGTTTTGAAAAAGAATTTTTAGGGGGTCACATTGTGCTGGCGAAAGGGGGTCAGTTTTGCTGGTATTTACAGGCTGAGGCAAAAATGTTTGAGTTGTTGAATATTGCTACTCAAAAAGGTGGCTTTAATCATCTTACATCGAAAGAACGTACATCACTCCATCAATATACTAAAATTGTAAAAGTTTATGAAGACGTAAATTTTACAATTCCTATGCCTCAAACTTTACAAGGCCTGATTGAATTAAAGATGTATGAAAAGAAGCTAAAACAAAAAGAGTTGGCGAAATTGCTTCATACAACTGACACAAAACTTTCCGAAATCATGCATAATAAGAGAAAGCCAAGTCTTTCATTTATTAAGGCCATGAATGAAGTGTTAGGTATTGATGGCAACTTACTTTTGAAAATTGCTTAGTATAATTTTTTGCCCCTTGTTGGTCACCCAAAAAGTCTTTCGGTGTTGGTCGGAAGGAGGTCTTTAGCTGTTAGTCTTTGGTCTTTGGCAGGAACATTCTTTTTAAATTCATTGTAACGAAAAATTTTAAAACTTTTTAAGAATTGGTCGGAAAGAAGTCTTTAGGTGTTGGTCTTTAGTCTTTGGGTAAGAAGGCTTCGGTTATGTCTTCTTGCCAAAGACCAATTGCTAAAGACCAAAGACCTGTTTTAGAATGTGCTTACTAAAGACTAATGGCTAAAGACCAAAGACCCTTTTTAAAATGTGCTTACTAAAGACTAATGGCTAAAGACCAAAGACTTAATTGCAACAGACTTTAAATAATTAAAAATGAAAATCGGAATCATCGGTTTAGGTTATGTGGGCTTACCATTGGCTTGTTTATTTGCAAAAAAATATTCGGTAGTCGGTTTTGATATCAGTGAATCAAAAGTTGCATTACTAAAAAAATATATTGATTATACAGATGATCTTGAACCCGGGGCCTTGCAACAGGAATCACTTTATTTTACCAATGATGCCAATGAGTTGAAAGGATCTACTGTTATTATTGTAGCAGTACCTACTGATATTGATGCACAAAATCAACCTGATCTGTTTCCATTGAGATCTGTTTCCGCAAGCATTGGAAAAATATTAGACAAGGGAATGACGGTGGTATATGAGTCCACTGTTTATCCCGGATTGACAGAAGAAATTTGTATTCCCATCTTAGAAAAAGAAAGCGGTTTGATCTGGAAAAAAGATTTTCAGGTGGGTTATTCACCCGAAAGGATTAATCCGGGAGATAAGAAAAGGCCCTTACATAAAATATTAAAAATTGTTTCGGGAGATACGGCAGCAACATTGGCACTCTTATCTGAATTATACGGGTCAGTCATTGAAGCAGGTATTTATCAGGCACCGGATATTAAAACAGCAGAAGCAGCCAAAGTGATCGAGAATGCACAACGCGATCTGAATATTGCTTTCATGAATGAGCTGGCCGTTATTTTCGACAGGATGCATATTGATACCCGGGAAGTGATCAAAGCCGCTGCCACCAAATGGAATTTCTTACCCTTCGAACCGGGATTGGTGGGCGGACATTGCATCGGTGTGGATCCTTATTATTTGACTTTCAAAGCAGAACAATTGGGGTATTCGCCGCAGGTGATACATTCAGGACGGCACCTGAATAATGATATGGGAAAATTCATTGCAGAGAAGATCGTGAAGCTCCTGATCCAACAGGAAAAAGTGATTGCAAAATGTACGGTATTGATATTGGGTTGTTCGTTTAAAGAAAATGTGGGAGACACAAGAAATTCAAAAGTGTTTGATATTTTAAAAGGATTGACGGACTATCATATTACTGTTGATTTTGTTGATCCGCATGTGGATGCGGCAGCATTGCAGCAAAAAGGATATTCTGTTTCTGCTGAGATCGATGCAGCTAAAAAATATGATGCCGTGGTATTGGCGGTAAAGCATGATGCATTTAAAAAATACAGTCCTGCTTTTTTACATACCATCTCTGTTTCAGGTGCATTGAATTTATTTGATGTGAAGGCGTTTTATGACAGGGAAGAAGCGGTTGAGATCAGTAGATTTTATTGGAGATTGTAGGGTGAAGTCTTTAGTCTTTGGGTATTAGTCTTTAGTAAGCACATTCTAAAAGTCTTCTTTACTAAAGACCAACTGACGAAGATGCTGCCCTTGTTTATTGATGACGGTACTCCCTCAGCTGACGTGATAGTGAAGCATGTATTCAACAGATCACCACGCCATGACTGATTTTGCGTTTCAATGATCAACCAACCACTCATGGCTCGTGATGACGGTACTCCCTCGGTTGACGTGATAGTGAAGCATGTATTCAACAGATCACCACGCCATGACTGATTTTGCGTTTCAATTATCAACCAACCGCTCATGGCTCGTGATGACGATACTCCCTCGGATGACGTGATAGCGAAGCATGTATTTAACAGATCACCACGCCATGACTGATTTTGCGTTTCAATGATCAACATCCGATTCATGGCTCGTGATGACGATACTCCCTTGGATGACGTCATAGCGAAGCATGTATTCAACAGATCACCACGCCATGAAGAAAGCCGGTTTCAATAATCAACATCCAATGCATGGCTCGTGATGACGGTACTCCCTCGGATGACGTCATAGCGAAGCATGTAACGAAAAGAATATCTATTAAAAAGCTATTGTACATGCTGTGGCTATCTGTTTAATAATTGACAGATCACCACGCCATGAAGAAAGCCGGTTTCAATAATCAACATCCAATGCATGGCTCGTGTTGACCTTGCTTCATAAGTTTGTGCATCGAAATAAAAAATGAAAGTTTCCATCATCACAGCCACCTTTAACAGTGCAGCAACAGTGGCTGATTCCATTCGATCCGTTCAGCAGCAATCGTATCAAAATATCGAGCATATTATTATTGACGGTGTTTCTAAGGACGATACCCTTTCCATCGTTCATGCGATGCATTCCGGTACCATTGTTTCTGAAAAAGATAAAGGCATTTATGATGCCATGAATAAAGGGATCGCGATCACGAATGGTGAGATCATCGGGATATTGAATTCGGATGATTATTATGCAGATGATCGTATCATAGAAAAAGTTGTCAATTTATTTGCAAGCACGGGTTGTGATGCAGTATATGGTGACCTGCTGTATGTTGATAATACTGATCGTTCAAAGGTCAAAAGAAAATGGATCGCGGGCAAGCACAACAAACGGTCATTTTTATTTGGATGGATGCCGCCTCATCCGACTTTTTTTGTGAAAAAAAAAATATATGATCAGCATGGTGTATTTAATTTGCAGTTGGGAACAGCGGCAGATTATGAATTGATGCTGCGGTTCATCTATAAACAGGGGATCAAGGTTTCTTATCTGAATGAAGTGATCGTGAAGATGCGGACAGGCGGTGTGAGTAATAAAACGGTGCAGAACAGATGGCGTGCGAATCAACATGATAAACAAGCCTGGTTGATCAATGAGCTGAAACCTTATTGGTTTACGACCATTTTGAAACCGGTAAGGAAGATCGTTCAGTTTGTTTGATTCAAATAGCTTTTTTGCTAAAGAGTATTAATAAAAGAATTAAATGTTTTATTTACTTTTTTGCTTGTCCAAAAAAGTAACAAAAAAAGACCCCCGAAAATGATAACACCGCATTTTCGGGTTGGTTCCCTGATGTTGCTGTTGCACTACTGTGACTTCAACGAAAGGGCAATGATGTTAGCAGTTAAATAAAAATAAGTTAATTAGAATTTATGAAAGTAGCATTAGTAACAGGGATCACAGGCCAGGACGGGGCTTATCTGGCTGAGTTATTATTAAAGAAAGGATACCAGGTGCATGGTATCAAAAGAAGAAGTTCATTGTTCAATACGGGAAGGATCGATCATTTTTATGAAGACCCGCATGTACCGCATCGTCACCTCACTTTACATTACGGTGATCTGACAGACAGCACCAACCTCATTCGCATCATTCAGGAAGTACAGCCCGATGAGATCTATAATCTCGCAGCGATGAGTCATGTGCACGTGAGTTTTGAAACACCCGAATACACGGCCAATGCGGATGGTATCGGTACCTTGAGAATATTGGAAGCGGTTCGTTTATTGGGATTGACCCAAAAAACAAAAGTGTACCAGGCATCTACTTCAGAATTATACGGATTGGTACAGGCAGTACCGCAAAATGAAACAACACCTTTCTATCCGCGTTCGCCTTATGCCGTTGCAAAAATGTATGCCTACTGGATAACGGTCAATTATCGCGAAGCATATAATATGTTTGCCTGTAACGGAATCTTATTCAATCATGAATCACCGCAACGCGGCGAAACATTTGTGACAAGAAAGATCACGAGAGCGGTAGCCAAGATCGCATTGGGTCTGCAGGAAACTTTATTCTTAGGAAACCTCAATTCAAAAAGAGACTGGGGCCATGCAAAGGATTATGTGGAAGGCATGTGGTTGATCCTGCAGCAGGATACACCGGAAGATTTTGTGTTAGCAACAGGCATCACCACCGAGATCAGAGAATTTGTGCGACAGGCATTTGCAGAAGCAGGAATAGAAGTGGCATTCAGAGGTAAGGATGAAAATGAAGAAGGATATGTGGTGAAGAATAACGGTGCATACCAAGTAAAAGAAGGAGCCGTTGTTGTAAAAGTAGATCCAAGATATTTTCGTCCAACAGAAGTAGATCTGTTGATCGGTGATGCAACGAAAGCCAAAGAAAAATTAGGATGGACACCAAAATATACATTAGCAGAAATGATCAAAGAGATGGTGGCGAGTGACCTTGATATCTTTAAGAAAGAAAAGCATTTGAAGGAAAGCGGGTTTGATATTAAGAATGAATTTGAATAGCTGAAGAAAGTCTTTAGTCTTTGGTCTTTAGTCTTTGGGTAAGAAAGCTTCGGTTATGTCTTCTTGCCAAAGACCAGCTTTAGAATGTGCTTACTAAAGACTAACTCCTAAAGACAAAAGACTTATTAAATGAGAAACTTTAGAGAATTGGAAGTGTGGAAACAAAGTATGCAATTCGTTACAAAAGTATATGCTGTCACAGAACAATTTCCGAAGGATGAAAAATATGGGTTGATTTCTCAAATGAATAGGTGTGCAGTTTCTGTTCCGGCTAATATAGCTGAGGGCTGTAGCAGGAAAACAGCTGTTGATTTTGCAAGGTTTCTGGAGATTGCCATTGGATCAAGTTTTGAATTAGAAACTTATTTGGAAATTGCCTTTCAGTTACAGTTGATTCAAAAAGAAACGTATGACATTTTACTTCCTGAATTGTCAGTTATTCAAAAACGTGTAAATGCCTTACGTGAAAGTATTCTGAAATAGTGAAGAAGTCTTTAGGTGTTGGTCTTTGGTCTTTAGCAGGAAAGTTCCATAGAATGTTCTTTGCTAAAGACTAACCGCTAAAGACCAAAGACTAAATTAGAATGTTCTTACTAAAGACTAACACCCAAAGACAAAAGACTTAATTAAACAATGGAAAAAAATTCAAAAATATACGTAGCCGGCCATCGCGGCATGGTAGGCAGTTCAATAGTCAGAAAATTATTGAAGGAAGGGTATTCGAATATTGTAACAAGAACATCTGCTGAATTAGACTTGCGTAATCAGCAAGCCGTGAAAGAATTCTTTGCAAATGAAAAACCGGATCATGTTTTTCTGGCTGCTGCTAAAGTGGGTGGCATTGTGGCCAACAATACGTATCGTGCGGAATTTATCTATGATAATCTGATGATCGAATCCAATATCATTCATGAGTCATATGTGAATAAGGTAAAAAAATTATTGTTCTTGGGTTCATCCTGTATTTATCCTGCTTTGGCGCCGCAACCTTTAAAAGAAGCATATTTATTATCAGGATATTTGGAGCAAACCAATCAGCCTTATGCGATCGCAAAAATTGCAGGTATTGAATTGTGTGATTCATACAGGGCGCAATACGGATGTAATTTTATTTCTGCCATGCCTACTAATTTGTATGGCCCGAATGATAATTACGATCTGGAAAAATCGCATGTATTACCTGCTTTGTTAAGAAAATTCATCACCGCCAAAAGGAATAATGATCCGCATGTTGAATTGTGGGGAACGGGTTCTCCGCGAAGGGAATTCCTGCATGTGGATGATCTGGGAGAAGCCACTTTATTCTTAATGAACCATTACAATGAAAAGGGGTTGGTGAATGTGGGACAGGGAACGGATGTCACTATTTTGGAATTAGCACAGCTCATTAAAAAGATCGTGGGGTATGAAGGTGCTTTAGAATTGAATACATCCAAACCCGATGGCACACCGCAAAAGTTGATGGATGTAACTAAACTTTCCAATTTAGGATGGAAAGCTTCTATTGGTTTGGAACAGGGAATCACAAGTGTTTATAATGAAATTAAGGATACAGTGTGGAGTTGAGTCATTTCAAAAAACTTTACAAAGGTTTATGATTATGTGAAGGATTGTCACCCTGAGTAACTCGAAGCCTGCCCGACTTCGTTATTCAGACGGGGATGAGTTATGAAAACAATATCAATCATGTTTCGAGAGCCTCAACATGACATCAGACTTTTTAAGATAAATGTCACCCTGAGGTACTCGAAGGGTGAATTCATAAGGCAGGGATTTCGTTAATCATGGTTCACTTCGACAAGCTCAGTGCAGGCTTCACCTCAGGGTGACAGCACTTTATTTAATTGTCAATCGAAATGATTTTGTCATGCTGTCCGAAGGACTCCTTTGGAGAGGCACCCGAAGGCGGGCATGAAGAACGAGAGGTTTATAATAATCCAATTCACTCTTCAGATTCTCAGAGCGACAATCATTCACTTATTGATATTGCCTGGAGCGAAATTTAAAATATTTAATTCTTGTCAATATTTCAATAAACTTAATGACCTTTATACAAGCCATTCATTTTATATATGGTCATCCTATTATATAAAGTATAACTTATGAAAAACATTTTAATTACAGGTGGTGCCGGTTTTATCGGTTCTCATGTTGTCCGTTTATTCGTCACAAAATATCCGCAGTATAAGATTATCAATCTCGATGCACTGACCTATGCAGGGAATTTGGAAAACCTGAAAGACATTGATCATTCATCCAATTATTTTTTTGAGAAAGTAAATTTATTGGATGCACCGGCGATCGAATCGGTCTTCGATAAACACCAGATCACCGATGTGATCCATTTGGCTGCAGAATCGCATGTGGATCGTTCCATTGTTTCGCCGCTTGATTTCGTGTATACCAATATCATCGGCACGGTTAATCTGTTGAATGTTGCGAGAACAAAATGGAAAGCAGATTACAGTAAACATTTATTCTATCATATTTCAACGGATGAAGTATACGGTGCATTGGGCGATACAGGATTATTCACCGAGACAACGCCTTATCATCCCAACTCTCCTTACTCAGCCAGTAAAGCATCTTCCGATCATTTTGTAAGGGCTTATGCTGAAACCTATCACATGAAAACAGTGGTATCTAACTGTTCTAATAATTACGGGCCTTTTCATTTTCCTGAAAAATTAATTCCGCTCTTCATCAATAATATCATCACCAAAAAACCTTTGCCTGTTTATGGCGATGGATTATACACCAGAGATTGGTTGTATGTAAAAGATCATGCATTGGCGATCGATTTGATCTTTCATCAAGGCAAGGCTGATGAGACCTATAATATCGGCGGATTCAACGAATGGAGAAATATCGATCTCATCAAATTATTGTGCAAACTGATGGATGAAAAATTAGGCCGCGCAAAAGGGGAGAGTGAACAATTGATCACGTATGTGAAAGACAGGCCGGGGCACGACAGAAGATATGCAATCGATGCCACGAAGATCAATAAAGAATTGGGCTGGAAACCAACGGTAACTTTTGAACAGGGATTAAGTGAAACGATTGATTGGTTCCTGCAAAACACGGAATGGTTGGATCATATTACCAGCGGTGCTTACGAAAAATATTACGATTCGATGTACAGTAATAGGGGATAAGGTTAATGGTAGAAGGTGTAAGGCATAAGGTACAAAGCCCTGCACCTTACACCTTACACCCTACACCCTGTAGCTTAAACCTTAAAAAATGAAAGTAGAAGCAACAAAACTCAAAGATTGTTTTATCATTCACGATACCGTGTTTGAAGATCCGCGTGGTTATTTTTTTGAAAGCTTTAACCAGCAAAGGTTTGCAAGTAATATGGGATTGAATGTATCCTTTGTGCAGGACAATCAATCGAAATCAACGCGTGGTGTGTTGCGCGGCATTCATTTTCAGCAAGGTGAATATGCACAGGCAAAATTAGTTCGCGTGTTGGAAGGAAGCGTATTGGATATTGCTGTTGATCTGCGTAAAGATTCTCCTACATTCGGTCAATGGGAATCTGTTGTATTAACAGGCGATAATCATGTTCAATTTTTTGTACCGCGTGGATTCGGTCATGGTTTTGTGGTATTAAGTGAGGTGGCAGTATTCTTTTATAAATGCGATAATTTTTATAACAAAGCATCTGAAGGCGGTATCATTTACAATGACCCCGATCTGAATATCGACTGGAAAATAAATACCAATGAAGTTTTATTATCTGATAAAGACAAGACACTTCCAACATTCAATGAAATAAAAAATTCGATAAACTTTTAATTCAATATAGGACTGTCACCCTGAGGCTCTCGAAGCCTGCCCGACTGAGTCATTCAGGCGGGGGTAAATTCGATTAGAAAAGGTTTCCATAAACATGCTTCGAGAGCCTCAGCATGACAATACGTTTTAAAATAGATTGAACTATTAAGCATGACATTGGAATTAATTATTCATCATCTAGATTCACTTTTATGAAAGGAATTATTTTAGCAGGCGGCAGCGGTACAAGATTGTACCCCATCACCAAGGGAATCAGTAAACAACTGATGCCGATCTATGATAAGCCGATGATCTATTATCCCTTATCTGTTTTAATGTTAGCGGGTATCCATGAAGTATTGATCATTACCACACCGGAAGATTCTTCGCAGTTTCAAAAATTATTGGGTGATGGTGCAGAGTTGGGTTGTACATTTTCTTATGCAGTGCAGGCGGTGCCGAACGGATTGGCACAAGCATTTGTGATCGGAGAAAAATTCATCGGCAATGATAAAGTGGCATTGGTATTGGGTGATAATATTTTTTACGGTGCAGGCTTTTCTAAATTGGTACAATCTTTTAATGATATCAATGGCGCCGCTATTTTTGCTTATGAAGTGAGTGACCCTGAAAGATATGGTGTGGTTGAGTTTGACGAAAAATTCAATGCACTTTCCATTGAAGAAAAACCCAAGCAGCCCAAATCTAATTACGCAGTTCCCGGCCTGTATTTCTATGATAACAGTGTGGTGCAGATCGCAAAAAATATTGCGCCTTCTCCACGTGGTGAATATGAGATTACTGATGTAAATCGGGAGTACCTTCAAAAAGGAAATTTAAAAGTGGGTGTGATGAATCGCGGAACAGCCTGGTTAGACACCGGCACTTTCGATTCATTGCATGATGCCTGCGAGTTTGTTCGCGTGATCGAAAAAAGACAAAGTCAGAAGATCGGTTGCATCGAGGAAGTGGCATACAGGATGGGTTTTATCGATCAACAACAACTGTTGCAATTGGCAGACAGGTATTCCAAAAGCGGTTATGGCGAATATCTGCGTGGCATAAAATTATAATCCCTCGCTATCTTTTTATGATGAAGCTCATGTTTGTTTATAGACATGGGCTTTATTTTTAAGCCGCAGCGTTGCAGGAGAATAGACTACTATTTATTTATTTTTTAAACTTTTCACAAACAGGATTGTAGTAAAGGCATGAATGCATTCACGATAAAAGACCTGGAGAACCTTTCCGGTATTAAAGCTCATACTATTCGTATCTGGGAGCAACGGTATTCATTTCTGAAACCGGAACGTTCCGATACCAATATCAGGTATTACAGTAACAACGAACTGAAAACGATACTCAATATTTCCTTATTGAATAAATACGGGTATAAGATCTCTCATATCGATAAGATGAGTGAGGTTGAAATGCATGATAAGATCGTGTCACTTACGCAGATACAGGCGCAACAGGAAAAGATCGTGAACGATCTCATCAAACACTTGGTGGATTTGGATCTTAACAAATTCGAAAAGATAATAGATGATTATATTAAAGCAAAAGGCATTCAGAAAAGCATTGTACAGATCATCTTTCCTTTTTTGGAACGCATCGGTATTTTATGGGTAACGAATCATATCAATCCTGCACAAGAACATTTGGTCACCAATATCATCCGCCAAAAATTAATTGTAGGTATTGATGGAATTAAACAGCATGCGCATCCTAAAAAAACTGCTTTGCTTTTTCTGCCGGAAGGGGAGTATCATGAACTGGGTCTTTTGTTTACGAGTTTTTTATTAAAAAGCAATGGTGTTCAAATTTTATATCTCGGTGCCAATGTACCTATGCGTGATATGGAATATATAGCAAAATTAAAAAGACCCGATTTCTTATACACGCATCTCACTTCTGTGGCACACAATTTTAATTTTGAAAAATTTTTATCCAATCTGCATTCAAAACTTCCCGGTTATCAAGTCTTCGTTTCCGGTCAACTTACACAATCCTATAAAAAGAAACTGCCTTCCCATATCGAATTGAAACGCTCCTTACAGGAAGTGATGGAATATATAGCTTCTCTTTCCTGATAGCATAGCATCCTTACCGAACCGATAATCCATTGGTTTACTTTGTTTTACCTTTTATATCAAATTCTTAAACAAAAATTTGTTTGTCTGCATATATTTTGTTTAAATTTGCATCATAATTAGTTAAACAAAATATATGGCAGCCCTCGAATTCAATCAAATGCTTCTCAACAATACCGAGTTCCTCAAACCTTTTGCGATCACGTTAACACGTGATCAGGAACAGGCAAAGGACCTGATCCAGGAAACATTATACAGGGCATTGGCCAATAAGGACAAATACCATGTGGGAACGAATATCAAAGCATGGTTATACACCATCATGCGAAATATTTTCATCAACAATTATCGTCGCATTGCTAAACAGCAGACCATATTCGACAATACACCCAATGAATTCCTGATCAACAACAATCAAGGTGCAGTAACCAATGATGCCATCTCAAAAATGAACATCAAAGAAATGCAGGAAGCCATCCATGATCTTCCGGAAATTTTCCGCAATCCTTTTTTATTATACTTTGACGGATTCAGGTATAATGAAATTGCCGAGATGCTGCATGAGCCGCTGGGTACTGTTAAAAGCCGTATTCACTTCGCCAGAAAATTATTGAAGGTACAGATCGACAGACATTAAATTTTCATCATTGCTATCCAATATATTGAATAAAAAAATTGTAATTATCGGTTCGGGTTTTGCAGGATTATCGGCTGCATCTTTTATGGCGAAAGCAGGATGGGATGTGACTGTTTTGGAAAAACATGATATACCGGGAGGCAGAGCCAGACAATTAAAAGCAGATGGATTTACTTTTGATATGGGACCGAGCTGGTACTGGATGCCTGATGTTTTTGAAAGATATTTTGCTCAATTCGGAAAATCTGTTGATGAGCTGTATCCATTAAAAAGATTGGATCCTTCTTATCGTGTGTATTGGAATGATGGTCCGGTTGATATTCCTGCCAATTACGCAGCACTGAAAAAATTATTTGACTCCATTGAAGCGGGTTCTGCTGAAAAATTAGACGCTTTTTTAAAAGAAGCCGAATATAAATACAGTGTGGGCATAAATAAATTAGTGCATAAGCCCGGACAATCGTTCTCAGAATTCTTTGATTGGGATCTGATAAAAGGGTTATTGCGGTTAGATGTGTTTAATTCGATGAAAGCCCATGTAGCAAAACATTTCAGCAACCCGAAGTTGAAAGAGCTGATGGAATTTCCCGTTTTATTTTTGGGGACATTGCCTGAAAAAACACCGGCGTTATACAGTTTGATGAATTATGCTGATATCAAGGGTGGCACCTGGTATCCTCAAGGAGGATTTTATTCAGTTGTTCAGTCCATGTATGATGTAGCGATCGAGTTGGGCGTGAAATTTCATTTTGCGCAACAGGTAAGATCAATCCGGATCGAAAACGGTGTTGCCAAAAAAGTAATGACCGAATCAAGTGAGTTTGAGGCAGATGTGGTGATTGGTGCGGCGGATTATCATCACGTGGAAACAAAATTATTGCAACCTGAATACAGAAGCTATTCGGAGGAATACTGGAATGAAAGAGTGATGGCGCCGAGCTGTTTGATCTTTTATATCGGATTAAATAAAAAAATCCCGAACATTTTACATCATTCTTTGTTTTTTGATACATCATTTGCAGTACATGGAAAGGAAATTTATGAAACCAAAGAATGGCCGACTGATCCTTTATTCTATGTAAGTGCAACTTCAATCACGGATGATTCAGTTGCACCGGAAGGTTGCGAAAATTTATTCATCTTGATCCCTGTGGCAGCGGGATTGGAAAATGATACGGAAGATTTACGCAACCGTTATTTTGAAATGGTGATGAACAGGATGGAAAAACAATTGGGTGTTTCTATTAAAGATGCGGTAGTTTACAAAAGATCTTTTGCGCACAGCGATTTTGTAAGTGAATACCATGCGTTTAAAGGAAATGCTTATGGTCTGGCGAATACTTTATTACAGACTGCCATTTTAAAGCCAAGTTGCAAAAGTAAAAAAGTGAAAAATCTTTTTTACGCCGGACAGTTAACCGTTCCGGGACCGGGGGTTCCGCCGAGTTTGATCAGTGGAGAAGTGGTGGCAAAAGAAGTGGTGAAAGCATTTTCGTGATGAGAAGAAAATCGCATATTTAATCAAGAGTAGGTAACATAAAATTTTTTTTATCAGTATAATGCAATTGTTTCATCAGGTAAGTCAGGAATGCAGCCGCATTACAACAGAAAGATACAGCACTTCTTTTTCGAGTGCCATCCATCTGTTGCATAAAGACCTGCGTACACCCATTCATAATATTTATGGGTTTGTTCGTTTTGCCGATGAGATCGTTGACAGCTTTCATGACTATGATAAATCTTTGCTGTTAGCAGAATTTAAGAAATCCACCTATGAAGCATTGGATCGCGGAATCAGTATGAACCCGATTTTGAACAGCTTTCAAATAACCGTAAATGAATATGATATTGACCGAAGTTTAATAGATGCATTTTTATACAGCATGGAAATGGACCTCAGCAAACGCAGTTATGATAAATCGGGCTATGAGCAATACATTTACGGAAGCGCTGAAGTGGTTGGACTGATGTGTTTATTTGTGTTTTGCGAAGGTAATAAAGAGCTCTATGAAAAATTAAAACCTGCGGCAAGAAGTCTGGGTGCGGCATTTCAGAAAGTAAATTTTTTGCGTGATGTAAAAGCAGATTTTGAAGGATTGAACAGAATATATTTTCCCGGTTGTGATTTTAAAAATTTCAGCTACAAAGAAAAGCAGGCAATTGAAGCGGATATTCAAAAAGATTTTGAAGCAGCATACGATGGCATTTTGCAATTGCCTTTAAAGGCAAGGTTTGGTGTGTACGTTGCATACAAGTATTATCTTTCCTTATTCAGGAAGATCAAAAAGATAAGGCCACAAAAAATTTTGCAGCAAAGAATACGTATTCCTGATTACGGTAAATTGTTGATCCTCGCAAAAGCAGGTATCAGAAGACAATTCAATTTTTTATAATTTATTTCTTCTAATCGTATTGTATGGAACAAGTGATCTTAGTAGATGAACATGATCGTGAGTCAGGATTGATGGAAAAGATGGAAGCGCATGAAAAAGCTTTACTGCACAGGGCTTTCAGTGTTTTCATTTTTAATGAAAGAGGTGAAATGTTATTACAGCAAAGAGCTTTATCAAAATACCATAGCGGCGGTTTATGGACCAATGCCTGTTGCAGTCATCCGCGTCCTTATGAAACAACAACAACCGCAGCGAAGAGAAGATTAAAAGAGGAAATGGGTTTTGTAACCGATATTCATAAAGTGTTCGACTTTACGTATCAGGCAAGTTTTGATAACGGTTTAACGGAATATGAATTTGACCACGTATTTGTAGGTATGTACAATGGCGTTATTCATGCAAATGAAAATGAAGTGGCAGCATACGAATATAAATCCATGCAGGAAATTGAAAAAGAATTGTTATCAAAGAATGATCATTATACGGCCTGGTTCCATATTGCATTTCCTAAAGTATATGCATGGTGGAAGGAATGTTATGAGCCGGGAGTTGAAAATCGCAAGTCGGTAGTAAATAAACACTAAAAATATAAAATGATCTGGTTATACATTTTGATCACACTCGCCACTTTTATTATAATGGAAGGCGTTACCTGGCTTACACATAAATATGTGATGCATGGTTTTTTGTGGTATCTGCATGAAGATCATCATCAACCCACCGGTCATGTATTTGAAAAGAATGATGCCTTCTTTCTCATCTTCGCCGTCCCCAGTTTTCTCAGTATTCTGTTAGGAGCCATGCATCAGAATTATTATTCTGTCAGCATAGGTGCAGGCGTTGCTATGTACGGAGCTGCTTATTTTCTGGTGCATGAGATCATCATTCACCAACGCTTTAAATTATTTACACGCAGCAATAATAAATATATCAAAGCCATCAGATGGGCACATAAGATGCATCATAAACACCTGAACAAAGAAGAAGGCGAAAGTTTCGGGATGCTGCTTGTTGCCAAAAAATATTGGGACAAAGTAAAACGAGATGAAGCATTGCAGAAAAATATGGTGTAGCAAACTTTATCATTTCATGGCATCAACTCTTGCATCGCACAGTTCTGCTCGATAACTTTAGGCAGCGATACCATTTTAAGTTTTTATCATTCACTATTGATTATTCACTACGACTATATCATTTCCGGTTCAGGATGCGCAGGGTTAAGTCTGCTCATGCGGTTATTACAGGAACCGCAACTCCATCAAAAAAAAATATTGGTACTTGATGCAGCACCCAAAAATAAAAATGACCGTACCTGGTGTTTTTGGGAAAAAGAAAACGGGTTATTTGAATCAGTGGTGCATCATTGCTGGCAGAAGGTTCATTTTCTTTCTGATTCATTTTCGAAGGAACTGGATCTTTCTCCTTACACCTATAAAATGATCCGTGGTATTGATTTGTATGATCATGTTATCAGTTTTGCAAAACAATTTCCGAATGTTGAGTTCCGATACGAAACAATTCTATCGACAATAACTGAAAAGGATAAAGCAGTTGCAGTAACGGAAACGAATAGTTATGCTGCTGATTATATTTTCAACAGTATTTTATTTGAAAAATTAGAAGCAAATCATAACACACATTTTTTGTTGCAGCATTTTAAAGGTTGGATGATCGAAACAACAAATGCTTCTTTCGATCCTTCCTTAGCAACCTTTATGGATTTTACAGTCGATCAAAAACATGGAACAAGTTTCATGTATGTGCTTCCTCTTTCAGAAACAAAAGCATTGGTGGAATATACTTTGTTCACTGAAAAATTATTAGCAACAGAAGAATATGATCTTGCATTAAAAGAATATATCGGCTCGAAACTCAATATCAATGAATATTCCATCGAACAGGAAGAATTCGGGATAATACCGATGACGAATTTTTCATTTAAAAGATCAAATGGCAGGGTCATCAATATCGGAACGGCAGGCGGTGATACAAAAGCAAGTAGTGGCTATACATTTCAATTCATACAAAAGCGAACTAAAAAAATTGTTCAGTCATTATTGAAAGATCAACATCCTTTTATTGTCTCCTCTTTCAGTGAAAAGAAATTCGGTTTTTACGATAGTGTTTTGCTGCATGTTTTAGCGAATAAAAAATTAAATGGTGATACCATTTTTTCAGCCATCTTTTCCAAATGTTCTCCCGAAACAGTTTTGCGTTTTTTGGATAATGAAACTAATTTCGCTGATGACTACAACATCATTAAAACTCTTCCAACAAAGATTTTCCTTTCTGCGGCAGTGAAAGAGATCATGCTGTAAGTTTTCACTTTTAAAAATAAAGGATGAGCAAGATCATTACGATTACATTAAATCCTGCGATCGATAAAACAACGGCCACCGAAAAAATCGTTCCTGAAAAAAAGTTGCGATGTATTTCGCCAACTTATGAGCCGGGTGGTGGCGGTATCAATGTTTCGAGAGCATTGTCTCATTTAGGCAGTGAAAGTTTGGCCATGTATTTCGGTGGCGGATTCAATGCACATTTCTTTAAGAAAATGCTCACGGAAGAAAAGATCCAATCCTTAGTTGTTCCGGTTAAAACAAATATCAGAACCAATATCATCATTGTGGAACGATCAACAGGATTGCAATATCGTTTTGGAATGGTGAGTCATCCTGTGAAGGATAATGATTGGAAATCGTTTCTGCGGAAATTAGAAAAACAATCGGGCTATGAATATGTTGTTGCAAGCGGCAGTTTACCCGATGGTGTTCCGTTAGATTTTTTTGCAAGGGTATCTGCCATCGTTAAAAAAGCAAATGCGAAATTAATTGTGGATACTTCCGGTGAAGCATTGGCAGCGGCAGTGAATGAAGGTGTGTTCATGATCAAACCCAATTTGAATGAACTGAGTTCTTTATATGGTAAAGAAGAATTAAAAATTGAAGAAGCAGTATTTGCAGCCAGATCGATCATCAACAGAAAAGGGTGTACGATAATGGTTGTTTCGATGGGAAAGAATGGAGGAATATTGGTAACTGCGGATGAAAATTATCATATTGTTCCACCTGATATCACTGTGAAAAGCACAGTGGGAGCGGGTGACAGCATGGTGGCTGGAATGGTGTATGCTTTAAATAATGGTATGAATCGCCATGATATTTTACAATACGGTATTGCCTGCGGAACTGCTGCAACCATGAATGAAGGAACGGCATTGTGCAAAAAAGAAGATGTAGAAAAAGTATTGACTGAATTGAAAAAAATATAGAGCCACCTACGGGACTTGAACCTGCGACCCACGCTTTACGAAAGCGTTGCTCTACCAACTGAGCTAAGGTGGCAATAAAGAATATTAAGTTGACTGATCATTTTTAAATGTGGCCTCGTCAGAATCTTAACCTTAAGATTATTTCTAACCCCCCAATACGTTTCTATGAATTGTATTTTTATCAGTTGTCCCATTAGTTGTATCAACTGAGTAAATGTATACGAATCCTAAAAATTGGGTCTTTTTGGAGTAAATATTTTTGGAAATGTGACTTTGTTTTTCAATAGTAAATCCACCCATCTAATGACTTGATCCTTTTTATACTTGTTTATGTATCCATTGTAAACTCCAAAATCTATCCACTCCATTATTTCATCTCTTGAATATTGTCTATCAGTCCCTTTAATTGTTTTTCTTTTCATTGTCCTTTTAAATAAATATCCAATCCAGATATACGAATCAAAAAAATACCCAGATATACACTTTAAGGATACCCCCCATGGACTATTCCCAAAATTACACTTAGTCTCCCCCGTGGGATTTTACAACGTTCTGTCTACGATAAATAATCACTTGAACATAAAATATAATATATAGGACACTAATAACCAACATTTTAAAATTTTTATAACTTATTGATAATCAATGACTTACATAAATGTTAACAAAATGTTAAAATTATAAAAATAATCACTAAAAAATTTGGTAATTTAAAAATAATTACTTATATTATATGTAGTTTAAAAAATGTTATAGTGATTATATATTTATTTACATAATTACTGTTAATACAGTTGTTTTATTTAAATTTAATACTTATTTATTTAACTAATTTATTTAGTTAAAACTAGAATTTAATAATTAATTCTTGTAGTCACACCTATATAAAATAATATAAATAATATAAAATAATTTAATTACAGACAATTGGTACCCTATAAATTAAATAATTAATTAAATACACTCAGGATTCCATAATAATCATTAAATACAATAAAATATCACATAAAACTATATACCATTAATACCAATACAATACAACCAATAAATTAATCAACTAATACACCAATTAAAGTAGTCAAATAATATAATACTACCACCCATAGTCTTATTATATTAATCACTACTTTTTTTATTTATATAATGATCCATAGTGATAACCATATTAAAGATGTCCCCGTCCCTTTAAACAATTACACCATCTTTTAAAGGAGACACCCGTTATCACCATTTCACTTTTTAATTAATCTATAAAATACTATTAAATAATTAATAGAACTCAACCATGAGTCCCTAAATGACACCCATGTGTACTAGAATGAGTCAATAACATTTAAACCATTATTAACAATAAACAATCCATCAAAAATGATTACAACATTAAACAACAAAAAAAATTTAAAAGAACAATGGGGGCAATT
>Ga0316228_1002062_pt1 | contig 18543 bp, 17 predicted proteins | sample TBH18021metaG_FD_206005 | JGI IMG/M metagenome (GOLD analysis project Ga0316228, IMG submission 206005) | Freshwater microbial communities from Trout Bog Lake, Wisconsin, USA - TBH18021 | ecosystem: Environmental > Aquatic > Freshwater > Lake > Hypolimnion/Profundal zone | place: USA: Wisconsin... | reverse complement strand
AGGGCCTCGTCGTCGCGCACCAGGGTCATGCCGGCGTCGCCGAAGGCGCCCAGGTTCTTGGTGGGGTAGAAGCTGCAACCGGTCAGTTCGCCGAACTGGCCGGCGGATTTGCCCCAACCCTTGGCGCCCAGGGATTGGCAGGCGTCTTCGATCACCGGAATGCCATGCCTGGCGGCCACGGCCATGATCGCCGGCATCTCCGCCAGCTGGCCGAACAGGTGGACCGGCATGATGGCCTTGGTGCGCGGCGTTATGGCGGCTTCCACCAGATGGCCGGTGGCGTTGAAGGTGGCGGGGTCCAGGTCGATGAACACCGGCTTGGCGCCCGTGCGCGCCACCACACCGGCGGTGGCGAAGAAGGTGAAGCTCGGGATGATCACTTCATCACCGTGCCCCACGCCCAGGGCCATGAGGGCCACCAGCAGGGCGTCGGTGCCGCTGGACATGCCGACCGCCGCCTTGGCCCCGGAATAGGCCGCCAGGTCCGCCTCCAGGCCCTTCACATTCTCGCCCAGGATGAAACTGGAGCGGTCGATGAGGCCGGACAGGCCCTGAAGGATCTGCTCCTTCACCGAGGCGTTCTGGGGGGCGAGTTCGAGCATGGGTACGGACATGTAAGCTCCAGACAATCAGCCATCATAACGCCCGGCGGAAGTTGCCGGGCACGATTGCGCCTTTCCCGCGCCACGTTGTGATCCTGATTGACGGGGTACCCGGCCGGGCCTGAAGATGACTATCATGGCAAAAGTGTTGGTGATCGACGACAGTCGGGTGATGTGCATGTACCTGCGCAGGGTGCTCGAGGGTCAGTATGCCGTCGAAGAATGGCTGCCGCCTTCGGCCATGGAGATCGGCGAATACATCCTGGCCACCGCGCCGGACCTGGTGCTCACCGACTACCAGATGCCCGGGTGCAGCGGCGCCACGGTGGCGCGCATGGTGCTGAAAGCCAAGCCGGGCCTGCCGGTCATCGTCATCACCGCGAACCGGGACGAGGACGTGGCGGCCACCCTGCGCAAGTTCCAGGTGGTGGACATCCTGCATAAGCCGGTCGGCGCGGAGACCCTGCTCGCCGCCGTGGGCAAGGCCATCGGCAACGCCTAGGCGGCTGTGCCGCCGAGGAAAATGTGCCACTCTAGGGACTGCTCACATGGGAGGTTGCATGTTCCGGCGTTTGGACGACTTCAGGAAAGCCTGGACAGAAGAGGCCAAACACACCGTCGCGGTGCTGGAGGCCATTCCGGACCCGGCCCTGGGCGCCGCGATCACCCCCGCGCACCGGGACCTTCGGCGCCTGGCTTGGCACCTGGTGGAATCCGTCATTGAAATGCCCACCCACATGGGGCTCACCATCCCCGGGGCGGAACTGGTCAAGGGCGGCTTCATCGGCCCCCCGCCCGACGGCATGGAAGCCATCCTCCGGACCTACAGCGCGGCTTCCGACGCCCTGCTCAAAGGGATCGAGAACTGGTCCGACGCGGACCTGGAGCGGGACGACGAGATGTACGGGGAGGTCTGGAAACGCGGCCATGGGCTGATGGTGCTGCTGGTGCACCAGACCCATCACCGGGGCCAGATGACCGTGCTCATGCGCCAGGCCGGGCTGCTGGTGCCCTCCATCTACGGACCGGTCAAGGAAGGCTGGTCGGCCTACGGAGTGGAACCGCCCAAGGTATAGTCCCGCTAGGACGTTCTCCCAAACATCTTGCGCAAAACCATATCCTTGCAAGCTTTTGCCTCTGGCACCCGGAAGACGAACAGCAGGCCGGCATAGACCAGCGAGCACCCGGCGATCAGCGGGAACAGCCTCAGGCTGGATCCCCACAGGCCCCGGAAGGTGCCCAGACCGAGCAGCCGCGCGCCACCCCAGGCCAGGGTGCCCATGAGCCCTGCGGCGCCGGCCATGGCGGCCCAACCGCCCAGGACTTGCCGGTAGGGCAGCTGGCCGGTGCGCCGGCGCAGGGCCAGGGTGAGGAAGCCCAGGCCGGCCAGGCTGGCCACGCCGTTGGCCAGGGCGATCCCGGCGGTGCCCAGGGGGCCCATGAGCAGGATGGAAGCGGCCACATTGACGCACATCCCGAGCAGGGCGGAATAGGCGGGCAGCTTGTAGTCCTTGAGGGCGTAGAGGGCCTGGGCGACGATCCGGCCGCTGGCGATGAACAGCAGGCCGACCGCCTGGAAGGCGACGGTCCGGGCGGTCCAGTCCACGGCCTTGGGGGTGTAGAGGCCGGTCTGGAAGATGAGGGCGATGATCGGCCTGGCCAGCACGGCCATGCCCACCGCCCCCGGGATGACCAGCACGGCCGTGCCCCGGAGGGCGCTGGCGAGGCTGGCGCGCAGGCCCGGCTCGTCGCCGGCGTCCACCAGCCGGCTCATGGCGGGCAGGCTGACGGTGGCCACGCTGGCGGCGAAGATGCCCAGGACCATCTCACCCATCATGTTGGAATTGAACAGGATGGTCTGGGCGCCGACCTCCAGCTGGGAGGCCAGGATGGTGGAAATGACCACGTTGATCGGGTGGATCCCAGTACCGAGCAGGCCGGGGGCCATGCGCTTCAAGGCGCTGCGCACCCCGGGATGGCGCATGAACAGGCCCCAGCGGAAGCCGAAACCCATCCGGCGGAATGAGGGCCACAGCACGAACAGCTGCACCAGCCCGCCCACCAGGGTGGCCACGGCCAGGCAGATGGCGGCCCGCTCAGGGGTCCGCCAGGACTCCGGCCCCCAGTGCAGGCAGCCGAAGGCGAAGCTGATGAAGGCCAGGTTCCAGAAGGTGGAGACCGACGCCGGCAGCCCGAACCGCCCGCGCAGGTTGAGCACCGCCGAGAGCCCGGCGGTGACGCTCACCAGGATCAGGTAGGGGATCATGATCCGGGCCAGGGTGGTGGTGAGCAGCCATTGCGCCGGTGCCGCCCGGACCCCCGAGAGCACCTCCCACAGGACGCCGAACTGCTGCCACCAGCGCGCCTCGGGCGCCAGCCTGCCGAGCATCTGCAGGCCGGTCAGCAGCCCCATGACCGGCAGGCTCAGGGCGCACAGGATCGACAGGAGCACGGCCAGGGTGCCCAGGAACCGGGCCACCATCTCCCGGCCGGCGTCCGCGCCCTGGGACGCCTCCACTTCGCTCAAGGTGGGCAGGAAGGCCGAGGTCATGGTGCCTTCGGCGGTGAAGCGCCGGAGCAGGTTCGGGATGCGGAACGCCACCATGAAGGCGTCCGCCGCCAGACCGGCGCCCAGGTAGTTCGCCACCAGCCGCGACTGCAGCATCCCGGTGATGCGGGACAGCAGGGTCAGCAGCCCCACCACCCCTGCGGAGCGCAGCATGGAGGGCCGGCCCGGGGCTGGGCCGGTCATGGACGGGCCAGCGTGGGCTGGGGACGAAGCTGCTCCAGGAACATGGGCACCGGGTAGGGAGGGGTTGGGCAAAGGACCGTTCCCACTTTAGCATTCCGGGTTACGGTTGCGGGGCTGGTGGACAGGCCCACATAATGACTCCATGGCAAAAAGGTCGTTCGGTTCGCGGGTTCTGCGCGCGGTGGGGGTCTGCGTCCTGCTGGGCCTGGGCGCCAGCGCCGGGCTGGTGCTGCTGCTGCGCTTCCTCCCGGTGCCCTGCTCGGCGCTCATGGTCCAGCGCCAGGTGGAGGCCTGGGTTTCCGGCAGGCGCTACGCGGCCCTGCACCAGTGGACTCCCCTGGAGAAGATCGCCCCCGCCATGGGCGTGGCGGTCATCGCCGCCGAGGACCAGAACTTCGAGGACCACTTCGGCTTCGACTGGCAGGCCATCGAGAAGGCCATCGCCCACAACGAGCACAGCCGGAAAAAGCGCGGCGCCTCCACGGTCACCCAGCAGACCGCCAAGAACCTGTTCCTGTGGGAATCCCGGTCCTGGGCCAGGAAGGGCTGCGAGGTCTACTTCACCCTGCTGCTGGAGACCTTCTGGCCCAAGCGGCGGATCCTGGAGGTGTACCTGAACATCGTGGAATTCGGTGACGGCGTCTACGGAGTCGAGGCCGCCTCGCGCAAGTTCTTCGGCCGTCCCGCCGGCGCCCTCAACCCCGGCCAGGCCGCGCTGCTGGCCGCGGTGCTGCCGAACCCGCGCCGGTTCCGCGCCGACGCGCCCAGCGGCTACCTGCGCGGCCGCCAGGAATGGATCCTGCGGCAGATGCGCCAGCTGGGCGGCGAGCAGGTGGTGAAGAATCTATGACTGCGGGTGGTCGGGCGGAGGCTGGGCCACGTTCACCTTCTGCCCGTCCTCCAGCGAATCCGCCGGGTTGACGACGATCTGGTCGGTGGGGGCCAGGCCGCTGAGGACCTCCAGGGTGGTGCCGTAGTCGCGGCCGATGCTGATCGGACGCAGGGCCACCTTCCCGTCGGCGCCGACCACCGCGACGCGCGAGCCTTCGGCCCGGAACAGCAGGGCGTTCACCGGGATCGTCAGCTTGTCCACGTCCGCGCCGATCTGGAAGCGCACCTCCCCGAAGGAGCCGGGCAGCAGGCGCCCGTCCTGGTTTGGCACCTCGACCTCGGTGAGCAGGGTGCGGGTGGCGGGGTCGATCGCCTCGGCGGTCCGGGCGATGGAACCGATGAACTTCCGGCCCGGGAACTCCTGCAGTGTCACCGTGGTCTGGGCGCCGATCCGGATGTACGGGGCATAGGCCTGCGGCACCGACGAGAACACGCGCAGGGGATCGACCCGGGCGATGTTGAACAGTTCCCGCCCGGCCGCGGCCCCGGCATTGATCAGCGCGCCTGGATCGACCGTGCGCCGGGTGAGCACGCCCGCGAACGGGGCGTAGACGTCCTTGAAGCCTTCCAGCTGTTCCAGGCGGCGCACATTGGCATCGGCCGCGGCCAGGTTGGCCTGGGCCTGCTTGTAGGCGCTGGTCTGCTGGTCGGCTTCCTGGACCGACACGGCGTTGTTCTTGAGCAGGTACTGCCAGCGGTCGGCAGTGATCTTGGCCAGCTCCATGGCGGCGACCACCTGCTGGCGGGCGGCCCGGGCCTGGTTCAGCTCCTGGTCGACTTCCGGCGTGTCGATCTTCGCCAGCAGCTCGCCTTTGGCCACCCGGCTGCCGATGTCCTTGTACCAGCGCACCAGGTAGCCGCTGGTGCGGGCGTAGATCGGCGACTCCTCATAGGCCTGCAGGGAGCCTGGCAGAATCAGGAAGTCTTCCGGTTTCTCCGAGGCCGGGTTCACCACCGCGACCGTTGGCACCGTCCCCTGCTCGGTGGCCCGGGCCAGGGCCCGCGCATGCCGGACCCGGGCCGACAAGGTGAGCCCGCCGGCAGAAAGCAGCACCAGCAGCAGGATGCCCGCGGCGGTCACCGCCCTGCGGGGCGGCATGGGCGGCAGTTCCGGTGGCAGCTGGACTCCCGGGCGGTGCCGCTGTTCATCTGGTGTTTTTTGAGGGTTGCTGTCGTCGCTCATGTCCGCCTCCCATCACCCTTTCGATTGGTTGGTTTCATTCATTGCCGGTTTGGCTTCCCGGCGGCCATGGAACATGGCGAACACACATGGCACGAAAAACAGGGTCGCCAGCGTGGCGAACAGCAAGCCGCCGATCACGGCGCGGCCCAGCGGCGCGTTCTGCTCGCCGCCTTCGCCCATGCCGAGCGCCATGGGCACCATACCGATGATCATGGCCAGCGCGGTCATCAGCACCGGCCGCATGCGGGTGTAGCCCGCCACGACGGCGGCCCGCACGGCGGACAGCCCCTCGCCCATCTGTTCCCGGGCGAAGCTCACCATCAAGATGGAATTGGCCGTGGCCACGCCCATGCACATCACCGACCCGGTGAGCGAAGGCACGCTCATGGTCGTGCGGGTCAGCAGCAGGAACCAGCAGATGCCCGCCAGGGCCCCCGGCAGCGCGGTGATGATGATGAAGGGATCGAGCCAGGACTGGAAATTGATGACGATGAGCAAATAGACCAGAACGATGGCGCCGATCAGGCCCGTGCCCAGGCCAATGAATGAAGAGCGCATCGTGGTCACCTGGCCCCGGACCGCGATCCGGGTGCCGCGCGGCAGGTGGCCCTGGAACCTCCGGATCAGCTTGTCGGTGTCCGCCGCCACCGCCCCCAGATCGCGATCCTGGGTGCTGGCGAAGACGTCGATCACCGGGGCGATGTTCCAGTGGTTCACCGTGGCCGGCCGCGCCACCGGGTTCAGCTGCACCAGGTTGCCGAGCAGCTGCGGCCCCTGTTGCGAGGTGACCGGGATCGACATCAGGTTCTGGAGGCTGGTCATGCGGTATTGCGGCGCCTGCACCGCCATCTGGTAGGTGACTTCGTTCCTGGGATTCAGCCAGAAATTGGGCGCCGTCTGGAAACTCCCGCTCAGGGAGACCAGCATGCTCTGCGCCACGTTCTGCGCGGTCAACCCGACCTGGGTCACCCGGTTGCGGTCGATCTCCAGGTGCAGGGTCGGCAGCGACATCAGCTGCTGCACGTGCACATCGGCGGTGCCGGGGATGTGGCGCATCCCGTTGGCGATCTGCTGGGCGATGCCATAGCTGGCGGCCATGTCCGTGCCGATCACCTGCACGTCGATCGGCGCGGGCAGACCGAAGTTCAGGATCTGGGTGACGATGTCGGCGGGCTGGAAGAAGAATTCCACACCGGGGAAGCGCCGCGGCAGCACTTGCCGGAGCTGCCGGGTGAGCGCGGCGGTGGGGTCATGGTGCTCGGGGTCCAGGGCGATGAGGAGCTCGGCGTCGCTGGTGCCGATGGTGCCGCTCGAGCTGTAGGACTGGTTGATTCCGGAGTTGGGCAGGCCGATGTTGTCCAGGACGGTCTGCAACTGGCCCTTCGGGATCTCCTCCCGCAGGGCGGCTTCGATCTGGCCGCAGAGCCGCGCCGTTTCCTCCACGCGCAGGCCTGGCCTGGCTCGAACGTGCAGGCGCATGATGCCGGCGTCCACCTGGGGGAAGAAATCCTGGCCGAGGAAGAAGTAAAGTCCCAGCGACAGCACGCAGAAGGCCAGGAAGGCATTGACGAACAGGAGGCGATGCTCGAGGGTGGTCTCCAGCAATCGTTCGTAGGAACGGCGGAACGCCTCGAACTTCTGCTCGAAGCCACGCTGGAAGCGGCCCAGGAAGGATCTGGCCGCTTCGGCCCGGTGCTCGTGCCCGCGCATGATGTACATGACCAGGGTCGGGATGAGGGTGCGGGACAGGAAGTAGCTGGCCAGCATGGCGAAGCTCACGGCCTCGGCCAGCGGCACGAACAGGAACTTCGCCACCCCCGCCAGGAAGAACATCGGCACGAAGACGATGCAGATGCAGAGCGTGGATACGAACGCGGGCACGGCGATCTGCTGCGCGCCGTCCAGGATCGCCTGGCGCATCTCCTTGCCCATGGCCAGGTTGCGCTCGATGTTCTCGATCTCCACCGTGGCGTCGTCCACCAGGATGCCGACGGCGAGCGCCAGGCCGCCCAGGGTCATGATGTTGATGGTCTGGCCGATCGCGCCCAGCAGGATGATTGAAACGAAGATGGAGAGCGGAATGGAGATGGAAATGACGATCGTCGGGCGCCAGTCGCCCAGGAAGACCAGGATCATCACCGCCGTGAGCGCGGCCGCGATCAGCGCCTCGCGCAGCACGCCCATGATCGATGCGCGCACGAACAGGGACTGGTCGAACAGGGAGGTGATCTTCAAGGCCGGCGGCAGCGACTGGGCCGCCTGCCCGACGATGGCCTTGACCCCGGCGACGATCTGCAGGGTCGAGGCGTTGCCGATCTTGTAGATCGACATGAGCACGCCGCGATTGCCGTTGGCCCGCACGATGTTGGTCTGGGGCGAGAAGGCGTCGCGGATGTGGGCGACATCCCGCATGTAGAGCGTCGTGCCCTGGGTGGTGCGCACCGGCAGGTTGTTCAGATCCGCGATGGTCGGCGGCGATCCGTTCAGCTCGATGTTGTATTCCAGGGAACCGAGCTTCAACGTGCCGGTGGGGAGCACCAGGTTCTGGGCGTTGACCGCGCTGACGATGTCGGTGGGCTGCAGCCCGAAGGCCTGGAGCTTCGCCAGGTCGAGGTCCACCTGGATCTGCCGCACCTTGCCGCCGTAGGGAAAGGGCGTGGCGGCTCCCGGCACGGTAACCAGGTAGTTGCGCAGGAAATTCTGGCCGAGGTCGAACACCTGCTGCTCGGGCAGGGTCTGGCTGCTGAGGCCGAGCTGGATGATGGGGGTGGTGGAGGCGTTGTAGGAGATGATCAGCGGCGGCGTCGTGCCCGGCGGCAGGCCGCGCACGGTAGTCTGGGCGATGGCGGTGATCTGGGCGATGGCGCCCTGCACGTTGGTGCCCGGGCGGAAGAACACCTTGATGATGCCCAGGCTGTTCACCGACTGGGATTCGATGTGCTCGATGTCGTTGACGGTGGTGGTGATGCCGCGCTCGGAATTGGCCACGATGCGATCGGCCATGTCCTGGGGCGACATGCCCGTGTAGAACCAGATCACCGAGACCACGGGAATATTGATTTCGGGGAAGATGTCCGTAGGCGTCCGGGCGATGGTGGCGACCGTCAGCAGCAGGATGGCCAGGGCCATCACGATGAAGGTGTACGGACGCCTGAGGGCTAACGCTACGATCCACATCGGTCAGACCCCGCTCCAGCGTTCGGATGATGAATGGGGGGCCCCGGGCAGGCCATGGAACGCCGGGATTTTCAGAATAAATTCCTGACTAGACAAGTCAATGAAATTGGGACTCAATACCAAAATTACTCAAACCTTGAATCCTGGTGTTGAGTTCATCCAATCTTGACCGATATTGTAAACATTAGTCCAGGGAACCGCAGCTGATGAATCAAACTGCCCAACGGTACCAGCATGATTTACAGATATCAGAGGAATCAATGGAGGATAAGATGCCAAGCCAGGGAGACATTTCAGGGCGTCATGCCAAGTTGCGCAGGGTTGCCGAAACCCGTTTGGCCGAGGCGCCCAGCGAGGGCGGTTTCTGGTATTCGATCGCGGATTGCCAAAGAATGGTTCATGAGTTGCATGTTTATGAGATTGAATTGGATTTGCTGGGGGAACAACTGACCGCTCAGCAAAACGGCCTTCAGGCCTTGCGCAAGGAAGTGCAGGGGGTTCAGAAGGAGTTTAGGGAAATAGCTGAAACAGTTATAGATATGGAGGACGGTCCGGAAAAGGCGCAGATCGGGATTCAGTGCCTCCACACCACCCTTCATCTCTTCGAGGAAAGGTTCAAGCTGCTGGCCCTGAATGGTCGGGTCCAGGCGCCCTGACGGGATCCGGAGCGGTCTACCTGTTCTTCAGCCATCGGATGAAAGCCTCGTCCATCGCTTCGAGGTGACCGAAGGTCAGCTGGCTGAACTCCTCCACAAGATCGGCCAAGGGCGGTGCCCCGGGGGCCTCCAGTCGGAGCAGATTGTCCCGGACCTTTTGAATGATCCGCTCGTGGTCGGCCCGGTGGGCGGCGAGCCCGGGGTAGCCCACGGCAAGCAGGAACGCCTCCTCGGTCCTGAAATGCTCCGAGGTCTGTTCGACCAGTTGGGCCAGCCGGTATTCGGGCAGGGCCCCGGCCGGGTCGGTGGCCAGGGTTCCCACCAGCCTGCGGAGCAGCCGGTCCAGTTCCGCGTTCTGTTCTTCGATCTTGGCGATCCCGATGGGGTCAGGAAAGTTCCACTTTGGGTGCGCCATGGGGATGCCTCTCGTCCCAGTTAAAATACAGCAAGACGGTAGAGAGGTCCAGTAATTTTACAACGAGCACCGACAGGGCTCAGGGAAAACGCCTCCGCGCGGCCAGGCCGGCGATGCGCCGGCACCTGCCTATCGGCGACGGCCCGAAGGGCGGGTGTTGTGGGTCGTAATCAGTTCCAAGAAAAAGATTTTCCAGTCATCTTCTGAAATACGCGATGAGATGTGGGCTATTTGTCGTAATGAAGCAGGCTGGACATCCGGATCACTGGCCAGCTGATCGAAAAACCTCCTGGTGGATGAGTTTTTGAACCTGAAATGGGGAATCATGGCTTTCCTCCGGTGCTATATGGACTGTTAATCCAAAGGGGGTCTCTTGTCATGGCACATTTGTTTAAATAGTCCTGTAATAAACATTATTTAATGCGATGACTTGCCTGAGTTCCTGGGCTTCAATAAAATCATCGTTCTCCAAGGCCATATCAAGGGCCTGCATGAGGCTGGCGTTGGCGGATTCAAGGTATCTTGAGGTGGCCATCCAGGACTGCATTTCCAGGTCATCAAACATAGGGCTCCCTCCGGATGTCCAGACGCTCGCTGCTCAACATCCATAAACCAAGATGTGGACGATACAGCACGACCAAGTTCATTTGTGAGGACTGGACCAGCCTTCAGGCATGCCCCGGCATTTACTGCCGTTCCCGATCGTCGTTTCGAATTGGGTTTTTCCGAGATATCGAAGGGGTGATAGTCGATATTTTACTTACTTGCCTGAAGTATCGGCAAACCATTTCACGACACAAGTGGTCGGGTATGGAAAATTTCAAAAATGTCATCTTCGGGCTTTTGCGCTCTGATCAGTCGCAGGAGCGGCGTTGTCCAACCCACCGGTCCGCCCGCGAAGTTATTCTGACTCCTTGCAGGTAACGATCTGCCAACCCTCCGGAATATAACGCTCAGCTTCTTCCCGGGTTTTGGCTTTGATGACGGAAACGACGGTGAAGTTGGGGTACGCGATACGCATGAGGTTGAAGACGAAGGTTCTGGTCTTGGCTGGCAACTGGGACTCCTTGGGATGACGTGCTGGTCCTGGAGCAAAAATCGGGGCATATTCAACGGTGGCGCAGGTTTGATCTGGAGCCGCTTTCCGGATTTGAACCGGAGACCTTCCGCTTACAAGGCGGGCGCTCTGCCAACTGAGCTAAAGCGGCATGGGTCCGGTTGGCAGCGTGGCGGGACCGGGCTTCCTGGAAGTATGCCCGAGCGCCCCGCGCCCTGCCAACCGGTTCCGGCTTCCGGTTGGGCGGCGGCGGTGGGATGATCATGGCTTTACCCAGCATCGAGGTGCCGTTTGCAGCAGCTTTACCGGATCGCCGTGGTGGATACCGAAACCACCGGACTTTATCCCTCCCGCGACCGGCTGGTGGAGATCGCCGTGATGCTGCTGGAGGTGGACGGCGCCACCGGCCGGCTGCTGCGGACCCTGGATACCTACCAGGGACTGAACGACCCGGGCATGCCCATCCCGGCCGCGGCCACGGCCATCCACGGCATCACCGACGCCATGGTGAAGGGCTGCCGGATCGATGCCCAGCGGGTGGCGCGGATCCTGGGCAGCGCCGATCTGGTGGTGGCCCACAACAGCGGGTTCGACAAGGGCTTCGTGCGCCAGCTGGTGCCCCAGGTGGATGCCATGGTCTGGGGCTGCTCCTGCCGCGGCATCCCCTGGCGCAAGCTTTACGCCCAGCTTGACAACACCCGGCTGCAGCACCTGGCGGCCCGGCTGGAGATTCGCGCCGGCACGGCCCACCGGGCCCTGGGCGACGTGGAGACCACGGTCAACCTGATCCTGCGCACCGATCCCATGGGCAACGCGCACCTTCTGCACCTGATCACCCGCAAGCTGGTTTCGCGGGTATAGTGGTCTTCCCATCGGCGGCAGTGCCGCGCCGCGGGCTGGACTTCGTATGTATATTATTGGTAATATTATACTTGTGCTATCACTGCTGGCTCCTGTCCAGGATCCGCTGGCGCAGTTCAACGCCGCGTTCCGGCAGGCCTACGCCCAGGCCAAGGCGGACACCCTGGCCCGGGGCGGGCCGGTGCTGGTGGTGTCCGGCGACTGGCTGATGCTGTACCGGAACAGCGCGGAGGTGGCCCGGGAAGCGATCCGGCCCGCGCGCTACCACCGGCTCAAGGCGGTGGCCCACGTGCCCCTGGCCCTGCAGGTGCTGCTCAGCGCCCCGGGCGGCGCTCCGGAGGGGACCCTCCGGACCCTGCGGGCCCTGGCGGTGGCGGCCCGGGCCGAACTGGGCTCCTGGTGCTCCGGTCCGGCCCTGGCCCGGCAGGAACGGATCCTGGACGCCAGCCTGCGCCTGCTGGACGCCAGGCTGGAACCGGCGGGCCTGGCGGATGGCCGGTTGTCCCGCTTCACCGCCGAACTGGGCCCCCTGCTGCTGGCCAACGCCGCCGAGGCGGCGGAGCTGGAACTGGACGCGCTGCACGGCAAGGTGCTGGGGTTCCGGAAGGGGATGGACCCGGCGGACTGGCGCGCCCTGCGGGTGGTGATCATCGGTTCCCACATGGCCCGGGAGGGCGAGGTGACCCTGCAGTACTTCTCCCGGCTCCTGGCCGAACCCCGGGAAGGCGGCCGGATCGTCTACGCGGAGGGGCTGTGGCAGCCCAGGGACGCCCTGGACCTCCTGGCCACCCACCAGCTGGACTCGGCGGCCGGGGCGGCCTTCTTCGGCGATCCCATGCGCCTGCACCGGGACATCCTGGCGGACGGGGCCGAGGCGTGGCTCCGCGCTCACCCTTCCCTGGATTGACAGGAGTAGGAATCATCTATTTAATTTGGGTACACCCTATGGATTTTGGAGGAAGGCATGGCGCTTATCGTGTGGGACAGCCGGCTCGAGACAGGGCACGGCAAGATCGATGAGCAGCACAAGTCGCTGGTGGAGATCTTCAATCGCCTGCATGGCGCCATGAAGCAGGGCAAGGGCAAGCAGGAAGTGGAAGGAATCCTGGTTTTTCTCAAGGATTACACGGTGACCCACTTCGCCATGGAAGAGCAGCTCATGGACGAGCACAACTATTCCGGGGCGCAGAAGCACAAGCAGATCCATGCCGACCTGGTGCATCAGGTGGCCGATCTGGTGGCGCAGTTCCAGGCGGGCACGGCCACCCTGACCCTGCCGGTGATGAACTTCCTGGAGGATTGGCTGGTCCAGCACATCCAGGGGGAGGATTACCGGTTCGCCCTGGATCTCAAGGGCAAGGGGATCCGCTGATTCCGTAGGCCTCCAGTTCCCGCCAAAGCGCTTCCTGGTCCGGGCGCCGGGCGCGGCACTGGGCCAGCGCGGCGCGGAACCCGGCGCGGTCCAGCTGGCCCTTGACCGGGGCCTGCTCCATCCGGCTCCGGCAGTGGGCCTCCCAGCGGGTCGATTCGGCGGGGGACAGGGTCTCGGGCCAGTTCCGGGCGCGGTAGCGGAACCACAGTTCGCCCAGGCGCCGGTCCCGGAACGCCGGCTTGAGACCGGCCTGGGCCGCGGGCGGGGTGCGGCAGATGCGGTCCATCCACTCGCGGTCCTGGCTGCAGAAGAAGCCGCCGCCATAGAGGGCGTAGTCCGGGTCCACCGCGGTTTCGGGGAAGCCGGCGCCGAAGGCCTCCAGCACCCGGGAGCGGAAGGCCCCCTGGGCCTCCAGCCGCGCGCCCAGGGCCTGGGCGCCGGCCAGATCGACCTGGTAGCGCCCGGCCACGGCGGGGGTGAGCAGGCGCAGGTCCCGGAGCACCATGGGGCAGCGGTTGGTGTGCAGGGTCTTGGCGGGCAGACGGGTGAGGCCCTGGCCGGCCAGCGCTTCGCTGCCCTGGAAGATGCGCCGGCGCAGGGTCTCGACGTCCAGCTCCAGGAACGGCTCGAACCCGTGGCGCAGGTCCCAGAGCACGATCTCGTTGGGCCGGGCCGGTACGAAGCCCAGGGGCCACACCAGGGAGAAGGCGCCCTGGGCCGCCTTGAACATCCCGGACACATGGATGAGCACCTGGGGGTGGGCCGGATCCACCTGGGTCTGGACCCAGTGCTTGTTGCGCGCCTTCAGGGCGAAGTCCCAGAGCCTGGGCTGGGCCTCCTTCAGCTTGCGGGCCAGGGCGATGGTGGCGCGCACATCGGCCAGGGCCGTATGCGCCTGGGCGTGGGGGATGCCGTTGGCGGCGGTGAGGTGCTCCAGCCGGAAGCTGGGCACGCCGTCCTCGCCGTCGGGCCAGCACAGGCCCTCGGGCCGGAAGGCGCGGGCCAGGCGCAGCACGTCCAGCAGGTCCCAGCGGCTGTTGCCGTTCTGCCACTCGCGCGCGTACGGGTCCATGAGGTTGCGGTACAGGGTGCTGCGGGTCAGCTCGTCGTCGAAGCGCAGGTTGTTGTAGCCGACCGTGCAGGTTTCCGGCACGGCCATCTCCCGGTTCACCGCGGTGATGAAGTCCCGTTCGCACACCCCCAGCCGCTGCGCGGCGGCCGGGCCGATGCCGGTGAGGCCGCAGGCCTCCGGATTGGGCAGGTAGTCCGGGCTGAGCCGGCACCAGAGCTCCAGGGGCTCGCCCACCGGGTTGAGGTCCGGATCAGTGCGCTGGCCGGCGAACTGGGCCGGGCGGTCCGCCCGGGGATCCACCCCGAAAGTTTCATAGTCGTGCCAGTAGAAGGAGGAGGCCATGCCTGCGAGGATACGATGAGCGGACGGCTCCCCGCACTGCTGTTTCGTCTTCCGGGTCATCCATGACTTACGCCCCCCTGGTCCTGCCTCTTCTGCGCGCCGCCGCCTGGTTCGGCGAGGAGCCCGCGGATCCGCTCCTGGCCCCGGGTGCGGACGGCTTCCTTGACCTGGCCTGTGGCGAACCCGACGTGGCCTTTGTGGACCGCCAGCTGCGGCGGCGCCTGAGCCCCCTGGCCCGGGCCTGCTTCCACTGCGCCCACCGGGTGGCGCCGGCCGGGGACGTGCGCATGGTGTTCGCCTCCCGGCACGGCGAGGCGGACCGGACCGTGGCCATCCTGCGCGACCTGGCGCTGGAAGCCGAGGTCTCCCCCACCCTGTTCTCCATGTCGGTGCACAATTCGGTGCCCGGCCTATGGTCCATCATCAACGGCGACCGGGCGCCGTTCTCCGCGGTGGCCGCCGGGGCCGGGAGCTTCGGCTGGGGGCTGGTGGAGGCCCTGGCGGCCTTCACGGCCGACCCGTCGGCGCCAGTCCTGTATGTCTACGGCGACGACCGCCTGCCGGATCCCTGGGCGGATCCCGCCCCCCGGGGCCTGCTGCACGCGGTGGCGCTGCTGGTGGGCACGCCCGCGGCCCGGCGCCTGGCCATGCCCGGGGAGGACCCGGCCGACCCGCTGCCCCAGTCCCTGGGTTGCCTGCGGGCGCTGCGGGGCGGGCCATCCTCCTGGCAATTGGCCTGAGGTCCTATATCATTGGGAATACGAACTACCTGGGAAGCGGAAAAGCTATGGGCATGGTCATCACCCCGTTGGAAATGAAACAGTTCATCATCGCCACCCTTGGGCTGGAGGACCTGACGCCGGAAGCGATCGGGGATGACGAACCGTTGTTCGCCGAGGGGCTGGGGCTGGACTCCATCGACGCGCTGGAGCTGGGCATCGCCTTGCGCAAGCGCTTCCAGGTGCAGGCGGCGGAGCAGGACCCGGACCTCAAGGAGCATTTCCGCACGGTGCGCAGCCTGGTCGCGTTCGTGGCCCGGAACGGCCAGGGCCCGCTGGAAGCCGGGACCTGACCGGGGAATGAGCTGCCTCCCCCTTTCTCGACTGCTCCTGGGAGCGCGTTCTCCCGACCAGACCGTGGCGCTCTCCGGCACCACCCCCAGGACCTGGGCGGCGTTCGCCGCGGCCGCGGGCTGGGCCGCGGACCAGGCCCGGCGCACCGGGGGCCGGCGCTGGGTGCTGGCCTGCCCCGATGCCTGGGACTTCGCCGCGGGCCTGGTCGGCCTGCTGCAGGCCGGGCGCACGGTGGCGCTGCCGCCCAACTTCCTGCCCGCGACCTTGTCCGGCCTGGAGCGGGAGGCCGACGGCGTGCTGTGGGAGACCCGGCCCGGCACGGCGCGGCCGGCGCCCCTGGACGGCAACCTGGAATTCTGGACCTCCGGCAGCACCGGCGAACCCAAGGGCGTGGTCCGGAGCGTGGCCCAGGCCGAGGCCGAGGTCGCCCTGCTGGAGCGCACCTTCGGCCACCTGATGCCGGAAGGCCCGGTGGTCGGGACGGTGCCGCACCACCACATCTACGGCTGCCTGTTCCGCATCCTCTGGCCGCTGGCGGCGGCGCGGCCGTTCCTGTGCGAGCCCGCGGGGGATCCGGCCGGGTTCCTGCGCGCCCTGGCCCAGCCGGCGCCGGTGGCCCTGGTGGCCAGCCCGGCCCACCTGTCCCGGCTGCCGCGGCTGATGGAACTCGACAGCCTGCCGGTGGCGCCCGGGGTGGTGTTCTCTTCGGGCGGCCCGCTGAACCCGGCGGATGCGGCGCTCTGGCGCGGGCGCGTGGTGGAGATCTACGGCAGCACCGAGACCGGCGGCATCGCCTGGCGCAACCAGGGAGCCGACCCCGCCTCGGTCGACTGGACCCCGTTCGATGACGTGGCGGTGGCGTTCCAGGCCGACGCCCTGGAGGTCGCCTCGTTCCGGGCCGGTCCGGCAGCGGTGCGGCTGGAGGACGCGGCCGAGCCGGTCCCGGGCGGCCGCTTCCGCCTGCTGGGGCGGCTGGACCGCATCATCAAGCTGGAAGAAAAGCGGATCGCCCTGCCGGAACTGGAAATGGCCCTGGAAACGCAGCCCTGGGTGGCCCGGGCCGCCCTGGTGCTGCTGGAGGGGGTCCGGCCGACCCTGGGCGCCGTAGTGGTGCTCAAGCCCGGGGCCCCGGCCGAGCGCGCGCTCCTGGTGCGCACCCTGAGGGCCCACCTGGGCCTCCGCTTCGAAGCTCTCGCCCTGCCGAAACGCTGGCGCTTCCCGCGGGAGCTGCCCTACGACGCGCGCGGCAAACTGACGGCCCGGGCCCTGGCCGGGCTGTTCCAGCCATGAGCTTCCAGCCCTGTGTGATCGTGCCGGTCTACGACCCTGGGCCGGCCCTGGCGCGCACGGTGGCGGCCCTGGTGACGACCGGCCTGCCCATCTACCTGGCCGACGACGGCAGCACGCCGGACACCCGCCAGGAACTGCAGCGGCTCGCCGCCGGCCAGGAGCAGATCCGGCTGCTGACGCTCGCGCCCAACCAGGGCAAGGGCGCCGCGGTGATGGCGGCCCTGCGCCAGGCCGGACGGGACGGCTTCAGCCACGCGCTCCAGGTGGACGCCGACGGCCAGCACGATCCGGCGGCGGTGCCCGCCTTCCTGGCCCTGGGCCGGGCCCGGCCCGGAGCGGTGGTCGCCGGGGTGCCGCGCTATGACGCCAGCGTGCCGACCGCCCGGAAATACTGGCGCCTCGTGTCCCACCTCTTCGTCTGGCTGGAAACCTTTTCCCTGGATATCCGGGATTCCCTCTGCGGCTTCCGGCTCTACCCGCTGGGGCCGACCCTCGCCCTCATGGAGCGGGAGGCCCTGCCGGCCCGCATGTCGTTCGACACCGAGATCATCGTCCGGCTGCACTGGGCCGGGGTGCCGGTGCTGACCGCGCCGGTGGCGGTCACCTACCCCCCGGACGGCGTCTCCCACTTCCGCCCCTGGTGCGACACCCTTCGGCTGGTGGGGATGCACGCGCGCCTGCTGCTGCGCCTTTCCAGGCGCCCGGCCGCCAATAAAGTGCCCTGGTACCGGGTCAAGGAACGCGGCTGGCGGGTCGGCTACCGCAGCGTGACCGCGGTGCTGCGCGTGCTCGGCCCGCGCGGCCTGCGGCTGGCCGCCGAATGCCTGGTGCCGTACTTCTTCCTGACCGGAGGCCAGGCCCGGCGCGCCTCCCGGGACTACCTGGGCCGGCTCTGGACCCGGTTCGGCCCCCTGCCGGACCTGCCCCGGCGCCCCGGGGCGGGGGCGGTCTACCGGCACTTCCGCTGCTTCTGCCGGGCCACGGCCGACAAGGTCCTGGCCTGGTCCGGAAGCCGACCCGGCATCCAGGTGGACGGCGGCGATCTGGATGCCTTGCTGGCGCTGCACGGCAGCGGGCGGGGCGCGGTGATCCTGGGGGCCCACCTGGGCAACCTGGAGATGCTCCGCGCCCTGGGCCGGGAGCGCGGCCTGCCGGGCCTGAACGCCGTGGTGTTCAGCGAGAATGCCATGCGCTTCCACGAACTGCTGAACCGGCTCAACCCGGGCTTCAGGGTGAACCTGGTGCAGGTGTCCGCCGTCTCCCCGTACACAGCCATCATGCTGCAGGAGAAGGTGGACCGTGGCGAATGCCTGTTCATCGTCGGCGACCGCACCCCTCCCAGCGACCTCGGCCGCACCGTGCTGGCCCCGTTCCTGGGCGAACCGGCGGCCTTTCCCATCGGACCCTTCCTGCTGGCGCATCTGCTGCGCTGTCCGGTGCACCTGATGTTCTGCGTGCACGACGGCGAGCGCTACCAGGTGCGCCTGACGCCGTTCGCCGAGCGGATCGAACTGCCCCGGGCCGGCCGGGACGCGGCCATCGCCGGATGGGCGGCCCGCTACGCCCAGAGCCTTGAGGCCGCGTGCCGTGACCATCCGTTTCAATGGTTCAACTTCTTCGATTTCTGGGGAGCGCGCTGACATGGCGGTCACGGTGGGTTCCGCTCGTCTGACTCTGGAAGCGGTGCTGGCCGTGGCCCTGGGCGGCCAGCCGGTGGCCCTGTCCGGGGACCCCGGGTTCCGGGACCGGGTGGAGGCCAGCCGCGCCTTCCTGGGTGACCTGCTGCGGGAGGGGGTGGAG
>Ga0316228_1002060_pt1 | contig 18560 bp, 12 predicted proteins | sample TBH18021metaG_FD_206005 | JGI IMG/M metagenome (GOLD analysis project Ga0316228, IMG submission 206005) | Freshwater microbial communities from Trout Bog Lake, Wisconsin, USA - TBH18021 | ecosystem: Environmental > Aquatic > Freshwater > Lake > Hypolimnion/Profundal zone | place: USA: Wisconsin... | reverse complement strand
CTATTATCGACCCTGGCGAGATCTGGAGCGGAGGCGGACCTGGGAGGAGCCGTACCAGGGATTGGACTACAAGCTGGTGCCCGGCCGCACCGTGTGTAACGAGGAAATGCCGGGGACGAGGGAGACGGATATTCCGACGACACTGGATCTGCGCTGGGATCACCTGCTGCGAGGGCGCAAGGCGGGGGTGGTGCTCCTGGAGGCCGAGCGCGAGGCGGGCGACCAACTCCCGCGGTTGGGCACGCAAGCCTTGATCCAATTGACCGACCTCGGGTTGATTTGGAAGGCGGGGCGTGACGGCTTCGACGTGTTCGTGTTCTCGCAGAGCAACGGAAAGCCGGTCGCGGGCGCCACGTCATGGTTGTTGAGCGACGAGAACGAGGTGTTGCGCGAGGCGCTGACCGATGCCAGCGGCCTGGCCCGGCTCGGCACCCACACCAACGCCGCCTGGGTCGCCGTCCGGCTCGGTGATGATTTTCACGCCCTCGAACTCGAGAAACACCAGATCTACCTGGGCCAATTCGGCATCCCCGCCGTCGGGGAGGAAGCCCCGGTGGATTCGCGGCGGGTACTGCTGTTCAGTGACCGCGATTTTTACCGGCCGGGTGAGACGGTTTATCTAAAGGCGATCGCGCGCGACTGGACCGATACGGGGTGGAGCATTCCTGCCGGGGTGAGCGGGTGGGTCACCGTGGCCGATGCGCGCGGGCGGCAGATCGTGAGGACCAATCTGGTTTTCAGCCCGACGGGGGCGTGGTCCCTGCCGGTGGTTTTGCCCACAGCGGGGCCGCGCGGGACCTGCCTGATGGAGCTGAAGCTCGGGGAGCGGAGCTTCACTCATTCGTTCCAAATCCAGGATTTCCAGCCGAGCGCCTTCGAGATCACGCTGGAAGCCAAGCCGGTGTTCATGGCGGGGGAGAAGATCCAACTGCCGCTCTCGGCGCGGTACTATTTCGGCAAGCGGCTGTCGCGTGCCCAGGTCAAATGGACCATGGACACGGCGGAAAGGGCGTTTCGGCCTGCCCGTTTCGGGGGTTTTTCCTTCGAAGCAAACGACCTGGAACGCCCGTACGGCCGGGGATCTTCGGTTGCGTCCGTGACCGGTGAGGGGATGCTGAGCGGGGCGACCAACCTGGTGATTGCCGCCGATCTGCCGGTCAACTCGGTTCGGCCCCAGCCTCGGCTGGTGTCCGTGTTTGCGGAGGTGACGGACCTGAATCAGCAGACTCTCTCCCAGCAGGTGGAGTTCACGCGGCACAGCTCGGATTTTTATATTGGCCTCCGGGCGGGGGCGGCGGTCCTGGCGCTCGGTGCGGGGGCGGACGAACGCCCCGCCCTCCTGCGTCGGCGGTTGCCGGGTGGTGGGGCCTTCACCGTCGGTCAGGAACTGCCGGTGCAGGTGGTGGTTGTGGGGGCCGACGAACGCCCCTGGTCGCAGCCGGTCACGGCCCGGCTGAGGCTGCGGCGGGTGGAATGGGAGAACGTGCTGGTGCGCGGGGCGGGGCGGACCGCCCGATATCGGAACCAGCGGGTGGTAACGAACCTGCTGGAAAAGGAGATCGAGCTTCAGCCCGTGGCCCTGCCGGCCAAGGCGGACGAGGAGGCCGTGGGCCAGTCCATTGGCGGCCTGGTGCCGACGCAGGCGGGACTATACTTGGTGGAATTGCAGGCCAAAGACAGCGGTGGACGAGCGGTCGTCAGTTCCCTCAGCCTGTCCGTGTCGGCGCCGGCGGAGGTCGGGTGGGATTATCGGAACGATGTGCAGATCCCGCTCAAACCGAGCCAGGCGGTGTATGCGCCGGGTCAGACGGCGGAGGTGTTGGTGGAGACCCCGATTTCGGGGATGGCGCTGGTTACCGTGGAACGGGAGACGGTGAGGCAGTCGTTCCTGACGCGGCTCGAGGGCAACGCCCCAATGATACGAATCCCGATCACAGCGGGCGACGTACCCAATGTGTTTGTGTCCGTCACCATCGTGCGCGGCGCAGCGGATTGTCCGCGCCAGATCAAGGAGCCCGAGTACCGGGTCGGTTACTGCCAGCTTACGGTGCAGGAGCCGCGGAACCGGCTGGCGGTGACCATCACGCCGGCGGCCACGAACTGCCTGCCGGCCCAGATGGTCGAGGTGGGGGTGGAGGTGCGGGACGCCCGTGGCGAGGCGGTCCGGGATGCCGAGGTGACCCTTTACGCCGTGGACGAAGGGATCTTGAGCCTCTCGGCCCATGCGGAGCCAGACCCTTATGCGTTTTTCTACGAGGCGCGTCCGCTGGCGGTCCATGCCTCGATCTCACTGCCGAACCTCTTCACCGAAGATCCAGACGAGTTCGAGTTTCACAACAAGGGGTATTTGGGGGGAGGGGGTGGTCAGGAAGCGGTGCGGAAGAACTTCCTGGCTTGCGCGTTTTGGAACGCTACCTTGAACACGGCGGCGGATGGGCGGGTAACGGCGCGGTTCACGGCACCCGACAGTTTGACGCGCTATCGCCTCATGGCGGTGGCCCATGCGGGGGCGGGGGCGTTCGGCGCGGCCCGCTCCGCGTTCCAAGTGGCCAAGCCGCTGTTAGTCGAGCCGGCGCTGGCGCGGTTTGCAAACGTGGGGGATCGGCAGGTTGCTCGCGCCGTGGTGCATAACCAGACCGCTCAGGCGGGCGAAGTGCTGGTGAGCCTGACGTTGGATGACCAAGCCCGGCCGGCGGAGGGGCAGGGGAGCAACGCGCCGGCGGGGCTCTCGCGACGGGTGATGGTTCCCGCCAACGGCAGCGCGGTGGTCGAGTTTTCCCTCGAATTCATCCAAGCCGGGATGGCCAAGTGGGTCTGGAAGGCCCGGTTTGCAGACCCGACGGCGGGGGCCTTCACTGACGCCGTTCAGAGCACGATCGAGGTTGGCTACCCGGCGCCGTGGTTGCGGGAGATTCTCCTGACGCGGACCTTGGACCTGGAAACAAACCTATTGGCGCGGGCCAATCCGCAACTGCTCGCCGGTGAGGGCACCATGACGGTGCAGGTGGCCAACACGCGCCTGGTCGAGTTGGTCGAGACGCTGGCCTATCTGCTGCATTATCCTTATGGCTGCGTCGAGCAGGCATCTTCGAGCCTCCTGCCCTGGGTATTGTTGCAGGACCTGCCCGGTCTTGCGCCGCTCCTGCCCTATGATCGGGAGTATCGCGAGGGAGCTATTCGATCAGGTGTCGCGCGGCTGATCTCGATGCAGACCCAAGCCGGTGGGCTTGGCTATTGGCCGGGGGCGAAGGAGCCGATGCTGTGGGGCAGCGCCTACGGGGGATTGGTCCTGGCTCTGGCCGAGCGGCGTGGGATCGAGGTGCCGCACGACGATCTGGGCCGGCTCATGGATTACCTGAGCGCCCAGGTGCGCGCGGCCGGGACGCGGTTGGCGGAGGTGGGCGACGCTCCGTTGGCCTTGTACGCGCTCTCGGTGGCCGGGCGTTCCGAACCGGCCTATCACGAGCAACTCTTTGCCCAGCGTGCCCGGCTCTCGCCGGAGGATCGCGCGCTGGTCGCGCTCGCGGTGGCCGAGAGCCAGGGGCCGCCGGAGATGATGCGCGAGTTGCTCAGCACCAATCTGCCGGCCCGCGAGTATGACGACCGGCGGTTTGACTGCTCGGCGCGCGAGCGGGCGATTCGGCTGCTCGCCTGGACGCGGTTCAAGGCGGACAGCCCACAGGTGGGTGGTCTGGCCCGGGACCTCATGAACGAGCAGGAACAGGCCCACTGGGGCACGACCCAGGGGGACGCCTGGGCGCTGCTGGCGTTGACGGATTATGCGCGGCGGGTGGAAGGCGCGCCCCAGGCGGCGGCCGGACGGCTAGTCTGGGGAGACCGGGTCATCCCCTTCGATTTGGACGCGGGAACCAACCTCGTGACCACCCACTTGCCGTTTGCCAGGCTCGCGGACGCGCGGTTGCTCCTCATGAACCCCTCGGGCAAACGGTTATACACGAGTCTCACGCTGGAGGCGCGGCCGCCGCTCGCGCGCCAGCCGCGCCAGGATCATGGCTTCAGCCTAACCCGCCTTTATCAACGGCTCGATGATGAGGGGCATCCGCAAAGCCTGGCCGGGCTGCGGGTGGGCGACCGGGTGTTGGTGACGCTCCGCCTTTCCGCGCGCGAGCCGGCGCGTTACGTCGCGATTGATGACGCCCTGCCGTCGCTGCTCGAGGCGGTCAATCCCGAGTTTATCGGCCAGACCTCGCGCGCGCAGCCAGGCCAGGAGGGCGGCGATTGGGTGGCGGATTTCCGCGAGCTCCGCAAGGACCGGTTCCTTTCCTTCGCTGATTGGGTGGCGCCGGGCAACTACGAACTGCGCTACCTCGCCCGAGTCTGCGCGGCCGGGACCGTGGCGGCGCCTTCCGCGAAGGCCGAGGCCATGTACCATCCGAGTCGGTACGGGCTTACCGAATCGGAGACGCTATCGAGCCAGCCGATGGAGTAGTGCCGGCCCGTTGCTTAAAGCCATGCCCTCCAGCCGAGCCACCCATCCCGCCTTGGGCCGCCAACGGCTCCGGGGCTTGCTGCGTTGGAGTGTGGCCGGCGCCCTGGTGGTCCTCCTGGCGGCGTCGGTGGGTTGGCTCGCGTTGCGTTTCGTGCCCCTGCCCGCGGCATTGTTCGCGCCGCCGCCGCAAGGGATGGAGTTTACGGATCGGTTCGGCCGGACCTTGCGGGCGGTCCGCTCTGACGAAGCGACGCCCTACGCCCGGCCGTTGAGGTATGGCGAGATTCCTTTGTCCTTGGTGCAGGCCACGCTGGCCGCTGAGGACGGGCGTTTCTTTCGGCATCCCGGGGTGGACTGGCGGGCGACGATGCGGGCGGCCTGGCAGTTGGTGGTGCACCGACGAGTCATTTCCGGCGGGTCAACGATCACGCAGCAGGTGATCAAGCTGGCCCAGCCTCGACGGCGCACGTTTCGGGCGAAGTTCGTGGAGGCCGTGCAGGCGTTGCGACTCGAACAACTTTGGGACAAGCAGACCATTCTCGCCGCCTACTTGAACCGGTTGGACTACGGTAATTTCAACACCGGGTGCGCGGCGGCGGCGAATTACTACTTTGGGAAACCGCTCCAGGACCTCAGCCCGGCGGAGTGTGCGTTGCTCGCCGGCCTGCCGCAGGCGCCCACGCGGCTGAACCCACACCGGCATGGGGAGCGCGCCCGCAAACGCCAGGAGTGGATTCTGCGGCAGGAATTGGCGCGCGGCTGGTTGGCGCAAGAGGAGTGGGATCGTGCCGTCCGGGAACCGCTCCGATTGGCTGCCCCGCGCCGCCCGTTTGAAGCGCCGCATTTCGTCGATCTCATCCTGCACCGAATCCAAGGCCTGGAAGATCACCGGACCGATCGGTCCCGGCCGATCATGGCGACGACGCTCGATTTGGAGTTAAACCGGTTCGCCGAGGCGGTCGTGCGGCAGCATCTGGGGCGGTTGCGGGATCACCAGGTGAAAGACGCCGCGGTGGTCGTCATCGATAATCGCTCGGGCGAGGTGCTGGCCCTGGTGGGCTCGGGGGACTATTTCGCGCCGGGGTCGGGCCAGGTCAACGGAGCCTGGGCGCCGCGCTCGGCGGGTTCCACTTTCAAACCGTTCACCTACCTGCTGGCTTTGGAACGGGGTGCGACTGCCGCCTCGGTCGTGGCGGATGTGCCGGCCGAGTTCGCAACGGCCACGGGGCTGTTCGCGCCCGTGAATTACAACCGTCGTTGCGCCGGTCCGATGCGCTATCGAGTCGCGCTGGCGAATTCACTGAACATTCCCGCCGTGAAGGTCCTGGCCTTGGTGGGCGGGCCGGAGCCCTTGCTGCGGCGGTTGCAGGCGTGCGGCTTGACCACGCTGACGCGTGGGCCCGAGGAATACGGCCTGGGGTTGACCATCGGAAATGCCGAGGCGCGACTGCTCGAATTGGCCAATGCCTACGCCTGCCTGGCCCGATTGGGCGAGTACCAGCCCTTCCGCCTGCTGCGAGACGAGCGTTCCGCTTCGCCCTGCCGGGTGGCGGATGCGGGGCAGGCATGGCTGATCGCGGACATCCTGTCGGACAATGCGGCGCGGACGATGGCGTTTGGCGCGGACACTCCGCTGCGGTTCGATTTCCCGGTCGCTTGCAAAACCGGCACCAGTTCGAATTTCCGCGACAACTGGGCTTTCGGGTTTACGCCCGAATTCACGGTGGGCGTCTGGGCCGGGAACTTCGACGCCACCCCGATGCGCGAGGTGTCCGGGGTAGCGGGCGCGGCGCCCATCCTGCACGACCTCTTCGAGCATCTGCACGGTACTCGGGGCACCACCTGGTACCCCACCCCCGCGGGCCTGGTGGTCGTCGAGGTGCAACCGATCACGGGGAAACGGCTGCGCCAGCCTCCATTGGTGAAGGGAGCACCGGGCGTTCGTGAGAAGTTCCTGGCGTCGACGCTTCCCCCGTTGGAGACGCCGGAGGATTATGATGCGGCTGGACGCGTGCGGTTAAGCGGCGAGTACGGCGAATGGCTGGCCGGCCCGGACAACTCGCTGTCGAGCCGGGCGGTGGTGGCCGCGAGCGGCGCTCTACTCCGCATCCTGTTTCCGCTGCCGGGAACGACCTTTTACCTCGATCCGGATCTACCTCATCGGGGGGGAAGGGTGGCGATGCAGGCGGACGGCCCGCCCGGCCTGGAGTGGCGCAGTGACTCGTTGCGGATTGAACCCGATGGCGAACGGACGATCGCCCTGCTTACCCAGGGAAGGCATGAGATCTCGGTCTCCGACCCGCGCACTGGGGCCAAGGCCCAGACTTGGATCGAGGTCCTGGCCCGTTGAAGCCGGGGATTACTACTCCCCTCGCCGGGGAAGATCGGCGACGAGGCGGGAGAAACCGAAGGGCGGGGCCTCGCCCTCGAGCGAGCCGCCGGGGCCGACAATTTTGGCGGTCGGTGACCGGACGGCATCAAGCCTTGGCCGGCTGTGCCCCTGGGGCTGGCGGCGGGGTTGACTTGGCGTCGCGGAAACTGCGCCACAGTGCGAGCGGGAGGAGGCCAAGGGCGATGACGGCTGCTTGCGTGCCGATGAACAGCATCAACCACTTGAACCCGCTGTCAGTGAAACCGTAGGAATGGAGGCCGATCCCCAGGAGATTGACGCCGAACCAGGAGAAGGCGGTGACGATGTTGCCGAAGATGGCTAGGTTCATAATGCCGCGGTCGCGGACCAGGCCGCCCCAGCGGGCGTGGAGGATGACGGCGTTCCAGAGCACGATCAGCAGCGCGCCGTTCTCTTTCGGGTCCCAACCCCAAAACCGGCCCCAGGACTGATCGGCCCAAATTCCGCCCAGGACGGTTCCCACGAAGCTGAACAGGGTGGCAAAGCAGACGATGCCATAGGCCATGCGGGAGAGGGCCTTGCCGATGGTAGCCGGACCGGTGGCAGGGCCCTTCGGACCGGAACCGGCGGCGGTGCGCACGCGTTCGGAAAGCATGGGGGTGAACACCCCGAGCAGGATGTAGATGATCGCCACCGCGCCGGCGGCGAAGGTGGCTGCGTAGCCCAAGGTGATGACCACCACGTGCGTAGCCAGCCAGAAGTTGGTGTCGAGCACAGCTCGGAGCATTTCCATGGTATCCCCACCGATGGCCAGATTGTGGGCGATCATGAGGGTGACAAACCCGGCGGCGGAGGCGACTAGGTTGCCGATGCCGACGCGGTAGAGTCGCTCCATGATGATGCCGGTGATCATCGCGGCCCAACCGATGAAAATGGCGGACGAGTAGAGGTTGGTGACGGGCGGGCGGCCTTCGAGGACCATGCGGAAGATCAAGCCGAAGGTGTGGACCACTCCCGCCAGGAGGATGAGGTAGAGGGAGGAGCGGCGCAGGGCCTCGGAGAGATTAGGCAAGAGGGTGAAGGTGGCGAGCCCCGCGGCCCCAAGCACCAGGGCGAAGATGTAGATGATCATCGCGTGGAGGAAAGGCTTCATGTCGTTGTAGAAGAACTCGGCCTTCCCCTTGCTCAATTCCGGCTGAAAATTCGGCTCGAGCCAGGCTCGATAGTCGGCCACCGCACGGTTGAACTCGGGGGCGTTGCCTTGCTGGAAGGCGGTGGCCAAGGCTGCCAGGTTGGTCACCGCCGGGTGCAGTTCTCCCGTCTGGAAGGTCTCCAGGAGGCTGGCGCCGACCTTCACCCAGCGCTCACGCCCCTTCGTTGGGTCCAGCGGGGGCACCATGAGGGCGTACCCGGCTTGGTCCATGAACTCGAACTGGCGCATGGGCAAGGCCACCTGCCGGAGGGCATTGGTGTCGAACGCCAATCCCTTCTCACTGGCAAGCGCGGCGATCCGGGCGGGAGCCAGGTTTTGCATGAAGGCCGCCAGTAGCTTCGGAAAATCGTCGACGTCCTCGGGTTGCAGGGTGACCTTGAGCCGCCGATAAAGACCCGTGGCGTTGGCCAGTTTGACGATCTGTTTCTGGAACGTGGTTTGGTCTTCGGATTTGACCTGGGCCGCCTTCTGGCCTTGCTCCTGAATTTCCTTCATCACCGGCTCGAGTTGGGCGTAGGTGAAGTAGCGCAGGCCGGATTTCTCGATCCCTTTGTCCTGGAGCTTGAGTTCCCCGAGCACATCCGAGTGATGAATGAGGAAGATGGGGCGGGTGTCGGCGACCTCGGGGCGGGCCATGACTTCGAGCAGCCATTCGGTGGACTTGAGCTTCTTGGGATGGTGCCAGAATTTCCAGGAGGGCACCTCTTCGAGGGGCACCTCACCCGTGCTTCGTATCTGGAGCAAGGCGTTGCGCGCGACGGAATCGAACGGCTGAATGCGTCCGCCGAGGAGAATCGGAAGCCGGCCAAATTCGCGCAGGTGAAACTCGCCCTCTGGCTTGGGGGCTATGACCGCTACGATTTCGGCGCCGAAGAGCGCGAGGAAGAACCAGGGAATCAGTTTGATCAACGCTTTCATGCCGTTTTCCGTTTGAGGGTGAAGCCCAGCAGGTGAGTCATAAAATGCCACAGCAACCCCAGGCCGACCAGCACGCAGCTAAAGTAGGGGGTCAGCCAGCTCGGGTTGTGCACCACCTGGAGGACGCTGCCGTGATCGTCGGGGTCGTAGCTCGCCTGGTAAAATGTGTCACCCGCATACCGGAGGGGGCTGTTCATCTTGATGAGCACCTCGCGACTCTCGCCGGTGGCGGGTCGCTGGACCAGCACGCGGCTGGAGAAGTTCTTGGGAATGTCGGTGCCGGGATAGACGTCGTGTTGAAACTCGCGTAACTGGACGCTGAAGCTCTTGTAATAACGGCGAAGCCGGAGCGAGACGCGCCAGGTTTGGTTGCTGATGGGGAAACTCTGCGCCTGGTCGACAAACTCGGAAGCCAGCCAGGAACCGAGCGAGCCCTGCGGGCCGACGAGTTCCACCACGGCGCTGGGGACGTCGCGGTGGTCGGTGTCGGTGACGCGCGGGCGCTCCTTCAGCACCGCCCGCGCACCGGCGCCCTGCGTCGCGGCGGGCGGTTCCACGGCGGTGGGGGGGCGCTCCTCGACGACGGAGTTTAGAAAGAAGTCTTTCACGCGAACCGTGAACGGGAGCGCGGGGTGCGAGATCTCCTTTTGGCTCATCAACGTGGTTTGGGGGATCACCACCACCAAATCAGAAGCCGGGTCGGTGGTGTTGACAAAGGCCAGTTCTACCTGCCGGTCGGATTCCGAGTAGTTCTTGGCCTGGCCCTCGCGTAGGTGGAGCGTGCTCTCGTGGGCCAGCATGTCGGTCATCAGTTGGCCGACCAGGAGGGTGATCAAGCCGAAATGGACCATCCAGATGCCGGCCTTGCTGCGTTCGAGGGTGAACCGCTTGAAATGGGCGGCCACCAGATTGATGACCAGCACGCTGCCGACGAGGTAGCCGCCGGGAAGAAATGGGATCCGCAGGCTGGAGCCATGCGGCGTCCAGAAGACGAACAGGCTCCGAAAATACTCATTCTGTGCCTTATAAAGCCCCATATCCACTTGGGCGATGGTGCCGGCAAAGACCAGCACGATCCCGAGCATCAGGCAAACGACGGTTAAACGCAGCGACGCAAAGAAGTTGAAAACGCGATCAAAGAGCATGGAGGTGTGAGGTTGAGTCGGCCAGGATGGAACGGTGGTTCATCATTGGCCGGCGTCGCCGGGATACTTGACGGTTTTGACGAAGGAGGTGAAGACAGGTTTTTCCCGATCGACGACGGTCTGGTCACCCATGAGCTTGAAGAACCAGGTTTGGCCGCCGCGGGTGACCATCGCGCCCACCAGACGGGCTTTTTGGCTGGTCCGGGCGTCGGTTCCGGTCATATCGACGAGCAGCGCTTTGCCGCCGGCAACTTCGAGTTCCGTTGCGGCCTTTTGGGCGTCAGCGATCGGGAGCGGCGCGAGGCCGAGTTGGCCGCGCCAACGGTTGAGATTACCCGCCAACCCGCCGCCATCGCCCGCGGAGGCGCTGACGTTGACTGCTGCCTGGGCACTGCCATCGCCGGAGAGGGTGAATTTGGCCACCAAAGACTGGCCGCCTGGGACTTCCTTCCAGCCCGTGGGAACCTGCCAGTTGGGCTTGTCGCCCGATGGGCTTTGGGCCATGGCGGCTGGCCCCCCGGGGGCGGTCGTCGCTCCACCAATGGGCGGGTGTGAGGGGGGTAAGTCCCCGCCCAGCGCCGCCGAGGCGGCGGGAGCGGTGGTGAATTTGACCGACTCCAGGAAGGCGACAAAGGCGGGCTTTTGCTGTGCCACCAGTTCGTCATCACCGGTCATTTTAAAGAACCAGGCGACGCCGTTGCGGCGCAGCAGTGCGGCCAGGATGCGGGCTTTCTCGCTGGAGCCGGGAGTTTGACCACCCTGGTCGTAGAGTTGCGCGGTCTGGCCGTCCATTTGAACGGGTTGCCCGAGTTTGGCGAGGTCGTCCTCAGTGACGGCGGACAAGCCGACCTGTCCGCGCCAGCGGTTGACATTACCCAGGTCGCCTCCGGCCATGCCGGGGAGCGGGATCACGCTGACGTCGGCTTGCTTGCCGTCCTTCCCCGGTACCCGAAAGGACGCCACGCGCATTTCACCGGCGGGGGCTTCCTGCCATCCCGAGGGGAGCTTCCATTCAAGGGTGGGTGTGGGGTTCGCGGGGTCCGGGTGCCCGGCTGGCAACCCGGCTGGCGTCTGGGCCTGGTCCTGGGCGGTCGCCGGCTCTTTCGCCGTCCGGTAAACCTCGATCCCGTTGCGACCGCAACCCGCCAGGGTGGCAGCCAGCACGAGGGCAGCAGCGGCCGCCATCCAGGGACATTCCAGTCTACTCGTTCGCATCTTCACCCTAATTCAGTACAGTCTTTCGACTCATTGCGCAAGGCGGGGCTTTGGGGGTGGGGGTGCAAACGAGCGCAAAGGGAGGTGAAGGCCCATCCGGGGCGAAGGCCCGCGGATGACCCGGATGCGGGCGAGCCGCGAGACTGGGGAAAGATTATTGACCCCATCCGGTGATTGTATGAACATACGCACATTGTAGAAATCGTATGGGCACCCCAAGCAACGACGACGCCACTTTATGAGTGAAGCCAGACCGATCGGGATGAGTTTTGTGCTGTTCGCGACCGGTGCCACCGCCATCGGCGGCTTCTTGTTCGGTTACGATACGGCGGTCATTAACGGGGCCAATTCTTACCTGAAGGCGCACCTGGCTCTGAGTCCGGCCCAGGAGGGCCTGGCGGGGGCCAGCGCCATTCTGGGTTGCATCCCGGGAGCCATGTTCGCGGGCTTTCTCAGTGACCGTTTTGGGCGTCGGAAGCTGTTGTTCCTGTGCGCGTTGCTGTACGCGGTCAGCGGGGTGTTGTCCGCGATTCCGCGCAGCTTCGACCAATTCCTGGCGGCACGGATTCTCAGCGGGTTGGGGATCGGGGCTTCGTCGATGGTCTGTCCGGTGTATATTGCTGAGATCTCCCCGGAAAGATGGCGCGGCCGGCTGGGGACTTTGTTCCAATTGGGCATCGTAGCGGGGATTTTCATCACCCTGTTCGTCAACAAGACGATTCAGGGCTTGGGGAACGACGCCTGGAACACCGCTTACGGATGGCGTTGGATGCTGGGGATGGAGGTGGTGCCGGCGGCGCTGTTCATCCTGTTGTTGCTGGCTGTGCCGGAAAGTCCGCGGTGGCTGGCGCAAAAAGGCCGCCCGGAGGAGGCTCGGGGCATACTGGAGAAGGTGGGCGGCGCCGACCACGCGGCGGTCGAGTTGGCTGCGATTCGCGAGGCGATGAGCCAGGAGGAAGGGCGGTTTTCAGAGTTGTTCACGGGCGCTTTTCGGCGTCCCTTGCTGATTGCGGTGGTACTGATGGCCGGTTCGCAGTTCTGTGGCATCAACGCCATCATGTATTATTCGACCAAGATTTTCGAGGTTGCCGGGGGGAGCAAGAATGCCGCGTTCACCTCTTCGGTTTGGGTGGGGTTGATCAATGTGCTCTTCACCTTCGTCGCCATCGCCTTGGTGGACAAAGCCGGGCGGCGGCCGTTATTGCTAGTCGGGACGGCGGTCCAGGCGTTGGCGTTGGGGTTGGTGGGCTGGATGTTTCACCGTGGTCAAAACGGCGTGGGTTTGCTCCTGTGCGTGATTTTATTCATTGCGGCATTTGCGATGGCGATGGGGCCCATCGGCTGGCTGCTCTGCTCGGAGATCTTCCCCAACAAGGTGCGCGGGCGCGCCATGTCCCTGGCGGCCCTGACGGTCTGGGTCAGTTGCTATGTTGTGGCGCAGACCTTCCCCATGCTCAATGACAGTCCTACCATCGGGCCGGCGAAGACGTTTTGGGTTTATGCGGTAGTGAGCCTGATGACGTTCTTCTTTGTAGCCGTGTTTGTGCCCGAAACCAAAGGCCGGACGCTCGAGCAAATCGAACAAATCTGGAGCCCGAAAAGGGCGGGGCGCCCGGTTGAGCCGGCCCGCGTATGACGGTGCTGGCTGGTGATTTGGGGGGGACGAGGTTGAAGATTGGCCTGGTGTGCGAGGGGCGGGTGGTGGCGCGCACGGTGGAAGCGGCGAATTCAAAGCAGGGCTTGGCGCCGCGACTGCCGGCGCTCAAGGCCGCCTGGTTGCGCCTGCTCGAGCAGAAGCGCCTGAGCCTGGCCGATTGCTCGGGGATCAGCGTTTCGTTTCCCAGCCTGGTTGACCCGGCCACGGGGCGGGTACTGGCGGAGTATGGGAAGTTCGCCGACGCTCCGGGATTAGACTTGCGAGCCTGGGCCAAGCGGGAGCTGGGGCTGCCGTTGGCGATAGAAAACGATGCGCGCATGGCGTTGATTGGCGAATGGCGAAGCGGGGCCGGACGGGGTGTGAATAACCTGGCCATGATGACGTTGGGGACGGGGTTGGGGACCAGCGCGGTAATCGAGGGCAAGGTGCTGCGCGGCCGGCACGGGCAGGCGGGGGTCTTGGGCGGGCACATGACGGTACGCTACGGTGGGAGGGCGTGCAGTTGCGGCAACATCGGGTGCGCGGAGGCCGAGGCTTCCACGGCGTTTCTCGGTGAAATGGCGGGGGTTACGCACGAGTTTGAACACAGTTTACTGCGCGGCGCCGGCACGCTTCGTTATGACCTGATTTTCCAACACGCCGCCGCCGGCGATGCCTGGGCGGTGGCGTTGCGTGACCACAGCCTCCAGGTTTGGAGCGTCCTGGCGGTGAACCTGATCCACGCCTATGACCCGGAAGTGCTCATCCTCGGCGGCGGCATTATGGGCAGCTCCGGAGTCATTTTGCCCGCAGTGACCGACTATGTGGCGCGCCATGCGCACACGCCTTGGGGGAGGGTGCGCGTGGCGGCTTCGGAACTCGGGGATGAGGCGGCCCTGGTCGCCGCCGAGTGGTTGCTGGAGGAGCAACTCTGGGTCGGGGCCGAGCGTGCCGGCAACCAACTTGTAGATGGTCAATAAACCATGATGCGTATGTCTCATTACGATAGATATCCCGCGATTTCCGTGCCCGGAGGAGACGGGGCCTGCGTCCAGGGGTGGAAAGCGATCGCGGAACGTCTCCGGCAGGCACTCATGGGCCAGAGCCAGAGAAAAGTGGTGCTGACGGTCGAGTGCTACACGGGGGTGGACGAGGATCAGGTGCTCGATGAACTGAAGGCGCGCCTGGCGCCGGTGTTGATCGTACGGGCTCGCGATGCGATGCTCTCGTCGGAAGGCGTGGACGCGCTGGTTTCCCCTTTCCTGGGCGGGAACGATCCGGTGTTTGGGTTCCTTTCTGGCCTGGACCTGGCGCAGTTTTTTGACACCGAACGGATGGCCCACTGGCGGAGCTTGGTGGAGCAAGTTCGGGAGGGCCTGGTTCTGGTGGTCGGTTGTGGTGCGCGTTTGATCGCTCGGGGCGACCTCTTGGTCTATGCGGACCTGGCGCGCTGGGAAGCGCAGCAGCGTTACCGCCGCAACGCGGCCAGCAATCTCGGCGTGGAAAATCGGGCGCTGCCGGCCGGGTTGCAGTACAAGCGGGCATTTTTCGTGGATTGGCGGGTGTGCGACCGCTGGAAGCGTCCGTTGATCTCCCAGTGGGACTTCGTGCTGGATACCAACAACCCGTCCGAGCCGAAGTTAGCCGAAGGTGAGGCGGTGCGGCGGGGTTTGCAAGCGGCGGTCCGCCGGCCGTTCCGGGTGGTGCCGTTTTTCGACCCGGCACCGTGGGGCGGCCAGTGGATGAAAGAGTTTTGCGGCCTGGACACCCAGGCCAGGAACTACGGCTGGTGTTTTGATTGCGTGCCGGAGGAAAACAGCCTGTTGTTGGGATTTGGCAACTTGCGGCTGGAACTGCCTGCGATTGACCTGGTATTCGACCAACCCCGGGCTTTGCTCGGCGAAAAGGTGCATGCCCGGTTTGGCGATGAGTTTCCCATTCGCTTCGATTTCCTGGACACGATGGGGGGCGGCAACTTGTCATTCCAGGTGCATCCGCTGACGGAGTACATTCAGCATCACTTCGGCATGCACTATACGCAGGACGAAAGCTACTATCTGCTCGAGGCGGGTCCGGACGCCACCGTCTACCTGGGGCTTAAGGATGGGGTGGATCGCGCCGAAATGCAGCGCGATTTGGAAAATGCGCAGGCGGGCGGCCCGCCGTTTCCCGCGGACAAATACGCGAACCGATGGCCCGCCCGGAAGCACGATCATTTTCTGATTCCCGCGGGCACGGTGCATTGCTCGGGCGCGAATGCGATGGTGTTGGAGATCAGCGCCACGCCCTATATTTTCACCTTTAAAATGTGGGATTGGGGCCGGCTGGGGTTGGATGGGAAGCCCCGCCCGATTCATCTGCAACACGGGTTGGCCAACCTCCAGTGGGACCGCACCACCGACTGGACGCAACAAAGCCTGGTTAACCGCATCGAAGCGGTGGGTCGGGGGGATGGTTGGCGCGAGGAGCGCACAGGGTTGCACCAGCGCGAGTTTATAGAAACCCGGCGGCATTGGTTCACCCGCACGGTTCCGCACGACACGGGCGGTGGGGTGAACGTGCTGAACCTGGTGGAAGGCCCGGAGGCCCTTGTGGAAAGCCCCGACCACGCGTTTGAGCCGTTTGTGGTCCATTACGCGGAGACGTTCATCGTGCCGGCGGCCGTCGGCCGCTACACGATTAGACCCGCCGACCAGTCGTCCGGGCGCGACTTTGGCACGCTCAAGGCCTTCGTCAGAACCTAAGGGAACCAGGATGTTGAACTCCGCCGCATTGCTTTCCTGTTTTGATCCCGGCTTGGGGACGATCGCTGGGGTGGTCCCGGTGAAACGATGCCTCAGCGATCTGCGGGGCTGTTTCGCGGACGCTACGGCCTACGAGCAAGCCCGGGCCGCGGGCAACCCGGTCATCTACACCGTGGCGGGGGTCGAACCGGGGGGCGGCGAGGGCGATCTGCATTACGGCGTTGGCCTCATCCGACCTGGACGCGTGGGGGCTGAGTACTTCATGACCAAGGGGCATTTGCATGCCTGGCGAGCCGCAGCGGAGGTGTACATCGGGTTGAGCGGCCGAGGGGTGATGCTGCTGGAGGATGAGGTGACCGGTGAGAGTCGGACGGCCCCGCTGGAGCCCCACCGGGTGGTTTACGTGCCAGGCGGGACGGCTCACCGGACTATGAATACGGGGGATGCGCCGCTTACCTATGTGGGGATTTATCCCGCCAAGGCGGGGCATGATTACGGCGCGATCGCCCGGAATAATTTCCGATGCGTGGTGGTCGAGCGCGACGGACGCCCGGTGATGGTGGAAAGGAACCAGCTATGACGAACTATGCGACGCAGCCGATCCCCGCGGAGAAGCCGCCGGTGACCTTGGTCACGCGGCCTTGGGGCTCCTTCAAGCAGTACGCCCACAACCGCGACTGTACGGTAAGCCTGATGACGGTGCTGCCCGGGCAGCGACTGAGCCTGCAGTCGCACACGGGGCGGGCCGAGTTGTGGATCGTGCTCGATGATGGGGCAGTGGCGCAGGTCGGTGAGCAAGAGCGCCGCTATGCGGCAGGGGAGGAGATCTGGATTCAGGCCAATGAAAAACACCGGTTGAGCTGCGCGGGGAATAAACCGGTGCGCGTCCTGGAGGTCGCGTTCGGCAATTGGCAGCAGGAGGACATTCGGCGCTATGCGGATGATTACCGCCGACCGGAGCTACCGGAGGGGAAATAGGGCGGACCGCACGTTGGTGTGGGTGGCTAGGGTTTTGAAACGCCGCAACCTGCTAACCCGTATTCGCGGGGGTTGGTTGAACCCTCTGTTCCGGTCCTTGTGGCTGGATCGGGCGTTGCGGTTGAAAACCCCGCGTCTTTCGGTTAGTGTCACGCTTTACGGTCCGCCGCTCGCAGAAGAGGGGCGCTGCCAACGGGTGTGAACCTCTGTCGGCCGGGGTCCTGGATGGACGGCAGGCTCAGGTGGGCCATGAAGACGGAAAACAATGCGATATGAAGTCATTTGACAGCCTGAGCGAGCGCGAGATTCTCGCCCTCGCGATTTCTCTGGAGGAGGAGGACGCGCGGATTTTCGACGATTTTGCAGAGGGGTTGAAGGAAAGCTATCCGGCGCAGGCGCAGCAGTTTGCCCAACTCCGGCTGTCGGAAGATACGCATCGGCATCGCTTGTTGGACCTCTACCGGAGCCGGTTTGGGGAGCATGTTCCGCTGATTCGGCGCGAGGACGTCCGGGGTTTCGTGAAGCGTCGGCCGATCTGGCTGGTGCGGCCGATGGGGTTGAATGCGGCGCGGAAAGCGGCGGAGTTGATGGAGTTGGAAACCAAGCGCTTCTACGAGGCGGCGGCGCGGAAGACCACGGATGTGGGCACGCGGCAATTGCTGGGTGACCTGGCGGAAGAGGAGCGGCACCACGCGCACGCCGCCGAAAAGATGGCGCAGACGGAACTCAGCGAGGAGGAGTCGGCGCGGCAGCAGCGGCTGTTCCTCTTGCAGGTCATCCAACCGGCGCTGGCAGGACTGATGGATGGCTCGGTCTCAACGCTGGCGCCGCTATTTGCGGCGGCTTTTGCCACGCATAACAGCCTGGATACCTTCCGGGTCGGACTGGCGGCGAGTCTCGGGGCGGGCATCAGCATGGGGTTCGCCGAGGCGTTGTCGGACGACGGGAACCTGACGGGCCGTGGGCATCCCTGGGCGCGCGGAACGATTTGCGGACTCATGACCGCCTTGGGCGGGATTGGACACAGCTTGCCCTACCTGATGTCCAACTATGTCGTGGCCACCTGGGTCGCCGTTTCGGTGGTGGCCGTCGAGTTGGGGGTGATCGCTTGGATCCGCCGCCGTTACATGGACACACCGTGGTCTTCGGCGGTCATCCAGGTGGTGTTGGGCGGCGTGTTGGTATTCCTGGTCGGAATACTGATCGGCAGTTCATGATCGGCGGCGGCTTCCACCGTTCGGCGGAGCCCGAGCGGGGCCTTGAACCGCTCGGCTGCCCGGGGCCTATCGCCGCTTGGAGTAGGCCAGTTTGAGGGTATAATGCAGCACCCGGCGACAGGGAAGGAGCTTACCGGAAGCCTTCTTATGCGTGCCGAGGCACGGGATGTCTCCGGTGAGCATTGGCTTCCGCTTCGACACGGCCTCGGCCAATTTGGCCGTGAGGTCGAAGTCCCCACCGGTGCACTCTGGAACCGGGCAGGTGAAGACCAGGACGGATTTGAGGTGCTCCAAGTTGGCATTGTATTTCATCTCGGTGGCGCGGGAGGCGCCTTCGCGATCGACGAACTCAAGGTTGCCCTTCAATCCCGTTAATTCCGGGTAGAGTTCGACGAGGCGTTGAGATTCCTCCACCCGCAAGCGCTGGGCCTGACGATGTTCGGCATGAGGACTCCTCATGCGGCGGCGATTGAGTCCGGAAATTCCGGTCGAGACCGGGGGCACAAGCGGGGGCAAAACCGCACCGAGCGCAGGCGGGCTGGGTAGGTGTGCCGGCGATTCCTGGCTCGCCTTGTTGACGATAGGTTTCATTTCACCCAAGGTGATATCCGAAATCGCGAGCCAAGGCCAGCCAATTCGGATTTGGGTCGGGTTGAAGCGCATGCGAACGGGACCGAACGGGGGCGAAAAGCGG
>Ga0316228_1002054_pt1 | contig 18574 bp, 21 predicted proteins | sample TBH18021metaG_FD_206005 | JGI IMG/M metagenome (GOLD analysis project Ga0316228, IMG submission 206005) | Freshwater microbial communities from Trout Bog Lake, Wisconsin, USA - TBH18021 | ecosystem: Environmental > Aquatic > Freshwater > Lake > Hypolimnion/Profundal zone | place: USA: Wisconsin... | reverse complement strand
CGACTTAAAGCGGCTATTCGAAATCCACCAAGAAAAGAGGGTGACGGTATTCGTTACATTGTGATCCATAATGGCTTGCCTGGATATCGTGAGGACGCCGAGGAGGTTACTGTTTCGGCGGTTGATAAAATCTTAAGCAGCGTGATTAAGCAATCAGAAGCCGTTTTATATGTTGCTGAGCATTTAGAAAAGTTGACGCAATTAAAAGAGCTTATTCGGGATCGGCGTTTAAAAAATTTCATGGAAACGTCTGGGGTTGTTCGGCCCTATCAGGAGTTATCCCGCTCCTTCTTTAAGGTCTTATCGGAGTTACGCAAGCAACAAGAGTGGCGCTATCAGAAGGGTCCGATTGATGTTGCCATTGAAGCCCCAGCACTACCAACGTCAAGATCTCGTAAAAAGTAGCTTTTACAAAACGGACTCATTCTCAATTGGAGGGGTGAGGAGCGGGGTAAGAGCGCTAATACCTCTTATCGCTCTTCATCTCCAATTTTCTTTTATGGCACTAAACTCAAAAACAGATACTCAAAGAAGATGATCAGGTGCACTACACCTTGCAGCAGGGTGGTTCTACCTATAGCTAAGGTAAGCGCCCCGATAAAGCAGGACAGGTATAGGAGTGTGATGTTCAGATCACTAATACCTAGGCTCAGTGGCAAGTTAAAGTAAATCGCAATAGCGGCCACGGTTGGAATAGTTAGGCCGATACTCGCTAGCGCGGACCCTAGTGCTAAGTTCAAACTGCTTTGTAGTCGATTGGCCTTAGCTGCCCTGATTGCTGCAAAGCCCTCTGGCATGAGCACTAAAAGCGCAATCGCAATACCCACAATCGTTTTAGGTGCGCCAGCGGCTTTAACGCCAGCTTCAATGGCAGGGCTCAGTAATTCAGCTAAGCCCACGACAGCTATTAATGAGAAGAGTAGGAGGGCGCAACTTATAGTGGTTTTCAGCTTGGTGGGTTTTTCAGCGTGTGCATGCTGGTTGGTAACTTGATCTTCTGCTTTAGGCAGATAGTAGTCACGGTGGCTTACTGTTTGGAAAAATAAAAATGCGATATATAAAATAAAAGAAGCAATACCTGCAAAGGCTAATTGACTCTTGGTGAAATCTGGCCCTGGGGTACTGATGGTCACAATGGGCATCACGAGAATGAAGGTGGCCAATGCGGTAAGTACTCCCAGGGAGGAGATCGTGCCTTCATTGCGAAAACTCATCTCGTGATGCTTGATGCCACCCATAAAGATACAAAGTCCAATCACACCATTCACCACAATCATCACCGTGGCAAATACGGCATCACGCGCGATAAACTCTGAGCCTTCATGGCCCGAGAGCATCATTGCAATGATCAGAGAAACTTCAATAATCGTGACGCTAATAGAGAGCACCAAAGTACCAAAAGGCTCACCGGTTTTATGGGCAATTACCTCTGCATGATGAACGGCGGAGAGCACGGCACCAATTAAAATTGCCGCAAGCAGAGCAATAAACCAAGAGTGGGTGAGCAAGTTAGCCATAGTTATTTATTTATAAAAGAGGTAAGTTCGGGTATGGATGCGGGCAGTGGCCGGGGTAAGTGTGAAGCCTGCCGATAGTAGGTAATATAGAGTAATTCCAAATTCAGGCATTAGTAAAAAGTATGCAGGCAATTATTCTATTTGGCCATGGTGCACGTGATGTCCGCTGGCGTGAGCCTTTTGACCGTTTAGCCGCTCTCTGGAAAGCCCAATATCCTGGGGTTTTGGTGCAATTGGCTTTTCTGGAGATGATGCAACCAAGCCTAGAAGAGGCTGTTTCTATTTTAGCTAACTCTGGCGCTTCCAAAATTGTTGTTGTACCAGTATTTTTTGGTCAGGGCGGTCATTTGCGGAATGACTTTCCAGTATTGCTCAATTCCTGTCAGGAAAAATTTCCTGAGGTGGCTTTAAGCACGACGCTTGCTGTTGGCGAGGATGAAGCTGTTTTGCAAGCCATTGTTGATTTCAGCGCCAAGGCTTTGTAAGTCTTCTTTTGCCTTCGCATGAGATTTTTTTTGTAACGCCTCGCCAATCATGATGAGTGCTGGCGACCGACTATCAAACCATTGATCTGCAGCGCCCTTAGCCAGTTCTTCAAGGGTGCTCGACCAGTGGCGCTCTCTGAGTGTGCTTACTGCCTCAAGAATATGTACTGGTGTTTTGCTGGTGTGATTTGAATTTTGCTTGATGAGTTGTTGGGCAATATGGGTAGCATCTTTTCTACCCATGTAGTACACCAAGGTGTCTGCGCTAGGATTGGCAATGGGTTGGCTTGTATCCGCAGTTTTCGTATTGTCTGTTGCTTGCGCAAGCGTTACAAATGCAACGCTGCGAGATATGCCTCTTAGAGTAAGCGATTGTTGTAAGCTTGCTGCTCCTGCTAGTGCTGCGGTAATGCCGGGCACGACTTCTACTTCAATGCCTGCTTTACTCAGTGTTTGCAATTCTTCATCGGCCCTGCCAAATAGCATGGGGTCACCACCTTTGAGGCGCACAATCGTTTGATATTGCTTGGCTGCATCCACCAAACGCTTATTAATAAATTGCTGGGCGGAAGACAATTTACCGCAACGTTTGCCAACCGCTACTTTGACGGCTTGCGGGCAGAGGGCAAGCATCTCCGGCTCAACCAATGCATCATGAAACACAATATCCGCTTGCGCTAGCAACTTGGCGCCACGAACGGTAATCAGATCCGCTGCGCCAGGACCAGCGCCAACGAGATAGACTTTTCCGTAGGTATTGTTATTCATGGGTTTGCTTGTATCGGCTCTATGCTTGCGTTGACTTAGGCTTCTAGCAAGCTACGTTGCAGTAAAGTTCTTTTTTGACGCCAGCTATTTTGAGTCGTTATGCTAAAGAGGTCGAATTGCTTCAAGCCAACTTCTAGATTTTGATCGGGACGCATTTCAAAAGCATCAAAGCCCACACGGGCACCTTGTAGCAACTGATCAATGAGTACATCGCCAATAGCGCGGATTTCTCCTTGCCAGCCAAAGCGGTCTCGCAAGAGTGCGGCAGTGCTAAAGCTTCTACCATCTCTAAAAATGGGGAAGTGCGCTGCGACTACAGGCCATAAAGCTTTGCCAGCCTCGATGATGTCCGCATGCTTGAGGATGTCATCATCCGTTGCAAACCAAACCCCGATTTCACCTTTGTTGGCGCGCTCTATGAGGTCGGCATTTTTGTGGTGCGCGCTGTACTGACTGCGCCACCAATGAAACGGTACCAGAACTTTAGTAAATCCATGCTCTAAATCGGGAATGCTGCCTTCATCGCGCTCACCATCCCATACTTGCCAATCATTAGCTGCCAGGCTGGGCTGGCCATCTTTGGGAAAACGAATAATGTGTTTGTTCATAGCTAGCTCGCAGCGCTTTCTGATTTGACTTCCGCCTTATCTTTTTTCTTGGCGTTCTTATAGGCAGCTTCTTTGAATGGCGTAACGCCGAGTCTGCGATAGGTATCGACAAAAGATTCATCATCGGCGCGATGTTCAACATAAGTGTTGATGACGTTGGTGATCACATCAGGGATTTCATCGGCATAGAAAGAAGGCCCGATGACTTTACCAATCGTAGCATCATTCCCTTGCTCTCCGCCAAGCGTAATTTGATACCACTCTTCACCATCTTTATCGACACCCAAGACGCCAATATTGCCAACGTGATGATGGCCGCAAGAGTTAATGCAGCCAGAGATATTTAAACTGATATCACCTAGATCAAATAAGTAATCTAAGTTATCAAAACGTTCCTGAATCGCTTTAGCAATCGGCAAAGACTTTGCATTGGCTAGTGAGCAGAAGTCGCCACCAGGACAAGCAATGATGTCGGTGAGTAAGCCAATATTGGGAAGGGCGACGTGTTGTTTCTTGGCTGCTTGCCAGAGTTCAAGCAGCTTGGATTGTTCAACATCGGCTAAGACTAAGTTTTGCTCATGCGTGACGCGCAGTTCACCAAAACTGTATTGCTCCGATAGATCGGCAATTGCCTTCATTTGCGCGACCGTAGCATCGCCTGGCGCAACAGTCCCGTGTGGTTTAAGTGACAAAATCACACTGGCATAACCAGAAACTTGATGGGGCTTTACGTTGCGCTCTAGCCAGCGAGCAAAAGCGGAGCGCTCAGCTTCTGGAGCGCCCGCAACGATGTGCTGTTTGCTTAAAGCACTCAATTGCTTATAGGCAGGCTTAGTAAAGTGCATGGTAACGCGATCCCACTCAGCTTGAGTAAAGTTGTCATCACCATTTTTAATATGAGTCCATTCGCCTTCAACTTGGCGTGCAAACTCTTCTGGTCCTAAAGCCTTCACCAAAATCTTGATGCGGGCTTTGTAGAGATTGTCTCTGCGACCAAAGCGGTTGTATACACGCAAGAGTGCTGTGAGGTAGCTTGGCAATACTTGCCATGGAACATCTTGTTTAATGAGTGAGCCTAGGATTGGAGTGCGACCCATGCCGCCACCAGCGTAGATGTCAGCAACGAGTTCATCCTTGGCATTTTTCTTCAGTTCAATACCAACGTCATGACATAGAAGAACGGTGCGATCTTCTTTAGCGCCATTAATCGCAAACTTAAATTTACGCGGTAAGTGCGCAAATTCAGGATGAAGGGTTGACCATTGACGGAGTAATTCGCAAATAGGGCGAGGATCAATGTATTCATCGCCGGCAACACCAGCAAAGGCATCGCTCGTAATATTACGAATACAGTTGCCCGAGGTTTGAATGGCGTGCATTTCTACCTTGGCCAGTTCAGCCAAGATATCGGGAGTCTGCTCCAGCTCAACCCAGTTGAATTGAATATTCTGGCGAGTAGTGAAGTGGCCGTAACCGCGGTCGTATTTGTCGGCAATTAGTGCCAATGTGCGTAATTGTTTTGCACTGAGCAAGCCATAAGGAATGGCCACCCGCAGCATGTATGCATGACGCTGGTGATACAGACCATTTTGCAAACGTAATGGGCGGAATTCTTCTTCAGCCAAAGTGCCATTCATGCGCCTAGCAACCTGGTCTCTAAATTGGGCAACCCGTTGATCTACAAGGGTTTGGTCGATGGTATCGTATTTATACATAGCGGTAGATTGTCGTAGATTTGAAATATAACTTCAAATACTCAAAAGTGCTCTTGATATGCCTATTTATGTATATAGAGAGTTTTTAAGTGATTAAAGTAAAATTCTTTTTAAATACAAGGAGATACCTAGATTTAAGGATTTTGGTATCCAGCAAAAACATAAAAATTGGAGACAAAATGAATGCATTAAAGGCTCTGAGCCTCTTAGCGACATTATTGGTAAGCGTTGCCATCTTTGCGGCAGAGCCCGCACCCCCTCTACCAATGGCGCAGGGTAAAGGATTTAACCAAGAAGGTCTTGCCAAAATCGATGCTTACTTCGCAGAACAAATTGCCACCAACCAAACCCCAGGCGCAGTGTTGGCGGTGGCTAAAAACGGCAAGCTAGTGATTTATAAGTCTTATGGCTATTTAGATAAGGCGAACAACAAGCCAATGACTAAGGATGCTATTTTTAATTTGGCATCCATGACAAAAGTGATGGCAGTAGTTGGGGGACTTACTTTTTATGAGGAAGGCAAGTTACCGCTTAACGCCCCGATCTCCCATTGGTATCCACAGTTTTCAGAAATGAAAGTCGGGAAGGTGGACGCCGATGGAAATTTAACGACGATCCCAGCCAAAAACCCCATCACCGTGCAAGACCTGATGCGTCATACCAATGGCCTGACTTATGGTGGACGCGGCAACACTCCAGTTCATAAGCTCTTTCCAGCTTCCTCAGTGGCTGCTGCGATGAGCTATACCGGAGATCAATTTATTGATAAGTTGGCTGGCACTCCTTTGCTCTTTGAGCCAGGCACCGTATGGGATTATGGCTTTGGAGTCGATGTACTTGGACAGATTGAGGAAAAAATTGCTGGAAAACCTCTGGGCGGCGTGCTGCAAGAGCGCGTGTGGAGCAAAGTGGGGATGCCTGATACGACTTTTCAGGTTGCAGATAAGGATCGTGCGCGCTTAGCGCAACCATTGCCGATAGATCCTGTGACTGGCAAGCCACAGAAATTAGAAATCCTTACTGATAAGGTGAAGTTTGATTGCGGCGGATCATGCGCCTTCTCAACCGCGGCTGACTATGTGCGCTTTGGTCAGATGTTATTGAATGGTGGCAGCATTGATGGCAAGCGGGTACTTGGTCCACAGACAGTAGCTTTCATGACCTCGAACCATTTGAATAAAGATATTAAAAATAATGTTGGTGGCACTGAGCCAGGGCGAGTAGGGTACGGCTTTGGTTTGGGGGTTGCAGTCCGTATGGAGCGCGGCTTATCGGCTATCAATGGCAACGTGGGCGACTACACTTGGAATGGCGCCAACGGCACTATCTTTTGGGTTGATCCAAAAGAGCAGATGGTTGTTGTGATGATGTCAGTGGCTCCCGGGGAAATACGGAAGGTGCATCGCGAGAAGGTCAATGCGCTGATCTATGGAGCGCTTGAGAAATAGTAGCCTCCAATTGCATGCAACAACTGATTTATTGAGTTTGCGGATACCACCAGGAAATCAGCTTGAGTTATTGAAGGGTAGTCGCAAGGGGCAACACAGCATACGCATTAATGAGCAATGGCGCATTTGCTTTATTTGGAAGGTGGACAGTGCTTATGCTGTAGAGATTGTGGATTGCCACTGAAGGAGCGAATATGACTAAATTACTTGATGAAATTCACCCTGGTGAAATACTTTTAGAAGACTTCATGAAGCCGATGGGAATAACAGCCCGTCAGCTAGCTGCAGATATTGATGTTTCTCCAAGTCGAATTAGCGATATTGTTCATGGCGCTCGCCCCATTACTGCTGACACCGCACTTCGCTTGGGAATATTTTTTGCGATGGAGCCGCGTTTTTGGCTCAACCTGCAGGCTGAGTACGACATGAGAATGGCCAAACGAACTTTACAAAAAGAATTGGAACCTCGTATTCGCGTCGTATTCGCGTATTCCAGATGGCCGCCTAAAATAACAGAGAGTTTTAAATTAGAGTCTAAATTCTCGATAGTGCCGATAGAGGTTGGCGATTGATGCAAAACTTAGCACCACAATCAAGACCGATAAAAGGTAATCTACCGTCAGGTATGTGACGGCACCAAGGTGAACGGCTAGGGCCGCTAGGAGAAATGCTCCAATGGACCCAAAAGTGATGAGTTTGAAGTTGGGGATGAAGGCGCCTAAGGTAATGGCCACAAAAACCAAGTACAGATCTGAAACGAGTTTATTGGCAGTCGTAAAGATGCGATTAGTGAGTTCGGGGTAGGTGAGTTTTCCTAAAACAGCAATGACCAAAATGGCTGCGAGCACAACAAAATTGATTGTCGCTTTACCTAAGATTGTTTTGAGTTGATCGTTCATGACTGCTCAGCTTTCTTCTTAAGCAACATGGCTATTGAAAACTAAGCTGATCCCAATCCACAACAAGACGAAAGCAATCAAAATAGTAAGACCGAGTTTTTTGAGAAAGTATTCAAGAGTACTCATATATGCTGGATCGTTTTTTCCAAAGTATTGATCAAAGCGCTTCCAGACGTGACGTCCCGCTCCTAGCGGGAGAAGGATGGCCGCAATGCCAAGGGCTACAGTAAGGGAGCTGCTCATTTGGTGGATAGTCCTTTGCGCATTACTGCGACTACTATGACGCTGCTGATGTGTGAGCGGGGAAGCCGTAAAGAATACAGGGGTTGTCTACTAGGATAGATTTTCGCAGGGATGGATCGCTTACCCATGAGCCTAAGAGATCACAAAGATCAGCATCATGCGGCATGTGTTTTTTGACCATTACGTGAGGCCAATCACTTCCCCAAATCAATTGCTTGGGATTTGCCGCAATCACAGCATCATTTAATGGACGCATGTCAGCGTAGGGTAGATTACCATCACAAATACGATAAGGTCCTGTCATCTTGACCCAGGCCTTTTGATCTTTCATTAAATTGAGTAAACCCTGAAATCCTTTATTGCTTACGCCATGTTTGGCATGTGAATAACCAAAATGGCCAAACACTAAAGCCACCGGAAAGTTTTTAAACGTTTTATCAAGCTCTGGACACTCATTGACATGCATGAGTAATTCCAAATGCCAGCCAAAGGGACTAATGCGCTGCGCTAATGCTGTAAGTCCTTTGATGGGCAGGCCAGCCGATTTATCTGCCACGTCCACAATATTACAGCGCAGTCCGCGTACTCCAGCTTGGTGTAGTTGCTCTAATTCCAGATCGCTGATGTTTGTTGAATCGGAATCTATCACTGCAACACCACGAAACTTTTGTGGATTGGATTTGAGCGCTGTAAGCAATGCGCGATTGTCTGTGCCATAGACGCTTGGTTGGACTAGGACGGCGCGATCAATTCCGAGCATGTCTAGCAGGGAGTTGTACTGCGTTAATGGGGCATCGGGAGGTGTATAGATACGCTCATCTGCATAAGGAAATATTTGCGCAGGTCCACATACGTGGGCATGGCAATCAACTGCTCCAGCCGGAAATGTGATTCGGGGTGCACGGATCTCTGGATCTGGAGCTTGGCAAAGGGGTGCGAAAGAATCGGGCATTAATGCAGAAGTGAAATTGAAATCAATTTATTGCGGTTCAATGTTGGCATCTTTGGCAATCTTTGCGTACTTTGCCATTTCATCACGAACAAATTTAGCAAATTCTTGTGGACTCATGGGTGTTGCCTTGATGCCTTTAGTCTCATAAGCATTCTTCACTTCTGGATCAAGCATTGCTTGATTGACGTCTTTATTAATTTTGTTGACGATGGCAATTGGCGTGCCTGCAGGTGCCCATAGTCCAAACCACAATGCAATCTCAAAATTAGAGTAGCCTTGTTCAGCAATACTCGGAATATCTGGTACTGCGGCATTACGGGTTTTGCTAGTAACACCAAGCGCACGTAACTTGCCGCCTTTGAGTTGACCAATGGCGGTATCCAGTGGCGCCATATAAAAAGCAGTGCGCCCTGACATGGTGTCCTGAATTGCTTCAGGGGATCCTTTGTAAGGAACGTGAATAAGTTTGATGCCCATCATCTGATTGAAATATTCAGCAGCTAAGTGAGTTGAGCTACCAATACCAGCAGAGGCAAAGGTGATTTCACCAGGTTTGGCCTTAGCGGCAATGATCAGGTCGCGAATCGATTGATAGGGGCCATCAGCGGCAGTGATCATGACATACGGGGTTTGACCCAAAATAGCCACATCAACCAGGCTCTTGAGCGGGTCATAAGGAAGCTTCTTATAAATAGCGGGATTAGCTGCGTACGAGGCGGACTGCACTAATAAAGTGTAGCCATCAGGCGGGGAGTTCACCACGACACCAGTGCCAATCAGGCCGCCAGCACCAGGGCGGTTATCCACAATCACTGATTGCTTCCAGGTGTCGGTAAGGCTTTTCGCTACGACGCGGCCAGCGATGTCGGCGCCGGATCCCGTTGTCAAAGGAACAATCATTCTGACGGTTTGATTGGGATAGTTTTGAGCGCCTGCCAATCCGCTAGCAATAGAGAGGCTAATTCCCATGAGAGTTAAAAATAGGCGTGAGAATACTTTTTGCTCTTGCATCATGTCTCCTTCATATTTTTTTATCGTTTCGTTGGATAATCTAACATGCGATGGGGATTTGTATATATAAGACAAACACCTAATTAGCCAAATAAAAGCAACAAATAAAAATGCAAAAGAAGCTAAAAGAGAGCAATCAAAGCGGAAAGTGAAGACACATGAGCCAGACAAGTACCGAACAAGCTAAGCAGATTATCAAAGTAAACGGTATAGACGTTGCCTATTGTTTTGATGGCCCGGAAAATGGACATGTCATTTTGATGGCCAATAGCCTCATGTCTGACACTAGTATGTGGGATTGGAATGTGCCCGCTTTGGCTGATCGCTATCGTGTGCTGCGCTACGACAAGCGTGGTCATGGTGGATCACAAACAACCCCGGCGCCTTATGCTATTCCTCAATTGGCTGATGATGCAGTCGCATTATTGGATGCCCTGAAGATTGATAAGGTACATTTCATTGGTTTGTCGATGGGTGGCATGATTGGCCAGCAATTAGGCGCTCGTTATCCAGAGCGTGTGTATTCACTTTCTCTATGTGATACCGCTAGTGAAATGCCGCCACGCAGTTTGTGGGAGGAGCGTTTTGAGATTGCTCGCAAAGAAGGGATTCCGGGTTTGGTCGATGGCACGATTAAGCGTTGGTTTACAGCCCCCTTTATCGAGCGCGCTCCACAGGATATTGAAAAAGTACGCCACATGATTTTGGGCACAGGGGTAGAGGGTTATATTGGCTGCGCTAGTGCGGTGCGCGATATGGCTCAAACCACCATGCTTTTGAAGATCAAAGCGCCGACTTTAGTGTTAACGGGTCGCCAAGACCCGGCCTGCACAGTGGATCAAGCCATCGTTCTGAACCGGATGATTGACGGCTCAAAGCTGGTTATTCTGGAAGATGCGGCTCATTTATCCAATATTGAGCAGCCAGAAGTATTTAATCGTACTGTTCGAGAATTTATTGATACAGTAGATAACACTATATAAAACAAGGGTAAAAATGACTGATTTGTCTGTAGCTCAATTACAAGAAATTCGCGCAGCTGTTTTGGGGGCTGTCGCTAAGGCACCAGGTAAGCTCATTAGCCTGGGTATTCTATTGATCATTTTGGGCATGATTGGTATTGCTGGACAAGTGGTGTTCTCGTTTGTGACAATCAATGTGTTGGGTGCGTTCCTCATCGTAGGTGGTGTATTGCAGTTCGCTCACGCTATCAAATCGCATGGCTGGAAGAGCGTGACCGTGCAAGTTGCGCTCTCGATCTTGTATATTGCTGCTGGCATTTTTACTTGGCTATTTCCAATTCCCGCTCTAGAGGGAATTACCTTGTGGCTTGCCGCGATCTTCTTTGTTACCGGATTTTTGCGTTTGATTTCCGCATTCCAACACCGTCATTTTGGTGAATGGTTCTGGTTGGTGTTGTCATCAGCCATCTCCATCTTGATGGGCGTATTAATCATGAATGGCTACCCAGCATCGAGCTTGTGGTTGCCAGGACTGTTGATCGCTATTGAATTGTTGTTGCAAGGTTGGTCATTGCTCTTCTTGGGCTTTGCCGCTCGCAACCTGATTAAGAATCACTAATACATAGCAATGAAAAAAACAGACTTGTATAAAAATCTCGGTTTAGCAACTGCTCAGCGGATGAAAAATTCCGTGAAGGCGGCTAAGCCAGGCGGTGCCGATGCAGCTAAAGCCAAAAAAGAGCTAGTCAATGCGAATCCTTTGCTAGTCTCTTTGATGGGTAAAGCCAAGTCTAAGTAGTTTTAATCTTCGTATCCCCCAACTGGACTCTTATCTAAGCCCTCTCATTGCAGTCAAAGAACCATTTCCTACTCATTGATTTTTTAAAGGCCTTTGCCGCCTTAATCATCATTGTTCACCATCTCTCTAGTTATGGGCAGATAGCGGAAGATGCTCGCAGACTGCTACCTGCGATAATGACCTGGTTGTTTGAGTATGGGCGTTATGCGGTACAGATTTTCTTGGTGATGGGTGGCTATTTAGCTGCTCAGTCCCTCACGCGTTCATCGGATTTAAAAACCTCGCGAGCAGTCTTGCGGGTTTTATTTAATCGTTACTTGCGCCTCCTAGTCCCTTATGTGGTCGCCCTGTTGGTAACGATTGCCTGTGCTTGGGTGGCGCGTTTTTGGGTTCAGGATGAATATGTTGGTGAATCGGAAACCCTTAGGCAATTTATAGCGCACCTATTTTTCATGCAGGGTGTCTTGGGTATAGATTCAATTTCTGCTGGAGCTTGGTATGTCGCCATTGATTGGCAACTCTATGCGGCTATTGCGATTATGCTCAGCGTGGTCCCGGGCTTGCGATCCTTGATCTGGGTTGCTGCGATTTTGATCGTAGGCTCTTTGCTGTATTTCAATCGCCTCGAATCCTATGAAAATTATTTCATTTACTTTGTCGGCGCCTACGGCCTTGGTGTTTTGGCGCAGCTATCAAAGAATTACCTTGATCCCAAGGTGAATCGCTTAGCAAGATGCTTTATCGTGGCAATTGGTGTGATTATTGTGGTTTCGAGCTTTCAGAATCTTTGGCTGCGAAACATCCTCGCTTATGTAGTTGCAATCCTATTGATCATCTGGGGTGATTACTCCTACAAGGATCAAAAGCATTTCAAGGCACACAATGCTGTCAACGCTATTTTATGGGGAAGTCGAAGATCATATTGCGCTTTCTTGATTCACTTCTCATTTATTTTGTTGGCTAATACCATTTACATCGGGTGGGGCATTAATCAACCGCATGATGGCGCTACAGCCCTAGCAATGATGCTGGTCGCCTTGGTAATGAGCTGGACTGCTGCGAACTTTTTGTATCGCTGGGTAGAAGTGCCGTCTCGCAAGCTTAAAATTTAAAGTCCGAGATCTTTCAATGCGCGAAAAATTTCGCGATACGCTTTAGGCGGTTTGTTTTGCTCTTTTTCTTTTCTGGCATTGCGAATGAGTGTGCGCATGTTCTGAATATCCATATCCGGAAATTTTTCAATCAGATTGGTAAATGCTTCATCGTTTTCAATGAGCTTATCGCGATAGTTCTCCAGAAAATGCAGCTTGGCAGTTTCAGCTTTGCTGACGCCTTGAATGGCATCCAGGCGTTTTTGAATCGCCCCCAACTCTTCCTCATCTAAAGAGCGCATGAGTTTGCCAAGATATTGTTTATGGCGACGAATGGCTTCAAAACTCTTAATTTTTGGAGTTTCCGCAATAGCCGTTTTAATGGCCTCATCCATGGGGATGGTTTTGAGTGCATCACTGCTGAGCGCAGCAAGAACCTCAGCCAGCTTCTGGCGCTCGGTCATTTGGCGCTTTAGCTCAGACTTGCTTGGCCCCTCATCAAGATCTTCCTTCTTGGGCGTGCGATTCTTCTCATTAACATGCATGAGGCTATTTTAGACGGGTATTGGTTTTTGCTTATCAAGAGCGCGCTTTAGGCAAGCTTTTGTTTGAGCTTTTGCAGATCTCCCGTCGAAAATAACTGACTTCGGCCAACAATATCTTTTGGTTTCAGTTTGCCAGCCTGAACGTAGCGACGAAAGGTCGGCATAGAGATTTCAAGATACTCTGCAGTCGAGAAGGTGTCGTTACGTAAATGCCCAAATACTTGATCGTGAGTCAGAATCATTATTTTCTGACTGTGCTCTAAAATGAGCTTATTCTGAACTGCTTATTCTAGTAAATAATAGAGACCATAATTTCTGTAGTTATTTGAAACGACATGACTCAAAATAATACCTACGACTACATCATTATTGGGGCGGGCAGCGCAGGGTGTTTGTTGGCTAAACGTCTGACAGAGAACCCTAATAAACGGGTTTTATTGATTGAGGCGGGTAAAAGCGATAACTACATTTGGATTCATATACCTGTTGGTTATTTATATTGCATTGATAACCCTCGCGCTGATTGGCGTTTTAGAACAAGTAAAGAAGCGGGCCTGAATGGCCGATCGTTAATTTACCCGCGTGGCAAGGTAATGGGCGGATCTTCGTCCATTAATGGCATGATTTATATGCGTGGTCAAGCCGGCGACTATGACTCTTGGGTTGAAGCAACGGGAGATGAATCTTGGTCTTGGAAGAATGCACTCAAGCGTTATAAGCAGTTCGAGGACTATCACGGCGATGCTAATGAATGGCATGGCAAGGGTGGTGAATGGACTGTTTCAAAGCAACGCTTGCGCTGGCCCATTATGGATGTGTTTAGGCAGGCGGCTGTAGAGGCTGGCATTCCGGCATCGGATGACTTTAACTGTGGTGATAACTTTGGTGTAGGTTACTTTGATGTAAGTCAGCGCAAGGGTTGGCGTCTGAATACCTCCAAAGCGTTTTTGCGTGATACTGCGAAGCGCAGTAATCTCACCGTAATCACTGAAGCAACAGTGACTAAAGTCAAGATTGATCCTGTTAGTAAAAATTGTTACGGCGTTGAGTTTCTTCGCAATGGCGCTCCTGCTGAAGCACTCTGTGCAATTGATCGGGGTGGCGAAGTCTTATTAACAGCGGGCTCTATTGGTAGCGTGCAGATCCTGGAACGTTCGGGTGTTGGTGCCGCGACCCATCTGGAAAAGTTTGGCATTCCGGTGATGAGCGACCTGCCGGGCGTTGGTGAAAATCTGCAAGACCATCTGCAACTGCGCATGATCTACAAGGTGCAGGGCATCAAAACACTTAACGCCAAAGTGCACTCATTATTTGGCAAGTTGATTATTGGTCTTGAGTATTTATTAAAACGTTCTGGTCCAATGTCGATGGCGCCGTCTCAGTTGGGTGCGTTTGCTTATAGCTCGCCCAATCAGAAAGCCGCCAATGTGGAATATCACGTACAGCCTTTGTCGTTGGAAAAATTTGGTGAAGATTTGCATACCTTCAATGCGTTTACCGCAAGCGTCTGCAACCTGCGTCCCACATCTCGAGGCAGCGTTCATATCAATTCGATTGATCCTGATTCGCCACCGGTTATTAGTCCAAATTATTTATCCACGGAAGAAGACTGTAAGGTTGCTGCCGAGTCTTTGCGGTTAACTCGCAAAATTGTAGAAAGCGCTGCGCTTAAGCCTTATGCGCCGGACGAATACAAGCCTGGTAAACAATATCAAAGTGATGAGGAGTTAATTCAGGCGGCGGGTGATATCGGCACAACAATTTTCCATCCAGTAGGAACTTGCAAGATGGGTCGTGCGGATGACCCAATGGCGGTATTGGATTCACAATTGCGAGTGAGGGGGATTCATCATCTGCGTGTGGTGGATGCGTCAGCGATGCCAACCATTACCTCTGGCAATACCGCGGCACCCACGATGATGATTGCGCAGCGTGTAGCGGAGTTGCTCGCTGGTGAATAAAGTCTTCCACAAGAAAGAACCGCATTACCAACTACCCTTCAGTCACTTGCTGCTAGCTTTGGCGATCGTGGCTGTGTGGGGCACCAATTTTGTAGTGATTAAGATTTCATTAGCGAGTTTTCCGCCATTTCTGTTTGCGGCACTACGTTATGTATTTGCTTTATTGCCTGCCGTCTTTTTTGTCTCCAGGCCTAAAGTGTCCTGGGGCAATCTTTGCATGTATGGATTGGCGGTTGGGGTAGGTCAGTTTGGGGTTCTTTATTACGCCATCAATGGCCACATTCCCCCGGGCTTGGCTTCCTTGGTTATTCAAACCCAAGTCTTTTTTACGATTGGATTTGCCATGTTTTTTGCCAAGGAGAAACTAAGGCTTTATCAGGCGGTGGCCGTGGCGGTGGCGGTGATTGGCTTGGGAATTATTGCAGTGCACACTGATGCCACAACAACTGTTTTAGGTTTGGCTTTGGTCGTTTTGGCAGGCTTTTCTTGGGGTATAGCCAATACAACTAGTCGCAGTGCTGGCTCTATCAATATGTTCTCGTATGTGGTTTGGGCAAGCGCTTTTGCTGTTCCTCCGTTGCTAATTATTTCCTTGATTTTTGAAGGGGGCTGGGAATCAATGAGCGCCTCATTGACCGCAGCGCCAATAGGGGCATGGGTTGGCGTCCTTTGGCAATCTTGGGGAAATACCCTTTTTGGCTATGCTGCTTGGGGCTGGTTGCTCTCAAAACATCCTGCTGCCGTAGTAGCTCCCGCTCCACTATTGGTGCCTATTTTCGGAATGGGGGCATCTGCTTTTTTCTTAAGCGAGCCTTTGCCTCTCTGGAAAATCCTCGCCGCTGGCTTGGTCATTACGGGTTTGATGGTGAATTTATTTTGGCTAAGCCTTCGCAATCAGCTTAAGAACCATTTATGAATATGACCCTTCTTGCTGCAGGACTACTGTAAAACCCTAATAGAAAGGGCTTTCTTTGCCTCTGCATTAACAGTAATATAGCTGTTCAAGTTTGCTGTAACCATATAAAAAAATTTATTTCAATAGTACTTTTAGTCATGGAGACTTTATGAATATTCGTCATCACATTTTTGCAATAGCGGCTTCCGCGTTACTCGCAACCGGAGCTTATGCTGCCGACATTAAAGTTGGTGTAGATGGTCCATTTACTGGGGGCTCATCTTCAATGGGCGTGAGCATGCGCGATGGCGTGCGTTTGGCGACTAAAGAAATCAATGCTGCGGGCGGCATCAATGGCAGCAAGATTGTTTTAGTTGAACGCGATGATGAAGCGAAAAATGAGCGCGGTGTGCAAATTGCCCAAGAGATGATTAACAACGAAAAAGTTGTTGCTGTTGTTGGCTACATTAATACTGGTGTTGCATTGGCTTCACAGCGTTTTTTCCAGGATGCGAAGATTCCTGTGATCAATAACGTTGCTACTGGTACTTTGATTACTCACCAGTTCCCGAACGCACCAGAGAACTATGTTTTCCGTACATCAGCAGCTGATGATATTCAAGCTCCAATGATTGCTAGAGAGGCCGTTGAAAAACGTGGCCTCAAGAAAGTAGCGATTTTGGCCGACTCTACAAACTACGGTCAATTGGGTCGTGAGGATATGGAAAAGGCATTGAAGAAGTATGGTGTTACTCCTGTTGCCGAAGAGAAATTCAACCTTGGTGATGTTGATATGACATCCCAGTTGCTCAAAGCTAAGAATGCTGGCGCAGAAGTAATTTTGACTTATGCGATTGGACCTGAGTTAGCGCAAATTGCTAATGGCATGGCTAAATTGGGTTGGAAAAAACCAATGATTGGTAGCTGGACATTGTCCATGGCTAGCTTCATTGATACAGCCGGTAAAAATGGTAACGGCGCAACTATGCCAGAAACCTTTATTCAAGTAGGCAACACTCCAAAACGTAAAGCATTTATTGATGCTTACCTAAAAGAGTTTAAGCCGAAGAACGGCATCATCGCTTCACCAGTTTCCGCCGCTCAAGGTTATGACTCTGTTTACTTATTAGCTGCTGCAATCAAGCAAGCTGGTAGCACGGATGGACCAAAAATTTTGGGTGCATTGCAAAACTTTAATACACCTTTGGAAGGTGTTGTGACAACTTATAACAAGCCTTATACACAGGCCGATCATGAGGCTATCACTGAGAAAGAAGTTGTGATGGGCGTAGTGGAAAATGGTCGTGTTGAATTTTTAAATGCTGAGGATGCAAATAAGGGCAGCAAAAAGAAGTAAGTTTGTTGCAATGAATGGGAGTCTTTGTGGCCCTTTCTGCACTGTAGAATGACAAAACGCCGCCTGCAAAGCGGCGTTTTGCTTACAATGGCACATTCTTTAATTAAACAATTTTAAGTATTTTTCGGGTCTAGATAATGGAAATCCTTGCACAAATCCTTTCGAGTGGTATAGCGGTGGGCATGATCTATGCGGTCATTGCTTTCGGCTTTCAGCTTACCTTTGCCACTTCTGGCACCTTGAACTTCGGACAGGGTGAAGCTTTGATGTTGGGTGCCTTGGTTGGCCTTACTTGTGTAGATACTCTGGGAATGAATTACTGGCTTATGATTCCCGTGGTTTGCGTCTTTGGTATGTTGCAGGGTGGATTGGTGGAGTTGATTGGCGTTCGTCCAGCAATTAAGATCAAATCTGAATTTGGTTGGATTATGTCCACCATTGCCCTCGGGATTATCTTTAAGAACGTTGCTGAAAATATCTGGGGACGTGATGCCTTGCCATTCCCATCCCCTTTAAGTACTGACCCAATCAATTTCTTAGGCGCCAACATCATGCCAATGGAAATCTTGGTGGTGATTGGTGCGCTTGTGATGATGTTGTTGGTAGAGTTTTTTAACCGTAAAACGATTTACGGCAAGGCAGTGGTTGCAACAGCAAACGACCGTGACGCAGCAGGTTTAATGGGCATCAATACCAGCTTAGTGATTACCTTTTCATATGCGCTTTCATCTTTGACTGCAGCCTTTGCAGGCATCTTGATTGCGCCGCTGACTTTGACGGGCGCAACGATGGGCGGTGCTTTGGGTCTCAAAGCTTTCGCTGTTGCTATTATTGGCGGCCTCTCTAGTGGCCTCGGCATTATTGTTGGTGGCTTGATTTTGGGAATCGTAGAGACTGCTACTGGCTTCTACATTTCCACTGGTTACAAAGATGTACCGGGTTTGATTTTGTTATTGCTCGTGCTTGCATACAAACCATCAGGTCTGTTTGGTAAATCTGCAATTAAGAAAGTTTAATAATGAAATTGAAGGCACAACTCCCTCTATTAGTTGCGATAGTTGCACTCTTTTGTTTGCCGCTATTAATTCAAAATCCGTATTACATTCACTTGGCTGAAACGATTCTGATTTACACCATTCTGTTATTTGGTTTGGATATTGTGGTCGGCTACGTAGGACAAGTCTCTCTTGGTCATGCCGGACTCTTCGGTATTGGCTCTTACACGGCTGGTGTTTTGTTCTTTCATATGGGCTGGCCAATTTGGGCGACCATTCCAGCTTCGATTGTTGTGACAGCTATCTTCGGCGGTATTTTGGCT
>Ga0316228_1002050_pt1 | contig 18609 bp, 20 predicted proteins | sample TBH18021metaG_FD_206005 | JGI IMG/M metagenome (GOLD analysis project Ga0316228, IMG submission 206005) | Freshwater microbial communities from Trout Bog Lake, Wisconsin, USA - TBH18021 | ecosystem: Environmental > Aquatic > Freshwater > Lake > Hypolimnion/Profundal zone | place: USA: Wisconsin... | reverse complement strand
AATGTATGTTTTACACTATACAAAACTGCTGCATATTCTAGAGTATCTGGTCGACAACTATAATGAAGAAGTAGATGTAGTAAATGCTAATTTGGCCGATTTTATAGCTTCTCTAGATACTGGAAATATGGACCCGGTTGTTCCCAAAGCTAGATGTCTGAAATCGATAAAAATAAAATCTGTAGGTCAGCCAGATGTCAAAATAAGAGCAAACACTGATCTAGAGATAGTACAGAAGTTGGAAGAGTATTTTAGAAACCTGGATATAGGTACTAAATCTGTGACGTTTAAGAGTGTATTTGATGAGATAGATGTGCGAGCGGATAGATTGAGATTATATCCAAAAGTTCTAGAAATAAGTGGAAAGACCAGACCAGATGTTATATTGAAGAAAAAGTAATGTCTACATATATTTTATTTTGTTTCAAATCTTATAGATTTGAAAAGTTTATACACGATTTGTCTCTCCAACACGGGTTATATTTGATAAATTCTTCTAGATAAAAATGAGATAAGGTGCTCGTTCTAAAAGCCAAAAGATGTCAATAAATATATTATCGTTAAACGCGACCATTTATAATAAATTAAATGAAGAACTCGAGTTGTCTGGGAAACAGATTTCTCTAATAACAAATATACTCTCTGATTCAGAATTAACTGAGGAGTGTCAAAGAGATCTGAAAGAAATACGTTCAAAACTTATTGAAAATCAAAACACGGACAAAGTTGAATTTTTACAAAAAACACACTCTTTAATCAACGAATATATAAAAATTATTAATATTCCACTATGTTCAACTGAAGATAATCAAAAGGTTTTGCAAAAAACACAAATTATTGTAAACGAATTTTTGGATATTATATATCAGCTAAAAAAAAATAAAGGGTGGTTAGATTTGGAAATACCCCCGATTGTACCTATAACAAAACAAACTATATACTGTTGTAGTTGTCACAATGACAACATTGATATGTTTGAAATGGACGAATACAACAATAAAATATGCATGTGTTGTGCAAACCAAGATGTGTGTTTAGAGACTGGTATAACATACAAGGATTACGGAAGAGTAAACGTTGTGAATAGATTTATATATAATAGAGTGATACATTTTAATGATTGTATAAAACAGTATCAGGGAAAACAAAACTGTAAGATTCCCGAGCTTGTATTTGAAAACCTGGAAAAAAAGTTTTTATCACACCGTTTGCTCATACTTACAGACAATAAAAATGTACAACGGCCGGATCCTGTACGATATTCGACAATTACCAGGGATCACATTATAATGTTTTTAAAAGATCTAAAATATACGAAACAATATGAAAACACAAATCTTATTTACTATATGCTTACAAATAAAAGAGTAGACGATATAACCTACTTAGAAGATAAACTTATTGACGACTTTAAAAAATTGATATGTTTTTACGACGAAGAATGCAACAAAGAAAAAACAAAACGTAAAAATTTTTTAAATTCTTCATATTTGTTGTTTCAACTATTACGAAGACATGGGCATCCGTGTCAAATTGAAAATTTTTCAATATTAAAGACGGTAGATAGAAAAATTTTTCATGATGACATTTGCAAAAATCTGTTTTCTCAACTAAGGTGGAAATTTACAAATGTTTTTTAAACAAAATAAAATGGACGATGATTATATTTATGAAAATAACGAGGGTGAACTCCGGGCAGAGTTTCACGCTTTTGAAAGAACTGAAATATTTAATGAAGATATTAAAGATCTTAAAGACAAAGTTCAAAGATTCAAAACTTTTGTATCTTTTGTCGCAACAGAAATAAGAGATGATAAGTTATTAGATTTAAAAACATCAGATATTAATTTTCTAGTAAAATCTGTTTCCAAAATTCCCACACCCGGATACAAGAATCCGACAGCTTACATATTAGGATATATGTTACTCAAAAAAGGATACAACAAACACACTTTCGAAAAAGATATAATTCCAATATTAAACCGACTGACATATCCAGTAAGCCCATATGATGTTATACGATATGCCAGACTATTAGAAAATGCGGTGGTTATTTCTTAAAAAATGATATTTTATATTAAAGCTTAAATATATAATAAAAATGGACAATGAACCTTTATTAACAGAAAACAAAAAACGTTTTGTATTAGTTGTGAAACACCCAGATATAGATAAATTTTACCAAACTCATGTTTCAACTTTCTGGACTCCATCAGAAATTGATTTTTCGCAAGATATTCGAGACTGGAAAAAAATGACAGAAGATGAACAAAAATTTATCAAATATGTGTTGGCTTTTTTTGCAGGAAGCGACGGAATTGTTAATGAAAATCTAGTAGAAAATTTCAGCAGAGAAATACAAGTACCAGAAGTAAGAGCTTTTTTTTCAATACAAATGGCTATGGAAACAATTCACAGCGAAACATATAGACTATCATTAGAAACACTGATCCAAGATTCAGACGAACAAATCAAACTGTTTGACGCGATAGAACAGATATCTTCTATTAAGAAAAAAGCAGAGTGGGCTCTCAAGTGGACCAACCCCGAAACCGCTTCTTTTGTAGAAAGACTCGTTGCTTTCATAGTTGTAGAAGGGTTGTTTTTTTCTGGTAGTTTTTGTGCTATTTTTTGGCTCAAGTCTAAAGGTTTGCTTCCCGGTGTATGTTTTTCAAACGAGCTCATCTCTAGGGACGAAGGGTTGCACTGTGAATTTGGTCTTCATCTTTACAACAACTATATAGTAAATCGACTACCAGAAGAAAAAATAAAAGAGATTGTTTCTTCTGCGTTTGAAACAGAAAAAGAATTTATCGTAGAAGCGTTACCCGTTGGACTGGTTGGTATGAATCAAAAGTCCATGATACAATACATACAATACGTGGCAGACAGGTTATTGCTTCAAATGGGATGTACAAAAGAGTATCACGCAGAAAACCCGTTTCATTTTATGGAAATGATAAGTCTAGAAGGAAAAACAAACTTCTTTGAACGAAGAGTGAGCGAGTATAAAAAACCCACTAAAGAATCTTCAGATGGGCTGGTGTTTGATGAAAATTTTTAACTATTTGATAATTTTGAAAATCTTTGACGATTTAGCACGTGTACATTTTATTGAGGTCTGAGCTACAGGATATCTTGCAGCTCAGAATAATCTATATTTTCAACGGCGGCTAAAACTTATATCATAGTTAGAATAGAACTTTTTTAAGAATATTCTTAAAAAAAGTCTTCAAGAGATATTTTTGTGATTTACTTTTTCTTTACTACTACATCTGGTCTGCTCTTTCTACTTATTTCTAGAACTTTTGGATATAATCTCAATCTATCCGCCCGCACATCTATCTCATCAAATACACTCTTAAACGTCACAGATTTAGTACCTATATCCAGGTTTCTAAAATACTCTTCCAACTTCTGTACTATCTCTAGATCAGTGTTTGCTCTTATTTTCACAGTCGGTTGCCCTACAGATTTTATTTTTATCGATTTCAGACATCTAGCTTTGGGAACAACCGGGTCCAGATTTCCAGTATCTAGAGAAGCTATAAAATCGGCCAAATTAGCATTTACTACATCTACTTCTTCATTATAGTTGTCGACCAGATACTCTAGAATATGCAGCAGTTTTGTATAGTGTAAAACATACATTTCTTTAGTTATCTTTTCTCTGAATCGCCCAATCAGATCTTTCAATCTGTTCTCTATTTCCCTATAATTGTGAACAAGAAACCAGTCTGCATAGTAGAATAGATCTCCGGTGCCGTTGAAGCCCCCTTCGGGGGCGGCCGCTTCGCGGCTAGAAGATCTGCTGTTGTATGTGCAAAGTCTAGATTCCAGTTTATCTAGACTTTGTAGCCACGAAGTGGCCGGCGCCGAAGGCGCTACCTCCGCCTACCTTGAATGTGTTCTGGCTGGCATAGAGTGATGAAGTGGCGATGTATACAACCTGTGTCTTTGGGAGACTGGAAGAGTCGATGAGCATATCGTTGAGACGGAGGACAAGATGTTTCTGGCTTTCTAGTTGTTGAGATTTCTGTTCTAGTTGTACATCTTTTTGTTCAAGTTGATGATCTTTTTGTTGTAGTTCCTGGTCTTTTTGTTCTAGTTGTTCTTTATTTTGATCAATTATTTGGTCTTTTTGTTCTAGTTGTTTATTCAACAACTTTTTTTCATAATCGGTGTATAATTTGTATATTTTTTCAAGAAGCAGATAATATCTAGAATATACTTTTGGATCTACTTTCTGTTTTGGATATTTACGCGCTCTCAAAAGACAATTTTTAAACGCTTCTGGTGTGAGCTTGTAAACTTTTGTATGTTTTATTCCGCGCGCGCCTTCCCACTGCCGTATTGCAGTGAATAATCTATATTTTCAACTAGTTCTAACGCGTTTAATTTTTCTTTAATAGTAGACGATCTATTAGATGTTACAATTCCATATTCGATCAGTTTTTCGTGATGTACCACAAACTCTCCTTCCCGAGTTGTCAGTTCTAAAAAATATTCCATAAAACTGATATCATAGTCTGAATAGAACTTTTGATGAATATTCTTAAAAAAGTCTTCAAGAGACAGTTTGTCGCCTGTCTCAATTAAGTTTTGGATGTATTGTTTCTGATGAATAGACATGATGTGTTGGTTTTAGTGTCTATCGTTTTTGAAAATAAAAATCAATTTTTCTATGTTTTTCAAAGATGTTCTTTGAAAAACATATTTTTCTAGAAGCAAATAGTAATCACAGTATACAACAGGATCGACTTTCTGTCTAGGTCGTCTTTGAGCTCTCATAAGGCACTTTTTGAAAGCTTCTGGAGTCAGCAGTCGCCAAAGGCGACGGCGCTTCGCGCCTGTATACATTGTTTCTTTTACCACCACCCTGCGGCCTTACCATCTGCGGGACGTCCCGCAGATGGTAATCTTCATTTTCAGCCAGTCTTAAATTGTCCAATTTTTCTTTTATATCTGACGATCTATTAGATGTTACTATTCCATATTCGATTAACTTTGAATGATGTACAATAAACTCTCTTTCATACTCTGTCAGTTCTAAAAATATTTTAGGCGCAAAGCGCCGCCGCCGAAGGCGGCTAAAGCTGATGTCATAGTTAGAATAGAATTTAGCATGAATATCTTTAAAAAATTTTTCAAGATTCAGTTTAGTTTCATTTTGAATTAAGTTTTGAATGTATTCTTGAATAGTAGACATTGTTGAGGTTTTAATATATGATGGTTCTTGAAATAAAAAATCAATTTTTGTACATCTGGTCTGCTTCAACTGAGAGTTTTCTAATTGCGACGTCGATGTTAAAGAATGGCAGCTCCTACACTATTACATTTTGAGGTTGCGCAGCAAGGCGAAGCCGTTGTTTGTAAGTTGCACGTAGGCGTTCCATAATTCTGTGTATACGGAACCGCAGCAGAGCTGCTTTGTAGCGCCACTGTTGGGTACGAATTGAGACAGTTTTCTGGTGGAGGGTTCATGGAAAGCAGAGGAACGCTGCTCGAGTTACAACCAGACCCTGCAGTCCAGCTTGCTGTGCAGTCCGGCCCCGATGTCTTCTTCCAGCCTGCAGCAGTCATAGCAGGCACGCTCTCTGGTATGTCGGATGCAAGACCGTACTTGTTGGCGTGGCACGGGTCTGAATAATCAGACACGTCCCCTGTTGGTCTGTACACAAAATACGTGGGTCTGTTAGTTGCTGTTTTTGTGCTTGTGCAGTTGCAGTATGGTTCTTTTTTCATGTAAAAAAATAGTAAAACTAACAAAATAACAATTATAATAATACATAACACGGATGACATTTTTCAATCCAATAGATAAAAATATATCTGTTTATAAGAAATTGTAATAGTGGTATAACCCACTATATTAAGAAACCTATGAACGATTTAAAGACCTGAAAAAATAAATCAAAATGAAGAGACGCGGCATTGAAGAAGAATTGAAAATTCTTACGACTCGTTTTGAGTCTGTCTTATCCTTGCTTACACCCAAACAATCAGCTCCTATTTTAAAACAACTAGAAACTTTGCAAAAACGTGTGCGCCCTAAGAGATCTACAAAGGGGACTCAAAGCAAAAACCAGAACAGCGGGCTGTTAAAACCCGTGGCTATTTCAAAAGAAATAGCAGAATTTGCAGGCTGGAATCCTGACGAACTTCACTCAAGAGTAGATGTCACAAAATCTATATGCGATTATATCAAAACAAAAGAGCTTCAAAAGACCAGCAACAGAAAGAATATTATTCCGGATGATGTTTTGAAAACGCTGCTGAGATGGGACGAAGATATGCAGAAAATGAGCGTGGCCGTCACGAGTGTAGATTTTTCAACAGATGCAGATCAAATTACTTTTGTAATCGATTCTCCACCGCACAACGGACTACAAACTTTGAATTATTATAATGGATCTGATCTATATACCCGAGACAACGAATTTGTTGGTGTTTTAAAAAATATTAAAAATGTAACAGTAGAAGACGGTTTGCAAGTAGAGCAATATATTGCAAACGTAGAAAAAAGACAACAAAAAATTGACATTTCTTCTGTTTTAGTAATCAAAGTACCATTGACGTATCCAAAGATTCAAGCTCGTATAAGCATACATCTTGCAGAAACGGAAAAACAGTCTAAGAAACCTAGAGTGAAAAAGACACAAGATGCTCAACCTAAATCTAAAAAAAATAAAAAGTCACAAGATCTTGCAGAAAAAGAAGCAGAAAAAGAAGCAGAAAAAGAAGCAGAAAAAGAAGCAGAAAAAGAAGCAGAAAAAGCGAATTAGTTTTAAAACTCGATATATAATAAGTTTTTAATATTTCAAAATTAATAATTTTGAAATCATTTATCATTGGAAAATAATAAAGTGTTTGATATTTCAGGATTGATTTCTGCAACTACAACTGTTTGAATTATAGTATCAATCCATTTCCATATTATTTTCTGATTTTCTGTATTGCAAGAGTTTAATAAAATCATCAACTGTTTAAATACTGTTGTAGAAAAGGTTTCTGATGTGTCGTTAATATTACAAGTGTTTAAATCTAGACTTATAACTTTTTGTATGTTTTGTTGTTTTAATATTTCATAAGTTGATGGAACGGTAATAAAATCTTTCAACAGTTTCAACAATTCTGACGTTGATAAAATATTTTGAACCATATGCCTATATAAAACAACTTTATAATAAATTAATTTATTATTTCCTTCAAACCACTCTAACAGTGCATCAAAAAACAATAGAATTTTGTCTTTAAACATTTTTGTATACATCATGTATCTTTAAAGAATTAAATTACATATATCATCTAAAGCTTTTAAATTGTACTTGTTTTTGTTGTTTTTGTTGCATTTGTTGTTTTTGTTGCATTTGTTGCATTTGTTGTTTTTGTTGCATTTGTTGCATTTGTTGCATTTGTTGTTTTTGTTGCATTTGTTGCATTTGTTGCATTTGTTGTTTTTGTTGCATTTGTTGCATTTGTTTTTGTTGTTTCTCTTGCATTTGTAAATATTGTAAGTATTTTAATTGTTGTAAATATTCTTGACTGTATATTATTTCTGTATGACGGAAAGGTGAAGGTTGTATACTTTTTTCAGGTTTATATTTGGTAGCATATACAAGTTCTTCTTGGAACTCTGGTTGGCGTGTTAGATAAACAGGCGAAGGAGGAACAGTATTCTCATTTATTTCTGGATAAAAAATTGGTTCGTTAAATTTTGTTTTCGCCAAAAAGATTTTAATTCTTTCATCAAAATATTGGCTGTTTACTGTAAAAATGTTTTCATACTCTCTTGCCGTGCGCACAAATACAGGATCTGTTTGTTGTCCCGTTGTTACAAGTTTAACCTTTTTATCTTTTTTATTAACCAGTCCTATTTTTTCTAAAAACCCAGGAGGAGGAGGAAGAGGAGACTGAACTTGAGGTTTTTGTATTATAATAGGCACTGTTTGTGTTTCTGTAGTAATCATAGTAGGACCTAATCCTTTACTTTTACCATACAGATTTAGTAATTCTTGTGGCAGCTCAAAATTTGACTCTGTTTGTGTACCTCTTTCGAATGCTATGGTTTTTGCTGGTTTCTTATTAAATATATTGAAAAAACCAGTTTTATTTTCTTGTATTGTTTTCTCGGGGGTAAGAGTTGGACCACAGATCGGAGGATCTGTTTGTGTTCCTATAACATTACTGTTTACAACAGTAGTTTGAGAACCTTCATTGAACACTTTTACTTTTCTTGAAACAGGGGGGACTAGAATATCTGTTTGACATACAACACTTTTTGCAGTTTTTATATTGGGCTGTAACACTTTTGGAGATAAAACTATTGGTTGTTGAGGAAGCGGTTGTTGAGGAAAAGGCTGTTTCTGAGGAAGCTGTTGCGGAAAAGGCTGTTTCTGAGGAAGCTGTTGCGGAAAAGGCTGTTGTTGAGGAAGCGGTTTTTGCGGAAAAGGCTGTTGTTGAGGAAGCGGTTTTTGCGGAAAAGTCTGTTGTTGAGGAAAAGGCTGTTGTTGAGGAAAAGTCTGTTGTTGAGGAAAAGTCTGTTGTTGAGGAAGCGGAAAAGTTTGTTGTTGAAAAGTCTGTTTTTGCTTTTGTTGTTGCTGAAAAGTCTGTTGTTGAGGAAGCGGAAAAGTCTGTTGTTGAAAAGTCTGTTTTTGCTTTTGTTGTTGCTGAAAAAGCGGTTGTTGAAGAGGAGTCTGTTTTTGCTTTTGTTTTTGCTTTTGTTGTTGCTGAAAAAGTGGTTGTTTTTCGGAAATCGATTCAAGAAACTGTTGTTGCTGAAAAAGCGGTTGTTGAAGAGGAGTCTGTTTTTGAGAAATCTGTTGTTGATTTGATATGATGGGGGCGTCTGCTCGTCTCATAGGTGTTACAAAAACCGTATCAACAGGTTTTTCTGGAATAAACTGTTCCTCGCAAGGTTCATCAAAGACGGGCATATCATCAGGTTTAGGTAAATACAGACTGTTTAAAAACTCTTCAACTTCAGACTCTTCAACAAAATTTTCGTCTTCTTCTAAAAAAGAAGGCTGAATAAAATTATAAGATTCTTCTGATGACAAAACAGGAGAATCGGTTATGAAAAAATTTATTTCGTCTTCTTTGTTTTCTTCTATTGGATCTAAAATGTATGATCCGTAAATTGTTTTTTCTTTTCGATTAACAATTGGGGTTTGTATTAAACATTCTAAGGAAGCGGAAGCTCTTGTTTCTTCTCGTTTTCTGATTATATCATACAGTAGTTTGTCATTTGCGTTGCTTACTATATTTGTATTTAGATATACTAACGCGATCTCAGTTAAAAGATCATGAATATTTTCTATCTGTAAAACTTGGTCAATATCATAACTTGGGTCGTCGATGAAGTTGTCAATTTGCTGTAAGATTTCTTCGGCGGTATAAAATTTATTATCCATTTTTAATATAGTTTATAAATTGTATTTTAAAATATGACTTCTACAGGACCATATACAGAATCAACAGTAATATATGAACCATCTTCTGAGGTTTTTTTGGGAATTTTAAACACCCCTAACGGATTTTTAGATTTATTACGACAGAAAAGTCCAAGCTATTATTATCTTGTTTGCAAAGCAAAGATGGAAAGTTTTTATAACACTCCTACACGCAATTATACTTTTTTAATTTCTGAAATCCCGGAATGTACACTAAAGAACATTAACAGCAATCTGGCAAGAAAGATACTACAAACATCAACGTTAAACGGTATTATAACAACAAAAATGTTTGAAAATGGAATGTTGTTAAATACACACAACGATTATGAAAAATTAAACGTGTCTGTATATCAACCAGTTACAACAACTCATCAAAATCCTTCCCAAACATGCGAGTTTTCTACGACGTATGAAGATTTCCCGAAGTGTAACAAATACCACGTAGAGTGTAGATTCAAAAAATTTAATTTAAACAACAGTCAAACATGTGCACAGCTCAACAACAGAGCAATACAAATAAATGGGATAACTTTAACAAAAGGAGACATTTTAGTGAACGGTGGTATAGTACATATACTTGAAAAACCATTATTTCCTACGTTTTAATTTTAATATTTATTGAAAATGAATATTCAGAACGACAATAATAATTATTCTGATATGTATTACAAGGTTGGATATATAGCACCAAAATTTTGTGGAGTTGATGTTATCAATTCGCCGGTAAAACCGCTGTGTGTTCCTAACATTGGCTGCTCCACAGAAGGGGTCTCTTTATGCAAATACCCTACCATGGCAAATAGAAACAGGCTGTTTTATCCTAGAACAAACCCAGATTGTTGTTACAAGTATATCAGGTATTGGTAATTTTTCTAAACATAAAATGTTTAGAAACGATTTATTTATTGACAAAGACTTACCATGTATTTAGTATTGCAGCCTCCGCACGCGTTTCCTCCGTTTCCGTATGCTTTTCCTATCTGAAAATAGTTGGCGCCGGTAGAGCAATTATCGGAACCGTGTAACAAAGTATCATATCCGGGGCTCGAATAACTTGGAACAATATAGTACCCTGTTACGCTGGTCATGGGAACAGGAGCTTTGATAGCTCCCATACAAGAATTGTATCCTCCAAGAGTTGCATAAGTATTTGCAGCCGGGCCTACTAACCCGGCGGTATAGGACGATGTATAGCTGTTATTCACATAAGGCATTTTTGAATAAGAATAAAAAAAAATACTAAACAACTTTTTAAAACAAGGCATTTATTAATTTTGGTTGTTATTTTTGTTTTTATTCTATTTGTTCGACCAAAACAGATGGATATGCTGTTGCTGTTAGGGCGTTTCCTATAGAAATATAAGAAGAAGCAGCAGGATCAATCTCTACATCAAATGTAATATGTGCTATTACAGGTTCTGTTACAATTAAGGTAGTCAATGAATTTAATGAACTATAAGTAAAAGAACCAGGAATTCGAACATTGTTCTCACGCCACATAGCCCCATCAGTTTTTAAATTTGTTTGTACACCAGTTGCTATAGAAGTATATGAAACATAAACAGATGCATAACTATCTGAACTACCAGGTAATAAAACTTCAGTATAAACACTAGGACAATATACTGAAAAACGATAAGTTCCGGGCTGTAAAGTCCATGTAGAATCGGTTATATTATATTTAATATTTGTTTGTGTTTTATCTTTTATAATAGTATTATACGATATTGGAAATTTTCCTGTTGTAGTGAAAGTTTCACTAAAATCTTGTGCAACATGGATATATTCATGAGGAGTAATCACCCATTGGTTTTTTGTTGAATCATAAGTTAAAAGGCTTCCATTGGTGGGAACGCCCGCCGCAATTGGAATATCGTTAATAGTGTATTTATTAGATGAAACACCTTCAAAATTGAAAGCAGACGATTCCATTTTATAATATATTATAAAATATTTCTTAGTGTTTGATTCTATAAAAATGTGAATCCCTAAAATAAGCTTTAGAAATATGTTGTACAAAATGTTTGAAAATTTATACAGCTGTTCGCATTCCAGACGTCTGATTCATAGTAGAAATTGGCATCACTCTTCTCTGCCAGTTTTCTGCGTTCTTCTTTCTCATCAACCTCTCCATCATTTCAGTACGAAATAGAATTGTAGAATCCAAAAAAGAATTATTTGCAAGTTGTTTGTATTCGTCTAAATGAGGAACAGGAACATCTGGTCCATAAGTTGTAGCCCAAGGAAAAACGTCCAAATTATGTCTAGTAATAAAGTTGGGCTGAGTGATAGATTCTACATCTTTATAGAAAAATCTTGGCTGTCCGGTAACATCATCTGTATACCCTCTATACGATGTTCCGTATCCTGTTAGTCTGGGGTCGTATACGTTGCTCGCGTTTTGTTCAACAGCTCTTTCTTGTATGCCAATAGTTTTCACAACATTTTTAGGATCTTGTTCTGTAAATTTGATTCCAAATTGTGTGTCTTCTACTTCTACCGGGCCCCAGTCTTGAACATAAGAAATTCCAATATTGCTCTGGATTGGTTCAGCTATATGTGTTTTTTGATACACACCAGGAACTAAAGTGTTTGTAAGAAGAGCATCTCGCCGTTTTGATTCAAAATAAAAATTCTCGTTCGTCTCGGGATTCGACATCATTGTTTGCAAAATCTGATCTACATCTCGGTCTTGTACTGTGCCAAATTCTCTTTGCACGTTTCTACGAACAATCTGCCGGTCTTCGATATCAACACCAGATTTTTGTAAATTTTGTATATAGTTCACCAATTGATAATTTAAACTTGTGGTTTCTGGTTGTTCAAAATTTTCAATAAGCGTGTCCTTATTTTTAACACCTCCAGGTTTACAACCGCATGGCAACATTGAACAGTTTTTACATTTTGTAGGCAACACTCCATAGTTATATCCGGCTCTCTCTTTGTCATAGTTTACTCTTTCATTAATTGCAGAATGAGTAACGAAACCGTTCGTTTTCCAACTATCTAGGTCAAAAGCAGGAGCAGCAATTATGGGAGTTATAAAAGTTTTTGGATTTGCAGGACCCCCGATATTGTTTGGAGATTTGTATGTATTATCGTATGTTAAAGGCACTTCGTCGTTGCAAAATCGTAGCTGTGTTACAGGAAAGTTCAAATTAATATTTCCGCATGTTTTATCAACAAAAGATGATAGGTGCAATTTCCCATCTTTATAACTTAAATTGCGGTTCATAGGATATGTGTTTTTGTATACTTTGCATTTACTTTTACATTCTGTTTCTTCAAAATTTTCTCTGTTTGTTGTTTTTGTATATCCGGCGTCTACTATCACAGTTATCATACAGACAGCCAAAATAAGCCCTATACCTAATCCCGGTTTCCAACAAGAAAGAACCAATCCTAGAACAATTGCAAGTCTTACTACTGTGTTTAATTTGGTATAATAAGAATCTTTTTCTTTTGGAATAAGTTGAAAAGATTTGCACAGTTCGTTCAAATCATAAATCCAAAGTTTTTCGCTCATTTCTTTTTACCTATATAGAATTAAATTTCCAAACTTGGAGTTTGAAAATTTTATTTATTTGTTGGATATGTCATTTTTGTATACATGTCTGATAATTTACATGTTCTTGTTTTTGATCTAGATGGATTAAGATTGTACGGAATACCACCGTAAGGATTGCTTGCTACCTTAGGAGTATTGTATGTATTGGTTGCGTCTTGAAGAAATTTTACTAATAGGTCAGCATTATTGTTTGGATTTTGTTCATCCGGAAAAAACTGGTTAATTATTTTTCCGTTGGCAAACAACCATACTAAAGGAACATAAGTTATTGGCGTTTTTGTATACTGTGACATTTGTTCTAGTTGTTGTTCTTCACTCATGTCACAAAAAAAGAAATTGCACCCAGTGAGACGACCAGAAACAAAATCAAAAAATGGTTTAAATTCATCACAGTAACTACAGTGTTGCGCTGAAAAGAAAACTAAAGAAAATCCGCGACTATTTATTAATACAAGCTCGCTGTTGATAACTGTAAAATCTTTAGAAGTTAAAATCATTCTTTTTATTTATACATTTTCTTTAACTAGATAGTAAAAATTTAAAATAGTCTACGGCAACGTGTTTTAGTAAATTATTCCGGTATTGTTCAAGAGATTAAGAGTGCAAATTTTACTTTACTACGACAATACGGGCAAGTTAAATATGGATGTAGATCAATTAACTTATTACTACATGAAATACAGAAATAATCAGATCACATGGTAAAAATTTAATTTTTGGTATGATTATCTACATCTTGTTGTGTGCGGTCTAAAGAGGTATCATGTTTGTGCAATGGTATACGATTATGTATACATGGACATCCGTTCTCGTGAGCATAGTTGAGACAATCTAGATGACCGTTTTTAGCTGCACTCCTACATGCATCTTCATCCCATGGGCAACCGTTATTATGGAGATATTTGAGACAATCTAGATGGCCGTTTTCAGCAGCAGATTCACATGTCAATTCATCCCATGGACAGCCGTTCTCGTGGAGATATTTCAGACAATCTAGATGTCCGCTTGTAGCTGCATTACTACATGTATATTTATTCCACGGACAACCGTTTTCATGGGCATACTTGAGACAATCTAGATGGCCTTTTCTAGCGGTATTACTACATGTAGATTCATCCCATGGACAGCCGTTCTCGTGGAGATATTTCAGACAATCTAGATGGCCGTTTTTAGCAGCAGATGCACATGTATATTCATTCCATGGACATCCGTTCTCGTGAAGATATTTCAGACAATTTAGATGTCCGCTTATAGCTGCATAACTACATGTATATTCATTCCACGGACAACCGTTTTCATGGGCATACTTGAGACATTCTAGATGACCATTTGCAGCAGCAAGCGCACATGTAGATTCATCCCATGGACAATTGTTCTCGTGGAGATATTTCAGACAATCTAGATGACCGTTTTTAGCAGCAAATGCACATGCCAAATTATTCCACGGACAACCGTTTTCGTGGAGATATTTCAGACAGTCTAGATGACCGTTTTCAGCGGCATTACTACATACATATCTATCCCACGGGCAATTGTTCTCGTGGAGATATTTCAGACAATCTAGATGGCCGTTTTCAGCAGCAGATGCACATGAATATACATTCCATGGACATCCGTTCTCGTGAAGATATTTCAGACAGTCTAGACTACCGTTTTTAGCTGCAAACATACATGTATATTTACTCCATTCATAACCTCTACTACGGAGATATTTCAGACATTCTATATCACCGTCTATAACTGTAGCATTCATTGTAACTTGTATTTATTCTAGTCTACTATCATAAAAAACAAAAAATCAATTTTTATAACATTGCGACTTGTACCCAAAGGTTTCCCTTTGGGGACTTATGTTATTGTGAACTGCCAATTATGGTTGATTAAGTATATTGATTAACCGTCATATATTTTTCTATTTTAGGAAAAATTGTATTTCTTATTAATTTTAGATTAAGAGTGTATCTTTTACTTTACCACGACAATACGGGCAAGTTAAATCATCTAGACGTCGATCGATTAACGTATTAGTACATGAAATACAAAAATAATCATGATTACATGGTAAAAATTTAATTTTTGGTATATTTGTAAAACATATGATACATGTCTCTGCATGATTATCTACATCTTGTGGTGTACTGTCTAAAGAGGTATCATGTTTGCGCAATGGTATACGCTTATGTATACATGGACAACCGTTCTCGTGAGCATATTTGAGACAGTCTAGATGCTCGTTTTCAGCAGCAGATGCACATGTATTTTCATCCCATAGACACCCGTTTTCATGGGCATACTTGAGACATTCTAGATGACCATTTACAGCAGCACTTTCACATGTCAATTCATCCCATGGACATCTGTTCTCGTGGAGATATTTGAGACAGTCTAGATGACCGTTTTCAGCAGCATGTGCACATGTCAATTCATCCCATGGACATTCGTTCTCGTGGAGATACTTGAGACATTCTAGACGACCACTATCTGCTGCATAAGCACAAGCCAAGTCATTCCATGGGCAGCCGTTCTTGTGGAGATATTTTAGACAATCTAGATGACCGTTTGCAGCTGCATATGCACACGCACGTTCATCCCATGGACAACCGTTCTCATGGAGATATTTCAGACAATCTAGATGACCACTATCTGCTGCATAATAACATGCATCTTCATCCCACGGGCAACCTTTCTCGTGAAGATATTTCAGACAGTCTAGACGACCGTTTTTAGCTGCAAACATACATGTATCTTTACTCCATTTATAACCTCTACTATGGAGATATTTTAGACCTTTTAGATCACCGTTTATAGCTGCAGTATTCATTGTAACTTGTATTTATTCTAGTCTATTATCATAAAAAACAAAAAATCAATTTTTATAACATTGCGACTTGTACCCAAAGGTTTCCCTTTGGGGACTTATGTTATTGTGAACTGCCAATTATGGTTGATTAAGTATATTGATTAAACGTCATATATTTTTCTATTTTAGGAAAAGTTGTATTTCTTATTAATTTTAGATTAAGAGTACAGATTCGACTTTACTACGACAAAATGGGCAAATTAAATCGTCTAGATGTCGATCGATTAACGTATTAGTACATGAAATACAGCAAAGCTGATGATTACATGGTAAAAATTTAATTTTTGGTATATTTGCAACACAAATACAACATCTTTCTGTATGATTATCATCATCTTGTGGTGCAAAGTCTAAAAATGTATTATATTTGTGAAATCTTGATATATCCGGGCAACCGTTCTCTTGAGCATATCTGAGACAATCTAGATGGTCGTTTTTAGCTGCTAGCTGACATGTCATTTTATCCCATGGGCAATCGTTCTCGTGGAGATATTTCAGACAGTCTAGATGACCGTCTTCAGCAGCAGATGCACATGCATATTTATTCCACGGACAGCCGTTCTCATGAAGATATTTAAGACAATCTAGATGACCATATTTAGCTGCAACTTTACATGTATTTTCATCCCATGGACAACCGTTCTCGTGAGCATATTTGAGACAATTTAGATGATTGTTTTTAGCTGCTAGCTCATATGTCATTCTATCCCATGGGCAACCGTTCTCGTGCGCATATTTGAGACAGTCTAGACGACCGTTTTCAGCAGCAAATGCACATGTATTTTCATACCACGGGCAACCGTTATTATGAGCATATTTCAGACAGTCTAGACGACCGTTTTTAGCTGCAACCTTACATGTATAATCATCCCATGGACAGTCGTTCTCGTGGAGATATTTCAGACAATCTAGATGGCCTTTTTCAGCAGCAGATGCACACGCATCTTTATCCCACGGACAATTGTTCTCGTGAGCATATTTGAGACAATCTAGACGACCTTTTCTAGCTGCAGATGCACATGTATATTCGTCCCATGGGCAACCGTTCTTGTGGAGATATTTGAGACAATCTATATGACCGTTTTTAGCTGCAACCGCACATGTATATTCATCCCATGGACAGTCGTTCTCGTGGAGATATTTCAGACAATCTATATGACCGTTTTTAACTGCATTACTACATGTATCTTCATCCCACGGACAATTGTTCTCGTGGAGATATTTCAGACAGTCTAGATGACCGTTTTCAGCAGCAGATGCACATGCATTTTCATCCCATGGGCAACCGTTCTCGTGGAGATATTTCAGAAAATCTAGATGACCGTTTTCAGCAGCACATTCACATGCATATTCGTCCCACGGACAACCGTTGTTATGAGCATAGTTGAGACAATTTAGATGCCTGTTTTTAGCGGCAAGCGCACATGTAAGTGCATCCCATGGACAACCTTTCTCGTGAAGATATTTTAGACAATCTAGCTGTCCACCTTTAGCTGCATTCTTACATGTATATTTATCCCACGGACAACCGTTCTCGTGGAGATATTTCAGACAGTCTAGATGACCGTTTTCAGCAGCAGATGCACATGTATCTTCATCCCACGGACAATTGTTCTCGTGGAGATATTTCAGACAGTCTAGATGACCGTTTTCAGCAGCAACCTTACACAGTGACGCATTCAATGGACAGCCGTTCTCGTGGAGATATTTCAGACAGTCTAGACGACCATATTTAGCTGCAAACATACATGTATATTCACTCCATTCATAACTTTTATTATGAAGATATTTCAGACATTCTAGATGACCGTTTATAGCTGCAGAATCACAGTTATACGTCTTCTTCAATGTATTGATCGTCTTAAGCTTTTTCGATGAAAAATGTTGTCCGTGTAATATATCCGCACGTATGTTTACATCTGTACAGATAGATTTACAATCTTGACATATTTCGTATAAGTTATTCATTGTAACTTGTATTTATTCTAGTCTATTATCATAAAAAGCAAAAATCAATTTTTATAACATTGCGACTTGTACCCAAAGGTTTCCCTTTGGGGACTTATGTTATTGTGCACTGCCAACTATGGTTGATTAAGTATATTGATTAAACGTCATATATTTATGTATCATATTTGTGCAATGGTATACGATTATGTATACATGGACAATTGTTCTCGTGAGCATAGTTGAGACATTCTAGATGATTGTTTTCAGCAGCAGATGCACATGTATCTTCATCCCACGGACAATTGTTCTCGTGGAGATATTTCAGACAATTTAGCTGTCCACCTTTAGCGGCACGAGCACAAGCCCGTTCATCCCATGGACAACCGTTCTCGTGAAGATATTTAAGACAATCTAGATGACCATATTCAGCTGCAACTTCACATGTATTTTTATCCCATGGACAGTCGTTCTCGTGGAGATATTTCAGACACTCTAGATGACCATTACTAACGGCAAACATACATATATCTTTACTCCATTTAGAACCTCTACTATGGAAATATTTCAGAACTTTTAGATCACCGTCTATAGCTGCAGAATTCATTGTAACTTGTATTTATTCTAGTCTATTATCATAAAAACCAAAAATCAATTTTTTATAACATTGCGACCTGTACCCAAAGGTAAACCTTTGGGGACTTGTGTTATTAAAAACTGCCAATTATGGTTGATTAAGTATATTGATTAAGTATAAAATATAATTTTTAAAAAGATAT
>Ga0316228_1002047_pt1 | contig 18634 bp, 20 predicted proteins | sample TBH18021metaG_FD_206005 | JGI IMG/M metagenome (GOLD analysis project Ga0316228, IMG submission 206005) | Freshwater microbial communities from Trout Bog Lake, Wisconsin, USA - TBH18021 | ecosystem: Environmental > Aquatic > Freshwater > Lake > Hypolimnion/Profundal zone | place: USA: Wisconsin... | reverse complement strand
TGGTTATGGAATGAAGCTCCACTTTCGTCGACTGGTATTTTAGCTTGCGACTGGCAATGGCGATATTGCGCATCCTGCCTACAAGCCTGCCCATGTCTTTAAACTTCTTTTGGTCTTTGAGCACGGCCAGCAATGCCAGCTTCTTATCCACCGGCAGGCGCTGAAAGCCTCCCTTATCCAGACCCCAGGAAGTTACGACCTCATCTACAGCCTCGACTTCCTGTACGGCATGACCAGCAGCGAGTTCCATGGACCAACGCATAATGGACTGCTGAGCTGCTAATAGACGTTTTATTTCTTCCGTCATTTCTCTCACCCGCTGCATTTTAGCTGCAATTTCTTGGCCTGCGCCCCCAGACTCTTCGGCTCCCTGCCGTGCTTCCTTTACCTCATTCACTTTATCGACTATTTCCTGCAAGTCTCCGTCCTCTCGGAATACTTTCATTAACCCCTCCAACAGAGCTTTGGTACCCAAGGCCGAACCAAGCTCATCAAGCACCGTATACTCCCGAAGCTCTTTATAAGCTGACGATTCCATCATTTTTGTCAGTTCTTCTTTGTTGAGCAGGTATTCCGATGCAACGCTTTCGCAGAACTCCGGCGCTGGCTTGTATAATGAGCAAAAGACGTCAGCGCTAAGGGGGGCAAACGTCCCGAGTCTCTTTTGCCCTTTGTCGATGACGGCGCGTAGCGCTGGAGCCTGTTCAAGCAAGCCGTCAAATACCATTTTATCTATGGCGTCATGGACAATCACATTTTCTCCAGTTTTCATTATCGGCACCGTCCTATAGGCCGAGCAGGAATTCATTGACTACGGCCTCGTTCATGGCTTTAACCTGAATCAGCCGCTCCTCAAGTTTGGCAACGTTCTTCCCCTCTTGCTTGGCTTGGTGGATAAGGCCACCCAGCATTTTCGCCGCAACCTTTAGCTTGTGGTTTGCCTCGGTAGCCGCCGTTGTCTTTTCCGGTCCCTCGGCCATTTCTTTAATCTTGGACTGTAGCTCCGCCGCCCCGTCATAGACCTCGTTTGCCTTTACTACCAATGGATTTGCGAAGCCTAAGACCGTTTTCCGAATTTGTTTCATTTGTTCCGGCTCAGTCCAGAGCATATGCGTCAGAACGACAATGTCGTCTTCGTCAACCTCGCCCCTTCCCTCCAGCCAGGCTTGCGCCTTCAAGAAACGTAGGCAATTACGAAAGCGTCGGTCGGAAATAACGAAGCCCTGATTCCTCAGCTCTTTCCAGAGACGGGTCAGGGCGTTTATCGTTATATCGCTGATATTTACTTGGCTGGCCTCAGTTTGTGCCGTCACCAGTTCTGCAAGAGATATTGACGTCGTGGGCAGTGCACCGGTGAGCCGTAGCATTTCGTTGAAACTTCTTTCATCCTTGAGATAGCCGACCATATACCGTAGGTCGAACCTATCCCACAGGGCGGCTAGCTCTCCATCCGTTCCTCCGTCCGGAAGTTCGTTGCTCAGGCCCAAAAGGAGCTGCAGGGGGATGGGCTTTGCTGTGCTGCCTTCATCGAAGTAAACTCTTTCGTTGAGTATCGGTAGCAAGGTGTTTAATACGGCGCTGTTGCATTTAAAAACTTCGTCAATGACCGCTATATCCGCCTCAGGTAATTTTCCTGTAACGACGCGCTTATACACATCATTTTCTAGCGCCTTCAGTGACAGCGGCCCGAACAATTCCTCCGGCGCTGACACTTTGGTCAGCAACCGGCTGAAGAACTTGCCGTCCAGTTGTTGTGCCAGCATTTCCCCCAAAGCCGTCTTGGCCGCACCGGGAGGACCGATGATAAGCATGTTGCCTCGGGCAATAGCCGCTACGAGAAGCCCACGGATGATGTCGTCCCGCTCCAAGAAATAGGTGTTGAGTTCGCGCTCCAATTTCAAGAATTTGCTGTTTATCATTGTGCTTTCCTCCGTTATTTTTTAAACCTGCTATTATTATTCGGCACTGATACACTCAGCACGCCTCTTTCGCTTTAACCAACCTGAATGTTTGGGTCGTCTTTTTCTTCCCGTATGCCTCCAGCCTATCATCGCCGACCTCCAGCTTCTTTAAATTGGCGGCTGTCAATGTTAGGTATTGAAACACGTCAATCCCCGCATCGTGGAGTTCTGCGCATAAATCGTACAGTTTGTCCGAGCCAATGGACCAACTGGTGCTTGGAACAAAGGAATACGCCGAGTCACCAACAGCTATGTCGCCGTTATCCCTTGCCCATATTTTCAACTTATCTTTCATATCGCCCAATGCGCTCTCCAGCCGTATTACTTCCGCCGCGACCTTGGTTGCATCGGCGCTACCGTTAATGGTGACCGGCTCAATCTTCGCGGACCGAATGCACAGGCTAGAATATCCACAGTGCTGACAAGCAACTCCAGGTCTGTCGGGAAAGAGGATTGTATCGGATACCGAGTCCACCTGCGCCAACTTTTCCTTTATCTCCAATGCCTGCTTCAACGCCCACTCTCGAGCATCGGACATATCTTGGCGATTGTAGGCATGGTTGTAACGCATCGCTGAAAACGAATACCGCAGAAAGACCAATTCCCCCTGGACCTCAGCGGCCCCAGTTTGTTGGCTTAGCGCCCAGGCATACAATCCGAGCTGGTGATTTTTAATCGGTTGGTATGGTATGCGATTGGTTTTCCAGTCTTTCAGGATAACACCGCCGTTATCCTCATTCCACCAGTCGATGTATCCCTGGAGGATTACACTCCCGCTATCATCAAGCGGCAGAGCGAAATGCTGCTCGACGGTGCCTCCCATAACCGACTGTACCTCGGGATGTCCTGCGAGGTTGCGCACTTCCCCTGTATCCAACGGCAGCTGCGCCTCATCGACGGAGGCCTGGACGGCGCTGTCCATGTCATCACCGTTTAGATATTTTTCGATGGCAGTATGCACCGCTTTACCAAGAACCAGTGGCTCGCTTGGAGCCTCCGGCAGCTCTAGCAGATATTTGTACGAAAACGCCGCCGGACAGGTCTCATACTGTTTGAGGCGGGAAAAGCTGAATATCATGCCGCTTCGCCGCCTTCTGCGAGAGTATAGGATTCAATGATTATGGCTCCGTTCTGCTGACTGAGTTTAGCATTGATGGTCGAACCAGAAGGAACGTCAAGAATCTCAGGGGTATTAGACCATGCCACTGTCCGACCTTCGCTGCCTGACAACGTGACCCTGGCATACACCTGACCACCCGGTTTGGTCTTTGCCTCGGAGTTCAGTATTTGGTACTTAACGCTGTTTGAAATTTCGGCAGGTTTGTTAACGGCTTCATCGACTGGGACTTTGGCCGCGTGCGGCCCACTTTCGCAATTGAGCCAGGTCAGGAGCTTACGTCCAGTCCCCGCCGAGGGCTTGAAATATTGCCCGTCGAATATGCCAGTACGGTCCTTGCTAGTTGTAGCAACATGCTCGGTTGATAGGTCCAGAGACACGCTAAACTCGTACTCCAATCCATCGCGCTGAATCGGTGCGAGGCCAATCTTTCGGACAATGGTCTTACCATTCTCGTTCACCTGGGCGTACTCTGTCTTAGAACGCAAAGTTGTAATTATGTGACACGGCGACTTGAGTATTGCCTCGACGAGGGCATTGTGCTTGGGGGTGAATTCCCGCCAGGCCGCCCAACTGTTTCCTTTATATTTTGTTTCCGCCGCCTTGCCTTGCTGGTCTAGGATTCCTCCTTCCCCATTCCAGGCATGGCTGAGACTGTCGATGATGATTACCTCAAAGCCAGACTGCTCCGCCAGATTAATAGCGGCAATATACTTTTCCGGAGTGTAGGGCGGTTCCAACGTAAGCACCGAATAACCACCCAGATGAGAATATAGCTCCGCGCTCCCATTTTCACTGTCAATGACGGCGACCTTTAAAAACGGTGCAAGGCCGCTGGCAATCAACAATGATGAATACGTCTTACCTGACCCGCTGGGACCGGCAATACCCAGGCGTAGTTTTGCTCGTTTGCGTTGTGCTGGCTTGAAATCCATGTTTTCACATCCTTTCTTTATTTTCTTCGTTGAATTAGAAAATCTATGAATTCCGCAATCAGGCATAACAAGGTTTGGGCCATACTATTCACCACCTTCTTAATAGAAATGAAAAAGACCCGCCGAATTTATCGACGAGCCTAGTACCTACATTGGTCTTATACCAATGATAATCATATAGTTTTAGCTCTCGTTCCGCTGAACAGATTGTAGAAATGAGGAGACTAGTAACCCAAGGGCGAACTGAGCACTGGCTTGGAGGAGCCTTTTCATTGCCGTATCAGACCAATTTTGTAGACGTAGCGGAGAACTTCCCGGGCTATAATACGTTTTCCGGTAATATCGCAATGAAGTCCGTCGGTTGCGTACTGTACAGGTAACAGCCCGTTTTCATCAGTAAGTAAAGGGGCTATATCGACAACGTAATTTTGTTTCCGGATAAAGGTATTGACAATCGCTTGCTGCTCCTTCCACCCTTCGGCCGTTTCCTCGACGAAAACTTCGTTAATCTGCACAGGATTTACCGGCGGGAGGGTTAAAAATATCGGCACAATGCCGTTGGCCTGGCATTTTTCTTTAAGGGTCTCGAGGCCGGAAATAATGCCCTCGGCAGACTCTCCGCCGCGCAGGCTGTTCGAGCCAGCAAGAATAAAAAGGTACTTGGGCTTAAACGGCAACACGTCATGGTCAAAGCGCTCCACTGTGGTCTCTATGGTATCGCCGCTTTTCCCAAGATTTTTCACTGTAAAGGGTAAGTAAGAAGTATAGTCATAGCGAGGGTCGGATGGGGGATTTGATACCGCGCCCCCGCCGTGGGTGATACTGTCACCTAAAGCGGCAAACCGGTAAGGTCCGGTAGAAACCGTGAAAGGAACGGCAGAAGAGTAGTTGCCAACCGGATTGTTGTTTTCATCTAAAGCCAGGACCCGCCAATAATAAATGCCGGGGTCAACATAGGGGTAATAATCGTAGCAGTCGAACTGATACCCGCCCTCAACCATATAGGTGTTCACAACGGAACTTGCAGCGGCAGGTGCGCTGGGACTATCCGGCGACCGTTTTAGAACCTCGACTTTGTATCGGCCCGCCCCGAGGACCGGAATCCACGAATAGGTAGGGTACAAAAGTACCGGTCGGCCGTTATAAGTTGCGGTGGGGTAAGGACAGGTCGGGTTCATGGTGCCCTCCGTAAGACGCCGCGGCTCGCTAAACGGTCCAAGAGACCTTTTATCAAGGCCGAGCGGTCTCACGCGGTAGTAGAGACGGCGAATCATGTCTCTATCAAACTGCGTACGGTCAATTTCAACGCCCGGTGCCGCAACCTGCGTCGTATCGTAGGCAACCATCTCGGCTGGAGCCGACACGCGATTATTGCGCACGGGAATAGTTGCAACTTCCACTTCATAGAAAACTACATTTTCAAGCGGCTGCCACGTTAATAAAATTTTGTCATGCGTCTCGGCTTCCGAAAACAAAGGATGGGCCAAAACCGCAAATATTATTGCCAAAAAACAGAAGATACGTTTTCGTAGCATTCACATCACCACCGCTGATATAAGCTGCCTTTCATTGTACATGGAAAGAGGCACTAAACTGCAAGTAAAGGCCCGCATTAACTTTTTTGTTCCGTTGCGTCAACCTTATTTACGAATTCAGCCTAAAAAAGGAGGCCTCGGTTGCTGTCAGACCCTTCTGTCCTAGCGTTGGAGGGCAGCAATACCCCGCCTCAAGAACGTACACCTTAACGACCAGTACGGCTGTCACGATGTCACACCGCAACTCCGTGCGCTGTGTATGGCTAAAACTACCGTGGTAGCGGCCCCTTCCCAGAAAAAAAGTGCCAGCATTCTAATAATAAAGTTTGCTGGCTCTTGTCATTTAAGTATGGCTAAATCTCAAGGCTCCAGTTGGCCACTACTTTGCGGTAAACGTTTTCAGTACATCATCGGTTATATCTTGTCCCCCATAAATGGTAGCGCCATTAACCAGGACAATCGTTAAACCCTTGGCTTCGGCTACCGACTTGACTGCAGCGGTAACTTTGTCATTAATAGGGCCCGAAAGACCTTGCATCGTCTGCTGGAGTCCTTGTTGGAGTTGCTGATATAGCGCCTGCTTATCCTGGTCGTTCATAGCTGCGCTTTTGGCATCAAAATCGCTCTTCGCTTTAGCAACTGCGGCGTTCATGGTTTCCTCAGCCTTGGCCGAATCAGGATGCTTCGAGACTAAAAGTTGATAGTTCACCACACCGATGGTAGAAGAAGCACTTCCAGCGGCGTAAATTGTGCCGACATGGGACACGGCAACGCCGCATACTCCCAGAAGAAACAATGCCGCCACTGCGACTGTGACCAGTTTTCCTTGATTTTTACATTTGAACACTTGTTAACCTTCTTTCTGACCATTTTGACAGTGCGAGCGCCGCTCTCATCGGGCTGCTATTAACGTTTAATTACAATTTACCTCAAATTGACTGGCCAGTCAACTGTTTTTATGTAGCGAAGTCCGGCCCATTCTCGCTCCCCGCTATGGAAATTTATCCGTTGCTGATGGCGCAGTCGGCTTTGTTTTCTCAAATTCCAGGTCTGTTATGAGTCCAGAGATGGCGCTACCGAGCCGCCCGTCCCGGTTACACTAGGTTACACCGATTCTACACTCCTATGTAACCGGAAATGCTCCAACTGCATCGGCCTCGAAGTGCCCAAGTTACACGGCTACACGAAATCCCAGATGAGAGACATATATAGAGATAATGCTCTGCAGAATTGTAGTTAATATTCCGAATATTATAGTCACTTCTGCACACATAATTCCTACATAACGTAGCTATAATTTTAAAAAGTGTAACTGTGTAACTAGGGGTGTTGAATGCTGATGGCATCAACATATTTTGGGTTACACCTCAGTGTAGAAACGGTGTAACCTGGTGTAACCTTTTTGCGAACAGCCTCGTAGTCGTTGTTTCAAGTCAGATATTTTAGGCGTCAAAGTGTATGTTGCCGTACGAACAGGTTTTTGCCAGGGTGACAAGCACCGCTTTTAAGCACTTTAATATTTAGTCTACATGTGTAGCGTACATTTCCTTCAGACACCACTCTACGACAGCGCCACGGGCCTCCAGGGCTGTCTGAGAGGCTTCCATGCTGTACTCAATCCCGCATTCGCACTCAGTAATCGTTGCCCGCAAAACAGGCCAAAAATGAGTATTACCTCTAGTTCGCGATGAAAAAAAGGCCAGCGCTCATCATCGCAGACCTCGTTTTTAGTCTATTCAAAACATCTTTTCGATGTCTCCTTTGACCGCATCTTCGACTTCGGGTACGTCTTCCCCTGTCCGGTCTGCGCTAATTGTGCAGCTTGCCAATTTTACTTCTAGCACCCGGTCGATGTATGCCGCTATCTCAGGGTCTACGCCCGTCCTCTGCTTGACTATGTCGTCCTCAGCCTTCCGTCTGACCCAGTCGCTGAAGTTCTTCAGACCGTCGAGATAAGCAGTAATTTCCGTGTCCTGGTCTCGCAGGTGAACGGTCTTTAGCTTTGCCATTTGGCAACACCCATCTTATAAAACCCTTCGGCATTGGCGAACACAGTGTCCACTAACTGATTTACCATGAAATGACGCTGTAGATATTTTTCGAGTAATATCGACCCACCGCCAGTCAGGAGAACCAGGTCATTATCGGGAACATACTTCAACCACTTTTTCGACAGGTCAGCCGCAATCCTCCGAGCAAAGTGTTCTTTGGCTTCTTCGCCGATGTTCTTGATGTCGTCCTTGCTTGCCTTGTCAGCGTTCATAAGCTCGATAACGCCGTAGGGCAGAGTCCCGCTATCGCGGTCGATATATTCCCGCTTGTCGATGGTGCAGAAGTTAACAGTGCGTGAGCCAACGTCCACAATACGGACCTTTTGACCAGCAATAAATGCGTTGCTGACCTGCCCGTGGGTGTCAAGCACTGTATGCCAATAGGCACCTCCGGCCTCGGGAACTATTCCTATTTCATTGATGATGATGTTTTTCCGCTGGCCGTTGACTTCCACTCGGTGCGTACCCTCTATCAGTTTCTTAAACTCAGTCTTCCCTATGGGGGTGTGCTGCGCTACCGGCAATCCCGTTACGACGTTGACCGATTCGCCATCTTTTGCGAGAACCGCCAGCGCAGATAAGAACAGAATTTTGCTTTCCTGATGGACCTTACTTTCAGTTGCCATTTCCCTCTGGCAGTAACTCTCACGGACTGCCAAATCGCCGATGAAGCTTCTATCGCCATCTACTGTGACCTCATAGTTTCCGCCACTTGTGAGGTTTCTCTCTTGCCATTCGCCTACGACGCTCGGGAAGTCCAAGCGACCTATCGCCGATACCGCTTTCACCCTGTTTCTACCAACATCAATGCCTATAACTCGCATAAATTTTGCCTCCTGTATAATTTCCTCTATAGGTTTCTATATATAATATTATACCTGCGGACGGGGCCTTCGGACGTTGCAACGATGCCTCAAAAGGCCGTAAACGCTGAATGCGAGGATACGGTCGATACACTTTGCCGACAAATTATTTGTTCTTTCTACTGCTCCTTCCGATTTTTTAGTGTTGACGGGAAATAACAAAGAACCCCTCCCAGGTACTTATACCACGCGGGAGGGGTGTATTTTGGCGCTCAAAGCAGAATCTTCCGCTCATACGGGTCAAAATCAATGATAATACTAATCCAGTGATACGGCTAAACGCCAACGCCTTCGAACTTGTTACCTTTTAGGAGCCACGGCGGCCCCTAATGTTATGCTATTTACATGACAGGAAGGGGCGGTACATATGAACACGCGTCAGCAAGATTTTGATAAACTGTCCAACAGTCTGAATGATAATTTAGCTATCGAACAAGCCAGTCTTATCCAATACGACAAGGCCGTAGAGTTTGACGTTCTCATCGTACAAGAAAGATATCGTCGCATCGGAGTAGGCTCAGGGGCTCTTAGGGATTTTTGTTCTTTTGCGGACAAGTATCGGTTGGTCGGTTTAATCAACCCCTGCGACCGGTATGGCACTGCTGAGGAGGAACTAATAGTGTTCTATTCCCGATTCGGCTTTGTGCCAAATGGCAACAATGAATTCCCTGACCATGATGGTTGGGCCATGGTGCGACCGGTCCAAGTAGAGGCAGCCTGTCTCGATTGAGCCAGCCAGGTCCCTCGGCTTTTACGCTGCCGCGCAATTGCATTAGCCATACAAAAAAACACCCCTCTATTGATTTTAGAAGGGTGTTCTGTTCCTATGCTAGTACGTTGACGCCTTTGCCGGTCGCTGGCGAAGCAGTAGGAGCTTCTGGGGCTTTCGGAGCCTTCTGCTGAGGCATCTGAGGCGTAGCTGCCTGTGTTTGCTCCGCGAGGAGCGTATTGTATTGTTGTTGTAGAACTTTAATCTGCGCAGCATTTGCATCTGCGTTTTTACTCTGGAGACTTTTTATTTGGCTCAAAAGCTTTTGCTCTTGGGTTTGCAGCGATGTAGCGCTTGTACTTTGCGAGCTAACTGGAGATATGGCCATGAAAATTACCTCCTTTCATAAAACCGATTCTGCAAGGATGACCCACAATAACTATCGCGGATGTCATAAATTATATCGTATGGTCCCCTGATTTTCTTAAGCGTCCGAACGCGCCTATGTGTAACTAGCCCAAAATTATTACGAATTGAGCCGATAGTTTGTTGTAGCCTACCGCCGAATAAAAAATTACGAATTGCTAGCTTGTTGCTGCACTTGTTGCAATTCTGTTTGCATGTTCTTGAGGTCGGTATCAGTTACAGTGCCATTAGCAACACTGTCTAAGAAACTGCTCAAGTCTGAATCAAGGCTGGAGCTTGAACTGGAACTGGAACTGGAACTGGAACTGCTGTCGCCACCGCTATGGTGGTGATGATGATGATGCCCCTGAGCACTACCAGTACCAGCCGTTTTCTGCGTTTCCTGCATTTCTGTTTGCATATTCTGGAGGTCGGTGCTGGTTACGGTCCCATTAGCCACTTTATCCAGGAAACTTTTTAAGTCGGAGCCAAGGGTGCTGTTAGTGGTACCTTGGGCTGAGTTAGACTGTGGGGTTGCTTGTTGTAACTCAGATTGCAAGCTTTGAATGTCGGACTGAGTGACAGTCCCGCTCTTAACCTTATCCAAAAAGTTTTTGATGTCCGCTTGCGTGGTGCTCCCACCGGTGGAGTTGCCGGATTTGTCATAACCAGAGAAGGATATTTGTGGCGCACTGAGTTCGAAACTATCCAAACTGCTGGCTCCCTGAACGGCGCTGGAACTTGTAGATGTTTGGGTAGCTTTGGTGTTTGCGTTAGTCCCACTAATTGCATTGGTTAAATATGCGGACAATGCTGACAAATAAGGATTTACTGATGAGACACTCATTGATTTACCTCCCTTAATACTTTTATTGGGGTTGCTCTATACTCCCCCATACGTATATCGAAAGGAATTCTTTGAAATTCCTTTGAATTCTATATAAATTTTATTGCAAATTCTCAATGCCTTATAAACATGGCTTAGTTGCAGCACTTGATGGAATTTGCCGAATTATTTTCATACCCCGGCCAAAATGTGCCAAGGGTGCTTTTTGAAGGCAGAGTGGGTCTTCAGCAATTGGAATCATAGGGCTTAGTAGGGGCTTTTGCCAACTAAAAAACACTCCCTTGCCATGTTGGCGTTAATCCAAATCAAACTCAACGGTAATTTCCAACTCTGCATATACCGGCAAAACTCGAAAATAAGACGCGTGCTCCACAAGTTTCCGGAATGCTTTTTGCTGTATTGGAGTTTCTGCAATAATAGAAGATATCTTAAAAACCACAAGAGCCTTACTATTAAAATTTTCAATTGCACTTACATTATTTGATACCTGTTTAATCGTTTTTAGAATGCGAATGAATGTACTCCGTTTCATAACCAGGAACCCCCTATGCTTTGTTTGCTAGCTATCTTTTTTGTTAATTCTAAATTGATGCTATAAATACCTGTTAACCACTAAGATACAGAGAATTATGAATAAAAAACGCCACCGGTAAAGGTGGCTACTGGAGAGGAGTCGAATGTCTGACTACCCCTAGTATACCCCTTCCCTTGGAGTCTTATACTAAGCACTTTGGGCTATGCCAGCTAAGCTCTAGTTCCAGTTCCTATGATAGGAGCCTACGGTTTACATCTTAGTTGGGTTGAAATCTTGTTGGCGGCGCTTCATGCCAGCTCCACGAGCCTCCAGGACCGTCTAGCGTGCCATTCCATTACAGCCCTGCATGCGTTTTTACTCCGACAAGTCAAGAATCCCACGGCCAAACAATGCGGTCATCTTTGGAATAAACAAAAAGGGACACGCTTTCGCGTGACCTGCATTTATAAATTATAATGTCTTGTTTCGAACTGCTCCCGCGTCATAATCGCTAGAATTCCATTAGCATACACCTTTCTAGGCCACTGTATCGAATCTAGACTTATCAATGGCTCTGGATAGCAGCGACAGCCGTCTATTTCACCAGCATGGTAGTATGCAAAAGGTTCCTTATCGCCGCATAAAAGCTCTGGGCAAGGAGGCTCATTCCAATTAACCAAAACCCCATCCATTAACTTATGAGAGTCCATAACCCACATTTCTTTATAGTTTCGCCAGACATACCAGTTACTAACTTTTTGGAAGTTAGCTCTGCTTTTCGCCAGAGCCTCTTCCGCGAATAGTCCCAATTTCTCATAGGTCGTTAATGCTTGCCCCACACTCTTACGACAGGAAACACACAGGGTTTGACCCATGTAGGCTTTTTGGTACAGGCTCCCCTCTGGGACTAGCATTTTTGAGCATTGGGCACAACAAAAAACACGCATCATTTTGCCCACCTTCCCTAAAGAAAGAGTTCGGCACAACCAGATGATTGCCTCCTCACACAAGTTCATGAAGTGTCCAGTTTAAAGCCCACCCAAAAGGTGATGTTGCTTCGCAGTTTATAGACCAAAAAAGGGAAAGCCCAAAGAGCGCTCTTCACTACCTACTCAATGATAATTCCTTGCGGTCAGCGGCTTGTGGCGGTTGCTCTAGCCAGCCATGTTTTATCATCAGTTGTGCTCCGTCTTCCCCAAACTGCGCAATCTCTGCCATAAGACGACCATAATCAGCCGCCACATCTACTCGTGTACTAGCGCCTAATCCCGCTCCGTAATTGGCCATACTCAGCGCAATCAAGCTCACTATTTGTTGCATCATCAGCTTGTCGGAGAAAGGAGCAATAGTCGAATCCGTGGCTTCTGAATCCCATGTTGCAGGAGCGGAGAGGTCATCTTTTTTCAGTAGCAAACTGAATACTTCAATATGCTTCTGTGTTATATCTTGCCCTCGCACAAAAAATTCGCGAACATCTCGGGACTTGGCGACTTGAGCAAATCCAATGAGTACCACTCGCCCCATAGCGTTAGTCGATATATTGGCTACTAAGTGCGTTAATTCCATTGCGTTTAGCGGACGGTTTTCGCCAAGTACACTGCCCATGAAGGTCGGAGAATCGACAAACTGAGTCTGTTTAGCTACAGGAATGTAAGGCGCTCTAATATAAAGTCCTTTGGATAACAACGCCTGTGTTACCTTCTCATCCAACTCCTTGGAGGAGTCAATACAATGCCAGAAGTACTTTCGTACATCGGAACGCACGGCTTGGCTCAAGCCCAAAGAATATGCCGCCATTCCGCCAGTAGATAGGTGTTTCAGGTAACGGAGATAAAAGACATTGGAAAACAGAGGTGGCGCTTGTAGATAAACATCCGCACTGGAGCAACCCACAGGGACAGCCATACCTTCATCCTTGAAAATTCGAGCGATGTTCTGGATATGCTGTTGCGATAAACTCAAGGCAAATTCAACAATAGGGCGTATGTCTCTGTCTTTGCACTTTTCAAAAAAATATTGTAGCGAATAGACCGTCACGCTGTCGTTCATATAATCCATCCACAAAGTTCCAATTTCAGTCGAGGTGAGCCGGAGACTTTGTTCATCCACTAGTGTAACCCTCCTGTAGCGATGCGCGAAATTGTTAAGTTAGCTTTAGCCGTCATGCAAGCGATTATTCTGCTTGCTGAATTTTCAGTACGTATACATGATTTGCCGCCTACTCCCTCCCAAAATTTACAGGGCAATTGTAAGCCTAAGCCGCGAGTATCTTAGTCTCAGGCCTTCTTTCAGTCAATAAAAAGAAGCCTGGCCATCAACCAGACTTCACAACTCCAATGCTTCTGCGAATTCATCCCCGGCACCCCAGACATCCCCGGCATAATGGTTAAACCTCTACACATTTTTATCGCTCTATGCCGTCAATGTAAACACACCAAACCCCTATGGACTCCTGTGCGTTTCCAAGTATTTATCACACTTTCAGCCTTTTTAACCGCCGATTAACCTCAGCGATATCAAAGAATTGAGGGTCATAACCTTCTGGCAACCATTCCATTAAATTAGGGTCGCGCTGGTCAGCAGGCAACATTAATTCTTCGACGAATTCCATGTATCCAGGATAAGAACCACAGTCCTCCGGCGGACAGGCGCGTTGTCCTCCTGTGCAAACGAAATTCTTGAGTTCCGTGACTCCTGTAACAATCTTTACAACCTCGATGGTATGTTGCCAGTCGTCGCCAAAATCATAAATATAAGTCATTTTCTGGCCGACAAGGCGTAAGACTTCCGACAGCCTGACTATTCTATTATCCTGAACATCCTCACGCCCGGTCCTACCTCCATCAGTGGTTGGAACCCCGAAACGTTGCTTCCCAACCGAAACTCATATAAATGATAATCCTCCCAGCCCATGGCTATCTGCAGTATTTTGTGCAAGCGGGCGAGGGTTATTTCCCTTGGGACCTGAAATGCACGCCAAATCGGGGGCTTTACATGATTAAGCGTTACTTTGAGTTCATACATTTGCACTTCGCATACTCCTACCCACACCTTGTTACAGGTCTTCACTCCTTAAGATGGCAAGTCCTCTTTTAGCAGTGCTCAGTACCGCATCAACAATTTCAGCGGAAGGTTTTCCGGTTTTCCTCTTTGCCCATATTAGGAATTGGACAAGGTCCTGAAATATTATATTCTCTTTAGGCGTTCGCTCCAACCTTCTGCAATATGGCTCCATGCTACCATCTCCAATACTGACCTCTATTGGATTTCTCTATATAAGTTGCCATTTTCCTCTTATCCTTGTCCTCTATTCGACAAGCTTCACGTCTTCCCTACATGCTCCTCAGAGGCCCAAATTTGACCTGTGGCTGGTTTAATATACTTTCGCACTAAATCCTACAACCCGAAAAACTAATCGATAGATAATTCTCTTAAAGTTAGTCTTTTCGTTCGAGAAGCCTGCCCCTTTTAACGATGCCTTCACCATAACGGGCTTTAAGCTTGTCCATTACTTTTGCGATGCTCTCTCGTTTCTCATTAGTTTCGTCGAATAGTGATAGCTGGCTTCCACCCTGCCCGAGGTGAGAAACCGAGATGCCCAAAAGTCTTATCCCTTCCGGGATGGGTACCTTCTCCATTATCTTTAAAGCCGTCTCATAGAGCACCTCATCTAGCGTCACAGGCTCGGCGAGCGTAACGCTACGGGTAATAGTCCGGAATGAAGAAAAACGAATCTTCACAGTAATCGTCCTGCCGCTCAATCCAGCTTTACGGAGTCTCCATCCTACTCTCTCAGACAGGGCCAGCAATTCACCTGCTATTTCGTCTTTCGACCTGATATCTTGTTCGAAAGTATCTTCATTGCCAATAGATTTGGCGTCTCTGTCAGGCACAACGGGTCGCTCATCTCGGCCCCAAGCCAGATTGTACAATTCCATCGCACTTTTACCTATATGTCGCTCCAGGGTGCGAGGGTCAACGCGCCGGAGGTCTTCTATGGTTTCTATGCGTAGCGTTTTTAGTATCCGGGCGGTTGCGTCCCCCACTCCCCATAGCTTTTTAACCGATAAAGAAGCCAGTAGTTCTATCTCCTCACTCGGACGTATGACAACTAAACCGTCAGGCTTGCGGAGAGCAGAGCCTAGCTTCGCTAAGAACTTATTTGGTGCAATTCCCACCGATACGATGAGGTTAAGTTCCATTCGAACTCGGTCTTTTATTTGTCGAGCTATTTCAGTAACATCCGGATATAGCAGCTGCATACCGGTGATATCCAAGAAGGCCTCATCCAACGACAGTGTCTCGATAATTGGTGAAAAATGCTCAAATATATTCATTATCTCATGCGATACCTGAGCGTAGTAGGCAATATTGGGGGCGACGAACATACCCTGAGGGCAACGCCTCCTGGCCTCCACGATAGGCATGGCCGACTTTACGCCAAATTGCCTTGCTTCATAGGATGCAGCGCATACGGCGCCTCTATTTGTAGTACCGCCTACGATGACGGGTTTCCCTTTGTATTCTGGATTATCTCGCTGTTCAACGGACGCATAGAACGCGTCCATATCGGCATGTAATATCCAGCGCTGCTGCAGAGGTCCGACCATAGATTTCGCCTCCCTAGTGTCAGTTTACCACATTCTACAGCAACGTAAAAAGGGCCTCCAGGTCGGCACCCTAGAAGCCCAGTTATTCGTGTGAAGCGTGCTGGTTTTAAAACGTCCTACCCCGCTTCATCCGCGGAAATGCTGAATCTACTCTTGCATAAAAAAAGACCTTCGGCAGACCCGAAGGCAATAGAAAGGAGATTTATAGCATTATATGCGTATTCCGGCATATTTAAATACCTTTTCACGCTACAGAGGGTTGGGCACTTTTCGTTTTTTCTCGGTGTGTGGTCACTTATCGTTTTGCGCTTCTTCTTTTTTGGCGGACATAATCGGGACCGGTCGAAGGGGAGTTATGGTCGAGATGGCGTGCTTATAGACCAATAGTTGCTTGCCTTCACTTTCAAGGATGACTGTGAAATTATCAAATCCTTTAACTGACCCGCGAATTTGGAATCCATTCACTAAATAAATGATGACGGGTACATTTTCTTTGCGGACCTGGTTAAGGAAACTGTCCTGCAAGTTAATTGTCCTATTGATTCCCGTTGCTGTATTCGCGGTTGTCATGGTAAGCCCCCTTCAGCAATTTATATATTCCATTATAACCCAATTGTTTTCCATGCGCTAGCGCATGACACGTCAATGGCAAAGATGTAGGTTTTTATCCAATATTATTAACTCTCATAAATTTATGGTCCGACATACTGGCCGTTAGACCAACGACCTTTCTTTATAGAGCCGTCACTGAAATAAGAAGTGCCATAGCCGTTCATATTGTTATCGAGCCAGTCACCTTCGTAGCGTTCGCCATTGGCCCAGGTGTAAATACCCTTGCCGTTTAAATTGCCATTGACAAAATCGCCTTCGTAGCGTTCGCCCACCCGTTGTGAATTGGGCCCAAATGCTAAAATCCCCTTTCCCTGAAACTTATCGTCAACAAAGTCGCCTTCGTAGCGGTTGCCACTGGCCCAGGTGTAAATACCCTTGCCTGTCCTCTTTCCATCGACAAAGCCGCCTTCGTAACGTTCGTCGTTGGCCCAAGTTATAACTCCCCTGCCGGTCCTACTGTCGCCAACATAGTCCCCTTCATAGCGGTCGCCGTTAGCCCAAATCATAATTCCCCTGCCGCTCCTATTGTTGTCTACATAGTCGCCTTCGTAGCGGTCGCCATTGTCCCAGGTGTAAATACCCTTGCCGTTCGTTCTGCCGTTTACATAGCTGCCTTCATATTTTCCGCTAGGCTCACCATTTTGAAACCATTGCAGGACGCCTTGACCATCGGCGCAACCATTAGCATCAACGCTTCCTGACCAAGTGACGCTCTCGTTGGATTGTGGGTTGGCATCCCAGACTTTACAACCCTGGTCGGTCAAAATCCAAGTACCCGCAGCAAAGGCCACTCCCGGTAGAATAGGTAATGACAGGAACAGTACCGCTCCTAATATACAGAAAAGAAGTGACCGTTTCACAGCAACGCCTCCAATATTTATCACGTCTACACTTTACTATACTGCTCGCCCAAATTTCTTCGAGTTCTTTTCCGGCGTTCCCTCCATACAAAAAGGAAAACCAGACTTCGCAAATCTTACCCGTTTCGGCGAATTCATCCCCGCCATGATGGTCTAGCCTCTGTGATTTATATTGCTCTAACTCATCAAGGTAAACACGCTAATCTCCGGCGGACAGCCAAGACGGAAAGGAAACCAGTGGCCTGCTCCGCTGCTGACATAACCGTAAACGCCGTTTTCTCGATACAATCCTCGCATATAGTGGTACGAAGACAGCAGTGATTTCCCCGCGATGACTATCTGCCCACCATGGGTATGGCCAGCTAGAGTTAGCTGTATCTTAGCGGCAAACCCGTCAAAAAGCACGTCCGGGTGATGCCCAATTAACACTTTGAAGGCGCTGAGTGGGACATCCTGGTTAGCTGCCGAAAAATACTGCTGACGCTTGCTAGTGCTTACGTTGATACCACTAAGGGCAAGGTCTGCCCATGGGTAGTCCACCCCCATGAGATAAAATGGCTGCTGACCCGGCACTATCAGTTTGCTGCTATTATCCAAGAGAACTATCCGACTATTATTCAGTTCGGAACGAACCAACTCAGCATTGCGGAAATAATCATGGTTCCCCATACAAAAATAGATGCCATGTCGGATTGACGGTTGAAGGTCATTGAATCTATCAATAGCTGGCTTCAGTAAAGTCAGGTCGTCAGCAAAGTCTCCGGTAATAGCCACCAAGTCGGGCTTTTCTTGCGCAAGTAATTGGATGACCATGTCAAGTCTTGCTAAGTCAACATATGGACCTAGGTGAATGTCGCTAACCTGGCCAATCTTAAAGCCCCTGAGGCTAGGCGGTAATTCCGGCATAGTCAGCGAGTATCGCTGAATAATCATATCGTTCTGGGCTCCATAGATTCCCTTTGCACTAATTCCAAAGGCAATTAGGGGGGTAGCAGCTAATGCGCCATGGAAAAATTGTCGGCGGGTCATTGTCGAAGCTGAAGAAACGGGGCTAGGGGTGTCTGCAGCTTTATTTCCCGTGAGTAGCCTATGAACGACGAATATGACCGGCTGGAGGCCCAACAGGATTAGTTGACCGAATGACCATGCTAAGGCACCATAAACGAAAAAACGAAAGGCTTCGGCGTCTGGAACTACAAACGGCGGACGCCTTCCCCATCCGTAACCCATAACCAGAGTTGTGGCTATAGTGAAGAACAGGTAGGTATACTTAACCATCCGAGTACGATAAAACCCGAAGAGGCGCGATAGTAGTCGATAGTTCAGCCAACTGATGAAGGCTGTTATTGCTAAAAAAAATATAGCTGTAAACAGGAAACGCATGAATACCTCCTGAGATTGAATCATATGAGAACAACTTTGACTACTGATATCATGACTTTCGCCATGCCTCTCGTTGTTGGACAACCATAAGCCATAACCGTTATCAGTTTACCACATTTTCCCAGGAAGTAAAAAGGCCTCTAGGTAAAAACCTAGAAACCCAGCTAGACGGTAGCTAGCGTTGAGGTACCGCGTAATTGGCCTCCGCGACCACAACTGGCTGCTCCAAATT